>WNFT01000017.1_pt1 | contig 101688 bp, 91 predicted proteins | sample 5400191 | NCBI WGS metagenome assembly WNFT01 (sample SAMN13153359, study PRJNA577476) | soil metagenome | isolation source: 80 cm saprolite under Madrone tree | place: USA:California | collected 2016-06-14 | reverse complement strand
AGCCCTTGGCCGGAATGCAGGGATAAATCCCGGCGTTGAGGAGGGCGATCAGCGCCTCGATCACCGAACGGCGGATGCCCGAGGCGCCGCGCGAGAGACCGTTGATCTTGGCGATCATGATGCCGCGGACCAGATCATCCTCCAGCAGCGAGCCCGTGCCGGCGGCGTGCGACAAGACCAGGCGACGCTGCAACTCGCCAACTTCGTTCGCCGGGATGCGCGTCTTGGCCAGGCTGCCGAAGCCCGTATTGACGCCGTAAGCGGTGCGGCCCTCGGCGACGATGGCGCGCACCACCTCGGATGAAGCCTCCACCGCCGGCCAGGCGGCCGGCTCGACCTCGATGGCGCGCGGCTTCTTCATCAGCCAATTGAGCTCGCCCAGGGTCAGCTTGCCGGGCCGCAGCCGGAAGATATCGTCGGCCATGATCGCCTCACCAACTTGTCTATACAACTACGGCGTGATAACACGCTTGCCGGAGCCTAGCAAAGCATGTCGTTGTTCGGGCAAATCCTGTCGCCGCCGCGCTTGGGAGTGACGGCAACCTTGACTAGTTTAGGCAAGCCTAGGAAAAGGCAGTTCAACGCGGCCCGCGCCGCAGGCACGAGGACGAAGGATCATGGCTGACGATGGGGAACTCGATCTCAACAGTCTGTCGGACGACGACCTCGTCCAGCAGATGCATGACGATCTCTACGACGGCCTGAAGGAAGAGATCGAGCAGTCCGTCAACATCCTGCTGAATCGCGGCTGGTCCCCCTACGACACGCTGACCAAGGCCCTGGTCGAGGGCATGCGCATCGTCGGCATCGATTTTCGCGACGGCATCCTGTTCGTGCCCGAAGTGCTGCTGGCCGCCAATGCCATGAAGGCCGGCATGGCGATACTGCGCCCGCTGCTGGCGGAGACCGGCGCACCCAAGATGGGCAAGATGGTGATCGGCACGGTCAAGGGCGATATCCACGATATCGGCAAGAACCTGGTTGCCATGATGCTGGAAGGTGCCGGCTTCGAAGTCATCAACCTCGGCATCAACAACCCGGCCGAGAATTACCTGAAGGCGATCGAGGAACATAACCCTGACATTCTGGGCATGTCGGCACTCCTCACCACCACCATGCCCTATATGAAGGTCGTGATCGACGCCATGATCGAAAAAGGCATCCGCAACGATCATGTCGTGCTGGTGGGTGGCGCCCCGCTCAACGAGGCCTTCGCCAATTCGGTCGGGGCTGACGCCTATTGCCGGGATGCCGCCGTGGCGGTGGAGACGGCCAAATCCTATATGACCAAGCGCCAAGGCTCGGTCGGCTCCCAGATGGCCAAGGACGCCGTTTCCTGAGATATCCGGCTTGGATCGACGAAAACGGCCGGGCTTTCGCCCGGCCGTTTTGTTTTAGGCCGAACGATCCAACAGCAGGGGCAAGGGCTCGGCGGGCTTGCCGTAGCGGTGCAGCCCGGGACCATGCGCCACCAGCCAGATCCGCGCCTTTTCCATGTCGCCGGTCAGCGTATCGGTCAATTTCCAGAAGCGGCTGCTGTGATTGAGTTCGCGCAGATGGGCGACCTCATGGGCCACGACATAGTCAAGCGCGAAGCGGGGCGCCAGGATCAGGCGCCAGGAGAAGCTGAGGGCGCCGTCCGGGGAGCAGCTGCCCCAGCGCCCGCGCGGATCGCGGATGGTGATGCGCTTGATGCGCTTGCCCAGTTCCTCGGCCTTCTGCAGGGCGCGGCGCTCGATCTCCCGGCGCGCCTCCTGCTTCAGCCAATCCTCGACCCGGCGAGGCAAATGCTCGGGCCGACCGGCAACATGGATATCGCCGGCCTCGCGCCAAACGGCGCCGCGCTTGCCTACCCGGTGACGGATACGATGCCCGACGCCCAGATAGGGAATGGTGACTCCATGCAAAAAAGGCAAGGGCGCCGGCATATGGGCCAGACGCTCCTGGATCCAGCCCCTGTTGGAAAGGGCGAAGCGCCGCCCGTCCTCCTTGGTCGCCCGGGCCGGCAGGACGACCACGATCCCCCCGCCATGGTCCAGGCGGATGATGATCCGCCCCCGACGAGTCTTACGGACGACCCGCCGGGCACGCAAGCGAGTCTTCCGGCTATAGGATTTTTTTCCTCTCCCCCATCTCCGCTTCGCGTTCCAGAAGGGCGGCTTTGCGCTTGATTCCCCAGCGATATCCCGTCAAAGAGCCATCCTGGCCGCGGGCCCGGTGGCAGGGCACGATGAGGGAGACCGGATTGGTGGCGCAAGCCCGGCCGACGGCGCGCGAGGCGCTCTCGTTGCCCAGCGCGCGGGCAATCTCGCCATAGCTTCTTGTTTCGCCGACGGGAATCCGCCGCAGCTCCTGCCAGACTCGCCGCTGAAAGGCCGTCGCCCGGATGTCGAGGGGCAGATCGGCATGGGGTTCTTTTCCTGTCAGCAGGTTCAAGAGGCGGCCGAGCGCCCGACTCAATTCGCGGTCGTCGCGCCGGATGCGGTCGGCCGCCCAGAAATCCTGGCGCAATTCCGCCTCCAGCTTCTGGTCGCTGTCGCCCAATCCGACGAAGCAGATGCCCCGCGGCGTGGTGGCGGCCAAGAGACGTCCCAGGGGCGAGGCGGCGATGCCATAGGCAATCTCCGCCCCCTTGCCGCCCTTGGCATATGTGGCGGGTGTCATGCCGATGAGGTCGTCGGCCCGCTCATAGACCCGGCTGGAGGAGCCGTAGCCCGCACCGTATGTCGCCGCGGCCACGCCCTCGCCCTGCTGCAGTTCGTTGCGGAAGCGCCCCAGCCGGCGCTGGTCGCCATAGGCGCGCGGGCTGACACCCATGGCCTGGCGGAACTGGCGCTGCAGATGCCACGGGCTCATGGCGCAATGGGCGCCCAGCTCGGCCAGGGTGAAGCGTTCGCCATCGTCTACTCGCGCCTCGATGAAGCGGCAGGCGCGCTCGACGACGCTGAGTGCCGATCCGGCGCTTGCGGTCTTGCCCTTGGCGGCCAAGGCGGCCGACACGGGGGTTCTTACGGTTGCCATATCCATCGCCTCGATTCCTTTCGATTTTAGTCCTGGATGGCTAGATAAGGGCAATGGCGATCGGCCTCTATCCGATTGTTGCGGCGGACTGGCGAATTGGCCGGATGACGATTCGCGGGGGATAGGCGGCAACTTCTTCTTCACGGCGCCCAGCCTCGGCCAGCGCACCGGCATGAACCAATGGCGCGCTCAGGCAATCCAGTCCACGATGTGGTTTTCCGGCGCGCCGGCCTTGTCCTCGCTCACCACCCGGCCGCGCACCGATATGCCGGCCTGGTGCACGCTCTCCGGATCGCCCGAGACAAGCGGATGCCACCAATAGAGATCGCGGCCCTCGGCCACCAGGCGATAGGCGCAGGTGGAGGGTAGCCAGCGCAGGCGGCGCACCCGGCGCGGGGTCAGCGACAGGCAGTCGGAGACGCGCTTTTGGCGGTTTGCATAATCCGAGCAGCGGCAGGATTGGGTATCGAGCAAGCGGCAGGCGATATCCGTATTGTCGATCTCGCCGGTGTCTTCGTATTCCAGCTTCACCAGACAGCATTTCGCGCAGCCGTCGCAGAGCGATTCCCATTCTTCGCGATTCATCTGCGGCAGCGTCTTCTGCCGCCAGAACCGCGGTTCGTCGGGTGCGGCTTTCGCAGGCGGAAGCCCGGACGGCGGATTAGAATCGTTGCCGGAGGTCTTTGACGATGTCATCGGCCGTCGCCTCCGGGGAGAAATGCGCCAGATAGCGCCCGTCGGGTCCCATCACATAGATCAAAGCGGTGTGATCCATCGCGTAATCGGCGCCCTCGCCCACCTTCTTGTAATAGATGCGATAGGCCTTGGCGGCGGCGGCGATCTCCTCGGCACTCCCGCTCAAGGCCACCAGCCGCGGGGTGAAATTCGCCGCATAGGCCTTCAGGACCTGCGGCGTGTCGCGTTCGGGATCGACGGTGATGAAGATCGGCGTCACCTTGGCCGCATCGGGGCCCAGCTTCTCGAGGGCGGCGGTGATGGTCTGCAAAGTCGTCGGACAGACGTCGGGGCAATTGGAATAACCGAAGAAGACCAGGGTGAACTGGCCGCGAAAATCGGCCTCCCTGCGAATCTGGCCGTTCTGGTCGGTCAGATGGAACGGCCCGCCGATCAGCGCCACACCGCCGTCGCCTGCGCCCTGCCAGAGCTGGCGGCCCAGCGGCGTGTAGAGCAGCAGTGCCGCCACCACGGCCAGAACCAGGGCCACGGCGGCGATCAGACGAACGACGGGATTCTGCGGCATGCTTTTCCTATAGGCCGGCGGAATGCGCCGATCAATCGGTCATTTGAGTGAAGTGGCGGCGCAGAATCAAAGGCCGGCGAGGTACATCCGACCCGCCCAAACGAAACCGGCCGGCGATCGCTCGCCGGCCGATGTCGAAAACGAAATGTGGAAGGTTCTCAGTAGGGCGCCAGCGCATCGCGCAGGACGTCGGCATTGTGATTGCTGAACTTGCGCTGAATGACGATGCCAGTCGGCGTCGCGCCGGCGCCGTAATACTCCACGTTGCGTGACCCGCGACTGAGGATGCCGGCGCCGTCGAGCGACATGCCAACATAGGCCCCTTGAGTCTTGGCGAAGCTATAGGCATCGGAGGAGAAGTTGGTGGTAGTGGAAGCGGAGAGACCCTTGCCGACCGGGCCGACGGCAACATCGACATTGCCGCCAACCTTGAACTGGTCGTTGATGATGGAGGTCAGCGCCTTCTCGCTCATGATCGTCAAGACGAGTTCGGAAACCTGCCCGCCGATCTGCAGGCCCAGGCTGCCGGAGGCCAGCGTGTAGAAGGCCGGATAGCTCCAGCCGCTTGTCGACCGGGTGACCAGCACGCCCGAGCCGCCCTCGCCGCCGATGATGAAAGCGCCCTTGACCAGCTCTGGGAAGATCGCCAACGCGCGCGACTGCTTCACGTAGTCGCGCATCTCCTTGTAATTGTCGTCGGTGATCATATCGAGAAAGGCAAGCCGAGACTTCTCGACAAGCTGCTGCGCATCCGACAGCGCGAAAGCGGGCCGCACAAGCGTCGCGGCAGCGGCAGCGGCCGGCAGTGCGAGAAACAAGCGTCGAGAAACATTCGTCATCGAAATTCTCCCTGGTTCGTCCGGCACGAAAACCCTCGCCGGTGTCATACATATAACCCGCGAGTTTGGCAATTCAGCGGCAGGTTCAGCCATTTTTGACTTGTGGCAAAATATTGACCGCGCCGACGCGCCAGGCATCGTCGCTGGGAAAGTGATCGAGACGCGTCAAGGAACAATTATCGATGGCAAAGCCCAGGGCCCGCTCCGCTTCCACGGCGAGCGCATGGGCCAGCGCGGCGCGGATCGAGCCGCCATGAGCCACGACGACGATATCGCGCCCGGCCTCGGATGCCCCGATGCGCCGAATGGCCGTGCCGACCCGGGAGACCACGTCGGCGAAGCTCTCGCCCCCCGGGGGCGTCTCGCTGGCAGGCGCCAGCCAGAAGCGATGCCAGGCCCCATCGCGCCGGCCCCGCAATTCGTCAACGGTCAGTCCCTGCCAATCGCCGAAATGCTGTTCGAGGAAGGCCGATTCCTCGCGCTCGGCGGCAGGCGCGGGCGCCCCGGCACCGAACAAAGCCTGGGCGGTCTGCTTCGTGCGCTTCAGCGGTGTGGTGATCCACAGCGCCTCGGGCGGCAGGCTCGGCGCCAGGACCGCAAACAGCGCGGCATTGCCGCAGTCGGATTCGTGATCGTCCTGGCCATAGATGCGGCCGCCATGGCCCACCACCGGCGCATGGCGGATCCACCACCAGCGGGTCGCAATCATCGGGATGCGACGAGCGCGAGAAGAATGGCGATGCGCGCGATCGCTTCGATCGCGCCCAGCACATCGCCGGTGATGCCGCCGAACTGCCGGTGGGCGAGCGGTGCTATGAGAAGGGCGAGACAGGCGGCGGCGGCGGCGACAATGGCACGGGCCGGGCCCTCCAGCAGCAGCAGGATCGCGGCACCGATTCCCAGGGCGATGAAGGATGTGGTCCGGCTCGGGCGCCCAGCACCCGCCGCCAGCCCATCGCCGCGAGCCGGCGCGAAGCGGTTCATGACCCAGGGCAGCAGGGCGCGCGAGGCGCCATGGGCCGCGATGAGGGCGCAGGCAGCCTCCGCCGGCTGAGCCAATGCGGCCAGAGCGACCACGCTCAACAGCATGGCCAGGATCAAAGCCAAGGTTCCGAAGACGCCGATATGGCTGTCGCGCATGGCGGCGAGCTTGGCCGCCGCATCGCCACGCGCGCCCAGACCGTCGGCCAGGTCGGCCAGCCCATCTTCATGGAGGGCGCCGGTAGCGATCAGCCCGACGCCAACTGCCAGTCCAGCGGCCAGCAGCGCAGTCAGGCCGAGATCGACGGCAAGGGTATAGGCGATGGCTGAAATGCCGCCCACCAGGATGCCGACCAGGGGAAAGGCGCGGCTCGCCTGAGCCAGATTGCCGCTGCTGGTCGGCAGGCCGCCAGCCAGGCCAATCGGCAGGCGCGTCAGGAAGGCTGCGGCGATCTTGCAATCGTCCCACCAGTCCTGCAGCGGTTGGCCCGCCAAACTCTGTCTTTCCTCTGGCATCGCGCGGCAGCTTATAGGACAGTTGCCGCCCTTTCGCCACTGGGCCTCGCGCGCGATTCGCCGACGCGGCGGCGAAGATTCTCGAGGAGCATTGTCGTGAGCGCAAAACCTGTCGCCTCGCTGGCCGAAGTCCGCGCCATCATGAGCGAATTGCCGGGGTCCGCCGCCGCCGCGGGCAGTGCCGCCGCGGCCCGGGAAGCGACCCTCACCAAACCGCCGGGCGCGCTCGGCCGGCTCGAGGAGCTGAGCCAATGGCTCTGCCTCTGGCAGGCGCGCCACCCGCCGCGTCTCGATCGAGTGCGGGTGGCCGTCTTCGCCGGCAATCACGGCGTTGCGGCGCGCGGGGTCTCGGCATATCCCGCCGAGGTGACCAAGCAGATGGTGGCCAATTTCATCGCCGGCGGGGCCGCGGTGAATCAACTCTGCCTCAGCGCGGACGCCGATCTGCGCGTCTATGAAATGGACCTCGACCAGCCGACGGCGGATTTCTCCGTCGAGGCAGCCATGAGCGAGGAGGACTGCGCCAAGGCCTTCGCCTATGGCATGATGGCGGTGGAACCGGGCCTCGATCTGCTCTGCCTGGGCGAGATGGGGATTGCCAATACCACCAGCGCGGCGGCAGTTTGCTGCGGCCTCTTCGGGGGCAGCGCCACCGAATGGGTGGGCCCCGGCACCGGCGTGGTCGGCGAGGCGCTGGCCCGCAAGATCGCGGTGGTGGATGGGGCGATGATGCTCCACCGCCCGCAATTCGCCGATTCCTTCGAGGTGATGCGCCGCGTCGGCGGGCGGGAGTTGGCAGCTATCGCCGGCGCCGTCATCGCCGCGCGCATGGCCCATCTTCCCGTGCTCTTGGATGGCTTTGCCTGCACGGCGGCAGCCGCGGTGCTGTTCGCCGCCGAGCCCCATGCCATCGATCATTGCCTCGTCGCCCATTGCTCGGCCGAGCCGGGCCACCGCCGATTGCTGGAGCGGTTGGGCCAGAAACCGCTGCTGGATCTCGGCATGCGATTGGGCGAAGCCTCAGGTGCGGCGCTGGCGATCCCCCTGCTGAAAGCGGCGATCGCCTGCCACAACGGCATGGCGAGTTTCACCGACGCCGGTGTCAGCGGGAAAATCGAGTAGGACCATGCGCCGCGTCAGCGCGGCCGAACTGCGCCGCTTCCTCCTCGACCGCCTGGGCCTCGCCGGCCCCCTGCGCCCGGCCGCCGAGGCGCCGGCGCTCGCCACCGATCTGGCCATGATCCAGATCGATTCCATCCGGGTCACGGGCCTGCGCAATCACGAACTCGCCTGGCTCGCCCGCAGCGAGGCCACCGTCGCCGAGTTCTACGCCATGCTCTACAAGCGCGGCGAATTCCGCGAGACCCACTACCCCGTCTTTGCCGTGCGCCGCGACTGGGTGCCGCTGATCTCCCACGGGTTTCTCGATCTGAAAGCGCCGGCGCGCCGCGCCCGCCGGCGCATGTTGCCACTGATGCAGAAGATCGAGGATCAGATCCGGGCCAGCGGCCCGGTGGCCGCGGCCCATTTCGAATCGCGCCGGGTGCCCGGCGGCTTCAACACCATCAAGGCGACCACCAAGGCGCTGGAACATCTCTTCATGGATCGGCGATTGCAGATCAGCGGCCGCACGCCCCATTTCCATCGCCTGTTCGATCTCAGCGAACGCGCTTTGCCTGAACTCGCCGCCTGGCAGCCGCCATCGGTGGTGGAGTACGAACGCTTCCTCATGCGCTCGGCGCTTCAGGTATTGAAGATCGCGACGGCGGAGCAGTGGGCCGATCGCGTGGCGCTCCATTTCGGTCAATGGCGGGGCGAGACCATCCGCCGCTGGCGCAGCCTCGTGGAAAAAGAAGCAGCGAACGTGGCGCAAGCGGTCCAGGTCACCGACCTTCCCGATCGACCGACCTATTGGCATCTGCCCGATGATGACGGCGCCTGGAAGGCCGCCATCCTGCCTGCCGACCCGGCCCATCCCGCCCGGATCGTTCCGCCGCTGGATAACCTCCTCTTCAGCCGCAAGCGCTTCAGCGCGCTCTTCGGCTTCGACTACAAATTCGAGGCTTATACACCGATCGCCGATCGCCGATTCTATTTCGCCATGCCCGTCGTCCATGGCGACCAGGTCGTGGCATTGATCGACGCCAAGCGCGCCGGGGGCGAATGGCGGATCGTGGGCTTCGAGGCGCGCGGACCCATCCCGGCCGAAGCGCTGCGCCAAGCCGTCCACCGCATCGCCGGCCATGCCGGCGCTTCCAAAATCGGCGCCTCCACCCGCCTCCCCCGCGAATTGCGCCGCGCGCTGGTAGGCAAGATCGAGGCGTAACCGAACTGAAGATGTCGTGGGTCCCCGAGGATCCGCCTTCGGCCGCCCCGCGTCAGTAGTGTTCCCGTAAAAGGAGCTTTTCGCTGGACATACGACAACTTAAGTTCGCTATCGCAGCCGCAGGCCACGGCAGTTTCAGGCGTACAGCTCGTGTGCTGGAAGCTGACAGTTCTGCGGTCAGTCGGCGCGTTAGCGATTTGGAACATGAAATAGGTGTGCCGCTCTTTGTTCGAATGAGCAGCGGTATCGCAAGTGCGGAGGAGAGTCTATGCTGAGAACCTACACTGGAAGCTGTCATTGTGGCGCAATTCGCTTCGAAGCGGATGTGGACATCAGTGGCGGCACCGGCAAGTGCAACTGCACGATCTGCGCGAAGATGCGCCTGTGGTCAGTGGACGCCAAGCCCGAGGTGTTCCGTCTGATCGCTGGTGAGGCTGACCTGACAGACTATCAGGGAAACAACAAGGTCGCGCACCACGTCTTCTGCAAGCGTTGCGGAGTGCGACCATTTGAGTGGGTCGACATGCCGAACATGAGCGGTAGCAAATATTACAACATTAATGTCGCGTGTCTTGACGGCGTGGACATCGACGAACTTGTCGCGGCGCCCGTGACCTACTACGACGGTCGCAATGACAATTGGGGAGCAAAGCCAGCTGAGACGCGGCATCTCTAGATTTCCACATCGTCCTCACCGATCATGCGGCGGCGGTTCTGGCCAAGAACGTCGATGAGCACTTCATTGCGGGCTTTGGCGATATCGATGAGGATCAGCGGCACGGAAGCCATCTTGGCCAACGGCCAATCGTGACCGCATCCGACAGGCCGAACATATGGATGCAAGCGAACCGGCCCACAGTGAGTACCTAAATCTCTTGCGAGCCAGGGGGGCCGTCCACATATGCGTACCCGAGGCTCGGCCTTCGGCCGCCCCGGGCATGACGGTAAGATGAGCGGGGCTATCACTCAAACCAGGCCGCGCCATGTCAGACTTGCGCGGACGTGGTGCTTGGCCTTCCTATGGCGCCATGGGATCTGCTGTCGTCGCCGCCCCGGTTGCCGGCCCGCTCGTCGCCACGCGGGGGCGGGTGCGGCTGCGCACGCTGCTGGTGATCCGCTGGGTGGGGATCGCCGGCCAGGCGGCGGCGCTGATCATCGTGCATTACGGCCTGGGCTATCCGCTGTCCATCGGCTGGGCGGGGGCGGTGGTCGGGACCTCGGCGGCGCTCAATCTCTGGCTCACCGGCCAGTGGCGAGGCTCGGCCCTGCTCTCGGACCGCACGGCCGCTTTCCAATTGGGCTACGACATGCTGCAGCTCGCAGCCTTGCTCTATCTGACGGGCGGGCTGGGCAATCCCTTCGCGATTCTGATCCTGGCCCCGGTCATCGTCTCGGCGACGGTGCTCTCGCGGCGCAGCACGGTCTGGCTTTCGCTTATGGCACTGGCCAGCATCGTGCTTCTGGCCCGCTTCCACATGCCGCTGCCCTGGCCCAACCAGGATTTCCGCCTGGAGCCTTTGTTCATCCTGGGCCTGGCATTGGCCCTTGGGCTCTCGGTGCTGTTCATCGCCGCTTACGTGTTGAGCGTATCCGAGGAGGCACGGCGTCTCTCGGATGCCTTGTCGGCCACCCAAATGGCCCTGGACCGCGAGCGCCAGCATTCCGCCGTGGGGGCTCTGGCCGCCGCCGCCGCCCACGAGTTGGGCACGCCGCTGGGCACCATCGCGCTGGTCGCCCATGAGATCGCCCGCGACCTGCCGAAGGGAAGCCCGCTGGTGAGCGACGTCGACCTGCTGGTGAGCGAGAGCCGGCGCTGCAAGGAAATCCTGGCCGAGCTGGCCGCCCGGCCCGGCGCCGACAATCAGCCCTTCGGGCCGCTGCCGGTGGCAGCCCTCATCGAAACCGCCGCGGCCCCCTATCGTCGACCGGAGATCCATTTTCGCGTCGAGACCCAGGGAGATCTCCCCGACCTGCCGGCGAGTCCCGAACTCTCTCATGGGCTGGGCACCCTGCTGCAGAATGCCTTCGAATTCGCCCGTCACGAGGTCGTCGCCCATTTGGCGGCCGACGAGCGCGAGCTCAAGGTCACCATCAGCGATGACGGGCCGGGGTTCGATCCCGCCTTGCTCGGCCAGTTGGGCGAGCCCTATGTCTCGCGCGGCAACGACGGGCGCGATGGCCAGGGCGAGCATATGGGCCTGGGCGTGTTCATCGCCGTCACCCTACTGGGCCGGACGGGGGCACTTTTGCATTTCGGCAACCGTCCTGCCGGGGGAGGCGAGGTCGTGGTAACTTGGCTTCGTTCGCAACTGGGGGCCGCATGAGCGAAGATAGGAGCCTGCTGATCGTCGACGATGACGCGCCGTTCCGCCAACGCCTGGTCCAGGCCATGGAAAAGCGCGGGTTCAGCGTGGTCGCGGCCGATAGCGTCGCCGCCGGTATCGAACTCACTCGCCACAATCCCCCCGCCTTCGCCGTGGTCGATATGCGCCTGGGCGACGGCAACGGGCTGGAAGTGGTGAAGGCGCTGCGCGCGCTACGCGCCGATGCGCGCATCGTCGTCCTGACCGGCTATGCCAATATCGCCACAGCCGTGGCGGCGGTGAAGACCGGCGCCGTCGACTATCTCGCCAAGCCCACCGACGCCGACACCATCGAGGCGGCCCTGATGGCCAAGGGCAGCACGCTGCCACCCCCGCCCGAACAGCCCATGACCGCCGATCGGGTGCGCTGGGAACATATCCAGCGGGTCTACGAGCAATGCGACCACAATGTCTCGGAGACGGCCCGCCGCCTGCGCATGCACCGGCGCACGCTCCAGCGCATCCTGGCGAAATACGCCCCGAAGGCGTGAAGCACTCAGGCGCCGATTTCGGCCAGGAATTCCGCCGTCGTGCGCTGGCGGCAATAGCCCTTGATGGCACGGATCGAGAAATCGTGGCGCTCCTGGGTAGCCGTCGCGCAGGCATCGGTGATCTGGGTCACCAGATATCCCAGATCGCAGCCGTCCCGGATGGCGCCCTCGACGCACTGGTCGGTCACCACGCCGCTGATCACCAGATATTTGGTGCCCAGGTTGCGCAGGACATAGTCGATATTGGTCGAGACGAAAACGTTGGACGAGGTCTTGGGGATCACGATCTCGTCCGGCCCCGGCTTGATGGCGTCGATCACCTGCCCGTCCCATGAATCCGGCGGCACGCTGTAGCCGGTGATCTTGTAGTCCAGGCTGCGGTCGCGCCCGTCCTTGGTCAGGTTGCGGATGAGAGTATACATGACCTCGATGCCCACCTTGCGACAGCCCTTCTGCAGACGTTGCATGTTCGGCACGACGCTGCCCTCCAACTGACGGAAGAAATAGCCGTGCTTGGACTCGAACTCCGCCGGCGCCATGCCCTTGTATTCGCCGCCGTTGCGAACCGCGCAGAAATTCTGCATGTCGACGAAGAGCAGCGTGGTGTGCGGGATCTCGACGGGCAGGTCGCGGGTGGTGGGATGGCTCATGGGGGCGTCCTCGGGTTCAGGGTTCAAGCGGCGTTCAAGCGTCGATAGGCTTCGGGCAGCAGGCGGATCAGCCGGTCGGCCCAGGCGCGCTGGCCTGCCTCATTGGCAATCAGATCCTGGCGGATTTCGAATTCTACATGGGGCAGGCCGCGGCGCTCGCCATGCACCGGGATGGTGTAGTCGCTGGCGTCGCCCACGGCATAGGGCTCGTTATCGCCCACCACCAGATCGCCCTCGGCCTCGAACAGCGCCTTCATGATATGGGCGAACTGGGGATCGCGGTTATAGAGCACGCCCACATGCCAGGGCCGGGAGATCCCTTTGAAGACCGGCGTGAAGCTGTGCATGGCGATGAGCACCGTAGGATGGCCGGCCGCCTTGCGTTCATCCAGCGCCCGCACGATTCGCCCGTGATAGGGCCAGAGGATTTCATCGGCGCGCGCCGCGCGCTCGGCGCCGCTCAGGTTTTTATTGCCGGGAATCTCCGTCGATTCGCTGAGGGTCACGATGGAGCTCTCCACCGCCGGATCGCGGTTGCAATCGATGACCAGGCGCGAATAGGTCTGATGGATCGTGAAGGCGTCGAGGGCGTCGCCTATGCGTCGCGAGACCGCGCTGGCGCCGATATCCCAGGCGATATGACGGGCGAGTTCGCCGTCAGGCAGCCCCAGCTTGCCCAGGCAGCGCGGCAGGCGCCGCCCGCCATGATCGCAGGTGATGAAAAAGGGCGATTTTCCCTTTTCATGTTCGAGGGTGAAGACGGCCGGGTCGTCGTCGGCCAGGAGCTTCCTGAGCCTCGCATCCATTTGTGCTATCCCGTCCTGGAACCTGTCCGTGCGATATTTGGAGCCCTATCTTTGATTACAGGACATGAACGGTCTGTCAATCCAGGAATATCTGTTATAGGGGTTTTTCGTAAAAGAGACTGAGTTCGATCGTACGCAGCGGCTTCTCGAGGTAGGGTCCAAACGGGCCACAGCGCCGGAAGCCCGCGCTCTCGTAGAATCTCAGGGCCGCCAGCTGGTAGACGCCCGTTTCGAGGCGCAATGCAGTTGCACCTGCGTCTTGCGCTTCGGATTCAATCCTGCGCAGCAACGCTTTCGCCACGCCGCGGCCTCGCACCGATGGTCTCGCATACAGGCGCTTGACCTCCGCGTATCCATCGAAAAAGGCGACGCCGCCACAGCCAACCGCTGCACCGTCCCAACGAGCCACGAAGAAGCGAATGTCTGGCTGAAACAGTTGATCGATGGAGAGTGCGTGGCGCTGATCGGCGGCATAAGGGCCCGCCAATGCGGTGTTCAATTCATCGAGCAGATCCGCCACTTCTTGGGTCGCCGCCGCCACCAGTTCGATTGCGATATCCATCGCCGGCATCCTAGAACAAGATCCGATCAGATTTATTAACGCTGATCGGTGAATGTTGCGCTAATTTACGAAGTCGCAACCGATTCACCTCTTAAGCCGAATAGGCGTAAGACGATCCGGCGCCAGGCTCGGCAGTTTGCCGTGTGCGGCGTTGCCGCGCCGGCCTTTAATAAACGAGCGTGTAGCGGGCGCATTGTTGAGATTCGTCGAGCCCGTCCAGCATCTTGATCTCGGCCCGCTTGTGCCGCAGATAGGCATCGAGAAAGACAGGGCCGAACCAGTCGCGCGCTTCGGGCGTCGCCTCCAGATTGTCCAACGCTTCGCCCAGCGAGTGCGGCAGATGGCGAATGCCGACCGCCTCCCGCTCTGCCTCGCCGAGGCGCGGAGTATCGCGCGGCTCGGGCAGCGTCAGTTTCCCGCGGATGCCGGAAACCCCGGCATGCACCAAGGCGCCGAGCGCCAGATAGGGGCTGGCGGCCGCATCCGCCGCCCTGAATTCCACATTGAACTGCCGGGCCGCATCGCTGCCCGGCAAGGTCAACAGCGGGCAGACACGCAAACTCGCTTCGCGATCCCGCTCGGCGATATAGGCATGGGTGGGTGCCCAGCGGTTAGGTGTCAGGCGGAAATAGGAGACGGTGGACGGCGCGGTCACCGCGCAGATGGCCGGCAGATGGCGCAGCACGCCGGCCATGAACTGGCGCGCCACGCTCGAAAGGCCATAGGCCCCGGCGGGATCATGCATCACCGGCCGGCCGGCCTCGTCCTGGAAGCTCATATGGATATGGACCCCGTTGCCCACGCCCCTGGGGTCCAGGATAGGCGAGAAAATGGCGCGATTGCCCAGGCGCTGGGCTACGGCGCGGGCCATTTCGCGGGTGATAACGGCGTGATCGGCGCTGGCAATGCCCAGCGCCGGATCGCAAGTCACCTCGAACTGCCGCGCACCGTATTCGGGCAGGAACGAATCCGGCATAACGCCTGCCTGGCGCAAGGCGGCAATAAGGGCCTCGCCGAAGATGCCTTGCCGACGATAGGCGTCCAGGCTGTAGGGCGCCCCAGGCATATCTTCGATGCCGCCATAGACGAACTCCTGCTCGAAGGCGGAGTTCAGCTGCAGGCCCGCCACCGCCTTGAGATCCGCCAGCGCCCGGCGCAGGAATTCCCGCGGGCAGCAGGCCCAGGGCCGGCCATCGGTCTCGCGTATATCGCCCAGGTAGAAATGCTCGGGCGCGCTGTCGGGACCGAAATCGACCTTCACCTCGGTCTTTCCATCCGGCACCAGGATGAGATCGCCGGTCGCCCCGAAGGGCGTATCCCCGATGTGGCCGAAGCAGGAGATCATCGTATTGGTGGGAACCCAGCCCACGCCGGTCGTCAACCGCTGGGCGCGGTCGGCAGCGGGGAAACTCTTGCCGCGGACCCGCCCCGCGATCTCGCAGGTGCAGACCATGATCAGGGGTTCGCGATTCATGCCATCCTCGCCGGCGGTGGTCAGGACATTTTGAGACGATTGCGGATTTTCTCGAGCCGTTCCATGCGCCGCTTGGCTTCGCCCCAGTTCAGCGCCTGGAGCCGCGCCACCATGATCTCGGTCAAGGCGGAGAGTGCGGCAAACGATTCCCAGCTCGACGGCATGGTGGTGCGCAAGGCGAAGACATGGCGGGCAACCGCGGCAATGGGAGAAAGCCAGTGATCGGTGAAGAGCACGATGTCCGCCCCCAGGGATGCAGCCTCCTTGGCGAAGCGCACCACGTCGTCCTGATATCGGCGAATGTCGAAGACGATCAGCACGTCCTTGCGGCTGAAATCGAGCAGATGCTCGACCCATGTCGCCGTCTGCCCGCTCACCAGATGGACTTGCGGACGCAATTCCCTGAGATGCAGATAGAACTGGAGCGCCACGCTGGCACTGAACCGTCCACCGACCAGCGAAAGGCGCCGTCGGCGATCGCCGAGAAGCTCGAGCGCGCCCTTGAATTCCGAGCGCGGCAGCTCGCCGAGCGAGCGCTCGATATTGGCGATGATGGCCCGGCCGTATCGATTGACGAAATCCGGATCGGCACGCCCAGCCCGATGGTGCGCCGCCACCTTGGCCAGCGGCGGCTGCAATCGCTGCTCGAGCTCGTCGCGCAGAGCCTGCTGGAAACGGGGATAGCTGGCAAACCCCAGCTTGGCCACCAGGCGAAGGATGGTGGGGCCGCTGACCCCGGCGCGCTTGGCGAACTGCGCCACGGTTTCCAGGCCCGGCACGGGATAATTGGCGAGCAAGGCCAGCGCCGGCTTGCGTTCCGTCGGCGTCAGCCGGCTAAGGCCTTGGCGGATGGTTTCCGCAATCGAGAGATCGGTTGCCCGCTTCACGCCAGCGCCCCTCTTATGTCCGCCGCTCGCCAGCCCTCACCCCCACCCCATCCCGCCCCATCAAGGGGTCGGGAAAAGACACTCGCCATATTTCCCGCCCCCTGTGGGGGATCGGCATCAGCACGATGGCATCGAAGGCGCCAATTTTCTAATCCAATTCTGCGACGCTCTGGCGGCAACCCAGGGCTGCTGGGGGTGATCTGCGGACTTCAGGGTCGCTTGCTTGCACGGGCCGCTCATGCCCCGAATTGGAAGTCCGGCCCATGGACTCCCCAACGTGGCATACATACACTCGACCGCGTTACACCCGCGAATGCAGGCACCCCTGATGGCCGAAGAGCGCGCTCAACGCCGTCTCACAACCATCCTTGCCGCCGACGTGGTTGGCTACAGCCGCCTCATGGAGCAGGATGAAGCGGGCACGATGGCGCTGCTGCGGGCGCGCCGCCACAATGTCTTGATGCCATCGGTTGCGCAGCATGGCGGGCGTGTCTTCAAGCTTATGGGTGACGGCGTCTTCATCGAGTTCACCAGCGTCGTCAACGCCGTGGAATGCGCTGTCGACATTCAGAAAGCAATGCACGCGCAGAATGCCGAGGCGCCCACGCAACATCGCATCCTCCTGCGCATCGGCATCAATGTCGGCGATGTGATTGTCGAGGGCAGCGATCTCTATGGCGACGGCGTCAACCTGGCGGCACGGCTCGAGGCGCTGGCTGACCCCGGCGGAATCTGCATCTCGGGCGATGTTTATCGTCATGTCCGGAGCAAGGTGAACCTGGACTTCCAGGACCTGGGTGAACAAAAGGTCAAGAACATTGCCGAACCCGTACATGCCTATCGGATTATGACCGACGGCACAGAACCGGGCGTGGCGGAATCGCCGGGTCGATCCGCGCCGGCACGACCGATGAAGCCATCTATCGCCGTGCTGCCCTTCACGAATATGTCGGGCGATCCCGAACAGGAATATTTCGCCGACGGCATGGTCGAGGACATCATCACGGCCCTATCCCGGTTCAACCAACTTTTTGTGATCGCGCGCAACTCGAGCTTTACCTATAAGGGCCGGGCCGTGGACGTGCGTCAGGTGGCCAAGGAGCTGGGCGTGCGTTTCGTGCTGGAAGGCAGCGTCCGCAAGTCGGGAGGTCGGGTGCGCATCACCGGCCAGCTGATAGACGCCGCAACCGGCGCCCATCTGTGGGCGGACAAGTACGATGGCGGCCTGGAGGATGTTTTCGATCTCCAGGACAAGATCACCGCAAGCGTGGTTGGGGCGATCGAGCCCGCACTGCGCAAGGTGGAGATCGAACGCGTGCGACGCAGGCCGGTCGAAAATCTCGACGCCTACGATCTCTATCTTCGCGCGCTGCCGTACGTTTACGCCTTTCGTCCCGACGAAAATTTGGTGGCTCTGGAACTGCTTGGGAAGGCCATCGATCTCGATCCCGCCTATGCGCCCGCCCTTGCCTTTGCCGCATGGTGCCATGAGCAACGGCTGGTGCGCGGATGGCCGCCAGTCGGCCCAAACGATGCGGCGACAGCGCTTGCGCTCGCCCAGCGCGCGCTCGCTGCGGACAGCGACGATGCGATGGTGGTGGCGGGCGCCGGCTTCGTCCTCGTGATGGTGGGACGAGATTACGATACCGGGCTTCATGCCGTGCGCCGCGGGCTCGAGCTCAATCCCGGTTCCGGGTTCGTCGCGTTCATATCAAGCACGGCGCTCCTTATGGCCGGCGACCCAGATGGGGCGCTGGCCCAAGCGGAACGGGCCATGGTCCTCAGTCCCATGGATCCGGGCGCCTTCATGTTTTTGACCATTTCCGCGCTTGCCCATCTGTTCAAGGGCCGGCCAGACCAAGCCCTGGACATGGCCAGTCGATCGGCGGCCCTCTATCCCGAATGGGACTCTGCCTATTGGGCTTTGGTTCCCGCCTATGTCCAGCTTGACCGCCTGGCGGATGCGCGGGCAGCACTGGCCAAGCTCGTCTCGCTATCGCCCGGATTGACGGTTTCAGGCGCTCGACAGCGCCTGCCGATCAGGAGCCCTGCATCATTGGACATGATCCTCGACGGGCTCTGCAAGGCGGGCCTGCCGGAGTGATGGTCGATTGCCTCGGCACCAGTTCTCGGCGCTTCAATAGGACTTGCGGCCGTGGCGGCGCCCCGATTCACTTTTATCGGTGAATCAGGAGACCTGCCGATGATGGGCGCGCGGACGGTGATACAGGAAGCTGTTCTACGGCTTCAGTGTTGAGCAGCACGTCCCGGCGGATCACATGCGACCGTCACGATGAATGCGAAGATCCTGTCCATCGCAAATCCAAACAGCAAATGATCATGGATCAGGGCCTGGGGACTTGGTCCGCGAAGGTCCGTGCAATGTCGATTCTGCGCATGAACGCGACATCGCCGAAGCCCTTGGCGTAATCAATAAATCGCGCCAACGCATCCGACCGCGCCGGATTGCCCGTGATTCTCGGGTGCAATCCGACCGACATCATTCGTCCGAGGTCGTCGCCGTCATTGCGTAACCGGTCCAAACACGCCTTTGCAGTTTCAAAGAAATGTTCCGGGCTACCGTAGCCGGTCCCCATGATGTAGCGCGCGTCGTTGACCACGAGTGAATACGGCACTACCAAGTGAGTGCGACCGTGGACCTTGGTCCAGTACGGCAGATCGTCGTTGTAGGTGTCGGAATCGTAGAGGAAGCCTCCCTCCTCGACAACGAGCTCCCGGGTGTTGACGCTCATTTCCCTGCAATACCAGCCGAGCGGCCGCGCGCCCGTGGTCTTCTCGATGGAAGCGATCGCACGTTTGATCGCCTCGCGCTCTTCTTCCCGGTTCATTTCGTAGTGGTTGCTCCAGCGATAACCATGCCCGGCCACCTCGTCGCCGCGGCGTGCCAATTTCGCCGCCACCGCGGGATTGCGCTCGAGCGCGACGGCTGCACCAAAAAAGGTGACTGGAATGCCGGCCGCGTCGAATATCCGGAACATCCGCCAGATCCCCGCACGCGACCCATACTCGTACATGGATTCGACCGCGAGGTCTCTTTGATCGTCTACGGCAAACGGCAACTCATACATGCCGTCGTTGACCTGGTCGCCCATCGCGAAGGTCTTCTCCGATCCTTCCTCGTAATTGACCACGACCTGCACGGCCACCTTGGCGCCGTTCTGCCAGCGCACGCGCGGCGGATGTTCGCCATATCCGACCAGCTCGCGTGGCAGGCCCGGTACATCGTCGATATCCGTCTGGCGGAAGAACTGTGGATTGAGTTTCATGCGATGATTTCCTTTTCTGAAACGCCGGAATGTCAGTCCAAACCTGCGAGACTGCGCGCACCGTCGACGACAAGAACCTGGCCGTTCACGTAGGATGCCTCCGCACTCGCGAGGAACAAGTAGACATATGCGATGTCTTCCGGGCTGCCGACCCGTCCGACCGGAATCTTGGCGGCCACGGCCTCGACGCCCTCCGGCCCGAGCGAATTGACCGGATCGAGCGCCTGAGGTGTCCGAATAACCCCAGGGGCGATGGCGTTGGCGGTGATTCCGCTCGCCGCGAACTCCACGGCCAAGGTTCTGACGAGACCCACGAGCCCTGCCTTTGCCGCCGTGTAGTGCGAGTGCTGCGGCCAAGCCGATACCGTTCCCGCGACGGAAGATGTGGCGAGGAGCCGTCCGAAGCCGGCGCGTTGCATGTGCGGAAGTGCCGCGCGGAAGCACCGCCAAACGCCATTCAGGTTCACGTCGACGACTTTGTTCCAGGCCGCGTCGTCGAGGTCTGCCAATTCCACCTTTCGTGCGATCCCGGCGTTGGCGACGACAATATGCATTCCGCCGAGCTCATCCACTGCCTTCGCCACCAGGGCGTCGACATCGGCAGACTGGGTGACATCGACTTCCGCGACCACCACCCTGCGACCCGCCTTTTCCGCGGCTCTGCGCACCGGTTCGATATCGTGCCCATCCGGTGGATACCAGGCGAGGGCCAGATCCGCCCCCGCCTCGGCATAGACCTGCGCCGTAGCCGCCCCGATACCGGATGCGGCACCGGTGATCAGCGCTACGCGACCTGTCAGACTGAACATGATGTCCTTTTGACCGATTTCACAGCATCACGTCTCCGCCGTTCGGCCCGAGCGTTTGCCCCACGTAATACGACCCGTCTGCGGATGCTAGAAGCACGGCAGTCGGAGTAACCTCGTCAACCGTTCCGAAGCGCCCGATGGGAAGTTCGGCGAGCTTCGCGCTGCGCCACTCCTCAGTTTCGCTATCCAACAGCGGCGTCTGGATGGGCCCCGGCGCTATGGCGTTGACGAGCACACCACGCAGCGAGACTTCGCGGGCAAGGGATTTGGTCAACCCGATGACGCCGGCCTTGCTCGCGGCGTAATGGCCAACGGATTTCCCGCCGATCTGACCAAGCTGCGAGGCAATATTGATGATACGGCCGTCACGTCTCTCGAGCATCTGGCCGATGAGCGCGCGCGTGCAGAGAAAGGTGCCGCGCAGGTTGGTGTTTACGACGCGGTCCCAATCCGCGATCGACAGATTCTCGATGAGCGACTCGGTGAAGATGCCGGCGTTGTTGACGAGGATGTCGACCCGGCCGAACCGGGCAAGCGCCGCCTCCGCCATCAACCGAACGCTCTCCTCGTCGCTCACGTCCGTCTGGACGAATAGCGCTTCGCGGCCGTGCCTACTGACACCGGCGAGGACCTCGGCGGCATGTTCTTCTGCCACTTTGTCCGCAATGACGAGGTTGGCGCCTTCACGTGCGAACGCGATAGCTATCCCTTTGCCGATTCCCGAGGCGGCGCCGGTAACGACCGCAATTCGACCTTTCAGCCGGCTCATCCGTGCCTCTCGCTCTGGCCCGGCCTGCGAGCACGCCATATGCGCTGAATCTCATCGCCGGTGGCCATGTCGAACCGGTGTCGCATCAGCAGCATCGAGGCCTCATGCTGAGCCTCGTCATCACTGGCGACGCAGTCTTCTGCAATCACGACGTAGAAATCATTGAACATTGCGTCGCGAGCCGTGGACTCGACGCAGCCTTCCGTCGTGCATCCGCCAACCACAACCGTCTTGATGCCATTGCTGCGCAGGAGCATGTCAAGATTGGTTCCCCAGAAGCCGCTCGAACGATACTTTCGCACCACGAGCTCATTCTGCTGTGGGGCGAAATCTCGGGCGAACTCGTGCCCGGGCGTGCCTGGAATTGTATAGCGCAAAGGCGGTTGGTTACGACGGGCGTCCTTGTGCATCCTGAGATTGAACCGGATCTGGGCCGGAGAGTCGCTCATTCGGTCGGGCAGCGCCGTGTTCTGCAAGTGCACGACAGTTGTGCCGGTCATGCGGGCGGCGCCCAGCAACGATGCCAACCGCGGCCTCGACTCTGCGTACATGGATAGGTCGATCCCGAGCGAACCAAATAATCCATCAGGCTCGATGAAATCGCGCTGCATGTCGATCACGATCAGCGCGGTATGCGCGGGCTCGACGAGCTCATCGAGTTCGGTCAGGACGGTCTTGCCTTCAATTTTGATCATTGTTGGTCCTTGAGCTCTCGGGGCTGTATTGTCGGCGCAACGGGGGAGGTCGCCCTCTCCGGCCTCCCCCGCTCCATTATGGCTTGGCGATCCAGTTCGGTGTCACCTCGGCCGCAAGGTTCAGCCGGTCGTTCTTGACCCCGATGATCGAGACCGTCTTCTGGGGTACCCGGCTGCCCGGCGCGTACGAGATCGATCCGGTGATGCCCTTGTAGCCCTGGGTCGCGGCAAGCGCGTCGCGGATTTTGGCGGGATCGACCGAACCCGCGCGGGTGATCGCATCGGCAATCAGGCCGACCGTGTCATAGCCCAATGCAGCAAACGCGTTTTCCGGCGCCGTGTTATAGGCCGCCTTGTAGGCGTGATAGAACGTCACGATTGCGGGTGTGCTGTCTTCGGCCATATAGGCGTGGGTCGAGAAGTAGACGTTGTTGGCCGCCTTGCCGCCGACGCTGAGCAGTAGAGGCGTATCGTAGCCGTCGCCGCCCACGATGGGTTGCGTGAGGCCGGCTTGACGCATCTGCTTGACGACGATGCCGATGTCGTCCGGCTGGGCAGACACGTAGAGCACGTCGGGCTTCACCGGCAATGCCTTCAACTTGGTGATCTGGGCGGTGAAGGATTTGTCGCCGGCTTTGTAGTCGTCCCTCAAGACGATCTGCCCGCCGCCATGGCCATAGGCTTCCTCGAAATACTTGGCCAGCAGCGTGGTGTACTCGGTCGAGTTGTCGCGCAGAAGATAGACCGTCTTGCCGCCCAGCTTGTTGAGCACGAACTCCGCCCCGGCGGCGGCCTGCACGTTGTCGCCGAAGCAGGCCAGGAACATCTCGGAGCCGATCTGCTCGGGGAGCTTGGGCGAGGTGGCGCCAGGCGTCACGAACGCCACGCCTGCCGACTGGAAGATGGGTCCCAACGCCAGGGCCGAATCGGAATCGGTGAAGCCCAATGCGACGGGGACCTTGTCCTGGTTGATGAGCTGGCTTGCCGTAGCGGCAATGACCGTCGGGTCGGTCTTGGTATCGTAGATGACGAGTTCGAGTTTCTTGCCCAGCACGCCGCCGGCGTCGTTTATCTCCTTTACTTTTACCTTGGCGCCGTTGAGGGCGGGGGCATCCACCGAGGAGAGAGCGCCCGTCACGTTGAACGGCGCGCCGATCTTGATGATGTCCTGAGCCGCCGCGGGCCGCGACGAGAGCGAGCCGGAGGCGATCGCGAGACCGGCCACCACGGCCGATCCCAACACAGTCCTTCTGGTCAATTTCATGTGTTCATTCCTTTCGGCCTTTGTGAAGCAATGCGGCAATCCGTCCGAACGACAACTCGAGATCGCCCATGACACCGCTCGGACGGAAGATCATGATCAAGATAAGGATGATCCCGAGGACGATCTGGCTCGCCCCATAGAGAGGCGGAACGGCGACGATACCAAGGTCAAATCCGCGTTCCAGGTTGCGCAGCAGCTCGCTGAGCAGCGAGACGACGATCACGCCCAGCACAGCGCCGGTCATGCTTCGCATGCCCCCGATCACCAGCATGCTGATAAGCGAGAAGGTATACGCGAAATAGAAACCGGACGGCGAGAACGAGCCGAGGTAGTGGCCGTAGAGCGAGCCGCCCGCCCCGGCGAAGAAGGCGCCGATGACGAAGGCGGAAAGCCGGGTGGGCAGCACGTCGATGCCGATCGCCTGCGCCGCGATGGTATCCTCGCGCACGGCGCGCCAGGCGCGTCCCTTGGGCGAATAGACGATGCGGGCCAGCACGACGAGAGCCAGAAGCAGCCAGCCCATCGCCCAGGGTAGCGTCGTCTGCAGCGGCACGCCGGTGAAGGTGCGTGCGCCGCGCGTATAGTCGTCGGCGTTGATCAGCACGACGTTCACGATGATGAGAAATCCCAGGGTCGCCACGGAGACGAAATGGCCCGACAGCCGCATGAGCGGCGCGCCCACCAGAAAGGCCAGCACGACGCATACCAGGGCAGCCACGATGGTCGAGGAAAGGAATTCCATATGGAAGCCTGCTATCCAGGCGGGAAGATTGGGCAGATAGCTTGCCTTGTCGGCGGCGGAGAGGGAGAGCACGCCCGAAACATAGGCACCCACCCCGACGAAACCTATATGGCCCAGCGAAAAGACCCCGGTGAAGCCGTTGGCGAGACCCATGGAAACGACCAGCATGGCATTGATGCACATGACCGTCAGAATGCGGACGAAATAATCGTTCATCAGCGCAGGCGCAGCGACGCTGAACAGGCCCAGCAGTGCGAGACCCGCAGCGACGACAAGGAAACGCTGCATCCTTCTCACAGCTTCACCTCCTGAGAGCGCTTCAGCAGGCCATTAGGCCGGAACAGCAGAAAGGCAATGAGCAGGGTGAAGACGATGGCGTCGCGATAGGGCGATACCTCGGAGGGCAGAAAGGCGACGATGAAGACCTCCAGTGCGCCCAGCAGATATCCCCCGAGCAGCGCGCCGGCGATGCTGCCGAAACCGCCGATGATGGCGCCCACGAAGGCCTTCAGCAGCGGGGTGAATCCCATATGAGGCTCGACCACGCCCGATTGAGCGGCCCAGAGAACGCCCGCTAGGCCGGCGAACCCCGAGGCGATGGCAAAAGCCACGACGATCAGCCGGTTGACGTCGAGACCGACAAGATGGGCGGCACCCATATCCTCGGCCGCCGCGCGCATGCCCAACCCTACATCGGTGCGGGTGACGAACCAGCCGAGTGCGGCCAGGGCCACGGCGGTCAGCCCAACTGTCAGCAGATTGATCTGGGTGAAGGTTATCTGGCCGTCAAACAGCTGGAAGGCGCTGTTCATCCAGTCGGGAAGGGGAAAATTCTTGGCCGAACTGGTGAAGATCAGGATGCCGAGATTCTCCAGGATATAGGTGACGGCGAGGCTAGTGAGCAGCAGTGTCACCTCCGGCGCGCCGCGCACCGGCCGATACGCCACCCGCTCGACGATGACGCCGGCGAGCGCACCGATGCCAATCCCGCCGGCCACGGCCCAGCCGAATCCCAGGTTTAGGGATCCCAGCACCAGCGTGGCGAAGGCGCCCACCATCATCATGTCGCCATGGGCGAAGTTCGTCATGCGCAGGATGCCGAAGATCATGGAGAGGCCGATGGCGACCAGCGCATAGAGGCTGCCAAGGCTGATGGCGTTGATGATCTGTTGGGTGATGTAGAGTTCAGAGCTCATGGCCGCGCACCCAGATATGCTGCAGCCACCGCTTCGTAATCGGCTTTCAGGTCGGCGGCAGATCCCGCCAAACTGACCTCGCCAGTGCGCAGCACATAGGCGCGATCGGCCAGATCGAGGGCGAGATTTATGTTCTGCTCAACCAGGAGCATCGTAACTCCCTTGGCCTTGAGCTCGGCCAGCGTGCGGAAGATCTGCTGAACCAGCAGCGGCGCCAGGCCCAGCGAAGGCTCGTCAAGCAGTAGCACCCGCGGCCGGGCCATGAGGGCGCGGCCCAATGCCAGCATTTGCTGTTCGCCACCCGAGAGGGTGCCGGCAGGCTGATCCATGCGTTCGGACAAGATCGGGAACAAGGCGTAGATACGCTCGCGATCTTCGGCGATGCCGGCGCGATCGGCCCGCGCGGCCGCACCCAGGCGCAGGTTCTCCGCCACCGTCAAGTTTCCAAAGACTCGGCGGCCCTCGGGGCAATGGGCTATGCCCAATCGCACGATCCTGGCCGGCGGCAGACGATGGATCGCTTCGCCCTCAAGCGCGATTCGGCCGGTCCGTGGGCGGGAGAGGCCCGAAATGGTGCGCAGCATGGTGCTCTTGCCAGCCCCGTTGGCGCCCAGCAGGGCCACCACCTCGCCGGTGGCAACCCTCAGGTTGACGCCCCGGATCGCCGCCACCGCCCCGTAGTTGACGCGCAGGTCGGATACCTCGAGCAGCGCCGCCGCCGACTGCCCCTTACCAGCCGCTCGCAGTTCGTCCCGCGCTCGCTCAGGCATGACCAAGATAGACCTCCCGGACCCGGGGGTTGGCCTGCACCGCCGAGGGGATGCCCTCGAAGATGATCTCGCCATGAGCGAGGACCTGAATGCGATCACAGAGATTCATGATCAGGTCCATATCGTGCTCGACCACAATGACCGCCAGACCATAGCGCCGGCGGATCTCGTCGATGAGCCTGAGCAGGCCTTGCGTCTCCGCGGCGTTCATACCGGCGGCCGGCTCGTCCAGCATCAACAGACGCGGGCGCGTCGCGAGCGCCCGCACCAGTTCCAGCCGGCGCTGATCACCATAGGGCAGATCGGCGGCCCGGCTATCGGCCCTGGCGCGCAGATCGATCAGGTCCAGCATTTCGTCCGTGAGTTGGTCAACCGCCCGGTTGACCTGGGCCAGCCGCGGCAAACCCAGAACGGCATCGGCGAAGCTCAGACGATGACGCAGCTGGGCTGCCGCGCGCAAATTCTCGCGCACGCTGAGTTGTGGGAAAAGCCGCGTTCCCTGGAAGGTGCGGGCCACCCCCAGCCTCACGATCCGGGGGGCGCTCAGATGCTGAATCTCCCGCCCGTCGAAACTCACGGTGCCGGCATTCGGCTTCAGGAACCCGGTGACGAGATTGAAGAAGGTACTCTTGCCGGAGCCGTTGGGGCCGATCACGCCCACGATCTCGCCGCGCTTCACCTGGACGCTGTGATTCTTGAGCGCAGTCAACCGGCGGAAGGATTTGGTGAGGTCGCGCGTAACCAGAATGGGCGCCGCTTCCGCCGAGACAGCCGCAGGCTCCATACCGTCTCCTCTCCCGAATGCAACCCCCGCGCAAGGACGGGCGATGCCCCGCCAGCCTGCCTTCAACCCCGTCTTACGTGCCCAGCTCGACAACGTACGGTAGCGCCGTTCGCGGCTTGACTCGCCGCGGACGTTGGCAAGAAGCTTCCCTGGCGATTTGTATTCAGCATTTCATAATGTAATTTCCGAGTCAAATTTGTAATGATGGTTCGCGCGGCGGAGAGGCAAGTCGGTTCTCGTGCTTCGACGGGCGCAGGATGAGGGGTTCACGATCCAGTCGCCAACTGCTGAAGACCGAATGGAATCACAAATTCCGAGCGTGACTATGGGCTGGCCTTAAGGGCGCGAGGACGCAGGCTAGCGGATGTCACGATGAAGGCAGGGATGAAGCGGAAAACCGACCTGTCGATCGCGGAGACCATCCGCCAGGGCCTTGGCCGGCTGACGCCGACGGAGCGCAAACCGGCGTTGGCGCTGCTCGCCAACTATCCCGTGCCGGGTCTGGAACCGGTGGCGCAATTCGCCAAGCGCGCCGGGGTCAGCGGCCCCACCATCCTGCGCCTCGTCGCCAAACTGGGGTTTGCCAGCTATCCCCGCTTCCAGCAGGCGCTGCGAGACGAGCTCGAGTTGAGAGTCCAGGCGCCACTGGCCAAGATCGGCGCGCGCCCCCTGGGGCAGTGGCCCGATGGCGATTTCGTCAACCAGTATGGCCGTGCCATCGTGGCCAACATCGAGACCTCGCTCAGCGAGGTGCCGCGCTCGGAATTCAGAGGCGCGCTCGATCTCTTGGCCGACCGGAGCCGCCGCATCTCGCTGGTGGGCGGGCGGTTCAGCGCCAGCGTGGCACTCCAGTTCTATCTCCATCTGCGTGAATTGCGTCCGCGGGTGCAACTAGTCAGCGGACAGACCGCCACATGGGTGGAGCATCTGCTGGATTTCGGCAGTAAGGATGTCCTGATCGTGTTCGACATCCGCCGTTATCAGGACGACGTGGTGCGCTTCGCCAACGAGGCAGCAGCCCAGGGTGCGGATATCGTGCTGTTCACCGATCAGTGGCTCTCCCCCATTTCGGCGGTGGCCCGTCACGTTTTCGCGCTGCGCACTGCCATACCATCGAGCTGGGAATCGTTCGGCGCCCTGTCAGCATTGACGGAGGTCCTGGTGGCCCGCCTGCAGGCAATGAGCTGGAGCGAGGCAAAGCGGCGCATGGAACGTCTCGAGAAATTCCGCAATCGCCTCAAATCTTCCTGACTGTCGGCAGGTAGGTCGGCGCGAGCCTCCAATCACTTTTCATGGTCAGCACGTGCTTGATCGCTCGCCGGCAGCTTCCTCGCCATGATCCAGTTCGCCTCGACGCGGCTGTGCTCTCGCGCTTATGAGTCTGGAAAACCCGGCACGAGGGGATCGGCACCGGGATGGGGATACTCGAGTAGCGGCCGGTCGTTGCGAGGAGCCAGCTTGTGGCGTATTTTTGGTAGTAAACAGTCGTTCTGCCTGAGCGAATTCTAGGACAAGCGGATCGGGGGCCAGCAAAACAGCTCTTTAGTCGCACGAACGAATGCCTTGGTTGACCATTGATGCTCGGCTTAACGGCGCGGGAGGAAGCCATGAGTGCTTTGCTTTGGGCCGGTACGATCGTCGGTGCAATATGCGGCCTGGGTCACGGAACTTACGTCTACAACCGCGTCAGCCGAGAGACACCGAAGGTCAATCCTGGAAGCACGGTTCGCCCAAAGGCGATTTCTTACGCAATCTGGACCATGGCGCTATGGGTGCTGTTCGGCGTCTATGTGACGGTCTTGTGGGTGATTGCATGTTGCTTCTACATACCTAGCCGCTTGTCAGGCCGCCAATCCACCATCCTTCCCGGCCGCGCCGAATCACCTGTTGGAGCAATCGATCTTGGCGAGGCGCCACATCCTGTTTCGGCGAACACGTCGCCGACAACCAGGGGGGTCGGGCAGAGCGCTTTTTCTTCGATACGCCGCGTTGCCATTATCGGTGCAGGCGCTTCCGGATTGGCAACAGCCCGCATTCTGCTGGCGCAGGGGCTCGACTGCACGCTCTTCGAACGCCGTCCTGCACTTGGCGGTGTTTGGGCTGATGGGTATCTCAATTTCGGCGTCCAGGTGCAACGCGAGCTCTACGAGTTCCCCGACTGGCCGTTACCGGCGGATACTGCGAATTTCACACCGGGGCCGGCATTCGAGGAGTACCTCACAGGCTATGGACGCCATTTTGGGGTGCTCCCGCATATCCGCTTCGGCTGCACGGTTGTCGCACTGAACGAACGCACTGAACCAGACGCAGGATGGCGGGTCAGCTATCGCGACAATTCCGGCGACAAGGTCGAAGACTTTGACTTGGCCGTGGTAAGCGTCGGACTCTACTCAGAAACGCCAAACATTCCTGTCTTCGACGGGAGCGACCAGTTTCGGGGCGAAGTTATCCACGTATCGGCGCTCAAATCTCGTGACCAACTGACCGGCAAGCGGGTCGTCGTCGTGGGCTATGGCAAGAGTGCAACCGACGCGGCGATCGAGTCCGCGGCCGTTGCCACCAGTATCCATCTCGTGCTTCGCGACGCCCATTGGCCCGTTCCGCGCAACCTGCTCGGAATTCTGCCGTTCAAGTGGGGTATGTTGAATCGCCTGACGAGCACCCTGATCCCGATGTATCTGCACCCAACGTCTCTGGAGCGTTGGGTCCAAACACTCGGTCGACCGCTGATTTGGTTCTGGTGGCGGTTGGTGGAACTGCTTCTGCGGTTCCAATGCCGGCTGGGTTCGAAGTTTGGTACTCGGGAAAACCTGGTGCCGGACGAACCTGTCGAGATTGGCAGCTTTGGCGAACCCACGATGTTGCCCCGTCCCGAGTTTTATCGGCTGATCCGCAGAGGCGTGATCCAAGCGCGAAGAGCGGGCGTTCGCGGTTTTGCGCCGTCTGAGGTCGTTCTGGAATCCGGCGATAAAATTGCCGCGGACTTGGTTGTGCTCGCTACTGGGTGGAAAACAGACTATGCGTTTCTTCCCGAGTCGGTTCGCGCTCGGCTCCAGCTCGAGGCCGACGGCCTCTACCTATACCGCCATATCCTGCATCCGGACTTGCCGAGGCTGGCATTCATTGGGAATGCCTCGACCATATCCAGCGTCCTCACCTATAGCCTGCAGGCGCGCTGGCTCGGTGACCTGCTGGCCGGAAAGTTCGTATTGCCCAATCCGGATTCCATGCGTCGTGAGATCAAGGCACTTCGAGAGTGGAAGCGGCGTTGGATGCCCCCGAGTCCGCAACGGGGTGCCCGACTGATCCTGCATATGCTGCATTACCATGACGAGCTTGTTCGGGATGTCGGCGCTAGCGAGCTCCGAAAGCTAGGTTTTTTTGCCCCTTTGAAAGAGCTCATTGCACCCTACCAGCCTCGAGACTATCGCGGAGTGGTTGCGGGCGAGGAATCGACCTTTGCAGTCGCGACGGCAAGTGCTGCCGCTGTTCAATGATCTGAGGTCAGCGGGCCATACGGGTCACCAGTGCTCGCGGGCGCCGGCAAGACCGATCCTCCATCTCGTCTCGTCCTCTCGCAGACCTCGGCGGGTAAGCCGTGTCGGACTACCTCATGGCGTGCTCCTCATCTTGGGCTGGACGATCAAACAGATTGGGCGGCCGCATCATCAGTCTTCCTCGCCACGAAGTTCCGGCCCCAAGCCAGAACGCTCCAGGCGATGCGGGCCAGCTTATTGGCCAGCGCAATCGCGAGCACGTTGCGGTGCAGTCGCTTTCTGGCTGCCTCGATCCAGGCCTTGAGCCCGTGGCGTTGCCAGCTCTTGGGATTGATCAGCACAACCCCACGCCGCCTGAACGAACAGGACGCGCAGGTAGCGATTGCCACGCTTCGATATCTTGCCGAGGATTGTGCGGTCCCCGGTCGAGATCTGTCGCGGGACCAGCCCGAGCCATGCGGCAAAGTCGCGGCCTTTGGAGAAGGCCTCGCCTGAAACGCATCCCCTGCCGTACCGCAATGCCCCGCTCCAACAGGAAGGCGCGAATCTGATTGATAATGCCGGTGCGCTGCCCGACCATAGGATTGGCATTCAGAAAAGTTTTCGATCCGCTAGCCTGCGGTGTTGAGATCGGCAAAGCCGCAGAGCCGCGCGCCAGAAGCTTCGGCGGCCGCTCGCACTGCAGGATCGACAAGCGCGGCCAATTCATCGGCATAGCGATAGTAGGATACGGCACCCTCGAAGCCCCCGGCGGTTGCGGGGTGCACATATATCTCCGTCGTACCATCAGGCAGGTGCTTGAGGAGGCCCGTAAGTCGCTTCACGGTGACTCCTCCCGACCAAGCAAGGCCGAATATCTGGTCTGGCACCACAACGCCGCGGCGCCTCAGCCGCCAACGCAGCAAGGCCGCCCAGCTGGCGAGGATATATGATACCCGAGGTCTAAGCCCCGGGTCCGCCATCGCAACCACTCGAGCCGGTTCGAACGGCACTCGCATGGCAGCAAGGCCATACCGACGCCCAATGGCCAACATCAGCCCAGAGATCGTTGGATGTAGGTGATAGTGCTTGTGTGCATTCACGTGGTCCAGAGCAAGGCCAGTAGCCCTATAGGCTTCGAACTGCGCCTCGATTTCGGCCCCCAACTGCCGACGCCGGTTCGGACTGACGCAGAAGCCAATCCCAGCACTCAGCATATTGTTGCGAAAGCAGCCATTGGAGTCCACTAGGTCGGGGATTTGCTCGGGCGGCAGGGTCGGACGGCCGTCTACCAGGACGAGGTGTAAACCGATGCGAAGCTTGGGCAAGCGCCTAGCCCGCGCTACGGCGTCGAAGGCGGCGGGAGCGCCCACCATAAGGCTTGCGGCCGTCAGTATGCCGTGCCGATGAGCCTGTTCGATCGCATCGTTTACCTCGGGTGCAATGCCGAAGTCATCCGCTGTGACGATAAGCGCCCTCAGCTCGCCATCCTCCGGCGCTCCTTCAGAAAATGGAAGAACTCCACGCCCTCACGCAGCCGGCGCTTCATCATCTGAGGGCTACACACCATTTCGCCGACAATCGAGGCAATCTTGCCCGACCGGAAATAGAAGCGCCTATAAAACGTCTCCACTGAATCGAATATTTCCGAATGGCTGAGATCAGGGTAGTGGAGCGGCGCAATCTGAACACCGTGATCGTCGACTAGCTCGGCATTGGCATCGTCGAGCCAGCCGTTCTCCAAGGCCTGGCGGTGCAGAAATGTGCCCGGATAGGGGGCGGCAAGAGAGACCTGCACCGTGTGTGGATTGATCTCGGTCGCAAAGCGAATGGTCTCCTCTATGGTTTCCTTCGACTCGCCCGGAAGGCCGAGGATAAACGTGCCGTGAATCGTTATGCCGAGGTCATGGCAGTCCTGGGTAAAGCGGCGAGCGACCTCTATGCGCATGCCCTTCTTGATGTTGTGAAGTATTTGCTGATTGCCGGATTCGTAGCCGACGAGCAGCAGGCGCAGCCCGCCATCTTTTAGGATCTTCAGCGTATCCCGCGGGACATTGGCCTTGGCATTGCAGGACCAAGTAATGCCGAGCTTGCCGAGCTCGCGAGCGATCGCCTCGGCGCGCCGAAGATCGTCAGTGAACGTATCGTCGTCAAAAAAGAATTCCTTTACCTTAGGGAAAGCTTTTTGAGCCCAGGCAATCTCCTCCACTACGTGCCCGACAGATCGGGTTCTATAGCGATGGCCACCCACCGTTTGTGGCCAGAGACAGAATGTGCAGCGCGATTTGCACCCCCGACCGGTGTAAAGGGAAATGTAAGGGTGCTTCAGATAGCCGATGAAATAGTTTTCGATGTGGAGGTCGCGCTTGTAGATCGGCGTAACGAAGGGTAGCGCGTCCATGGTCTCCAAGATCGCTCGCTCATCGTTGTGCAGGATGGCACCTGCGCTGTTGCGATACGAAAGACCGGCTATGCCGCTCAAAGGTCGACCCTCGGCAACCTCCTTGATCGTGAAATCGAATTCATTGCGCGCAACGAAGTCCACGGCGGGCGCTGCCTTCAGGCTGCCTTCGGCATCGACGGCCACCTTGGCGCCGATCAGTCCAACCTTGAGCGCCGGATTGGCATCCTTCATTTGGGCCACTGTCTTGACGTCGGACACGAAGGAGGGGGCAGAGGTGTGCGCGACGACAAGATCGAATTCGTGGGCGAGCCCAAGGACCCGATCCAGTTTGATACCGTGAGGCGGCGCATCGAGAAGGCGACTGTTCTCTACCAGAGCGGCCGGCTGCGCCAGCCAGGTTGGATACCAGAAAGAACGGATTTCGCGCTTTGCCTGGTAACGGGAACCAGCGCCGCCGTCGAAACCATCGAATGAGGGAGCCTGCAGGAATAACGTTCGCATCATGGTTTGCTTGTCCTCAAGCAGACGAGAGTGCCATTTGCACTGACCTTATAGCGTTGGTCGCGCCATTTCACCGTGCTTACGAAGAAGCTGGCGACATGCACCAAAAATGACAGCAGATCACGCAGAGGCCCAAGAGCCCACCGAAAGGAGCCCTTCCCGATCATGGCATCGATCTGCCGCTCCAGATTTAGCCGAGAGTACAGCACGCCAGTGACCATGAGCACGCTGACGGCATCGAAATCACCTAAAATCATCGCTGCAAGGGCGAAGGGTAGCGGATGGATCACCAGAGCGGCGAGAAAGCCGGGACCGTCGACGGCCCTGATGGTCCTTGCCCATCTCAGTTCGCGATTTAACAAGTCGCTTGGCTTTTGCTTCGGGAAAACGTGGGCAACAAGCATGCACGGGACAGCTACCCTGGCGCCTGTTCGGCGGACTGCTTCGCCCATCGCATTATCATCGGCGAGCTGGTCAGCGAATGCTCGAAAGCCGCCAATTCGATCGTACATTTGCCGGGAGAGTGCAATCGTTGAACCGAAGGCGGGCCTAGCCATCCCAAGCCTGAGGCCTACAAGAATGCTCGGCAGGAAATGGTAGTCGATGGCCATCGCAGCGAGATGCGCGACGATCCCCCGCCCTGGCGCGCCGCAATATAGGCAGGTTGCCATCCCGGTCCCTGGAGATTCCAGAGCGCCGACTACGCACGAAAGGTAATCCGGCGAGACTTGTATATCGCTGTCAGCGACAACCAAGATGTCGTGGCGAATAAACCGTGACATGTTAATCAGATTTGCAATCTTGCGGTTGGCGCCGTGTACGCAAGGCTCGATCACGAGCGATATGTCAGCGTCCGGGAACTCTGCCATCAGGCGGCGGACTACATTCACGGCCGGATCGGATGGGTCGCCAACGCCGAAAATAATTTGCAATGGCCCGGCATAGTTCTGTCGGCAGAACGACCGAAGACAGTCGTAAAGATGAGGCTCATCACCGTGAAGCGGTTTCAGGGCGGTGACTGCTGGAGTGCTATGGCACTTGGGAGAGCTGCCTAGAGAAAATCGGCGCACCAGCTCTTTGGCAACAATGGCGTAGATGCTGCCGGCGAGGGCGACGGCAAGGCAAATATAGCTGAGCACGTTGTCAACCTGGCTGATGATGATTTCCATCTCTCGGCCGAAGGTCTCGTCGCCCCCGCAAAGCCTACTTGACAGAGTCTTCAACTGTCGTCAACCGCCGCTTTATGACAATTTGTCTTTCTAGCCGTCGTTTCGCATGCGCCGGCTGTCGATCGGCTGCCGCCAATATTTCCAACCCTCTACGAACTGCCAGACGAAAAGCGCCGGTACGCCAAGAGCGAGGTCCCGTGCTCGCTTTATGAGCGAAAGGCCGAGTGCCAGTTCTGGCCCCAAACCGAACAGCTCACCCAGCACGACATAGGCCCCCTCCTGGACTCCGAATGCATTGGGGACAGCAAAGGCGACGGCCCGTGCCCCGCACAGCAGCCCCTCGATGGCGAGAACGGCTGCGATACCGAGGGGCCGGCCCATGAATTGGAGCGCTATCCAGATCTCAACCGCACCCGCGATCCAGGCGGCCAAATGCAACAGGAAACTTGCCAGCATCGCTCTGCGGCGGCGGTAGATGTGATCCAAACCACGTTTCATGGCGATAGCATCGACCGCCCAACGTCGTGAAACACTGGCGGCGAGCCGATCGACGATCGGGGAGGCGCGGCGCTGGACGACGATAAAAAGGAAGGCGATTACACTCGCTGCGGCTAAGCCACCTGCGACCGATAGCCAAAGATCTGAATGCGGACGCAAGGTTATGAAAATAGCGAGCGCAATGGCGACAAAGGCCAGCTGGCTCAACAATTCCACCGTGATATCGACGATCGTGGAGGCAACCGACATACTACCCGCCAGCCCCGCTAGGGACGTGGTGCGCGCGCCCAGAACCAACCCACCAAGCTGCGACAGCGGCAGCACATCACCGCCTCCGCCGCGAACGAGCCGCCCCCAAATAAAGGCCCAGGCCGTCGGGCACCCCGCGGGCGGCACGAGAACGAACCAAGCAAGGCCGCAGATCGCGGTCACCGCGAGATGGATGGCGACGATGACGAGGAACCCGCCCCATCCGATGCTGAGGAAGACGCTGCCGACAGCGGCAAATCCGTAGTGCGCGACCAACAGGGTCGCAACCGCCAAGCCGATCAAAAGCATGGGCAGCGCGATCGCCTTCATTGCCCTGACGGATGCACCGGCGTCGGATTGCGGCGCTTTCTCACGAAGGTATGCCGGGCGAACCGCACAAGCCAGGGCATCGTCGCCGGCCGCAGCAGTCGGCTATCGTAGCCGGAAAGCCGGCGATCGTTCTCCGCCAGACAGAGATCCATGAATCCGGCGGCATCTAGATCGACGCCGATGGACTTGCCGCCAGTCACGGTAAAGCTGTTGTCTTCCTGGGCGCTGCCCACCTGCCGCGCCAGCCGGCTGCGTTCCCAGGCAAGGAAGCACCAGACGGCCGCCACCTTGCAGGCGAAGATCGGCCGGCGCCACCATGGCAGGTTGCGCCGATGCCAAGCGGCCCAGTTGACGAAGAAGAGGATGTGGCGGCCCTCCTCCTGGATCACCGGTTCGAATGTATCGACCAGCTCCGGCGGAAAATAGCCCGAGCGCTTGGCAAGCTCGAACAGGCCGAAGGCAAAGAAACTGTCGATGCATTCGCTGAATCCCGTGACCATGAAAGCCCATTCTGGATGGCCTGGCTTTAAATAGGCGGGCTCGGGGGCGAGCGCAATGCCATAGGCCCCGACCAGGCTCGACAGCACTTGCTTGTGACGCCCCTCCTCGAATGCGTTGAGGGTGATGGCCTTGCGCAAGAGCGGGTCCTCGATTTCATCGGCGTAGCTCTGAACGCGCAGCTGCGCCCGGCCTTCGGTCTGTACGGCGATATCCCAGATCGGAAGACCTGTCACACGCGCCTTGGCGTCGTCGCTGAGCTTCGGCCAATCGATGACAGACGGCTTATACGGGTTGAAGGTGTCGAGCAGCATGTTGCAGAAAAGGTGCTTGTGGGCGTCGCTCCCCACTCGGATATCGCCAGGCGCGCTGCCGCGCCACCTGCGCGCATGCCTATCAGCCGCCTCGACCAGCCGCGCATCCATTTTCGACTCCTGCTGAAGACGATCCAGCGGCGTAGCGTCGCGCCTTTGCTGCCCTCTCTTGCGTTCTTCCATGGTCAAGGGACACGTCGACGACGCAACCGAAATCAGCCGGAGCCGACGCAATCCTCCTTGACGCTTCCCCAATCTGGCACAGGGATCGGATCGGGGAAAGTCGCGGCATTGGCCCCGCACGGCCGAATGCCGGTTCCCCTAGCCATTGGTCAGGGGTTACGGGCGCACCGCAGCCGCAGCTGCAATCGCTCCGTCGATGCCTCCTTCACTCTCGACGGCGAAGTAAGCCGTATAATTTCGGAATCGCCGGGCCAGCACCTGCGGGTCGAGCCCGAATGCCTCTGGCCGATAACGGTTCCGGCCATAGCCGCCGTTGCGCCGGCCGGCAATAAAGCTTTTGAGGCGGCCGGTTGTCTCATCGCTCATCGGCAGGCCGAAATGCTTGTAAAGCGCGCTGGCGGCGGCGAGCGGAGCATTGATAAACTGCCGGTGATGGACATTCACGACCGGATCGCCCGAACCCCGCGACTTCGCATCGGCTTCCACAAGCAATTCCGCGCCGCGTTCCCAGCTGTCGCTCACCTGTCGGCCGATCTGAAGCCGGTCGACATGGCGCGTGAACGGTTGGCGGAGGACCTCAGTCAGCTTCGCAACCGATTGCAGCACTTCGACAGGATCGCGATGCATGAAGACGAAAGTCGCATCAGGATAAACTGCCCGAACCGAGTTCATAGAGAAGATGTGCTCGGGGCATTTGAGGATCCAGCGCCCGGGCGCTTTTCGGAATTGCAGGTGCTGCAAGAATCGCTTGTGGAATTGATAGGCCGTCAGGTGATCGGCCCGTTCAAGCCACGCCGGATAGTCGGCCAATAGATGCGTCGTTTCGAAACGCAGGCTCCTGAATACATGCGCGGTGATCTCCGTGCATTCTTGTGCCGATCGGGCGGTCATCGGATGCAGCGGGGCGAGCTCCGGCGCCAGCCGGTTGAATCGGGCGAATTGGCGATCCACGGTTTCCACGCGACTGCCGGGGCCCGCCTCATCCTCACCGGGCAGCGCAGTGGGATAGATCGTCTCCCAGCATCGCGGAACGAACATGCCGGGATCCTGGGACAGCAGATTGTGCAGGAAGCTGCTGCCGCTGCGCGGAAGGCCAGTGATGAAGATCGGCTTGACGATCGGTTGTTCGAGTATCTCTGGGTATCGTCGCTCCGCCTCGCGAAGCTGGAGCAAGTTGGAGAGAAAGCGCAACACGTCCCAGCGCGCAGCAAGCCGCCCGAACAGGCTGAGATTGGCTGTTCGCTGGTAATCCTTAAGTAGTAGTTCAAGCGGTGCTTCGAAGGATCTGTCGCCGAAGTCGGATAAGCCGGTGCGTCTTTCTGCAAGTCGCACCAGCTCCTCGCCCCTCAGCGGACTGTCGAACAGACCGAATGCACCGGCTATTCGATCGGCCGCGCGAAATATTCTCGCATCAAAAAGAAACAACGCGGCGCCTTTCGAATTTCGTTATGCCCGCGGGGTTCATCCTGATCGACCTTGATCTGGCCTTTCAATCTTTGGAGCTTTGCCGGCAAACCTGGCTGACGTCAAGCCGGGGAGGCTGATGCACGCCCAACGGCGGATAAGCCACCAAGCTTCCTGCGTGCATGCATATTTCACTAACGACTTGCCTGGCGTCGCCGGCTGCCGCGGCGAGGCTCAGCCATAGATAAGGCTGAACGCACAGAGGAAGCGAGCTTTGAGAGGCGGCTTTTCATGGCCGACTTTCCGAGCTTCAAAATCGAGGAATTCTTGGCGACCCAACTATTTCGCCACGAGGCCGACCGCGAGCATTTCGCCGAAGGCTACCGCAAGGCCGCGCTGCCAGAGTAGCCCGGAAGCGCCGCCTGATGCGAGTGACGTCCGCCTACCGGCTATAACCTGACAGACGGCGCGATCCCGCATTGGTCCGACATTTTACGCAAAGCAGACGATTGTCACTCTCAAACGGGCTGCGTTTCAGGGGAGCGGGTCAGATCGGCTGTTTGCATCGGCCAGAGGTCGCTGTTTGTCCCCAGGCATCGGATCAGGCTGATCTCGGAGGAAGTTGGGTCGGAGCGACCAGATGCGTCGGGTCACCTAGGCTACCTGCTTTGCGAGTTCGGCAGCGAAGTCGTGGGCGAACTGGCGGAACGTGATGGCAGGACGACCAAGGACGCGCTGGATGTCGTCGTGGATCTCGCCGAAGCCCCGGCCGCGCACGAGGGAGAAAAGATTTGCGACGAGGTCGGCATAATACTCTGGAGCGCCCTGGTCGAGCAGGTCCCGCCGGTAGATCTGGGGCGATACATCTTCATAGACGAAGCGCTTACCGGTCGCCTCCGAAAGGATGGCGGCAACCTCTGCGTGGTTCAAGGAGTCCGGCCCCGTCAGTACATAGGTCTGGCCATCGTGACCAGGTTCGGTCAGCGCCTTCACTGTGACGGCAGCAATGTCGCGCACGTCGACGAAGGGCAGACGTGCGTCGCCCGCCGGGAGGCGAATGGCTCCGCCCGGACAGTCCGTCAGGAAATTCTGGTTAAACCATTGGGGCTGTATGAGGACGTACCCTAGTCCGGAGCGAGCAAGCTGGCGGTCACCCTTGCCGTGATTGCTTATGAGAAGATTTTCCGAGTCGGGATCGGCTGTCGCAGCCGATAAACGCACGACTGTTTTCACACCCGCCCGCCGTGCTGCGGCGATAACGTTGTCCTGCAATGCGAGCTGATCGGGATGCTCGAACGATGTCATGAAGACGGCATCAACCCCATTCATGGCCGAATCGAGCGATTTGCTGTCTGAGAAAGAGCCGACGGCGACCTCAATGCCGGTCTTTGGAAGCGTTTCAGCATTCTCGAGCTTACGTACCATGGCGCGAACCAGGCACCCCGTGGTCGCAAGTTGGCGGGTGACCTGGCTGCCGGTAGTGCCATTGGCGCCCGTGACGAGGATCATAGGTCAGCCTCCCTACACCTCAGCCAGAATGGCACGTATCTGCGCTGCCAGCTATGTCCCATCCAACCGAACGCAAATCTCTCATGGTGGCTGGACTAATCGCAGCAATGCCCCGCAAAAATTACTGCGACATTGACGCGCCTCTACCAAAGGTCTGTTCGCGCCCGATGATCGGCTTGTCCGGAAACCGACTAAGTCTGCAATTGGCAGATAGGACCACTGGGTTTGGCGCGGACCAGACTTGGTCCGCCGCGCGGCTATCCAGCCGAACTCAATGGTGATAGAGTATTTGTGATACCGCTCAGATGGCGGCGATGAGTCCGCCAGTCGACGCTTGCCTCCGCAGCGGCCTTAGCTAATCCTGTCCGCTGACACTTGCGGTCAGAACCCGTCAGGGTGCACTTCAAATCCGGCGCCCACCAATACGAGGCGCACTTCCGGCAGAGTTGTTCATAGTCACGTCGACAGCAGGATATTGATTCGAGGAGTCATTCCGCGCAACGTCAACGATCCAACCTTGCGAGGGGGCAATCATGGCGGCCATTCGAATGGCGACCACTATGGGACCAGATCTTACACTCGAAGAATCCTCTGTAGAGCAATTCAGGACAGGGCTGCGCGGCAAGCTTTTGGCTCGGGGTGACAATGGATACGACGAAACGCGCTCGATCTGGAATGCTATGATCGATAAGCGGCCTGCGCTCATCGCCCAGTGTGCTGGTGCTGCCGATGTCATTCATGCGGTTAATTTTGCCCGGACAAACGGCCTCCTGGTTTCCGTGCGCGGCGGAGGTCACAACGTCTCAGGCAGCGCGATTTGCGATGGTGGTTTGATGATCGACCTCTCGCGCATGAAGAGCGTCCGTGTTGACCAGGAGCACCATACGGCTCGTGCCGAGCCGGGAGTCACGTGGCACGAGTTTGATTCTGAGACACAGGCCTTTGGCTTGGCGACGACTAGCGGCACGATCTCGCCCACTGGTATTGCAGGCCTCACTTTAGGGGGCGGCCTAGGCTGGCTCATGCGCAGTTACGGTCTGGTCTGCGACAATCTATTGTCGGTCGACATTGTAACTGCGGATGGCCTGCTCCTAACGGCAAGCGACTCGAAGAACCAGGATTTGTTTTGGGGGTTGCGCGGCGGCGGCGGAAATTTCGGTATCGTCACTTCGTTCGAATACCGCCTTCACCCCGTGGGCAAGTTGCTCTCAGGGATGGTGATTCATCCGCTCAACCGGGCAAGGGAAGCAGTAAAATTCTACGATGAGTTCACCCATAGAAGCCCTGATGCACTCGGCTCCATGATAGGTTTTGTAACCTCGCCCGAGGGAGAACGAGTCCTAGCCATCGTTGTTTGTTACCACGGCGTGATTCAAGAAGGCGAACGTCTGCTCGAGCCTCTTAGAGAGTTCGGTCCGCCGCTCGCCGATACGATCGGTCCGATGTCCTATTCCCAGGTCCAACATTTGTTCGATGCCGCATTTCCCGCAGGCGCGCAGAACTTTTGGAAATCAAGTTTCCTTAAAGGACTCGACGAAATGGCTGTGGGCACCGTCGTTGACTGCGTCTCCAAGGCCCCCTCATCGCACTCGCTCGTCGCGATCGAGCAGCTCGGTGGCGCAGTGAGCCGGGTCGACGCCAACGAGACGGCGTTCAGCCACCGCAATGCCCGTTACAACTTGCTGATCTGCGGGATGTGGCCGGATCGCTCGGCAAATACTGTCAACGTCAAATGGGTTCGGGATTGCTGGAACGCTATGGAACCGTATTCATCGGGCAGCGTCTATGTGAACTACCTTGGCCAGGCGGCAGACGAGGGCGGTAAGCGGGTGAAGGATGCTTACGGACTGGAAACTTACGCCCGGCTGGTCGCGCTCAAGAAGAAGTACGATCCGGCAAACCTGTTCCGACTCAATCAGAACATAGATCCATCGGCGGGCTGATCGGCTGGATATTGTTGACCCGAGAATAGCAGAATCGACAAATGCATACGGCCTCCACAGATTAGCGTAGCAGCCGATCCGCAGATCTCTATGGGGCATTCTGCAGGCAGCGTGATGAGCAAACCAGGTCAGTGCTCGACGAGTTCGGCTTGCGGCAGCGCGAGGCGCTGTTGGCCGCCAATGACATCGATTTCGATGCGCTAGGCTACCTGACAGACCAGGACCTCAAGGATCTCGCGTTGTCCCTTGGCCCCCGCCGCTAGCTGCTCGCGGTGATCGCCCAGATCGGGCGTGTCCAGGAGGCACGCCACCAATTGGCAGCGCTTTTACTGGATCATTCGGGGAGGATGTTCTGATTCATGCGGAACAGGTTGTGGGGATCATATTTGCGCTTAATCGTCTGGAGACGCGCGTAGGTCGCAGCACCGAAGGCATCTCGCACGAGGTTGTCGCCTTCGCCATGGCCGGGGAAGTTAAGGTACATGCGGCCGGTGGAATGGCGTTGCATGTCCTGCCAGAAATCTCGCACCCAGGCGATGTTCGCATCATCATGGGCAGCGTTCGACCAGATGGCGTCGAGGCTCAGCATATAGGGCATGGTGCGGTCGCCGAAGCCGGTTGCCTCGGCGGACACGCGCTGCATCGCTCCGCCAAAACGCCAAATAGAGGCGAAGGTCATCTCGGAGGGGCGTTTCGCCAGCCGCGTCGTGATGTCGCGAATGATGGCCTTGTCCAGGCCCTTCAGATAAGTGGATTTCCAATAGCAACGGTCGCGGCCTTTGGGAAACAATGCGTCATACAACGTCTGGATGGTGCGATAGGGCATGCGGCCGCTGAAATCGACGAGGGGGTCAGCGAAGTTGCGTAAAGGCGCCACGACGCGCTCGCCCTCGTCTGCCGGGCCATCATAGACGTGGGCGAGCGCCACCACGCGACGGCCCCAGGCGTGCTCGGGAATGGAAGCATCGCTGGGGACAGTCGAGAACTCGGCGAGGCCGCTCAGCCGATCCGACGCCGTTTTCATGAAATCGCGCCATAGGGGAATGATCTCGTCGGCGCGCTCCTCTGGATAGGCGGGTCCGCAGAACATCAGTTCCGGTTCGACAGGGTGAATGGCGAACTCGAAGCTCGTCACAATGCCGAAATTGCCACCTCCACCGCGCAGTGCCCAAAGCAGATCGGGGTTCTCACTTTCGCTGGCGTGGATCAGGCGGCCATCGGCCGCCACCACATCGGCGGCCATGAGATTGTCGCAGGCAAGACCGTGGCGGCCACGCAGCCAGCCGATGCCGCCTGAGAGCGTGAGGCCGGCCACCCCGGTCGCCGAAATCAAGCCGCCGGGTGTCGCGCGGCCGAAGGGCGTGGTCGCGGCGTCGACATCGAGCCAGGTGGCACCCCCCTCGACAAAGGCATGGTCAAGGTCCGAGCCAATGCGCACGCCGTTCATAAGCGACAGATCGATCATCAGCCCGCCGTCGCAGACGGCATAGCCCGCCACGTTGTGGCCGCCGCTGCGGACGGCAATAGCAAGCCCTTGTTCGCGGGCGTAGCTAACCGAGGCCACCACATCGGCAGCATTGCGGCAGCGGGCGATCAGGGCCGGTCGCCGGTCGATCATGCCATTCCACACGACCCGCGTAGTGTCATAGGCGAGACTTGTAGGATCGAGCAATTCGCCTCGCAGTTGGCTGCGGAGTGACTCGTGAGGCATGGCGGCTCCTTTCCTTGACGAATTGGAGCCTAGTAGAGGTTGATATCCGGGGCTAAAGTCAAAAACGCTGGAAAGCGTTCATTTCTGCCATGGTCGTTAAAGATCGCAAAATCAACGTCGCCATTCTTGCAGCGCCGGAAGTCACGGCTTCGACGCTCTATGGAATGTTCGACCTGTTATCCTCTCCCGGCCGCGACTTTCCTTTCATCGTAAGGGGTGTGGCCGGCGAGCAGTGCATGTGGCCCTATGTGGTCGCCCGTGAAGCGGATGGTCTTCACGCTGCCAACGGGACTCGGGTGAAACCCGATTATTGCTTTTCCGATTGCCCGGCCCCCGACATCGTTTGCATCCCGGATTTTTTCGTCAACCCTTGGGAAAGCGTCTCAGGAAAATATGATCCGGAAGCGCGATGGTTAAGAGGCGTCCACGAGAATGGCGCCATGCTGGCAAGCGCATGTACGGGCGCGCTGTTGCTTGGCGAGGCCGGCTTGCTCACGAATTGCGAAGCAACGATCCACTGGGGCTACGTTTCTGCCCTTACCAACAATTATCCGGGCGTGAAAGTCAGGACGCATCAGTCTTTAGTGCTGAGCGGCGAGGCGCAGCGGATCATCATGGCGGGCGGCGGATCGAACTGGCAGGACCTTGCCCTCTATCTCATAGCGCGCTACGTGGGCCTCAAGGAAGCGATGGAAGTTGCCAAGGTCTACATGCTGCATTGGCATGACTTAGGTCAACAGCCCTTCGCCTCACTCACAAATCTCCGAAGCACAAACGATGCGCTCGTCAACAAGTGCCAAGAGTGGCTGGCGCTGAACTACAAGTCTCAAGCACCCGTGGCAGCGATGGTCAAGCTGTCCGGTCTGCCAGAGCGCTCGTTCATGAGGCGCTTTGCTAAAGCTGCTGGCATGAGACCCCTCGACTACGTCCACGCGTTGCGCCTTGAGGAAGCCAAGCAGATGCTGGAGACGACCGATCTCACGGTCGAAGAAATCGCCAACGAGACAGGCTACGAAGACACGAGCTTCTTTGGCCGCCTGTTCCGACGGAAGACGGGCTTGACGCCAGCGCAATACCGCCTGCGCTTTGGCTCGGTGCGCCGCGCGCTCGACCGCGAGCGGCGTGGGGCCCGGTAGTGCATGGGCCCTGCCATTTGAGCCCCGGTTATCGGCCTCAAACTCCCGAGCAAAGTTACATCGGCTAGCCAGTCTTCAAACTTCTGCCTATGGCACACGGCCGACCGCCGGGAGGGGCGCCGCCCGGGGACGGCCGGGTGCCAACAGCGGACCGATGCCGGGACCCGGCGCTTCAATAGGCCCTGCGGTTCACGAATCCCACGAAGAGGGTCAGGAACAGGATTCTCAGATCGAAGATCAGCGACCAGTTGTCGATGTAGGCGAGATCGTATTGAACGCGGGCGCGCATCTGCTCGACCGTATTGATCTCCCCGCGCAGGCCGTTCACCTGGGCCCAGCCGGTCATTCCCGGCTTCATGCGATGACGGCCCAAATATTCGTCGATCATGGCCGCGTATTTGTAATTGTGATCCACCGCATGGGGCCGCGGGCCCACCAGCGACATCTCGCCCATCAGCACGTTCCAGAGCTGGGGCAATTCGTCCAGGCTGCTGCGGCGCAGGAAGCGGCCGACGCGGGTGATGCGCGGATCGTTGCGGGTGGCCTGGGGCACGCCCGCCTCTTCCGGCCGGTCAGCATACATGGTGCGGAATTTCAGCACGTTGATGGGATTGTTGTTGAAGCCGAAACGCGGCTGCTTAAACAGCACCGGCCCCCGGCTGTCGACCTTGATGGCGAACGCGATCAACAGGCAGGGGATGAAGAAGATGATGCAGAAGATCGGCGCCAAGATGCGGTCTTCGAGGTTCTTCAGCACCAGATCCCAGCCGCTGATCGGGCGCACGAAGACATCGAGGAAGGAGACGCCGGCGACCGAGGTCATGCTGCGCATGGGCAGGAACAAGGTGAACACGTCCGGACAGATTCGAACATTGATCGACAACGTCGCCAAAGATTTCAGAATCTCGCGGATGCGCTTTTCAAGGCTCCAGGGCATGGCGACGATCACTTCCTCGACGTCGCCGCGCTGCACATCCTCCATCAGCCGGGCGATGCCGCCGCGGATGCGGCCATGTTCGATCTCGCGGTCGACCCCCTCGGGCCTGTCCTCGGAATCGTAGAAGGCAACCACGCGCAAGGTCTGGTCGCCCATCTGGCGCAATTGGCGGGCGACCTGGCGGGCAAGCTCGCCATGGCCGACGATGCCGACCTTGAGCGCCAGGCGCCCGGAGGCCAGCCACCGGTCGATCTGCAAGGTGGCGACCGCACGCAGCAGCAGAAAACCGCCCAGGCTGAAGCTAAACCAGAGCATGAGCCAGGCGCGTGCGAACAGATCGGCCGTGTTGGTCAGGACGCTCACCAGGATCAGGGTGGCGAAGGCGGCAACCCATGCCCCAACGACCTTGGCGACCTCCACCGCCTGGCGGCGCAGGCTGGCGAGCCTGTAGGCCTTGGCGAAATGCATGTAGTTGGCGGTCAACAGCATGCCGAGCAGGGTGGCGGAAAGATACGTCCCCGGCAGATCGATATTGCCGGCTCTCAGCGCATAGGCCAGCACCGAGGCAATCCCGACGGCGACCGCATCGCCCGCCCGAAGCAGCCCGGAGAGGACGGTCTCTGAATCTTTGATGAAGCCGGCCGAATTGCGCGCCATGGCGCGGAGTTATAGTCCGCCCGCCCGCGCCAAGCCATGGGCTTTGGGGCGTAAGGCGGCATTCATCAGACTTTTTGCCGGAAGCGAGAAACCGGCCGGCGCCATTGTCCCTATGGAAAATCCGGGCTAGGGTCCGGCCCGTTTGGCCGTGTGGCAAGTTCGGGCTGCGACGGCGCACCCCTGAATTGATGAGAAAGACAAAGAGCATGATGCTGCGCAAACGCGTGCTGGTGACGGGCGGGGCCGGGTTCCTGGGCTCGCACCTCTGCGAACGGCTGCTGGCCCAGGGCAGTGATGTCATCTGCCTGGACAATTTCTTCACCGGCACCAAGGACAATGTGCTCCACCTGCTGGGCAATCGGCATTTCGAGCTGATGCGCCACGACGTGACGTTTCCCCTGTATGTCGAGGTGGACGAGATCTACAACCTCGCCTGCCCGGCCTCTCCCATCCACTACCAGCACGATCCGGTGCAGACCACCAAAACCTCGGTCCATGGCGCCATCAACATGCTGGGCCTGGCCAAGCGGGTGAAAGCCAAGGTGTTCCAGGCCTCCACATCGGAGGTTTATGGCGATCCCCATGTGCATCCCCAGACCGAGGATTACCGCGGCAACGTCAATTCCATCGGCCCGCGGGCCTGCTACGACGAAGGCAAGCGCTGTGCCGAAACCCTGTTCTTCGATTACTACCGCCAGCACAAGCTGCGCATCAAGGTCGCACGGATTTTCAATACCTACGGGCCCCGCATGCATCCCAACGACGGGCGGGTGGTTTCCAATTTCATCGTCCAGGCGCTGAAGGGCGAGCCCATCACCATTTTCGGCGACGGAGCGCAGACCCGCTCCTTCTGCTACGTCGACGATCTGGTGGAGGGATTCCTGCGCCTGATGGCGACGGGCGACGATGTCACCGGCCCGATCAATCTCGGCAATCCCGGCGAGTTCACCATCAAGCAATTGGCCGAACTGGTGATCGCCGAGACCGGCGCCAAATCCAAGCTCGTCTTCCGCCCGCTGCCCCAGGACGATCCCCTCCAGCGCCAGCCCAATATCGCGCTGGCCCGCGAGAAGCTGAACTGGGAGCCCAAGATCCCCCTGAAAGACGGCCTGAAACGCACCATCGCCTATTTCGACGACCTTTTGCGTAAGATCAGCGACGGCCGGAAGGACTGAGCGCCGCCCAGCCCCCGTCCCAGCGCGCCTCGACAAAGGAGGGCGGGAATTCTATGGAGCGCGCCATCATCTGCTCCCGCCCCCTTGATGCAGGGCAGTCGCATTTGGGTTCTCCGACCTCTCTGTTGCCGTTATTCCCGCGCAAGCGGGAATCCAGGGGCGAGTGACGGGTTTTGGGGCGCTGGATTCCCGCTTCCGCGGGAATGACAGAGGAGAGAAAGGCAACAGTCTCGCCAAATGCGATTGCCCTGCCCCTTGATGGGGCGGATCGGGTCGGGCTGACGTAACGCGATAGAACGTCGAACGCCGGGCGTCCGAATTGGTCCGCCTTAGAACATCGTCTCCAGCACGCGGTCGGGTGGTTTGTGGCCGTCGCTGAAGGTCTTGATGTTGATGATGACCTTCTCGCCCATATCCATGCGGCCCTCGATGGTGGCCGAGCCCATATGGGGCAGCAACACCACATTGTCGAGTTTAAGCAGCTTGGGGTTCACCGCCGGCTCATGCTCGAACACGTCCAGGCCGGCACCGGCGATCTCGCTTTTCTCCAGCATACGAGTCAGCGCATTCTCGTCCACCACCTCGCCGCGCGAGGTGTTGACGATATAGGAATGGCGCGGCAGAAGCTTGAGGCGCCGGGCCGAGAGCAGATGATATGTGGCGGGCGTATGGGGGCAATTGACCGAAATGATGTCCATGCGGGCCAGCATCTGATCCAGGCTTTCCCAATATGTCGCTTCCAGCTCGGCCTCGACACTGGGGTGGACGCGCCGGCGGTTGTGGTAGTGGACCGCCAATCCAAAGCCCCGCGCGCGGCGCGCCACGGCGCTGCCGATCCTGCCCATGCCGATGATGCCCAGGCGCTTGCCCCAGATGCGCTGGCCCAGCATAGAGGTGGGGCTCCACCCCGCCCATGTGCCGCTGCGCATCAGGCGCTCGCCCTCGGTCAGGCGACGGGGCACGGCAAGGATGAGGGCCATGGTCATGTCGGCCGTATCCTCGGTCAGCACGCCCGGGGTGTTGGTGACCGTGATGTTGCGCTGGCGGGCCGTCTTCAGATCGATATGGTCGACGCCGGTGCCGAAGGAGGCAATGAGCCGCAGCCGCTCGCCCGCTTGGGAGAGCACGGATGCATCGATGCGGTCGGTCACGGTGGGCACCAGCACGTCGCAAGTCTTGACCGCGGCGATGAGCTGGGCCTGGGACATGGGGCTGTCGGCGAGATTGAGGCGGACATCGAACAGTTCCATCATCCGCGTTTCGATGGAATCCGGCAGCTTGCGGGTGACGACGACGACGGGCTTGACGGGCATCCGGGCACTTTCTCTAGGCGTCGTTCCTGCCATAGCAAGCGCCGGGATGCTTGTCCAGCGCAGGGGGCCGAGACCCGCCGAATCAAGGCCGAGGGGCTTGACCGGCCGCGCCCAGCCGGCTTTAGGTGACGCCATGCAAATCACCTGGCGCCCGCGCGGGCTTTCGATTCTGATACTTCTGGCGCTCATGGGGGCTATGCCAAGCTGGGCACGCGACCAGAGCGGCCTGCCCGTGCCCCGCTATGTCTCCCTGCGTTCCAACCAGATCAACCTGCGCAGCGGACCGGGCATGAATTTCCCGATTCAATGGGTCTATCAGCGCAAGCATATGCCGGTGGAGATCATCGCCGAATTCGACACCTGGCGAAAAATCCGCGATTGGCAGGGTACCGTGGGCTGGGTCCATCAGAGCATGTTGGACGGCAGCCGTTACGTCATGATTACAGGAAGCGAGCAGATCCTGCGTCAGGATGCCTCCGAAACGTCACAGCCGGCGGCCCGCCTCATGCCCGGCGTCATCCCTGAACTTCTCAAATGCGACGGCGCCTGGTGCCGCCTGTATATCGATGGCTACAAGGGCTGGCTGAAGCGCGACGAGTTCTACGGGGTCTATCCCAGCGAAAAAGTCGAGTAGCAAGGCAGTTGAACCACCGAGGCCCAGAGAAGAAAAAATGGCCCGTCAAAGACTGGCCAAGAAAGTGCCGCATTCTCGAGCCGGGAACTGGACGTGGGCGTGGTACCTTGTCCTTGGAATTTGTTCATGGACATTACTGTAGCCGCCGATGGAAGCCTTTCCGACCGGCCTTCGGCAGCGCGGCCGGGGGATTACGTGGAAATCGAAGCACTCGCCGACGTTTGGGTCGTGTGTTCGCCATGCCCGCAGGCGGCAATTCCCATCAGCGGTGTCGGTCGACCGCCGCGCGACCTGCGCTGAGTTAGGCTTGAATCTGGTCCGCCAACCTCAATTTAGGAATTCCTCGTCCCGCCTGACGCGCTGTAATTCCTCTATCGCCTCGAGGATCCGGCGCCAGACCGGCGCCATTCAGGTCACTTCGGCGATCTGCGTTCACACTTCACGGCCCAAAGCCACAGCTGCAGCCCGGCAAATATTGCGCAATCGCTGGCTAACACGAAAGGAAGGCCATTATTGGGCCACGCATCCAAGACCAAACCCGTGAAGGGTGGGGCCAGCACACTTCCGAGGCCGTACAGAACGCTTTGGAGCATCGAAGCAGTCGCTAGGTTCCTGCTCGGGACGAGTTGCCCCACGAGCACAAGACTCACGGTCCATATTCCCCCCGCCCCCAATCCAAAGATGAACAAGATTGGCCAGACGGCAAGGCCGGAACTCACAGCGTGGGGCAATATCAAACACGTCAACAGAGCGACAACCGTCGTCGCCGCCAGGAGGCCGCGGCGGCTCATCCGATCTGCAGCCCAACCGATCGGCAGTTGAATCGACAAGACCCCCACGAGAAGCACAGTTAGCATCGTTACTGCTGATTCTTGGCTCAGGCCATTTCTAAGGCCATACAGTGGCAGGAAGGAATCGTTCACTGAATCTAAGATACCTAAGACCGTGGATGCGGCGATCGCGGCGCCTCCAACACAAAAGACGGTGAGCAATCCGCTCTTTGGAAAGTAGGAGCGTTCCGCTGACATTGTTTCTGACGCGAAAAACAGCGGCAGGGCCGCGACAGCGGTTAGGCAGAGCGCAATGACAAATGGAGGCCAGCCCTCGATCCCGGTGAAACGTATTGCGAGCGGGCCGGCAGCAAATCCACCAGCCCATAGTAATCCGAAAAGACCAATGATCTTCCCGCGAATATGGTCTGGCGCAATTTGGTTGACCCACGTCTGACTGGCTATCTGCAGGATGGCGACTCCGGCTCCCAGGGTGAACCGGATCGGAAACCACGCCTCCACATTTTCGAGGGTTGGAAGAAGCAGTAGCGCAGCCAGAATCACCGCGATGCACCATCCTATGGTGTGAACCATGCCGTATCGATTGATTAAGCTCGGGGCGAGAGGCGAGACGACGAGGACCGCCAGCGATTGTGATGCCGCGCTCAGGCCGATAAGCGCGCTGTCGATTCCCTGGTGATGGAGGATGAGTGACAATAGGGGCCAAGTCAGGCCCATGGTGGTGCCCACGGTCGACGTACAAATTATTGCCGCGGCAAGATTCCGGCGCTGAGCCGATGAGATTGGGGGATAGACTATCATAGCCCAGAAGAGCGCGATTGCGTGTTAGGGGCAAGATGGCTCAGCACTAACGGCATGGCATGTGTTGAACCACGAAGGCCAAAGAGGCGATGTCGCCGAGACAACCTCGTTCTTTCGGTCTTTCGGTGCCTCTGTGGTTTTCTTATTCTGGCTGCCCCGCCAGCAACTCCCCCACCGCCGCGCGTACGACGCCTACCAGCTTGTCCACATCGGCCTCCGCCGTCACCGGCGAGCAGAGCGTCATGTTGTGGAAGGGCGCGATCAGCACGCCACGATTCAAGAGATAGAGATGCAGCGCGCGTTCGAGGTCGTGATCGAAGCTGGCCGCCGCCTCGCTTCCGTTGGCCGGCGCCCTGGCCGAGAACAGCCATTCGGCACGCGCCCCCACGCGCTGCACATGCCAGGCGAGACCCTGATCGGCGATGACTCCCTCCAGCCCCGATGCCAGGCGCTGCGAGAGCGCCAGCATCCGCTCGTAAGCGGGCTCCGTCATCACCTCCTCCAGCGTCGCCCGCATGCAGGCGAGCGCCAGCGCATTGCCGGACAGCGTCGTGCCCATGCCGCTATAGCCGGGATTGGCGTCGCTCAGCCGACGCATTGCCGCCTCGATCTCCGCGGTGAAGCCGAAGACCGAACAGGGAATGCCGCCGGCAATGGGTTTGCCGAGCGTCAGCATGTCGGGGGCGAGATCGAAGGCCCGGGTATATCCGCCCGGCCCGGTGCTGATGCAATGGGTCTCGTCATTGATCAGCAGCGTGCCGTGGCGGCGCGTCAGCTCGCGCAAGCCCTGCTGGAACCCGGGGGCGGGCAGGACCATGCCGATGTTTGTCATGGCAGGCTCCTGCAGCACGCAGGCGACGTCGCCGGGCTCAAGCGCGCGTTCGAGGCCCGGCAGATCGTTGAACTCGACCACCCGGCTGGTCTTGGTCAGGTCCTGGAACTGGCCCAGCACGCCGGGGCGCAGGACCGTCTTGCCCTTCTCCAGCCGCAGGAAGGTGTCGTCGACGGAGCCGTGATAACAGCCGTTGAAGACCAGCACCACCGGCCGGCCGGTGATGGCCCGGGCCCAGCGCAGCACGAAGCGATTGGCGTCCGTGGCCGTGGTCGCCATCTGCCAGAAAGGCAGGCCGAAGCGGGCTGCCAGATTCTCCGCCGCTACGACGCCGTCCTCGCTTGACAGCATGGCGCTGAATCCCAGCGCCAGGCGCTTCTCCACCGCTTTTGCCACGGGCGGCGGCACATGGCCGAACATGGTGCCCGTGTCGCCCAGGCAGAAATCCGCATAGGCGTGGCCGTCCACGTCCTTGAGGCTCGCCCCTGACGCGCTGGCGACGAAGAGGGCGAAGGGCGTCGCCCAATCGGTCATCCAATGCATGGGCACGCCATTGGGCAGATGGGCACGCGCCCGGCTGGCCAGGTCGCGCGAGCGCGGGTTGGATGAGGCAAAGCGGGCCGTTTCGCGCTCGAACATCCGGGATATCGCGGGCCGTGGGATCGGCCGGTGATTCGGGGCCATGGTTCACCTCTGAGGCGGGCAAGCGCGTTGCGATAGCCGATCCGACCCAGCCACGCAAGGTTGCAGTCGGGTGGTTGCAGTTTGGCCGTTTCTGTGCTGCTAGAAGCCGGCAGTGCGGTCCTCGTCCCTCGACAGGCCCGGGACGAGGACAAGAAGGAGACGACAGATGACGGGGCGTGCAAAGAGCGAGGAAGTCGAGGCCTTCCTCAAGGCCAATCCCGATCTGGAGGCGGCCGAGGCCTTCGTTACCGACCCCACGGGAATCGCGCGGGGCAAGCTGTTGCGCGCGGCCGATCTTGCCAAGATCTATCAGGATGGACGGCCGCTGCCCTGTTCGATCATGAGCCTCGACATCACCGGCGAGGATGTGGAAGAGACCGGCCTGGTCTGGGACAAGGGGGATGAGGACAAGCTTGCCTGGCCCATCGCCGGCACGCTGAAGCGCGCGCCCTGGATGGCGCGGCCCAGCGCCCAGGTTTTGCTCAGCCTCTACGATCTGGACGGATCGCCCTATGTCGCCGATCCGCGCCATGTACTAGCCCAGGTTGTGGAGCGCCTCAAGGCCGACGGCTTCACGGCCGTGGTCGCCGCCGAACTGGAATTCTACATCGTCGATCCCGCCCGCGCGGCGGACGGCAAGCTGCAGCCGCCGCTGGCACCGGGAACCGGCCGGCGCCTGGATCGCATCGATGTCTATAGCGTGACCGAGCTGGAGGAGTTCGCCCCCTTCGTCGACGAGCTTTATGGCGCTGCGAGAATCATGGGCCTGCCGGCGGAGACCCTGATCTCCGAATACGCGCCTGGCCAGCTCGAGGTCGTGCTGCGCCACCGCCCCGATGCCTTGCAAGCCGCCGATGAAGCGATTCAATGGAAGCGTCTCGTCCGCGGCATAGCCTCCAAACACGGGCTGCTGGCGACATTCATGGCCAAGCCCTATGTCAATCGCGCCGGCAGCGGATTCCATATTCACGCAAGCCTGGCCGATGACAAGGGCCGAAATCTTTTCGCCGCCGAAAATCCCGAAGGCACGCCTTTGCTGCGCCAGGCCATCGCCGGGCTGCTCGCCACCATCGGCGAGGGCATGGGCGTCTTTGCGCCCAACGCCAATTCCTATCGCCGCTTCCAGGCGACCAGCTATGCGCCGATCGCGCGGACCTGGGGCGTCAACAATCGCAGCGTGGCGCTGCGCATTCCCACCGGCGGGCCCGAGACGCGCCACCTCGAGCATCGCGTCGCAGGCGCCGACGCCAATCCTTATCTGGCGATCGCCGCCGTACTGGCGGGCATGCACAAGGGCATCGTCGAAAAACTCGATCCCGGCCCGGCCATCGCCGGCAACGGCTACGCCCAGGCGGCGGCAGATCTGCCCAACGACTGGCCCGCGGCGTTGCGTCTTTTGAAGACCTCGACCCTGCTGAAGGATTATTTCGGCGAACGTTTCCTCGAGATATTCCACGCCATCAAGGCGGCGGAATGCCGCCGCTTCAGCGCCCAGGTCAGCGAGTTGGATTTCGAATGGTATCTGACCCGCGCCTGAGATGCCGGCATTCGCGCGGCATGACCCAAGCAACAAAAAGCGGCGGCCACCCCCACTCAACCCTGTGCAGGCATGACAGCGTCGCCGGCCCCATAAGGCGCAGGATTCCTTGTCCCGCCGCGTGTATAGGTGCATATGGATGGTCGGCGAGTGACGATTCCAGGGAGCGTGGCGATGGCCAAGGCCTTGAAACCACAAGACAATTTCCTGATTCGGCACAAGTTGGCGTCGATACGGCGGCGCTGACGGCAGTAGTGCGGGACGGGGCCCTTGGGTTCCCGAAAGCCATCGGACGCAGCCATGCAAGATGAACTCGACGACGCGCTGATGGCGCGCGCCGGCCGCGGCGACAAATCGGCCTTTGCCGTCTTGGTCCGGCGCCATTTGGCCCGCGCCACGGCGATTGCCCAGCGAATCCTGGGCAATAGAAGCGACGCGGAGGAAGTGGTGCAGGAAGCGTTTTTGCGATGCTGGCAAAAAGCCCCGGATTGGCAGCCCGCGGAATCTCCGGGGAGCGCGGCCAAAGCCGGCGAGCGCGCCCAGTTCGCCACCTGGCTCTATCGTGTCTTGACCAATCTTTGCCTCGACCGGCGTCGGCGTCCGCAGCCCGTCGAACTCGAGGCGGCGGGCGAGATCGCCGATACCCGCGACGATGGATTTGCCCAGACCGAGCGGGGCGAAGTCGGCAAGCGCGTGGCCGAGGCCATGGCCAGGCTTCCCGATCGTCAACGGGCGGCACTGGCGCTTTGTTACTACGAAGACCTTGGCAATATCGAGGCGGCGGCGGCATTGAATATCAGCATCGGGGCACTTGAATCGCTACTTGTGCGTGGCAGACGCGCGTTGCGCGACAGCCTCGGCGACCTTGCGATCGACGGAGGAGCGGGATGATGGGTTTGGATCGATTTCGCGAATTGCTCGACGCCTATGGCGCCGAGCCGCGACGCTGGCCGGCCAATGAACGGGCGATGGCCGAGGCTCTTTTCGCCCAAAATCCGCGGGCACGCGATCTTCGCGCCAAGGCCGCCACGATCGACGCGTTGCTCGATCGCACCGCCCCGCTCGCCCCGCCCATCATCGATGCGGAGATCCTGATCGGTCAGATAACGGCAATGCCGCAGTCGCAGGTGGTGGCGTTCCGTCCCGCCCAGCGGCCGGCCGCCGGCACCTTCTGGCTGAAAGTGGGGAGCCTGGCCGCCGCGGCGGTGATCGGCTTCCTGCTCGGCGTCACCCAACTCGCCAATATCGGCGAAAACTCGGCCCCCACCTCGGTCCTCGAACTGGCGGATATTTCGCCATGGTGAGCGAACCCATGCCCAGCGATCGAACGCCGGCCCGGCCGAAATCCGGCAGGCGCTGGCTGACCATCCTGCTTTTCGTCTCGCTCGTCGCCAACGTCTTCCTTCTCGGGCTGTTCGGCGGACGATTGTTCCATAGGCACGACTGGTTCGACCGTCAGACGGAATATGCCCAGCAGATGGGGCCCATCGCAGGCCGTGCGCTCGAACGTCTGGTCAGGCCGCTCGACGCCGCCGATCGGGAGGTTGTAATCGATACGGTGCGCGGCCACGCCGACGAACTGCAGAAGATCTACCAGTCGGTCCACGACCAGCGTGAACTGGTCGCTCAACTGCTGAGGGCCGATAAATTCGATCGCAAGGCAGTGGATGACGCCTTTGCCGAACTCCGCCGGCGCAGCGACACGATGCAGCAGACCTTGCAGGCGGCCGTCGCCGACGCGGTTGCGAAACTCTCGCCCGCGGCGCGCCGGCAACTGGATGAATGAGCCGGCGTTTTTTGCGACCATCTAGCCCGGGATTCTCACAGGGATCACAAGCGCGCCGGAGTCTGTAGGGCGGATACGCCGGCGAGCTCCTTCGCCACCAGCGCCTGCAAGCGCCACAGCAGGCGATCGCGCAGGCCCAGTTCTTCCAGATGGGCCACAGTATGCATCAGATATTCGGCACCCGAGCCGATATGCCCCACGGCGCCTGCCAGAATCATCGCCACCCTGGAATCATCGAGCGGGCCGGAATATCGCGGGCAATCGCGATTTATGACGAATCCGAGCGCGGTCAGCGGCCCGGCCACGGTCTGGATTTTCAGCCAGCGCGGCAGATAGGCGCTGGGCTTCATGACGATTTCGCGGCGCAGCACCTTGTCGAGATCCTGCTCCATCGTCTTCGCCGGCAAACGCAAGGCAAGGCCGCGGCATTGGCCGCCGCGGTCCAACGCCAGCATCAGCCCGGGACGTTCGGGCGTGCCGCGAAAGCGGCGGACCCAGAGGCAAAATTGCCGATGGTGTCCGCGCAACAGCGCCGGCCGGCGTTCTTCATCCAGACAGGCCGGCCGCCACATCAGCGAACCATAGGCGAACAACCAGACATCCCCCGGCGGCTTGCCGGCGAGCACGTCGGACAGCAGGCGGCTGTAATCGGCTTCGCCGCAAAGCCTGTCGTTGGGCCCAGGCCCGCAATCGCTCGGCAGCGCCTGCAGCTGCGCCACGAGGTCGGGTGTCAACGCCATCACGCCGGGAACTTTCCTGCCCATAACCAAGCTCTCGCTCATCCGGCGGCGGCAACCTCCGGCGGCGGCTCGATTTTGGCCAGCGGATCGGCGAGGACGGCCAGCAGGCGCTCGCGGATCGCCTTCAGTCGCTTCTCGTCCTCAATCTTCAGGCCGAACTGATCCTTGACGTAGAAGACGTCGACGGCCCGCGCGCCGAAGGTCGAAATCTTGGCGCTGGCGATCTGCAGCTTGAGATCGGCCAGCGCTCGGGTGAGGCGATAGAGCAGGCCCTTGCGGTCGCGTCCGTTGACTTCGACAACCGTATGGCCGGCGCTGGCACGATTGTCGATTAGGACGCGCGGCGCCACTGTGAAGACATCGAAACGGCTGGGCCAAGGCGCGAGCTGCAGCGCCGGATCCTTCGCGCCGTCCGGCGCCTCGGCGAGGGCATGTTCGATGACCGCGGCCAAGCGCGCCAGCTTGTCGGGCCGCTCGAAGGCGCCGCCGGCATCCTGGATGGTGAAGCTGTCCAGGGCCTTGCCGTTGTTAAGGGTGAAGATTCGCGCGTCGACGATGTCCGCGCCGGCGAGCGCGAAGGCGCCTGCGAGATTGGAGATCAGGCCGAGCCGATCTGGCGCATATACGGTCACCTCGGTAGAGGCGCGGGCGATGTCGACGCGGGATTCGACGGCGAGTGGCGCTGCCTCGTCCTCGGCGCGACGCACCAGCCGGGCCTGGCGGGCCAGGGCGGCAGTGTCGAATCCCAGCCAATAGGCGCCATGACCGCGGGCGAGGTGCTGCTCGATCTCCTCCGGGGTCCAATCGCCAAGCTTTTCCACGAGAGCCTTCGTTGCTACCGCGACCCGGGTCTCGGCGGCGCTCGCCGCCAAACCGCCCGAGAGCTTTTCTTCCGCGCGCCAGTAAAGCTCGCGCAGCAACGTGGCCTTCCAGTTGTTCCAGGTCTTCGGGCCCACCGCACGAATATCGGCCACGGTCAAGACCAGCAGCAGGCGAAGGCGCTCCAGCGACTGCACCTGGGCGACGAAATTCTCGACGGTCTGGGGATCGTCGATGTCGCGCTTGAAGGCGGTATTGCTCATCAGCAGATGGTTCATCACCAGCCAGGCGACCTGCTCGGTCTCCTCGCCGCTGAAACCCAGGCGCGGGCCCAATTGGAGTGCGATCTGCGCGCCCAGTTGCGAATGATCGCCGCCGCGACCCTTGGCGATGTCGTGCAGCAGCACCGCCAGATAGAGCACCCGGCGCGAGAGCACCTGATGGACGACAGCCGAGGCGATGGGCGCCTCGTCCTTCAAGGCGCCCTGCTCGATGCGGTGCAGAATGCCGATGGCGAAGAGCGTGTGCTCGTCCACGGTGTAGTGGTGGTACATGTCGTACTGCATCTGGGCGACGACGCGACCGAAATCGGGAATGAAACGGCCGAAGACCCCCGCCTCGTTCAGGCGGCGCAGGATCGCCTCCGGCCCCTTGGGCGAGGTCAGCATGGCCACGAACAGGCGATTTGCCTCGGGATCGCGCCGCAACGCCTTCACCAGTTTCAAATGCCGGGTGACGAGGCGCATCGCGGCGGGATGGATGTCCAGATCGTGGCGCTGGGCGACCTCGAAGAGGCGCAGAATGTTGATCGGCTGATTGGCCAGGAGTTCCGGACCGGGCAGGCTGAGCCGGCCGCCTTCCACGGGAAAGCCCTCGACCTCGCGCCGGCGCAGGCCGATGGTAGGAAGCCGCAAGAAAGGCTTGCGCTGGTGGGCCGCTTCGATGGCAGCACAGAAGATGCGGGTCAGATCGCCCACGCTCTTGGCCACCAGGAAATAATGCTTCATCAGCCGCTCGACGCCACGGGTGCCGGCGTGATCGGTATAGCCGATCAGTCTCGCCAGCTCGGGCTGGAGATCGAAGGTCAGGCGCTCTTCCGGCCGGCCGGCGAGATAATGGAGATGACAGCGCAAGGTCCAGAGGAATGCGGCGGCCTTCTCGAAGATCGCCACTTCGTCCCGGTTCAGAACGCCGCGATCCACCAGGCTTGCGATGTCGTCCACCTGATAGACGTATTTGGCGATCCAGAAGAGGGTATGCAGATCGCGCAAGCCCCCTTTGCCCTCCTTGATATTGGGCTCCAAGGAATATCGTGAGTCGCCGTTGCGCAGATGGCGTTGATCGCGCTCGGCGAGCTTGGCCTCGACGAAATCGAGGCCGTTACCGATCACCACCTCGCGGCGGAAGCGCTGCTTCAATTCCTGATACAGCTTCTGATCGCCCCAGAGGAATCGGGCCTCCAGCAGGCCGGTACGGATGGTCATGTCCGCCCGCGCCAGGCGCATGCAATCGTCCACCGAGCGGGTGGCATGACCGACCTTGAGGCCCAGATCCCAGAGGCGATAGAGCATGAACTCCACCACCTGCTCGCCATGGGGCGTCAGCTTGTAGGGCAGCAGGAACAGAAGATCGATATCGGAGAAGGGCGCCAGCTCGCCGCGGCCATATCCACCCACCGCCACCAATGCCAGATGCTCGCCGGCGCTGGGATTGGCGATGGGATAGGCATGCTGGGTGGTGTGGTCGTAGAGGCAGCGGAGCAGCTGATCCACGAGAAAGCAGGTCTCGTGCCCGACGTTCAGGCCCGCCGCCTCGGATCGCGCCTCGCTCTCGAACCGCCGGCGGATTTCAGCCCGACCGGCGGCGAGCGCCAGCTTCAGCACCTCGAGCAGGGCGCGTTCGCCTCGCGGCCCTTCCTCGGCAAGCTCCGAGGATAGCCGCCGGCGATCAAGGATGGCGCGCTGGTCGCGAAGGGCTTCCATGCCGGGCGCAGTATGCCACGGGGCAAGAACCTTGTAAGCGCCCATCCCTGCGGCAGGGGCAGGTCAGGGCCGCGAAAGCCCGATGGCGTCGAGTTCGGGAAGGGTGGCCGCCCGGTCTTCGAACAGGAAGAATTCGTCCAGCTGGGGCGGCTTCACCGTGGTGCCCGAGAGCATGGCATGGGCCTGGCCCCGGTGGTGGATCTGGTGAATGAACAGATGGGGCAGGACGCTGGCCACCGTTTCCTGCTTGATGCCGCGGGCGGCCCGGTCCAGCTTCACGGCGCGCGCCAGATCGGCCTCAGCCAGACGATTGCAGAAATCGATCAACTGCCGATCGCTCTCGCGCTGGGCTTCGGCCAACGCGGGCAATGTGCCATAGGGCAGTTCGTCGTCGAAGATCGCGTAGCCCCGGCCGCCTTCCCTCAGGGCATCGAGGTAGTACCAGTCCACGATCAGGATGTGGTTGAGGGTGGCCTTCAGCGAGGGAAAGAAGCTGACCCGCTCGGCGGCGAAGTCCGCATCGCTGAGCCGAGCGCAGGCGGAGAGCAGGCGCTGGTTGGACCAGGCGTTGTTCAGCGCCATCTCGCGGAAATGTTCGACCATATTCATGCCGCTGCTCCATTGCCCGCCCTTTGTAATATTCATGCCCGCCGGGCGGCCGGCAACCCTATATCTTCGTGATACATCTTTGCGGTCCTGGCCGAGGGGCTTCGTTATGAGATCTTTCCTTTGTCTGGCGATCCTGCTGCTCGGCGCCTGTTCGCACCGCCCAACGCCGCCCCCTGCCCCGCCGCCGCTGACCGTTGGATTCGCTGCCGGCCTGCCCGACGTCGTCGAGGTGACGATGGTCGATCGTCAACCGGTGGAACAGGCAAGCCTGATCAATCCGGACGGCAAGGCGTTCGTCGCTTATCAGATCACCCGGGACAGGCTGGCGGTGGTGTCGGACCCCGGTATCGCTGCGGGCGTTGGCATGGGCGTGTTCGGGGGATCGAGCGGCGGCGTCTCATCGGGTTTCGGCATCGGATTTCCGTTCTTCGGCTCGCCGCCGACGACCGACTCTGTGGTCCAAAGCCATGCCCTGATCCGCGTCGATGATATGAAGGCCTATGGCGCCGATTGGCCGAGGTGGAAACTGCATTTGCGCCTGGGCAGCCCCGAGACCAGCGAGCGCGACGTCGAATTCCCCGCACCCCGCCCGCCAGACGGTTAGGCAGATTCACCACAGACACACAGAGAAGAAACGCTCTCTCCTTTTGCCGCGCGTCCAGCACAAGCGCCCGATTCTAGGCTCGTCTTAGACGGGCCAAGAAAGTCTTAAGGCAAAGATCGGAGATCGCTGAAACGACCTCGGTATCTCTGTGTCTCTGTGGTGATTCTAACTAATGCTTACAGACTCTGCGCATAGGCCGCGATGCGGCGGCCGGCTTCGTCGAGATCGCTGTCGGGCGCGCCCAGGTTGATGCGAACGTAATTGGCGACCTGCGGGCCGAAGGCGGCACCCGGCAAGACGGAGACGCACTCGGCATCCAGTAGGCCGAAGGCGAAGTCGCTGGCGCTGAGGCCGGTGCGGCTGATGTCGATCATCAGGAACATGCCGGCCTCGGGAAGTTCGACCGAGAGCTTCGGTACCTGGGCCAGCTGGCGATGAAGATTGTCTCGTCGGAGGCGCAGCGCCGTCAGCATCTGCGGCACCTCGGCATGGTCTTGCTCGATGGCGACGATGCCCGCATCCTGCACGAATCCGGGCGAGCCATAGAGCATGCACAGTGCCAGATTGCCCATATGGCCCATGAGGTCCTGGGGTCCGATTGCCCAGCCCAGGCGCCAGCCGGTCATGGCGTGCGACTTGGAGAGACTGTCGACGGTGATGGTGCGCTCGCCCATGCCGGGCAGGCTCGCCGGGCTGAAATGCGGCGCATCGAAGACCAGCGAACCATAGACCTCGTCGGAGATAAGCCAGAGATCGTGTCTGCGGCAGATCTCGGCGAGGGCTTCCCATTCGGAACTCTCGATGACGGCCCCCGTCGGATTATGCGGGCTGTTGACCATCACCGCTTTCGTCTTCGCATTCACCGCCGCGGCAACATCGGCGGCCTTCAGGCGGAAGCGATTCTTGGCGTGCAGCGGCACGCGGGTCATCGTCGCGCCGCTGACCCCGATGGCCGCCTCATAGGTCACATACATGGGCGAGGGCACGATGATCTCATCGCCCGGATCGAGAACGCAGAGGGCCGCGGAAAACAGCGCGCATTGGGCGCCGGCGACGACCACGACATTCTCCGGCCCCACCTGCTGGCCGCTGCGTTCGCCATGCCGGCGCGCGATGGCCGCGCGCAGCGGCGGATCGCCGATGACGTCGGTATAATGGGTGCGGCCCCGATCCAGCGAGGCCTTGGCCGCGGCAACGATGGCCGGCGGCGTATCGAAATTGGGCTCACCCACGGACAGGACGATGATGTCCTGGCCCTTGCGGCGGCGGCGGACGGCTTCGAAATGGACGGCCCAGGCCTGCGCGCCCTCGCCGCCGATTCGTTCGGTCAAATGGGAAAATTTCATGGCGCGCCGATATAGTGGTTCTAGTCGCCGCGCGCCAGTCGGCGCAGGCGATAAATTTCTTCCAGCGCCTGCTTGGGCGTGAGCTGATCGGGCTCCAGGGTGGCGAGCGCTTCTTCGACCGGCGAGGGCCCCTTGATTCGCCGCGCCGAAGGCGGTGTCGCGGCAAACAAAGGGAGATCGTCGGCAAGCCTCGTTAGCGCGCCGGCCTGCTCGCCTTTTTCCAATGTGGCCAGGACTTCTTCGGCTCGCGCCACCACCGCGGGCGGCAATCCCGCCAGCTTGGCCACATGAATGCCATAGCTGCGGTCGGCGGCGCCCGAGGCCACTTCGTGCAGAAAGACCACGTCGCCCTGCCATTCCTTGACCCGCAAGACATGGGGGGCCAACGCCGGCAGGCGGGCGCCGAGCGCCACCAGCTCATGATAGTGGGTGGCGAAAAGCGCGCGGCAATTGTTGACCTCGTGCAGATGTTCCAGCGTCGCCCAGGCGATGGAGAGACCATCGAACGTCGCCGTGCCGCGGCCGATTTCATCGAGAATGACCAGGGCCTTGGGGCCGGCTTGATTCAGGATCGCCGCAGTCTCGACCATCTCCACCATGAATGTGGATCGCCCGCGGGCGAGATCGTCGGCGGCACCCACCCGGCTGAACAGGCGATCGACCACGCCGATATGAGCATCCCTGGCCGGCACGTAGGAGCCGATCTGCGCCAGCACGGCGATAAGGGCGTTCTGGCGCAAGAAAGTGGATTTGCCCGCCATATTGGGGCCGGTCACCAGCCAGAGCCGCTGCTGGGGGCCGAGATCGCAATCATTGGCGACGAAACTGCCCGCCTGCTGGGCGATCAGCGCCGCTTCCACCACCGGATGGCGGCCGGCTGCAATCTTGAAGATCGTGCTGTCGTCCACCTGCGGGCGGCAATATTCGGCTTCGGCCGCCAGTTCGGCGAGGCTCGCCACGACATCGAGAAGCGAGAGGGCGGCGCCCAGGGCGGCGATTGCCTCGGCCGCGGCGCTCACAAGAGCGACCAAGGCCGTGAATAGATCGAGCTCGAGGGCGAGCGCCTTATCGCCGGCGCTCGCGATGCGCCGCTCCAGCTCGCCCAGCTCAACGGTAGTGAAGCGCGCCGCATTGGCCATGGTCTGGCGATGGATGAAACCGCCGCCCAGGGTCAATTTTTCCAGATGGGCCGCCGTCGTCTCGACGTAATAGCCCAGCACATTGTTGTGGCGGATCTTGAGCGAGGCGATTGCGGTCTCGCCGCGATAGCGGGTTTCGAGTTCGAGGACGAGCCGCCGGCTTTCGTCGCGCAAGGCGCGCAGCTCGTCGAGTGCCGGCCGATAGGCCGGCGCGATGAAGCCGCCGTCCCGCGTGACGACCGGCAACTCCGCCGCCAGCGCGCGGCGCAGTTCGTCGATGAGAGGTCCCTGATCGCCCAGGGCTAACACCGCCTCGGCGAGGCCGGCGGGAAGTTCGCCTGCCTCGCCCAGACGCCGGCGCAAGGATGCGGCGGCCAGAAGCCCGTCGCGCAAAGCGGCCAGATCGCGCGGGCCGCCGCGGCCGACCAGCAGGCGCGACAGCGCGCGTTCGACATCGGGGGCACGGCGCAGGGTGCCGCGCAGGTCCTCGCGCAACCGCCCGTCACCCAGAATCGCTTCCACCATGTCGAGTCGCGCGGCGATGGATGCCGGCGTCGTCAATGGGGCCGCCAGCCATTCGGCCAGGCGGCGCGCGCCGGAGGATGTGACGGTGCGGTCGATGGCTCCCAGCAGCGAACCCTGGCGTTCGCCCGAAAGGCTGCGGGTCAGCTCGAGATTGCGCCTTGTCGCCGCATCGATCTCCATGACCGCGCCGGCGGCAAGGCGACGCGGCGGGTCCAGGCGCGGCAGGCGGCCCAGCTGGGTGGTCTGCAGATAATCCAGCAGCACGCCGGCGGCGGCCACTTCCGCGCGCTCGAAATTGCCGAAGGCATCCAGTGCCTTCACGCCAAAGGCGCTCTCCAGCCGGCGGCGGGCATTGTCGCTGTCGAATCGGGCCGAGGGGAGCGGCGACAGGGCGCGCCGCCAATCCGCCAAGGCCGACGCCAGCACCGGGCGCTGAAACAGACGATCGGGCAGCAGTATCTCGCTGGGCGAGAGGCGCGCAAATGCGGCGGCCACGTCAGAGAGGGCGATGGTCTGCACCTGGAAATCGCCGGTGGAGATATCGACCCAGGCAAGACCGAGGGCCGCACCCGCCTCCGCCAATGCGGCCAGATAATTATGGCTGCGCGCATCCAGCAGGCTGTCCTCGGTCAACGTGCCTGGCGTGACGATGCGCACCACGTCTCGCCGGACGACGGATTTCGATCCCCGTTTCTTGGCTTCGGCGGGGTCTTCCAACTGCTCGCAGACCGCGACCTTGAAGCCCTGGCGGATCAGCTTGGCGAGATAGCCGTCGGCGGCATGGACCGGCACGCCGCACATGGGAATATCGCCGCCGTCATGCTTGCCCCGCTTGGTCAGCGCGATGGAGAGGGCGGATGCTGCCTTCACCGCATCCTCGAAGAACAATTCGTAAAAATCGCCCATCCGATAGAACAGCAGATGCTCGGGGTGCGCGTGCTTGACGGCGAGGTATTGCGCCATCAGCGGCGAGGAATCGCTGGGCAATTGCAGAGGTTCCGACATGGCGGCGGAGATTACCCGGTATTTTCGAAGGGAACCATGCCGGCGGGTGCGGCTCGCCATCCCCAAGCTTACCCCGAGGATTCACCTCTTTGATTGAGGCCACGCAAAAGCAGAAAAAGTCGCGGATGGCCGGGCCAAGCCCGGCCATATCGCACGGTAGAATTTGCGCCCCACCATCTGGCTGCGTCAATCCCGCCCTATTCCTTTCGCCACCAATTCATGCAAGCTTTGATCGCAAGACAAAAGAGACGATGAAGGGGAATTCGATGACGAACCCGCGCGCCAATATCACGGATCAAGAGGCGCTGCTGTTCCATTCCCAGGGACGGCCGGGCAAGATCGAGATTCGGGCGACCAAGCCGCTGACGACCCAGCGCGATCTGTCGCTGGCCTATTCGCCGGGGGTCGCCGTTCCCTGCCTGCGTATCGCAGCCGACCCGTCGCTGGCCTACGACTACACCGCCAAGGGCAATCTGGTGGCGGTGATATCCAACGGCACCGCCGTTCTGGGCCTGGGCGATCTGGGCGCGATTGCCTCCAAGCCGGTGATGGAGGGCAAGGCGGTGCTGTTCAAGCGCTTTGCCGATATCGATTCCATCGATCTGGAAGTGGATACCCGCGACACCGAGGAATTCATCAACTGCGTGCGTTATCTGGGACCCAGTTTCGGCGGCATCAATCTGGAAGACATCAAGGCGCCCGAATGCTTCATCATCGAGCAGCGCCTGCGCGAACTCCTCGACATCCCCGTCTTCCACGACGACCAGCACGGCACCGCCATCATCACCGCCGCCGGCCTGATCAATGCGCTCGATCTCACTGGGCGCAAGTTGAAGGACGTCAAAATCGTGGTGAATGGGGCGGGGGCGGCGGCTATTGCCTGCGTGGAACTCATCAAATCCATGGGCCTGCCCCAGGACAGCTGCATCCTGGTGGATACCAAGGGCGTCATCTATCAGGGCCGCACCGACGGCATGAACCAGTGGAAATCGGCCCATGCGGCACGGACCACGGCGCGCGGGTTGGCCGATGCGCTCAAGGACGCCGACATCTTCATCGGGCTTTCCGTCAAAGGGGCGGTGACGCCGGAGATGGTGAAATCCATGGCGGCGAAACCCATCATCTTCGCCATGGCCAATCCCGATCCGGAGGTCACCCCGGAAGAAGTTCACGCCATCCGCAAGGATGCCATCGTCGCCACCGGCCGGTCGGACTATCCCAACCAGGTCAACAATGTGCTGGGCTTCCCTTACATCTTCCGTGGCGCGCTGGACGTGCGCGCCTCCACCATCAACGAACAGATGAAGATCGCCGCCGCTCAAGCGCTGGCGGACCTCGCCCGCGAGGATGTGCCCGACGAGGTGGACGCCGCCTATGCCGGACAGCGCCTGCGCTACGGACCGGAGTACATCATCCCGGTGCCCTTCGATCCGCGGCTCATCTCCGCCGTGCCCACGGCGGTCGCCAAGGCGGCCATGGAAAGCGGCGTGGCGCGCCGCCCGATCCTGGATATGGAGGGCTATCGCACCGAACTTTCCGCCCGCCTCGATCCCACCGCCGCCAGCCTGAACCTGATCTTCGAGCGGGTGCGTCACAGCCCACGCCGAGTCGTCTTCGCCGAGGGCGAGGAAGAAAAGGTCATCCGCGCCGCCGTCGGTTTCTCCCACGCCGGTTATGGCACCCCCATCCTAGTGGGCCGCGAGGAACGAATCTTGGCGGCCATGACGGCCTCGGGCCTGGGCGAGCCCGACGGCGTGGAGATCACCAATGCGCGGATCTCCACCCGCAACGTGCACTACACCGAGACCCTGTATCGCCGCCTGCAGCGCCGGGGCGTCCTCTATCGCGATTGCCAGCGCATGGTAAACCAGGACCGCAATGTCTTCGCCGCCAGCATGGTGGCCGAGGGCGATGCCGACGCCATGGTGACAGGCGTCACCCGCAGCTTCGCCACGACGCTGGAGGAGATCCGCCGCGTTCTCGACCCCAGGCCGGGCTGCATCCTGTTCGGGCTTTCCATCGTCATCGCCCGTGGACGCACCGTGCTCCTCGCCGATACCGCCGTGCATGAATTGCCTTCGGCGGAGGAAATGGCCGGGATCGCCATCCAGGCGGCCGCAGTGGCGCGCCAGCATGGCCATGAGCCGCGAGTGGCCCTTCTCTCATTTTCCAATTTCGGCAATCCGCAATGGGAGAAGATGGAACGCATCCGCGATGCGGTCCATGAGCTCGACCGGCGCAAGGTGGATTTCGAATACGACGGCGAGATGCAGCCCAATGTGGCGCTGGATTTCGAGCAGATGCGCCAACTCTATCCCTTCTGCCGCCTGACCGGCCCCGCCAATGTGCTGCTGATGCCGGCCCTGCACAGCGCGGCCATCTCGGCCAAGCTGCTGCAGCAGCTGGGCGGCGGCACGGTCATCGGCCCTGTGCTCTGCGGCCTCGATCATTCGGCCCAGATCGTCCAGACCGGCGCCACCGTCTCCGAGATCATCACTGCCGCGGCATTCGCCGCCCTCGATGCGAAGGTGTGAGGGACGGTCGCAAGATTCCATCTCGATCGTTTCGGCAGGCACCCTGATGATTCCCGCCCCATCAAAGGCAGGGCAATCGCATTTGGGTTCTCCGACCTCTCTGTTGCCGTCATTCCCGCGCAAGCGGGAATCCAGGGGCGAGTGACGGGTTTTGGGGCGCTGGATTCCCGCTTGCGCGGGAATGACAGAGGAGAGAAAGGCAACAGTATCGCCAAATGCGATTGCCCTGCCATCAAATGGGGCGGGGAATGAGGTAGGGGCGGATTGCGTCACCACCGTCACACAACTGTCGCCAAATCGTTTATAGCTTGCAGCCCGGACACTTGAACCAAACGGGCCGTCGATGCACTCACGATTGCCGCTGCGACGATTACTGGCTGCCGTCTGCCTGCTGGCGCTACCCACCCTGGCGGCGCTGGCCGGGCTCGCGGCCTTTGCCGGGCTTTCGCTCGAGGCGGCGGCGCTGGCTGCGGTTGTCGTTCTGATCGGCCTGGCCCTCCTCCTTCGCCCCCATCTTGTCCATCTCGCATCGCTTGCCGGTTACGCCGGCGAACAGGCGGCCGGCCGGCGGGCCTCGGCGCCCATCGCCGGGACCTTCGGCCTCGACCGGCAGCTGGGATTGCGCCTGAGCGATTCCCTGAGCGGATGGCGCGAGCGGGAGACTGAGCTCGCGGCCCATGCGGCCTTGATCGATCGCGTAGTGGGCCAGCTTCCCGATCCCCTGTTGCTGGTGGATGCCGACAAGCGCCTGCGTCTGGCCAATGACGCCGCCGAAGAGCTTTATGGCAACACCACCGTCGGACGCGACCTGGTTTCCATCATCCGTCAGCCGGAGCTGCTGGAGGCAGTGGATCGTGTGCTCGCCGGATCCGACGCCGAGACGATCGAGTTCACCACCCCCGTTCCGGTGGAGCGCAGTTTCGATGCCCATATTCTGCCCCTGAAGGGCGCGGCCGATGAAGAACCCACGGTCCTGCTTCTGTTGCAGGACATGACCAAGGTCATGCGCGCCGACCGATTGCGCGCAGATTTCGTCGCCAATGCCAGCCATGAGCTGCGCACGCCGCTGGCCACATTGGTGGGATTCATCGAGACCCTGCAAGGGCCCGCCAAGGACGATGACGATGCCCGCGCCCGCTTTCTGGCCATCATGCAGGAACAGGCCGCGCGCATGGCGCGATTGGTGGCCGATCTTCTCTCGCTCTCGCGCATCGAGTTGAACGAACACAGCGTGCCGACCGAAACCGCGCGGATCGACGGCGTGCTTTTCAGCGTGGCCGACAGCCTGACCATGAGGGCAGGCGCGCGCAACATGACGATCCAATTGCCCGGCGATCTCGCCGAACTGCCGGCGGTGCAGGCCGACAATGACGAACTGGTTCAGCTGTTCCAGAACCTGATCGACAATGCGATCAAATATGGCCGGTCCGGAACGCCGGTCAGGGTGCAGGCCAGGCGAAGCGACCCGCCTGCGGCCATGACGCCGGCGCGGCCCGCTCTCGCCATCAGCGTGGTGGACCAGGGCGAGGGTATCGCCCGCCAAGACCTGCCACGGTTGACCGAACGCTTCTATCGGGTAGACAAGGTCCGCTCGCGCGATCTGGGCGGTACCGGCCTTGGCCTCGCCATCGTCAAGCATATCGTCAACCGCCATCGCGGCGCCCTCGAGATCGAAAGCGAGCCCGGGCGGGGCAGCCGCTTCACCGTCTACCTGCCGCTGGCCGAGGCCTCCTAAACTGGCTAAAAGCCGCCCTGCGACAGGCTTTGAGATCATCGTCATAAAATTGTCATAAATCCGTAGTAGTTTAGCGGCGGTTGGGATTCAACCTTGGTCCCGGCCACCTTGGGTTCCTGGAGTCGCGGCATGTCGAGCGAACATATCGTCAAGAGCTTCGATGACGAGTTGAAGCAGTTGAGCCAGATGGTGGCCCAGATGGGCGGCCTGGCGGAGGCCCAGCTTCAAGCCGCCATCGAGGCGCTGGTGGCCCGCGATGCCGAGCAGGCCGCCCGCGTGGTTCAAGGCGATGTGCGCATCGACCAGCTCGAACGTCAGATCAGCGCCCAGACCATCCGCATGCTGGCGCTGCGCCAGCCCATGGCCCAGGACCTGCGCCAAGTCGTGGCCGCCCTCAAGATCTCCAGCGACATTGAGCGCATCGGCGATTACGCCGCCAACGTGGCCAAGCGCGCGATCGCGCTGACCCAAAGTCCGCCCATGCGACCGGTGGGCGGGATTGCGCGCATGGGCCGGCTGGTGCAACAGATCATCAAAGATACGCTGGACGCCTTCAGCGACAACGACGCCGACAAGGCCGTGGCCGCCTGGAAGCGCGACCAGGACGTGGACGACATGTACAACAGCCTCTTCCGCGAGCTGTTGACCTACATGATGGAAGACCCGCGCAATATCGGGCCCTCGACCCATCTGATGTTCATCGCCAAGAACATCGAGCGCATCGGCGATCACGCCACCAACGTGGCCGAGATCATCCATTTCCTGGTGCGCGGCGAGGACATCATCGAGGCGCGGCCCAAGAGCGACAAGACAAGCTTTACCGTGATCAACGCACCGGAGGACAAGGCATGAAGCAGCCCCCATTGGTCCTGGTCGTCGAAGACGAGGCGGCGCTGGTCACGCTGCTGCGCTACAACCTGGAACGCGAGGGCTTCCGCGTCGCCGAGGCACGTGACGGCGAGGAAGCCATGCTGCAGATCGCCGAGCAGATGCCCGATCTGGTGATCCTGGATTGGATGCTGCCCTTGATGTCGGGGATCGAGGTCTGCCGGCAGTTGCGCCGCCTGCCCGAAACCCGGCGCCTGCCCATCGTCATGCTGACGGCGCGTGGCGAGGAAGGCGACAAGCTGCGGGGCCTGGATGCCGGCGCCGACGATTACGTGACCAAGCCCTTCAGCCCAAGCGAACTGATTGCCCGCTTGCGCGCGGTGCTGCGCCGGGCCAAGCCCGAGCGCGAGGACGAGACCTTGAAATACCAGGATCTGGTCATGGATCTGGCCTCCCACCGCGTGAAACGCAACGGGCGCGAGGTCCATCTGGGGCCCACCGAATTCCGCCTGCTGCGCCATCTTCTGGAAAACCAGGGCCGGGTCTTCAGCCGCGAGCAGCTGCTCGACATGGTCTGGGGCCGCGACGTCTATGTCGAGCCGCGCACCGTGGACGTCCATATCCGCCGGCTGCGCAAGGCGATCAACAACGACAAGGAAAACGATTTGATCCGCACCGTGCGCGCCGCCGGCTACGCTCTCGACTACGCGAGCTGAAAACTAAACGGCGAGCAAGCGCCGGTAAATCGCCGCGGGCTCAGCCCCGAAGCAGCAGAAGACGACCTGCTCGATGGCGGGCCGGCGGGCGAGTTCCTGGCGCACGGTTGCGATTGCCACATGGGCGGCGCGCTCCAGGGGATAGCCATAGACCCCGGTCGAGATCGCGGGAAAGGCGATGCGCCTGATACCGGATTCCTCGGCGATCCGAAGGGAATTGCCATAACAGGTGACGAGCAGCGCCTCCTCGCCCCTGTCCCCACCGCGCCAGATGGGCCCGACTGCGTGGATGACATGGCGGGCCTTGAGCTTGAACCCGAGGGTCAGCCGTGCCTGCCCGGTGGGACAATGGCCGATCCGGGCGCAGGCCGCGGCCAGTTCGGGACCGGATGCTCGATGGATCGCCCCGCAGACGCCCGCCCCGGGCGCCAGACTCTCGTTTGCGGCATTGACGATCGCGTCAACATCGAGCGTGGTGATGTCGCCCTCGACGACCATGATGCGCTCAGGCATGGGCGAGGCGTTCCGTAGGATATAGGCGCATCAGCCAGACAAGCAGGATCAATCCCGGAATCGCCAGGCCCGTGGAGGCGACGAAGAAATTCACCCAGCCGAGCTGGGTCGCCAACCACCCGCTGCCCGAGGAGAGCAATGTGCGCCCCACCGCCATGAAGGAGGTGAGGAGCGCATATTGGGTGGCGGTATAGGCCACGTTGCAGAGCGCCGATAAGTAGGCAACGAAAGCGGCCGAACCGAGGCCGCTGACGAAATTATCGCCGCCGATGGCGATGGTGAGCCACAACCGGTCATGGCCCTTCATGGCAAGAACGGCGAAGAGCAGAATTCCCAGGGCCTGCAATACGCCGCCCAGAAGAAGCGCCCGCATGATTCCGAAGCGAGCCACCACCAAACCGCCGGCCAGCGTGCCCACGAGGGTGGCGACGATGCCGAAGACCTTGCTGACGGCGGCGATCTCGATTCCGGTGAAACCCATCTCGACATAGAAGGGCGTGGCCATGGTGCCGCTGATCGCCTCGCCGACCTTGTAGCAAAGCACGAACAGCAGGATGACGACCCAGCCGCGTCGGCCGATGAAGTCGACCAGGGGCGCGACGACGCTGTCGGCGAACCAGGTCGCGAAGCTCTCGTGCTTGGCCCGCGGCGCCACATCGGGCTCGGGCGCGATCAGGAAGGCGATCATGCCGACGCCCACCAGGGCCGCCAGCATGATGAAGACCCAATGCCAGGCGACGAAATCCGCCAGCGCCAGGGCGCCGGCGCCGGCCGCCAGCAGGCCGAAGCGATAGCCCACCTGGGTTGCCGCGGCGCCAGCACCCTGTACTTCCTCGGGCAGGATTTCGATCCGGTAGGCATCGATGACGATGTCCTGGCTGGCCGAAAAAAAGGCGACCACGATGGCCGCCACCGCCGTCCACCAAGGATTTATCGTGGGATCGGTGAAGCCAAGCACGATGATCGAGGCCGCCAGACATAGCTGGATCACAAGGGCCCAGCCGCGCCGGCGGCCCAGGAAGGGCGGCCGGATCTGATCGAGAAACGGCGCCCAGAAAACCTTGAAGCTATAGGGTAATCCTACCGAGGCGAAGAGCCCGATGGATGTCCGGTCGACGCCGAGCTTGGAGAGCCAATAGGAAAGCGTCGAGAGAGTCAGCAGCAGCGGCAGGCCGCTGGAAAACCCCATGAGCAGAATGACCAGCAGCCGCCGATCGCTGTAGACGGCAATCGCGTCGCGCCAGCGTTTCATGGAGGCAACAAATCAGAACGACACCCCCCTCCCCATCCCTCCCCCTCAAGGGGGGAGGGGGCAAGAGGGCGAGGGAATATCGGCACCACGCCGGATGCCAAAAATCCCCCGCCCCCTCGATGGGGGCGGGCCGGGGTGGGAGTGAAACGGTTCGTTCCGCCTTCAGCTTGCATCGGCCTCCGCCTCGGCGGCGCGTTCGGCGCGTTTGCGCTTGTTGGGATCGAGCACGCTCTTGCGTAGCCGCAGGCTCTTGGGCGTCACTTCCACCTGCTCGTCGTCCTGGACATAGGCGATGGCTTGCTCCAGCGTCATCTGGCGCGGCGGCGTCAATCGGACCGCCTCGTCCTTCGAGGTCGTGCGGATATTGGTCAATTGCTTGCTGCGCAGCGGATTGACCTCGAGGTCGTTGTCGCGGGTATGTTCGCCGATGATCATGCCTTCGTAGACTTGCGTTCCCGGGTTAATGAACATGGGCCCGCGTTCTTCCAGGTACCACAGGGCATAGGCGACAGCATTGCCGTTTGCGTTGGAGATCAGCACGCCATTGCGCCGGCCCTCGATGGGCCCCTTGAAGGGCAGATAGGCGTGGAACAGCCGGCTCATGATGCCGGTGCCCCTTGTGTCGGTCAGGAACTGGCCATGATAGCCGATGAGGCCACGCGAGGGCACCAGGAAGGTCATGCGGGTCTTGGCGCCGCCCGACGGGCGCATATCCATGAGTTCGCCGCGGCGAAGCCCCAGCTTCTCCACCACGATGCCCGAATGCTCGTCGTCGACGTCGATCTGCACTTCCTCGATGGGCTCCAGGCGCTGGCCGGTCTCCGGGTCCTGACGAAAGATGACGCGGGGGCGGCCGACGGAAAGCTCGAAGCCCTCGCGCCGCATGGTCTCGATGAGCACGCCCAGTTGAAGTTCGCCGCGGCCAGCCACCTCGAAGGCATCGCGGCCTTCGCTCTCGCGCACGCGGATGGCCACATTGCCGTCGGCTTCCCGGAACAGGCGGGCGCGGATCATGCGGCTCGTCACCTTGTCGCCCTCGCGGCCCGCCAGCGGCGAATCGTTCACCGAAAAGGTCATGGAGAGCGTGGGCGGATCCACCGGATTGGCCTTGATGGGCTGGATCAGTTCGGGATCGCAGATGGTATCGGCAACCGTCGTATGCTCGAGCCCGGCAATGGCGACGATGTCGCCGGCTTCCGCGCTCTCGATGGGCAAGCGCTCCAGCCCGCGGAAGGCAAGCAAGCGGGTGAGGCGCGCATGTTCGATTACCCGCCCGTCGGGGGCGATCGCCTTGACATGCATATTGGTCTTGGCGATTCCGGTATGAATGCGCCCCGTCAGCACGCGCCCGAGATAGGGATCGTACTCCAAGGTCGTGACCAGCATGGCGAAGGGTGCGCTCGTATCGCCCACCGCCGGCTTGACATGGCTCACCATGAGATCGAACAGCGGCGTCATGTCCTTGCGCTCGTCGGTCAGATTGGCCGCCGCCCAGCCCTGCTTGGAGGAGGCGAAGAGGGTGGGGAAATCCAGCTGCTCGTCGGTGGCGCCCAAGGCTGCGAACAGATCGAAGATCATGTCGTGGACTTCATGGGGCCTGGCGTCGGGCCGGTCCACCTTGTTGATGACCACGATGGGGCGCAGGCCGAGCGCGAGCGCCTTCATGGTGACGAATTTGGTCTGGGGCATGGGGCCTTCGGCCGCATCGACCAGGACGACGACGCCATCCACCATGCTGAGGATGCGCTCCACCTCGCCGCCGAAATCGGCATGGCCGGGGGTGTCCACGATGTTGAGCCGCTTGTCCTTCCAGGCGACCGAGGTGCATTTGGCCAGGATGGTGATGCCGCGTTCGCGTTCCAGGTCGTTGGTATCCATGGCGCGCTCCTGCACCTGCTGATTGGCGCGGAAGGAGCCGGATTGACGCAGCAACTGATCGACCAGGGTCGTCTTGCCGTGGTCGACATGGGCGATGATGGCCAGGTTGTGAAGTTCGGTCACGATTGGGATTCGCCCTAAAATTTCGACATTAAAAGCCCGGAGAGCGGCGTTTCCGGCCGTGCCCCGAAGTGGCCGATGGCCTCGGATGCTGCAATGGCCGCGATGCGCCCGCACTCATATGGGTCGCGTCCGCCGGTATAACCATAGAGAAAGCCCGCGGCATAGAGGTCGCCGGCCCCGGTGGTATCCACCACCCGGGCGACCGGCGCGGCATCGACCACATGGACCTCGTCGCCCGCCAAGATGATTGAGCCGCGCGCACTGCGGGTCAGCGCCGCCACCTCGCAATGGCCGCGGGTTGCCTGGAGCGCCTCGTCGAAGCTGTCGACCTGCCAGAGCGAGCGGGCCTCCATCTCGTTGGCGAAAAGGATATCCACATGATCGCGGACCAGCTCGCGGAACTCGGCCCGATGGCGCTCGACACAGAAGGCATCGGACAGACTGAGCGCCACCTTGCGGCCGGCCTCATGAGCTATCTTGGCCGCCTTCAGGAAGGCCGCCTTGGCCGCCGGCGGATCCCAGAGATAACCTTCGAGGTAGGTCACCTTGGCATGGGTGATCAGGTGAGCGTCCACATCCTCCGGCCCCAGTTCGATACAGGCGCCCAGATACGTGTTCATGGTGCGCTGGGCATCCGGCGTGACGAAAATCAGGCAGCGCGCCGTGGGCGTCGCCGATTTTGCGCTCGGCGTCTCGAAGACCACGCTATTGGCGCGGATGTCATGGCGGAAAATGCCGCCCAGCTGGTCGTTGCCGATCTTGCCGATGAAGCCGCCGCGCCCGCCGAGCGAGGCGAGGCCGGCGATGGTATTGGCGGCCGAGCCGCCGGAAACTTCGATGGCTGCGCCCATGACGGCGTAAAGCGCCTCGGCGCGCGCGGCATCCACCAGGGTCATGGCACCCTTCACCAGCCCCTGCCTTGCCAGCAGGCCGTCATCGGCATGCGCCAATACGTCGACGATGGCGTTGCCGATTCCGACGACGTCGAAAAGCCTCTCGGGCATGTGAGTTATCGCCTGCAGCTGAATTCGCGGCGGACTATGACGATGCGACCCGTTGCTTGCAAGGCCGGCGCCACGGCCGATAATGGAGCCAAATTCGGCGGAGATTGGCGTGTTTCAAGCTCTCGGCAAGGCCCTTGGCCAGTTCGACGATCCCAAAATCCAGAGAATCGTCTGGAAAAGCCTGTTTGGCGCCCTGGTGATTTTCGCCCTTCTGGGCCTGGGCCTGTGGTTTTTGGCAGGCTGGCTGGTCGCCGGATTGGCCCATTGGGTCGATTGGATCGCCCATTTCGGGACCCTGATCGTGACCGTGGCCCTCTCCTGGTTCCTGTTTCCCGTGGCGGTCACCGCCGTGGTCGGCTTCTTCCTGGAGGATGTGGCCGGCGCGGTGGAAGCCCGCTACTACCCGGGTCGGCCGCCGGCCCGCCAGCAGCGCTTTGCCGCCATGGTCTGGTCCGCCGTGCGCTTCGCCTGCGTGGCGCTGCTACTCAACCTCGCCTTGCTGCCCGCCTATCTTCTGCTGCTGCTGTTTCCGCCGCTTTATCTCTTGGTTTTCTATTCGGTGAACGGCTATCTTCTCGGGCGCGAGTATTTCGAGTTGGTGGCCTATCGCCGGCTTGATGAACGCGAGGCGGACGAGCTTCGGCGCGCCCGGCGCGGACGGCTGATGCTGGCGGGGGTGGCGATGGCCTTCATGCTGACCATTCCCGTCTTCAATCTGGTCGCGCCGATCGCCGCCACCGCGTTCGCCGTCCATCTGTTCGAGGCGATGTGCCGGGAACGGCCGATGAACCGTTCCGTGGCTACAGGGGTTCAACAAAGGGGGCTTTGAGATGTTCGGCAGACGCAAGGATAACGACGGTACCGTCAAGACCGGAGCGGATGCGCTGACACCTGCCGCCGACAATTCCGGCCCGCGCATGTACCGGGCCGACAGCGCCATGGCGCCGGTGCCCCGCCCGCCGGTGGTGGAAGCCCCGCGCCGCGCCCCGGACGTGACCGCGACCACGGGCCGTCGGCCCGAGGTGCGCCCCTCGCCACCGGGCGACAACGAAGGCAAGAGACTCATCGTCGGGCGCGAGATCGTGCTGACCGGCGAAATTCGCGCCTGCGATCGCCTGGTCGTCGAAGGCCGCGTCGAAGCGGCGCTGACCGACAGCCGCTCCATCGAGATCGCCGCCAGCGGCGTGTTCAAGGGCAAGGCCCAGATCGAAACGGCGGAGATCAGCGGCCACTTCGAGGGCGATCTGGTCGTTACCCAGAAGATGACGATCCACTCCACCGGCCGCGTCTTCGGCAATATCCGCTACGGCCAGATCGAGATCGCCCGGGGCGGCATCATTTCCGGTCAGATCGATGCGCTGGCCGACAGTGCCGCGGCCCCGGAAGCGGCGGCCGAACATGATAACGCCGGCGGCGAGAGCTCAGGCGTCCAGAGCGGAGCGGAGCACAACTGACGCAACTGCGATGGGGGAACGGTCCGCCAGGCTGACGCTGCCGGGGTTCATGGTTATGGCGTCTCTCGTCCTTGCCGGCTGCGCAGGGACTCAGCACGTAACTTCCATTGGCGCGGCCCCGGACGCCGAGGTTGACACGTCTAGAGCCGTCCCCCCGGCCGATCTCGTTGGCCTGGACGGCCCGTCTCTTGAAACACTCCTGGGAAAGCCCGGGCTGGTGCGCCGCGATTACCCAGCGGAAGTCTGGCAATACCGCAATCCGAGCTGCGTCTTGGATGTCTATTTCTACACCGACGCCGCGCGCCTGACCGTCACCCATGCGGAAGCCCGAGCCCCCGAGATCGCCGGCGATCCGCTCACCCCCTGCATCGCCAAATTGGCTGGGCTCAAACGCAAGACGACTGGCTAGCCTTTGCCCAGCCGCGCGAGAAACCCTCTCTCGGTCGTGCCCTGCTTCTGCAGGAAATCTGCAGGGCAGCCAGGGCGTCATCGGAGCTTAAATTAATTGTACCACAGGCCCCCCTAACCCGCGCAGACGAAAGGGTACGGGGACAGCAAGAGACGCCGCTATCTCTTCCCTGCCCCTTTCTTCAATGGGGGCGGACCGGGGCTATCCAGTGGACACATCTCATCCTCGGCCATTTTTGATTCCAAATGGAATCGTCAGGGGGGCGGCCGGATTCGTTTTGGAATCGAAACCCACCATTTTTCGCAACTTTCGAACCAAGAAATGGCTCCAATTGAGATATGTCCACCCGATAGCCCTGATCCGCCCCCATCAAGGGCAATCAAGGGGCGGGGAATTAGTTGGGCGCTGTGATTATCTGCGCTATTTGCGCAGAGGAAACTGTCGATCGATGCGAAGCCCCGCCGAAACATTGGCGATCTCGATCGCACGTCCTCCCAATTCTCCCGCCCCCTTGATGGGGGCGGGTTGGGGTGGGGGCGACATGGAAATGTTCAATGCGCCGCGACGACCGACGGGCTCTTTTCATTCACTTTTCGAACAACGATGTCTTGGAAAACCTAGATCGTCTTCGCCTTGTAGCGGCAGAGATCGCGAACGATGCAGACGGGGCAGTCCGGTTTGCGCGCCTTGCAGACATAACGCCCGTGCAGGATCAGCCAGTGATGGGCGTTCAATTTGCGCTCTGCCGGCACCACCTTTTCCAACTTGCGCTCCACTGCCTCCGGCGTCGCCCCGGGCGCCAGGCCGGCGCGGTTGCAGACTCGGAAAATATGGGTATCGACGGCGATGGTGGGATGGCGGAAGGCGATGTTCAGCACCACGTTGGCCGTCTTGCGCCCGACACCGGGCAGGGCTTGCAGCTTCTCGCGATCGGCGGGCACCTCGCCGCCGTGTTCCTTGATCAGGATCTGGCTCAGGCGAATGACGTTCTTCGCCTTGGTGTTGAAGAGGCCGATGGTGCGGATAAATTCCTTGAGGCGCGCCTCGCCCAGTTTCAGCATTTTGGCCGGCGTGTCGGCGGTCTTGAACAGGGCCCCCGTCGCCTTGTTCACCCCGGCGTCTGTCGCTTGCGCGGAGAGCACGACGGCGACCAGCAGCGTGTAGGGATTGATATAGGCGAGTTCGCCGCGGGGATCGGGATTGGCGGCGGCCAGGCGATCGAAAAATTCGGCAACGGCGGCGGGCTTCATGTCGCCCAGTCTGCGGGCTTCATTGCTCGCCGTCTAGCCGTTGACCATATGCGGCTCTATACTGGACCTCATGAGCGATACCGTCGGCGAGCCGATTCTGTTCGACGCCATTCTCACCCCCTATCGCAGCCTGAGTCCGCGGGGCTTCGCCATCCTGATGGGAAGTGCGGCCTTGATCGGCTTCGGCTTCGGCGCCGCCTTCATCGCGCTGGGCGCCTGGCCCATCTTCGGCTTCTGCGGGGCCGAATGGCTGCTGTTCTATTTCTGCTTTCGCCTCAATTATCGCGCCGCGCGCCTGCAGGAGCGCATTCGCATAACGCCCGAGGTTCTGACCGTGGAGCGCAAGGACCCGCGCGGACGCATCCAGTCATGGAGCTTCCAATCCTATTGGCTGCGCATCGAGATGGACGATCCGCCCGAGCATGAGAGCCAGTTGGCGCTTGCCTCCCACGGTCGGCGGCTGACCATCGGCAGTTTCCTGTCGCCGCCCGAACGGCTTGAACTGGCGCTGGCGCTCAAAGCCGCTCTCGCCGGGGCAAGACGCGGGCCCGGAACCTACGCGCCTACGGCCGGCTGAGCCTCGCCTCGCCCATGCCTTCTGGGGCGACGACCGCCAAGCCGGTGGGCGAATCGCGCTTGGCGCCATTGCGCTTCTCGCCCTCGTGCGGTTGCGTGGCATGCAGCTGCCACGCGGGCGCGCTGTCTGGGCGCAGCCTGGCCGCATCGGGTTGGATGAGCGATTGCCGGCGAGCGCCTTTGCCGCCATGGGATTGATCCTGGCGGGGCTGGTGGCGCCGCTCCTGCGATTGCGCCGCTAAATCCCCAGCACGTCCTTCATGGAGTAGAGCCCGGGCTTGCGCCCGGTCGCCCAGCGCGCGGCGGCAAAGGCGCCGCGGGCGAAGATGTCGCGGCTGGTGGCCTTGTGGGTCAGTTCGATGCGTTCGCCCTCAGCGGCAAAGATGACGCTGTGCTCGCCCACGACATCGCCGCCGCGAAGGGCGGCAAATCCGATGGCGCCGGGTTTGCGCGCGCCGGTGACGCCATCGCGCCCGCGCTCGGCCATCTTGTCGAGATCCGCGCCTCGGCCTGCCGCCGCCGCGCGGCCGAACAGGAGCGCCGTGCCCGAGGGCGCGTCGACCTTGTGGCGGTGATGCATTTCCACGATCTCGATATCCCAGGCGGGATCGAGGGAGCGGGCGACTTGCGTCACCAGCTCGGCCAATAGGTTCACGCCCAGGCTCATATTGGGCGCGAAGACGATGGGCGCCTTCCTGGCAGCATCGGCCAGGACCTTGCGGCCGACCGAATCGATGCCGGTGGTACCGATGACATGGGCTTTGCCCGCCGCGGCCGCGAGCTGGGCATGGGCGAGGCTCGCCTCCGGCGCCGTGAAGTCGAGCACCGCATCGGCAGCGGCGAAGAGCTGCTTGGCGTCGTCGCCCAGCGCCAGACCCAACGGCTCGGTGCCGGCAAGCTGACCCAGATCCTTGCCGATGTCTGGGGCGCCTTTGCGCTCGCTGCCGCCCACCAGCCGAAACCCGGGCGTGGTCGCGGCCAGGCGCAACAGCAAGCGGCCCATCCGCCCGCCTGCGCCAACGACACCGATTCGACAGTCATTCATATCGCCCCCGATATCCCTCGCTTAGGCTCGTCCTGCGACAAGCTCAAGACGACGGATCGCGACGATGTCCTCATGCCGAGCTTGTCGAAGCATGAGGTCCCGCGCGCGCCGATCCTATTCCTTCAGCTCTTTCCAGAATTCCTTGACCTTGGAGAAGAAGCCCTCGGCCTCGGGACTGTGCTGCTTACCGCGGCTGGACTTATCGAATTCGGCCAGTAGTTCCTGCTGCTTCTTGGTGAGGTGGACTGGCGTCTCCACCATGATCTGGGCATACATGTCGCCGCGCTCGCTGCTGCGCAGCACGCTCATGCCCTTGTGGCGCAAGCGAAACTGCTGGCCGGTCTGGGTCCCGGGCGGAACCGTGATGCGGGCCCGGTTGCCCTCGACGGTCGGGATCTCGACGATGCCGCCCAACGAGGCCGTCACCATGGTGATGGGAACCCGGCAATAGATATTGGCGCCGTCGCGCTGGAACAGCTTATGGGGCGCCACCGAGAGGAAGATATAGAGATCGCCCGCGGGCGATGACTGCAAGCCGGCTTCCCCCTCGCCGGCAAGACGGATGCGGGTGCCGTCCTCCACCCCCGGCGGGACCGTGACGTTGAGCGTCTTCTCCTTGCGGGCGCGGCCCTGGCCGGCGCAGGTCCGGCACGGCTTGTCGATGATCTTGCCGGCACCGTGGCAATTGCCGCAGACCGTCTCTACGGTGAAGAAGCCCTGGGAATGACGGGTCTTGCCGGCCCCCCGGCAGGAGGGGCAGGTAATCGGCTTGGAGCCCTTTTCGGCTCCGCTGCCCCCGCAGGATTCGCAAGCCGCCAGCGCCCCGACGCGGATGGTGGCCTGCTTGCCGGCGTAGGCCTCCTCCAAAGTGATTTCCATGTTGTAACGCAGGTCGCCGCCGCGTTGGCGCGCCTGCTGGCCGCGCCGGCCGCCCATGAATTCGCCGAACATCTCCTCGAAGATATCGGCGAAACCGCCGGCGGCCTCGAAGCCGCCCGGATGCCCGCCGGCGGGCGCGCCATTCTCGAAGGCGCGGTGGCCGAAACGGTTGTAAGCGGCGCGCTTCTGGTCGTCCTTCAGGATGTCATAGGCTTCGCTGATTTCCTTGAATCGATGCTCGGCCGCCTTGTCGCCCGGATTGCGATCCGGGTGAAACTTCATGGCCAGCGAGCGATAGGCCTTCTTGAGCTGTTCGGCATTCGCCTCGCGTGTTACGCCGAGGGTTTCGTAATAGTCCTGCTTTGCCATGGCTCTTCGTGCACTCGTCCGCCCGGCACCCGAGTATCCCAGCCTCGAGCAACCCTGCTATGTCTGTTGTTCGCCGTTCATCGTCCGACTTGGCGCCACGGGCCCCCGCCCGCTTGGCCTTGCGCCCTCGATCCACCAACGACGCTGTTTACCAGATTAAACCGCCGGCCCTCAACCACTCCCTTGCAGGGGCCTAGTCGCGGGCCGGCCGTTCGCCAGACCGTTAACTGGCCTTCTTGCCTTTGTCCTCGTCGACCTCTTCGAAGTCCGCATCGACGACCTTTTCGCCACCCTTGCCGCTGTCGCCGCTGTCGCCGGCACCGTTCGGTCCATGGCCGCCCGGACCTTGCCCACCGTCATGGCCGCCCGGCTGACCTTCGCCCGGCGCCTGGGCCTTATAGAGGGCCTCGCCGATCTTCATCGAAACCTGGGCGAGCGCCTGCGTCTTGCTCTCGATGTCAGCAGTATCCTCGCCGGCCATCGCCGTCTTCAAGGCGGCGATCGCCTGTTCGGCCGCCTGCTTGTCACTCGCCGGAACCTTGCCCTCGTTCTCGCTCAGGCTGCGCTCGGTGCTGTGGATCAGGCCTTCGGCATGGTTGCGCGCTTCGACCATCGCCTTGCGCTTCTTGTCCGTTTCTGCATTAGCCTCCGCATCCTTGACCATCTTCTGGATGTCGGTATCCGACAAGCCGCCCGAAGCCTGGATGCGGATCTGCTGCTCCTTGCCCGTGGCCTTGTCCTTGGCCGAGACATTCACGATGCCGTTGGCGTCGATGTCGAAGGTCACCTCTACCTGGGGCACGCCGCGGGGTGCCGCAGGCAAGCCCACCAGATCGAACTGCCCGAGCAGCTTGTTGTCCGCCGCCATCTCGCGTTCGCCCTGGAAGACCCGGATGGTGACCGCCGTCTGGCCGTCCTCGGCCGTGGAGAACACCTGGCTCTTCTTGGTCGGGATGGTCGTGTTGCGGTCGATCAGGCGCGTGAACACGCCGCCCAGGGTCTCGATGCCCAGCGACAGCGGGGTTACGTCCAGCAGCAGCACGTCCTTGACGTCGCCCTTCAGCACGCCGCCCTGGATGGCCGCACCGATCGCCACCACTTCGTCGGGATTGACGCCGCGATGGGGCTCGCGCCCGAAGAACTGCTTCACCTCCTCGATGACCTTGGGCATGCGGGTCATGCCGCCCACCAGGATCGCCTCGTCGATTTCCGGCGCCTTGAGTCCGGCATCCTTGAGGGCCGCCTTGCAAGGCTCGATGGTCTTCTGGATCAGTTCGTTCACCAGCGCCTCGAGCTTGGCCCGCGTGATCTTGATGACCAGATGCTTCGGCCCGGTCTGGTCCGCCGTGATGAAGGGCAGGTTGACTTCGGTCTGGGTGGCGCTCGACAGCTCGATCTTCGCCTTTTCCGCCGCTTCCTTCAGACGCTGAAGGGCGAGGCGATCCTTGCGCAGATCGATGCCGTTTTCCTTTTTGAACTCGTCGGCCAGGTAATCGATGATGCGGGCATCAAAATCCTCGCCGCCCAAGAAGGTGTCGCCGTTGGTCGACTTGACCTCGAAGACGCCGTCGCCGATTTCCAGGACCGAGACGTCGAAGGTGCCGCCACCAAGGTCATAGACGGCGATCGTGCCGCTGCCCTTCTTCTCCAGGCCGTAGGCCAATGCGGCTGCCGTCGGCTCGTTGATGATGCGCAGGACTTCCAATCCTGCGATGCGGCCGGCGTCCTTGGTCGCCTGGCGCTGCGAATCGTTGAAATAGGCGGGCACGGTGATGACCGCCTGGGTCACCTTTTCGCCCAGATAGCTCTCGGCGGTCTCTTTCATCTTCTGCAGGATGAAGGCGCTGATCTGGGAGGGCGAATACTTGGTGCCGCGCACCTCCACCCAGGCATCGCCATTGTCGCCGGCGACGATCTTATAGGGGACCAGCCCGCGGTCCTTCTGGGCCATGGGGTCGTCGAAGCGACGGCCGATGAGACGCTTGATGGCGAAGAGGGTATTTTCCGGATTGGTAACGGCTTGGCGCTTGGCGGCTTGCCCCACCAGGCGTTCGCCGGAATCGGTGAAGGCCACCATGGAGGGCGTCGTGCGGGCGCCCTCGCTGTTCTCGATCACCTTGACGTCCTTGCCTTCCATGACGGCAACGCAGGAATTCGTGGTGCCGAGGTCGATGCCGATGACTTTGCTCATTGTCTGTCCTTTTCTTGGCGGATATGGCCCGCGAGGCCGAACTGCCAGCCCTCCCGAGCAATCCCCATAACCATTAAACCCGTCGGGATATATAGGCAGGTCGGCTTGGGGCGCAAGACCCGGGGCGCAAGACAGGCGATTCAAGAAAGGCGGTTGGAATTGGGCGCTTTGTCAGTTTCGGCCCCCTCGGCGGGTGGCTTCGCCGGGGGGTTCGACAACCCTGCCTTGCGGGAGCAGCGCGGGCACGGCGACAAGCCCGACCGCTATATACCTCACTGAATCGCGGCCCGAGGCGTTCAATGGCGTGAGATGTTTGCCAGATGCCCTCCCGCCGACCTAATCTCCCGCAATGGCCCATAGCGATCCATCGGGTCCGCGGCGCAGCGGCATCTACCGGGTGATACGACTGGTGGCCCTGGCGGATCTGGCGCTGGGTCTCGCCTTGCTGGTGCTGGGCCCCTTGATGTTGGGAACCGACGCCTATCGCTATCTCGGCCTGGGCCTGGCCACCGCCGGCGCCGTCGTCTTCCTTTTCTTCACCCGCCTGGCGGCCCAAGCGGCCCGGCGATGATCGTCTCGGCCAGCTACCGCAGCGACATTCCCGCGTTCTATGGCGACTGGTTCCGGACCCGGCTCGCCGAGGGCTATGCCCTTGTCGCCAATCCCTACAGCGGGGCCGATTACCGGGTGGCGCTCAATCCGGCGGCGGTCGATGGCTTTGTTTTCTGGAGCCGCAACCCCGCCCCCTTCCGCTCGGTCCTGGATCAACTCGCCGCCCAGGGCCGTCCCTTCGTCCTGCAGTTCACCATCACCGGCTATCCCCGGGCGCTGGAGTCCGCGGTGCCCGCGAGCGAAACCGCGGTCGCTCTCCTGCGCGATCTATCGGGACGCTTCGGCAGGCGATCCCTCGTCTGGCGCTATGATCCGATCCTTATCAGCGATCTGACGCTGGAGGCCTGGCATGAAGAAAACTTTGGCCGGCTGACGGCTTCGCTGGCAGGCTCGGTGGACGAGGTGGCGCTCTCCTTCGCCCAGATCTACGCCAAGACGGGGCGAAACCTGGCGGCGGCGGCCAAGCGTCACGGCTTCGCCTGGCGCGACCCCGATGATGAGGCGAAGCGCCGGCTGATCGCCCGGCTCGCCGGCGGCGCAGCCGCGGCAGGGATGCAGGCCACCGTCTGCGCCCAGCCCCATCTGCTTGCCGGTCTTGCGCGCCCCGCGCTTTGCATCGATGCAGGGCGTCTATCGGATGTTGCCGGCCGGGTCATCGGGGCCAAGCCGAAAGGCAACCGCGAGGCTTGCGCCTGTCATGAGAGCCGCGACATCGGCGCCTATGACAGCTGCCCTCAGGGCTGCGCCTATTGCTATGCGGTTCGGGATCCCGCCAAGGCCAAAGCCCGCCTGAAGGTCCATGATCCGGCGGCCGAGCGGCTGTAGTCAGCGGATCATATAGACCTTGCGAACGGTCTCGCGCACCCGGCAGGTGCCTTTCCAATCCTTGGGGAAGAAGGCGACCGTATCGGGCTCGATCTCGATCGCCTCGCCGGATTCATGCGTATAGGTGCAGCGCCCGGCGATGAAATGGCAGTATTCGTCGCTGGTGACGTGGCAGTTCCAGTAGCCGGGCGAACAGGTCCAGATTCCGGTTTCGCAACGCCCGCCCGGCCCCTTGTGCAGCAGAATGCCCGCCGTGGTGGACCGGCCTTCGATCATGGCAGGAATCGGCCCCCATTCCTTGAGGGGACCCGCCGTCAGCGGCCCACGCAACTGCGGGGCGGCCGCGCGATCGATGGTCGTGGGGCCGCGCACCAGCATGTAGGTATTGCGCAACCTCTCATGCACGTCGCAGCGCCCCGTCCAGCCCGAGGGGAAATGCACCACCGAGCCGGCACCGACCTCGATGGTCTCGCCGTTATGCTCGGTATATGTCGCGCGGCCGGCGAGGAAATAGCAAAGCTCGTCGCCGGGCATGGCCAGCCGCCAGGCGCCGGGGGTGCATGCCCACAAGCCTGATTCTACGGCGCGCGCGCCGCCTTCGTCCCGTTTCCACAAGAGGCGCCCGCTGGAGCGGGAATCGCCCTCGATGGCGTCGGCTTGCGCGCCCCAATCCACCAGATCACCGGCGACCGTCGCCTGCGCAATATGGGGAGCCGAACTCGCGCTCATGCGCCTTTCTCCGCCACCTTGAGGATGAGATCGGCCGCCCTCTGCGGACCTTTGGCCTTGGTCATATGGCGCGAGAGCGCCGCCAGGCGTTTGGCCATCTTCTTGTCGCCCAACAGGCGTTCGATGGTGGCGGCGAGCTGTCGGTCGGTCCATTTGTAGCGTGGCAGCGAGGCGCCATAGCCCGTGTCGTCGATGCGTGCCGCATTGTCCAGCCCGTCCCAGCAATAGGGCATGATGATGGCCGGTTTGCCGAAATAGAGCGCCTCGTTGAAGCTGTTGTTGCCGCCGTGGTGAATGAAAAGATCGACCTCGGGGATCACGGCGGGCTGGGGATACCAGCTTTCCAGATGCACATTGGGCGGCGGGGCCGCGTATTCCGCCAGATAATCGCCGACATTCATCAGGAAGCGATAAGGCAGCTTGCCGAAGAGCGCGATCATGCGCTTGTAGAGATCGACGTCGGCCGCACCCAGGCTGCCGAAGCTGACATAGAGCAGCGGGCGATCCTGCTGGGCCGCGAAGCACGGCACCGCATAGCGCCCCTCGTCGCGCACGCAGCCCTCGAGATACTGAAAGCGCTTCGGATTGAGCGCGCGCTTGCGCTTGTAGGCCAGCGGCTTGGGATAGAGCAACAGGTTCATGTAAGGCGAGGCTTCGAAGAACTCGCCCAGTGGATAGGGGGCATGGCCCACCTTGGCCAGGAACTCGTTGAAGCGGGCATGGGCCGGCTTCACCAGTTTCAGGAACTGGCGCTCGAATTTCTTGAATCCCGCCTTGTCCTTCTCATGGCAGCCGGAAAGATGGGGCGGGATATTGGGATCGGGAATCTCGTTCTCCGAGCAGGAAATGATGCGGATCCAGGGCTTGCCGGCGGCCTTGATGGCGGGAAACAGGATGACGTTGTCCACACAGACCACGTCGGGATTGATGCGCGCCAGATGCCGGGTCAGGCCTTCATGGGATATGATGGCGCTGTCGACGATGGCTTCCCAGACCGGGATGACATATGTCGCAAGCTGGCGGATCGGCGAGAGGCGAAAATGGGGAAGGTGGCCCGCGATGAAATTGGCCCAGAACTTCGCCACTTCCTCGTCCGACAACCCGCCTGACATGTCGACGTGGTTCTCCTCGAATCCGTATTTCTCGAACACGCCCTTGAAGCCCCGGTCGCAGACGAAAACGGGGTTATGGCCCTGGGCCCGCAGACGCTGGGCGATGCCCACGCAATTGAGCGCCGGCCCGAAAGCTGCCTCCGGATAGAGGACGATCGTCTTCTTCATGGCCATGATTTCCCCGCCTGATCGCTTGCCGGAGTGAAATTGGCCTGTGGCGGGGCGAACGGTCAAGCGGCCGATGCCCCATCACCGAGGCCTCACCCTTCGACCGAGCCAAAATGCGATTGCCTCAGAGCGTCTCACCCACGGCACCTGCCCAGGGCGATGTCACTTCCGCCATGCCGATAGTCGCCGCCCCATCACGCATCACGGCGCTGGCACAGCCGAACAGCAGGGGAAAGACATCGCAAGCACCCCTCTCGACGGGCCCCATCTTTTCCATGAGATTGGCCAGATCGCCCCCAAGGCGTCCATCGAGGGTAACGATGCTCCGTGCGCTTTCATCCAGGCGGGGATGATGAAATGCCTTTTCCAGATCCATCCCGAAGTCGATGACGAAGGACAGTATCTCCGCCACCGCCGGCAAGATACGACGCCCGCCCGAGGCGCCAAGCGCCAGCCACGGCGCCTCGGCGCGGCGGACCACGACGGGGCACATATTGGCCAGCGGCCGACGTCCGGGCGCGATGGAATTAGGCCGGCCGGGGCGCGGATCGAACCACATGATGCCGTTGTTCATCATGATGCCGGTCGAAGGCAGCAGTATCTTGGCGCCGAAACGCGACAACAGGGTCTGGGTCAGCGAGACCATCATGCCCTCGCGGTCGACAACGCTGAGGTGACTCGTGCAGCTCGCGCGCTGGGCGAGACCATCGCCGGCAGCGCCGTCGCGCGCCAGGCGTTCGTCATAGGCCAGACGCAACGCGGCGGCATAGGCGAGATAATCGCCATGGCCGGGCGTCTTGCCGCCGAGGGGTCGCCGCGCGAGTTCACCCATGACGCGTTTCAGCGTCGGCCCGGCGCTCAATTCTCCCGATGTGGCGATGCGCACTCCGCGATAATCGAATTCGAGGGCCGGGATCACCCTCGCGCGATATCCGGCGAGATCCTCCAGGCCAATGCAGCTTCCCGCTGCGCGCAACTCGCCCACCAGGCTGCGGGCGATCTCGCCTTCGTAAAAATCGCGTGGCCCGCTGGCTGCCAGATGCTTCAGCGTCTTGGCCAATTCACCCAGCGGCAGATAACGGGTCGTGCCCTCGCCATCGGGCATGGGCGGCATGCCATCGGAAAGATATTGGCGCCGGCTGGGGCCAAAGCGGGCAAGGTCCCGGGCGGCCGCGGCAATGGAAAGCGCGCCGAACCAATCCAGCAGGATACCTTCCTCGGCAAGATCGATGGCCGGGGCCAGAAGCTCCGCCCAGGGCAGCCGTCCGAATTTTTCGCTGGCCAGGCCCAGGCCATCGACATGGCCGGGCACGGCGACCGAGTCCGGTCCGATGACGTTGCGGTCCTCGACCACCCGCGGCCAGCCGAACAGCGCATCGTCGCGGCATCCGCCAGGCGCCAGGGGATATCGGCTGTGATCCAGCGCCCGGGACGCGATCATGCCGAAATCGATCAGGCTCGCCGGCCGCCCATCGGCCGGCTGGACGACCATATAGCCGCCCCCGCCCAGCCCGCTCATCCAGGGTTCGGCTGCTGCCAGCGCCATGCCCGTGGCAATGGCCGCATCGACGGCATTGCCGCCGGTGGCCAGGATCGCCGCCCCTGCTTCGGCCGCCCGCCGGCTCTGGCTGGCGACAACGCCGCCGGCCGAGCGCAGCGCCGGTTTGGTCAATTCCCACGGTCCGATGGCAATCATCCTGGCAGCTTCCGTCGTTAGCCCGACAAAGGCTACCGAATATCCTTCGCGCGGGGATGAAAAACCTGACCCGCGGATTTGCGTCCAACACGATCGCCGCCTGCACCAGCGGGTTCGACGAAGCCAATTCCAGCGGCTAGACTGCCCTCCGCATGCGGCGCTGGGTCGATCTCGTCATTCCTTTTCTCATCCTGCTTGGCGCTCTGGTCCTGCGGTTCCAGGACCCACAGGTGATCGTCGAACTTCGCAATCGCGTCTTCGACGTTTATCAGCGCCTCGAACCTCGGACCTATGTGCCGCAGCCGGTGCGCATCCTCGACATCGACGAGGACAGCATGCGCAGCCTCGGCCAGTGGCCCTGGCCGCGCGACCTGATGGCGCGCATCGTCAATCGCCTGACACAGGCCGGCGCTGCTGCCGTCGCTTTGGATATCCTCCAGCAGGAGCCCGATCGCACGGGGCCTGCGAGCCTGCTGCAGCAATGGCAGGCCCGGCCGGACCTCCCCGCTCTGCGCGATGCCGTGGCCAAGCTTCCCGACCCCGACACCGAATATGCCACCGCGCTCGCCACCGGGCCCACCGTGCTTTCCTTCGCCCTCAACGCCACGCCCGGCGGACGCCCGCCCCTGTGCAAAGTCAATTTTTCCTACCTAGGCGCCGCCGGGGACGATCCCAGCGCCTATCTGTTCCAATTGCCGGGCATAACCGCGGCATTGCCGGCCTTCGAACAAGCGGCGGCCGGCAACGGGGCCACCAATACGCTGCCGGATGCCGACGGGATCATTCGCCGCGTGCCACTGGCGGTGGCATATCAGGGCCAGCATTGCGGCAGCCTGGTGGCCGAGGCCCTGCGGGTGGCGCAAGGGGCCGGCAACTATCTGATCAAGCTTTCGGGCGCCAACAACGAAGAGAATTTCGGCGCGAAGACGGGGCTGGCCGCCATAAAGATCGGCGGGATCGTCGTGCCCGTCGACGCCAAGGGCGAGATCCTGCTCTACGATTCCAATACCCGGCCGGAACGATTTACCTCCGTCGCTAAATTCCTCACGCCGGATTTCGATCTTTCCATTTTCGCAAATCAGATCGTGCTCATCGGCTCGACCGTCGAAGGATTGCGCGACTTCAAATCGAGTCCGTTGAATCCCTCCATGGCCGGCGTCGAGATCAACGCCCAGATCCTGGAGCAGATTCTGGGCGGCCAGTACCTCCAGCGCCCGGATTTCGCCAAGGGCCTGGAACTTCTTTCCCTGCTGGTCTTCGGCCTGGCGCTGACTCTGTTGCTGCGGCCGCTGGGCGCCCTCTGGTCGGCCGCGCTGACGGTCATCGCCATCGCCTGCGCCATCGGCGCCTCGTGGTATGCCTTCCGGCATTACGGCATGCTGTTCGATCCCGTCTATCCCAGCCTCTCGGCTGTCGCGATCTACACCTCGGGCTCGCTGTTGGGATATCTGCGCACCGAACAACAGCACCGCCACGTGCGTCAGACCTTCGGCATGTACTTGGCCCCGACACTGGTGGAGGAGATGGTTCGCAGCGGCGAGCCGGTCAAACTGGGCGGTGAATTGCGCGAATTGTCGGTGATGTTCTCCGACATTCGCGACTTCACCAAGATCGCAGAGAAGCTCGACCCCCGGGAACTGACCTATCTGATCAATTCGATCCTGACCCCGCTGACGGCGGCGATCCACGACGATCGAGGGACCATCGACAAGTATATCGGCGACTGCATCATGGCGTTCTGGAATGCGCCGCTTCACGACGCCGAGCATGCGCGCCACTCGATGCATGCCGCGCTGGCCATGCGCCGGGCGCTTGCGCAGGTGAACGCGAAACTGAGCGAGGAGGCGAAGGCCACGGGCAAGAGTTTCGCCCCCGTCGGCATCGGCATCGGCATCAACAGCGGGCCCTGCAGCATCGGCAATATGGGATCGGCCCAGCGCGTGGCCTATTCGGCGCTGGGCGACACGGTCAATCTCGCCTCTCGCCTGGAAGCCCTCACCCGCAGCTACGGCGTCCATATCATCGTCGGCCAGGATACCGCCGCCCAGGCCCCCGACATGGGGTTGATCGAGATTGATCGGGTGCAGGTCAAGGGCCGGGCCCAGCCGCTGGCCATCTACACCTTGCTGGCCGCGGCGCGGGATGCCGCCTTCGAGAAACTGGCCGAGGCGCAAGCACGCTTCCTCGCCGCCTATCGCAGCAAGAATTGGGCCACGGCTGGCCGCGAACTCGCCGCCTGCCGCGATCTGGCGCCGGAACTGGGCGAGCTTCACGATCTGTTCGAGCGGCGCATCGCCGACTGTCTGCGCCTGTCCCCGCCGGCCGAGTGGGACGGGGTTTTCGTCGCCGTCTCCAAAACCGGGTAAGGTGAAAGTTTGCTACTTTGTCTATCTTGCCACTGGCGCTATTTGGCGAGCCTCTTCAAAAGTTAAGAATTTCCGCCTAATCTGGCCCTCGATTCGCCGCTTCCCTTGAGCTTAAAGAAGAAAGGCCATTTTCATGTCTCTCCTTTCGCGCGGTTTGCCGATTTGCACCGCTCTCGCGATGATCCTGGGCGGGGCGGCCGCATTCGCCGAAACCTCGTTGATCGGTGGCGTAAGTCAGAAGGACTACAAAGGGGCGACCGGCGCGCCGGCAGGCGGCAGCGCTTCACCCCTCTACTTCGCCAACAATGTCTATTCCGGCGAGACGGTGGCCACGCCCGATGTGGGCGCTACCCGGTTGACGTTTCAGGACTTGACCGAACTGCACCTCGGCAGCAACTCCACCGTCGTGCTGGATCATTTCATCTACGATCCGACGACGCGCACGGGCGATGCCGCCATCAGCTTCTCCAAGGGCATTTTTCGCTTCGTCACCGGCGACATTCAGAACAAGTCGAACGTCAAACTGACCACGCCCACCACCTCGCTCACTATCCGCGGAACCAATTTCAAGCTGATCGTGAACGATGCGGGCACCATCGTGGAGGTGAAAGAGGGGCATGTGGAAATCAAACCCTGCGGCGGGACGGCCGAAACGCGTCTGGTCAGCCCCGGCGAAGCCGTTCAGGTGACCGCGTCGTGCAATGTCAAGTCGATGGCGTTGGGCGACGTGCCGACGGATCCGGGCACAGACGCCGGCGGACCACGCGATGGCGGCCCGGGTCATGAACCGCCCGCTCCACCCGCGCGCGGCGGTGCTAACGGCTGATGCGAAGAGCCCCGCCTGACGGCTAGCGGACCTGTGGCTGGCATTGCCGTCAACATCTTCGGTATCGTCGGGCTGCTGACGCTCGTGGGATTTCTGCCGGCGCTCGCCCGGCGAATCAACCTGCCCTATACCGTCCTGCTGGCGGTGGTCGGCCTCGGCCTCGGTGGTCTCCTCCTTGCCACGCGCAACGTCGAGGGCCTGGGGCCGCTGGGGGATTTCCTGCAGGCGCTGCGCGGATTTGCCATTCCGGCTGACGCCTTTCTGGCGATCTTCCTGCCGACCCTGCTGTTCGAGACGGCGCTGGCCATCGATATCCGCCAGTTGATAGACGACATGGCGCCGATCCTGCTGATGGCGGTGGTAGCCGTTGTCGTCAGCGCTTTTTGCGTCGGCTTCACGCTAGCCGGCATCTTCGGCATTTCGCTGGTCGCAGCCTTGTTGCTCGGCTCCATCGTCTCGACTACCGATCCGGTCGCCGTGGTCGGCATCTTCCGCGACCTTGGTGCGCCCAAGCGTCTGGGACTTCTGGTCGAAGGCGAAAGCCTGTTCAACGATGCCGCGGCCATCGCGCTCTATGGCTTGTTGATCGAATTGCTGATGGGCGAGCATGCGGGCAGCCCGGGGCAGGCCATTCTTGTTTTCCTGCGGGATTTCCTGGGCGGCGGCGCCTTCGGCTGGGTCGCCGCGCGGGCGGCCTGCACGCTCGCCCGGCCGCTGCGCGGATTGCCCCAGGCCGAAATCACGCTCACCGTGGCGCTGGCCTATCTCGTTTACATCTTCGCCGAACACTATCTCGCCGTGTCCGGCGTCGTGGCCGTCGTCGTGGCCGCACTCACCTTGAGCGCCGTCGGCCGCACGCGTTTCACGCCCGCCACATGGGAACGGATGGAAAGCATCTGGCAGCAGCTGGGCTTCTGGGCCAATTCGCTGATCTTCCTGCTGGCCGCCATGCTGGTGCCCCGCCTGATCGACATTGTGACCGTGCGCGACGGCATGATGCTGGGGGTGCTGGTGGTGGTGACATTGGGTGCGCGCTTCGTCGTCGTCTTCGGCATGTTTCCCCTGTTGAGTTTTGCCCAGCTGGCCGAGCGGATCAATCGCGCCTATGGCCTCGTCATCGTCTGGGGAGGATTGCGCGGCGCCGTTTCGCTGGCACTGGGATTGGCCATCGCCGAGAACGACAGCATGCCCGCCGAACTGCGCCACATGGTGGGCGTGCTGACCACCGGCTTCGTCCTGTTCACCTTGCTCGTCAACGGCATCAGCCTGCGGCCCCTCATCAAAATTCTGGGGCTGGATCGCTTGGCGCCGGCCGAGCAGGCGCTGCGCGACCGCGCATTGGCCTTGGCGCTGGGCGGAATCAAGGCGCGGCTCTCCGATGTCGCCATCGCCGATAAGCTGGCGCCCCGACCGGTCACGCAGATGAGCGAGGAGTATGACCGGCGCATCGCCACGGTGGAGGCCCGCGGCCAAACGAGCGCGCTGGGGGCGGAAGATCTGGTCTATATCGGGCTTCGCATCCTGGTGACCCATGAGGGCGAACTGGCGCTCGCCAAACTCGAGGCCGGCATCCTTCCGCGCAGCGTCGCCGATGCCTTGATCGCCGGCGCGGCGGCCCTGGCCGATGCGGCCAAGACAGGGGGCAGCCGCGGTTACGAGGGCGCGGCCGCGGCAGCGCTCGCGTTTCCGCGCAGCTTTCGCCTGGCCCTTTGGTTGCATCACCGGATGGGCATCGAGCGGCCCCTTGCCGCCGCCTTGGCCGAGCGCTTCGAGCGGCTGCTGCTGGAACGATTGCTGCTGGTGGAACTGGGGGATTTCGTGGCCAAGCGCCTGCAGCCCATTCTGGGGGCCGAGACGGCGGCCGCATTGACTGCGGTCCTGGGTCGACGGGGGGCTGCCATCGAGCAGGCCTTATCGGCCTTGCGGCTGCAATATCCCGACTACGCCGAGATGCTGGAGGGCCGCTATCTGGGGCGCGTCTCGCTACGCCTGGAGGAAGATGCTTTCCGGGCTCTTCTCGATGAATCCGTCGTGAGCCAGGAGATCTTCAACGATCTCGATCGGCATCTGGCCGATCGCCGGCGAATGCTGGAGCGCCGTCCCCGCCTGGACGTGGCGCTGGATTCCGAAGCCCTGATCGCCAAGGTGCCGCTGTTTGCCGATCTGGCGCCCGGGCGCCGCGCGGCCATCGCCCGCCTGCTGTCGCCGCGCCTGGTTTTGCCCGGCGAGCGGATCGTGACCAAGGGCGAACGGGGCGACGCCATGTATTTCATCGCCTCGGGCGCCGTCGCCGTGTCGGTGGGCGATTCGGAAGTGCGATTGGGCAGCGGCGAATTCTTCGGTGAGATCGCGCTTCTGGCGCATCGACCGCGCACGGCGGATGTGACGGCGCTGGGCTTTTGCCGCCTGCTGACCCTCAACGCCGCCGATTTCGCGAAGCTGCTGTCGGGCGATGCGGAGATGAAGGCGGCGATCGACGCCGTTGCCCGCCAGCGCCTGGCCCAGAATTAGCGACGTTTCGCGAAGACCAGCTTCGCCCCGTCCGCGCCGTGAAAATCCGGCGGTCCAGCTGCCCGGCCGCGCTTCGACAAAAAAATATTGTGGATGATGCATGGTCATGGTTGGAGATGGGCGCGAAACTCGGGCATATTCGCCGGGCCCATGACCCGCCCCCTCCCCGCCCGGCAGACACTGACCGGCATTTTCCTGATCCTGGGCGCCGGTTTCCTGTTCACGGTCATGGACGCCACCGCCAAGCATCTGGCCCAGACCTACCCGGTGGTCGAGATCGCCTGGGGTCGGTATCTCTTCGCCACGCTCAGCCTGCCGTTGATCCTCCACCGCTTCGGCGGCCTGGCCACGATCCGCAGTAATCGACTCGGCCTGCAACTGCTGCGCTCGTTCTTTCTGCTTTGCTCGACCGTCGTCTTCTGGCTGGCGGTCAAATTCATCCCGCTCGCCGATGCGACCGCCATCAGCTTCGTCGGTCCGCTGATGCTGACGGCGCTCTCGGTCCCCTTTCTGAAGGAAAAGGTCGGGCCGCGGCGCTGGGCCGCGGTCCTCATCGGCTTCGGCGCCTCCCTCGTCATCATCCGGCCCGGCTGGGGCATGGCGGAGCCTGCCGCTCTGCTGCCCCTGCTCTCCTCGGCCGCCTTCGCAGCCTACGCCATCTGCACCCGCCTCTTGAGCCGCAGCGACGGGTGGACCACGACTCTGATCTGGTCATCCCTGCTCGGCCTGATCCTGCTGAGCCTTTGGGCGCCCTTCGATTGGCGCAGTCCCGATCTGGCCGGCTGGCTGATCCTGGCCTTCCTCGGCGCCATCGGCAGCCTCGGCCATCTGCTCCTGATTCTGGCCTATGCCCGCGCGCCCGCCTCCACGCTGGCGCCCTTGAGCTATGTCCAGCTCATCTGGTCGACCGGCATTGGTTTCGTCTGGTTCGGCAATTTTCCCGACCGCTGGACGCTGGCCGGCGGGGCCATCATCGCCGGCAGCGGTCTCTATGTGATCCACCGCGAGCGTCTGCGCCGCGGAGAGGGCCAGCCGGTCGAGGACTAAGTTCCGTGGCGGCCGCCGAGCGACGGTGGCGTTCCGGCTATGCCACCTTCATTTGGGCCGGCTTTTTCATCCTGCTTTTCTTGCGCTCGGTTTCGCTCTGAACCGGCCAGAGATCGCCCGCTACGCCGTCGAGCGCGCCGGCTTGAAGCTCGAGAACCTGCAGGCGATGGGGCTGCTCGCCCGGCATGCCGATGCCATGCGCCGCGGCGGAGCGAAAGCCGAAGCGCCCATAATAGGAAAGATCTCCCACCAGCAGCACGATGGCATAACCCAGCTCCAAGGCCCGGCGCTGGCTCTCACGCATCAGCCGGTCGCCGATTCTCCGGCTGCGCCGGTCGGCGGCAACGCCGATGGGCCCCAGCAACAGGGCGGACGTCATCCGCCGGTCGCCCACGATGGTGACCGGCCAGTGGCGGACCGTGCCGACGAGATGGCCGGCTTCGCGCGCCACCAGGCAAAGCCCGGCGACAGGGCCGGTCAGCCGGCGATAGCGATAGGATTGCTTGTTGTGCCGGTCGACGCCAAAGGCTTCGTCCAGCAGCAGCTCGATGGCGGCGGCATCATTGGGTTGTTCGAGTTCGATGGTCACGGTCATGGAAGGTTCCTTAAGCGCGGTTGCTGCGGCTTGACCGTCAACGGAACCTTCGGGGAGCGGGATGGCGCGAAGGGATGCTTCGGTCAGGCGAGGAGAGCGGCAGGAAAAAATCCCGCTGTGCCGGCCTGTCGTCGGAGTCGAAGCGTCGCTCTCACGTTGCATCCTCTTGCTCAAGGCGGCGTAGAATTATCACGCATGTGGGCCCTGTCAATAAAATCGAGGGCGTCGGGCATAAAAAAGAAAGGGGCCCGTTGCCGGGCCCCTTCCCGTTTCAGCCTCGGCGCGGCGCTCAGGCCCAGTAATACCACCAGGCCGCGGCGACGATGAACGCGCCGCCAAGGATCGTGACATAGGGCAGCACGCCCGCCTTGCGGATTTCGAGTGCCTCAAGGGAGACGTGAAGATCCGCCAGCATCTTCGAGGGGAACTTGCCCCTGTCCTGGATGTAATGCCGGTAAATGAAGATCGGAATGATCAGCAGCGCGCCGATCAATCCGAGCTCCAGCGTATTGGAGCCGTAGATATTCGCGCCGGCCCCCATGAAGAACATGTTGACGAAACTCAGAATCGCGCCCGCGCCGAGCAGCCAGTTGGGCGCCCGCCAGGGCCGGCGGACATCGCCGCTGTCGATTCGGTGCAGCCAGCCGGAATTGAGGTTGATGAAGTTGAAGATGATGTAGAGGCAGTTCGAGACCGCCAGGACGAAGAGATAGTTCGACATCATCAGCAGGATCAGATTGAAACAGAGATCGGTCCACATGGCCCGGGTCGGCGCGCCATGCTCGTTGACGTAGCTCAGATACTTCGGAAGCCATCCGTCGACCGAACCCTGATAGAGCGTGCGCGAGGAGCCCGCCATGGCCGTGATGATCGACAGCACCAGGGCCAGGATCAGCAGTATGACCATCAGGAAATAGATGACGCCGGCGCTCCCGAACATGCTGGCCATCGCCTTGGCCACGCCCGAGCCGTCATAGATGCCGGGGTCCAGCATCGCCTTCACGCCAAGCGCGCCCTGGAAGGTGAAGGGCACCAGGATGAAGATGACCAGACAGAGGATGCCGGAGAAGAAGATGGCCTTGAAAGTATCGGTCGCAGGATTGGTCAGCTCGCTGGTGTAGTTGACCGCGGTTTCGAATCCGTAGGTGGACCAGGCGGCGATGAACATGCCGCCGAGGAAGAGCGTCCATCCCGACTTGTCCCAGGCGCCGTTGAAGGGATAGTTGGGCCCATTGGCATCGCCCAGCGGAACGAGCGGCCCCAGATTCATGGTCAGCACATGCCCGCTCACGATCGGCCACAAGGCCACGATCAGAAGGGGCACCGTCACGACGATCCCGATCCCCGTCTGCACCCAGGCGGTGCGCAGAATGCCGCGGTGCTGGATGAGGAAGGTCAGCAGCAGCAGGGCCGCACCCAGGAAGAAGACCGCATTGATGCGAAGCGTCAGGCCCTTGTTGATGAAATCGAGATTAGCCAGCGTAAGCTGCCAGGTGTTCACCGCCGAATCGGCCGGGAAGAAGCCGATCAGGATATAGCCGGCGGCAATGCCGGAACCGATGGCGAGCACCGGCGACCAGGCGAGCCAATAGCTCCACACCGACAGCGGCCCGAAGATCTTTCCATAGCGCATCCAGGCCGCCGCCCCATAGATCGGCGCGCCGCCGGATTTGTTCGGGAACATGCCGGCGATCTCGGCATAGGTGAACGACTGGGTGAATCCCATGAGAATGGAAAGCGTCCAGACGATGTAGGAGGGCGTGCCCACGGTGGCGGCGATGCCGCCGATGGAGAACAGCACCAGCGGCGGCACGCCGCTGGCGATCCAGAAAGTCTTCTTCCAGTCGATCGTGCGGTGCAGAGTCCGCTCGCCTGTCGGCTCGGTAATCGCAGTCATGCTCAAATCCCCCTGATGGATGGTGCTTTGCGAACCCCTTTCCTCTGCTGTGAGCGCAGAGGATGCGGTTCGAGGTTGCTTGTTGCCTCCGGCGCGACTTTGCCGGAGTCGATTCGACGCCCCAAACGCAAACCGCCCGGCGCGACCGGCCAGGCGGTTGATCTAATCCACGGTCGGCTAAGACGAATTGGCGAGGGCCAGATGGCCCGGCGAAGGCTCGCCCTTTTCGGGAGAACGGCATGAGGCGCAGCCGGATGGGCCGCCAAGGCGTGCGCGTCTCGCATGGAACGAAGACTCGTCCTCATCTCCCCATACCCTTAGGGCAATGATTTATAAACCCCTTGCACCTCGAGGAGCAACGACCAAGAGGAGCCAATTCCAACCATTCGATGACAGATTGGCGAGACGCGGCTATTGGGTTGGGAAATTGAGCGGTGATTGGTATTGGATTGGTAGGCAATCTGGCGCCCTTTACGCTCCTCGCTGAGCGGTTGGCCCAGTTTCGACCAGATAAACGGGAACTGGCGCCAGCCGACGCACCCGATAGGGTTCCTGCGACCAGAAAAGATCGTTGATCAGCCAATGGCGCGGTCCGTCCGCCGCCATGACGATGGCATCGGCGCCACGCCTGCGGGCCTCGGTCAGGATACGTCTGCCAGCGTTGCGGCTGCTCAGAACCTGGCCCGTCGCCTCGATGCCCAGGCGATCGAACCCGGCGATCGCCTCGGCGACGAGATCGTGCTGGGCCTTCCATTCGCGACTGTTGGGCATAAGGCCGGGATGGGGCAGTCCGAAACTCGAGCCCCAGATGCGGGCAATCGAGAGGACGTGCATTGCCGCGCCGGCGTTTTTTGCCAGCCGCGCGGCGACCTCGACGGCGGCGGCGGGAATCTTGCGCCCCTCGGAAGCGAGCAGAATATGTCTGGCGGCATATGTCGCACGATCGGGCGGCGGTGGTACCGCACTCCAGGGCCAGCGATGCCCGCGACGGATCAGACTCACGGCGCGAAAGCCAAAAGAGGAATCGGCGGCGGGCCGGGCGGCGTGCAATACCTCGCCCGGCGGCGCTGTCATGCCGCGACGCGCTTGTCTTCGACGTAGACCCGATACCAGTACAACGGCAGATAGGCGAACAGGGTGACCCACCCGGCCCAATAATAGACTTCGACATTGCCGAGTTTGGAGTACCAGAGGCCGCCGAACAGCCAGAAGACGAAATAGACCGCGGCGAGGCCAAGAGCCACGAATTTCATGAATTCCGGCAGCTTGAAGGGCCGGCGCTGATCGGGCTTGTCCTGGCGCAGCAGGAAATAGCCGATCAGCACGGGGATGAAGGAGACCGTATAGCCCACGTTGGAGAAGCTGTAGATCTCAACGGCACCGCCCGCCATCACGACGATGAGCGAGGCAACCACATTGAAAGCCATGGCACGCGCCGGTACCCCATGCTCGTTCTGCTTGGCGAACCATTTGGGGAATTCGCCGTCCATGGCCATCTGATAGATGGCGCGCCCGGAACCCATGATGGCATTCAACGCCGAGAGCGCCAATGCCACGATCAGCATGAAGGCGATGATCCAGTTCAGCGCTTCGCCCGCCACGCCGGGGAAGACCTTGCCGGCGAAGGTGACAAAAATCGTCTTCGGGTCGGCCAGCGTCGGATCTGACAGCGCCTTGGCGCCCAGCACGACGACGAAGGCGATGGGCACCAGGGTGTAGATGAACACGCCATAGCCGCCCTCCAGATTCATCGCGATCTTGGCGTCGCGATCGGGATGGGCGCATTCGCCGATGTAGCAGGCCGCCGCCTCCATGGCGATCACGTTCCAGGTCAGCAGGAATCCATAGGCGATATAGACCTGGAGCCAGTTGTACCCGCTGATGTCGGCGAAGAAGCTGCTGCCGTCGACATGGTGGAACCCGGCGAGCTCACCCATGTTGACGACCGAGGGATTGAAGATCCAGGCCACCGCGATGAAGGTCAGCGGAATCATCGACAGCAAGGCCAGGATGGTCGCAAACGTGGCCCCGAATCGGATGCCCCGGTAGGCGGGGATGAAGAACAGCAGGATGCCGATCACCGAAATGACCAGGGTCGACCAGGCGATGAAGGTGTGGATCGGCGTGAATCCCGCTGTCGTGTTGATGCCGAAGCGGTCGGCCAGATAGAATGAAGCCAGGATCATGTTCAGCGGCGCCACCGGGAACCAGCCCAGCCAATAGGCCCAGGCGGTGAAGCCGTTGATATGCTTGGCCGCCCGCGGCCAGCGATCCTTATAGGCGGGATAGGCGTAGCTGGGCGAGCCGCCGGTACGCTCCGGCATCATTGCCGCGAGTTCCGCCAGGAACAGGCAAAGCAGCCACCCTGTCAGCGTGATGAAGACGGTGATGGGAATAGATGAGGCGCCGAGGGCGGTCACCATGACCGGCGCGATGCCGGTGACCAGGATCGTCCCCGCCAATCCGATGACGAAGGCCCCCCACCAGCCGGTCTCGCGCTTCAACCCCGATTCGACGTAGCCCATTTCGCTCGCCGCCGAATAGGGCTTCTTGTCGCCTGCATGTCCGTTCGCCATCGAGTCCCCCTGTGATTTTTTTGCCGCCCGTTTGGCCATTTTTGGCCTTGTTGTCAGGGGCGGTGTTTCAGCGATCCTTTCAGCCTTTTCTGGAGCCGGCGCCCTGCCGGGCCTGTCGGTTTCTCCGCCGTCTCGTTTCACTTCCAGAAAATCAAATTCACTGTCGGAAAATGCGACTTTACGTCGCAGTTTCTTTCTGGTCAATCCAAGGCGGTGTGCGAGAGCGCCAAATCGGCGCCGTCAGGGGCATTTTTCAGTTTTTTGCGCCTCGCCGCGCGCGGGGTTCGCGCAGGCTGGCGCCTAGTCATCTCAAGCCAATTCTGCTTACGACACGAATCAACCGCTGCTTCGTTGAATTGGCGCAAGCTTGCGATCGGCTTGATTCAAACTGATCGGATCGGGTTCCGGGCGTGGCTTAACCGGCCTTGGACAGTTCATGCCGGACGGCCCGGGCCTCGACCAGGTCGAGCCAGGCATTGGAGATGCGCCGGGCAAGCACCGCCTGATTGGCCATATGCAAGGCGAAGTCCCGTTCGATCTGGGCCGGAAAATAGGGATGCTGTTGCTTCAGGAATTCCAACTGTATCTTGACCCAGCTGCGCACGATTGCCTTGGTCACCTCGAAATGAAACTGGAAGGCATAGACCGTCTCGCCGATGCGAAAGGCCTGGTTGCGGCAACGCTCGCCGGTCACCAGCAGTTCGGCCCCATCGGGCAGATCGAAGGTGTCCTGATGCCATTCCATGACCCATTGCCGGCGATCGAGACCGGCGAGCAGGGGCGTGGCCGCGCCGGCTTCCGTGATTTCCACCTCGGTGAAGCCCAGCTCCAGCTCGCGATGGCGATAGACGGGTTTTTCGAAGGTGCGGGCGACGAGCTGGGCGCCGAGGCAAACCCCCAGAATGGGTTTCTCGGCGGCATGAAATCCCTGCAGCAGTCGGATCAGCGGCCAGAACTGTGGATAGTTTTCGTCGTCGAAGGCATCCATGGCGCCCCCCATCACGACGACGCCGTCATAGCGGGCGTGATCGGCCGGCAGCGCGTCGCCGTCGTGCGGCATCACTTCATCCAACAGACCGCCGCGCCGAAAGATCTGTTCGCCCACCATGCCGGCGGGGCCGATGGCATCGTTCCGCACGCAGAGGATGTTGAGCGGGGCTTCCATGGCCGAAAGCTAAGCACCCGCCGCTCTGGCCGGCAAGTTCGCCCTGGCGGCGGTCTGCCTTGCAGACGGGACATGGCGGCATTTTCCCCTCGCCATCCTTAGGGCACGCCCATCTGCACGAGATTTACTTGCCGGAGCAGGCGCGCCGACCTAGCCTTGACGGTCGTCAACGGGGGGTATCATGTATTGGGCCTTTTCGACAACGATGCGGGCATCGGTCCGATGGCCGCTCGTTCTCGCTTTGTCGATTCTGCTTGCAGTCGGATTTCTGCCACCGGCATCCGCACGCGACTGGAAGCCGACCGCTAAGGCGAAGGCTCTCAACTACTCGCAGATCGTCGATGACCGCGGCAATGGCGAACTGATCTTCATGTGGTGGGTGGTGCCGCAGATCGCCGATGAGAATTACGCGGAAACCAAGCATCTCCTCGACAAGAATGTTCTCATTGCCGTGGCGCACGCTCATTTCGCCGCCGACGGGACCGTGACATTCGACGCAATCGACAGTTTGCACGCCAACGACACTGACGGAACTCCCTTGGAGCTGTTTCACGAGAGCGATATGCCACCAGCTGTCGCCGGCGCCATCACCACATTTAAGTCGGTCTTTCGCGGGGCTGTTGGCGCCATGGGACAAGGCATGCATTGGTTCGCATTCAAAGGTGGCGCCGCGCGGGCCTGCTCCAAGGGTCGCCTGTCTGCTCAATTCGCCGGCGAGACCTATACCTGGGACACGCCGATCCCCGGTTGCCCGCAGGCTTGATCGTTACGAGCGCCAAGATCCCAGATAGTCAATCGCTGAAATCCATTTCCCGCTTCAGCGGCCGGGCCAGCAGGCGGCGTAATTCCGTATCGATGTCGCCCCCGGCCAGGATCGCGGCGACCGCCTTGCAGATGGGCATGTCCACGTCGTGGCGATGCGCAAGGGCCACCACGGCCGCCGCACTCTCCACGCCCTCGGCCACGCTCTGGCGCTCGGCCAGAATTTCCGCCAGCAGGCGGCCCTGGCCAAGCGCCACGCCGAGGGACGTATTACGCGATTGCGCGCTGGTGGCGGTCAGAATCAAATCGCC
>WNFT01000009.1_pt1 | contig 105024 bp, 83 predicted proteins | sample 5400191 | NCBI WGS metagenome assembly WNFT01 (sample SAMN13153359, study PRJNA577476) | soil metagenome | isolation source: 80 cm saprolite under Madrone tree | place: USA:California | collected 2016-06-14 | reverse complement strand
GACGCTCCAGAGAAAATGCGGCCTTAGCTGCCGAGCCAGGTTGTGCCGCAGATTCTATCTGCACCAAGCCACTCCAAAGACTCTGAAAGAGTTTCAGACTCACACAACCACCCCGAAGGGGTGGCCGCTGCTTTTCAGTGTTTCTATGCCCTTCCGTAAGAGGGAGAACCATTGCCAAGAATTGTCCACAAAGTTCTAAACTCTGCGAATTACCCAGACTGTTGGCAAGCAAAAATGTCACTGACCTGAAGCCGCTAAACATATTGCCTTCCGCGAGATAGCTGTGCGTGAGGAGAAACAGCTCCAGTGGACTGAAAATTGCTCACGGACGGTTGTTACCGCCATGCTAAGCCTGCCCCCCTCAATGGCCGGTCACCAGAAAGGTGGGTACCAGTACGAGAAAGGACATTCACGTACTTTGCTACCAGCATCACACCGAGATGTTTGTGAGACCCGCCAGCAAGGCTGCAGAAGACTTGCGGTACGCTTGCCAGGAACCTGGCTGTCTTATCCGATATGATGGCTCGCGGGGATACTTCCTCGACACAGAAGACGCAAACATCCTCGGAGTAGAAGTGACCCCTCGGGTCAACTGCTCCAATGATGCGCTACACATGTATCTAGCTGAGGTTGCTCCCGAAAGAAGGAGCTTCCGCTTGTGGAAGTGTCCGGAATGCGGCCAGACGTCTGTCAATAATGAAGATACTTCACCTGAGCTGGGAAAAAAGATGGGAGCATGAGCTCCGGCTAGTGCTTCCTCCGCAGGCCCTTAAAACTAAGAACAGAGTTAGTAACGTTTGGCCCACGACTCCACCCCGCCGGCCAGTTCCAGACCGACAGCAAACTTTTCCTTGGACACACGCTGACAGTACACGATCCGCGCCTGCGACCACACGACTTCCCCTGGCGAATTAATCAGTACTTGTAGTCCTGGCTGCAACTTTTGCTCCACAAGTACGCGTGCCCCATGGGCGCTCACGTTTTCGGTCAACAATCTTTCGCTAAGCTTTGGCGAGGCCGGCAGACAAACTTCCAGGTTCACAGTTTTTACGATCCGCTTTTCGGATCGGCCGTTCGACATAGTCCTCCTGGTACCAGAGATTTTGCCTGCTCTGGAAACCCTATCTCTCTTACGTTCCGCTCCTGACTGTTGGGCACCTTATGCGCGTGCGTGGGGTGATCCGTACTAGGTAATTAACCCGTGACTCCTCGCATCTTCGAATCGCAGAATTCAGCTTCGGCGATGGAGCACTCCTGGCGGTCGCGTGTCTATATGCTGAGTACCATCGTTCGGACTGGCGGACAAGCGGGAGGAACCCGCAATTCCCCAACGGGTGTTCTCCCTAGTACTCCGGGCTATGTAGCTTATTTGCCGTTTCAACGGCCACGCCCCAGATCCCAATCCCGCCGCTACCCCCCTGCGCAAAAAGAGACCAGCCACTCGCTTTTCACTTGTTGTAAACTCTTCTTGTTTGGAAGGCCAAAATGGGAACATTGGTCAACTTCTCCGCCATGTTCTCCCTGCTGATTCTTGCTGCATCAGTCGGCTTTCCGAAGTTCGTTGTCCCGAATTTCCCCGATCTCACGGTCAAAACCCGTCGCATGTCCAGTGACGGGACGTCGCAACTAAGCGCGCTTTACCTGAAAGGTGCGCGACAACGGACGGAAATTGTGTATGAAAAGCCAGCGCGAGCCGGTGCGGTAAATTGGACGGCGATTCAGCAATGCGATGAAAAGCGGTTCTTCAACATCAATGAACGAGACAAGCTCTATACCTCTCACGAAATCGAGGATTGGGCCGAACGGGCAAAGAAGGCCCGTGCAGTCAGCTTGGCTCAGAGGTCTGGAGCCGAAGTGAACGTGACCATCGACTCTATTGACACCGGGGAGCGCCGTCAGTTTGAGCACTACACCGCGCGTCGCGTCACGGCCACAACGCAATTCGAGCCTGGCCCTGGTGCTTCAACGCCTGCAAGTGTGGAAGAGACAGACGGCTGGTATATCGACCTGCCGGGACTCGGGTGTCAAGATCGTACATCAAGTGGCTTCGCTTTCCTTACTGGGGGCACCCGTCTAGATCGGTTTCAATTCAAGTGGCTCGGTAAGGCCCCCAGAGGATATCCGATCGAAGAAACCTCGCTCAGAACTTTGGCGGGAAAAAAGACCGTTAACAAGGTAGAACTTCTGGAAATCTCCGAGGTGCCTCTCAATCCCTCGATCTTCGAGCTACCGTCGGGATACACAAAGGCATTGCAAACGGGGGATGGCGGCATCGATATGACAAAGCCAGACACCGCCTGTAACCGCGCGGAGTATTACTGGATGAGGTTCACTTTCTGGGTACGCGGCTTATTTCGGTGACCGGAACCAATCCCAACTCCTGACAGTCGCATTGTCGGAAGAGTTCGTATTTTAAAGCTCCGCACTCCATCCGCGGATGGATTCAGGCCTTATTAGGACCGGAGGGCGGCTCTCGGCCCCGTCGCTCATCTGAAGGGAATACCCATTGGCAAGGTAAGAAGGGATGTCGCGGTCATCGCTGACGGGAATGAATGGACCCGCCTTTCCCAAGTGGACGTGGTAGCGCTCGTCTTTGAATCGATGCGGAAACAAGCGCGTTCCAAGATTCTTACCGCGAGACACCGTAGCGAACAGCATGGAGCTCCTCCCAAGCGTGGAAAATCTTCCTTATTCTACGAATGGGGAGGCTCTACTTGTAAGCCGTAACTCTGTGGAAAAATGTGCATTGTTTTTCTTGCGCGGCTAGCGTCAATTGCAGCACGGTTTTTGGACATGCCCCGCGCCGGCGACTTGCGGAAGGTTTCGGGCGGCCAAGAAACACAAAGCGCCGGCGACCTTCCTCTGGGAGTGACCGGCGCTTCCGTTGTCTGTCCTTACTGCTTGGTATAGACCGAGTAGTTGCTGTACGCCTTGCCGTCCGGTGTCATTCCCTTCGACAGAAGCGTCGTGGTCGTTCCGTCCTTGGAAACTTCCGCTGCAGATTTCCCGACCTCTTTCCCACCCTTTTTCAATGTTGCTTCGACCTTGTTGGTACTGAGACGCGTGATCGCGATGGCATCTGCGCCGCCGGGCGCTCCCGCGCCAGTGATAGGGTAATCTTTGCTGTCGTAGTTAACCGTGAAGCTGTACGCGAATGCCGTTCCGTCCGCTCTGACTCCCTCAAAGCTATATTTTGCCCCCGCACCTTCCGCCACAACCGTCCTCGTCTGACTCTTCAATGCTGGTCCAGGCTCGGACTTTGATTTGGTAACGTCCAATTTCCAGGTACCAACAAAAGGATTGTCTTGCGCCAACGCTGGGACAGCGGCAACAGCCGCGACGATCAGAAAAGAGAGCACGAAGGCGAAATGTTTCATGTGAAATTCTCCTTAATCTCACTTCGGCCCCGATTTCTGTTTGCCTCAGCGGTGGCGCATTATGGTGCCCTCATCCTTTCGAAAGCAAGCTGTTTATAGTTGACTCCGCCCACGACACCGTGGTTTCCGCCAATTCCCGCAACACTTCCGCGTCGCTCCTCCCCGAGCTTTTCAGCACATGAAAGGAATGATCCGCCGTTTCAATGACGTGCAACGTCGCCCTCGGCCCTAGCTTCGCGCAAACCGGACGCAGCAGCTTGAGATCCGCAAGCTCGTCCCGCGTTCCTTGCAAAAACAGCATCGGCACCGTCACCTTCGCAAGATGCTCCGCTCGTTTCATTCCCGGCTGCTTAGGCGGATGCAGCGGAAAGCCAAAGAACACCAATCCTGGCACGCCATCCAGAGGACGCTCCGCCGCGGCCTGCGAACTCATTCGTCCTCCCATGGACTTCCCTCCCGCCAGCAACGGCAAACCAGGAGCCGCTTCCGCAGCCGCCCGTACTGCCGCTCTCACTGTCGCCGTCAACACTGCGGGCTTGTCTGGAACCCGCCGCCGTTCTTCCATGTACGGAAACTGGTACCGCAATGTCGCTACGCCCACACTCGCTAATTCGTTCGCCAGCTTCTCCATGAACGGGTGACTCATTCCCGCCCCCGCCCCATGCGCCAGCGCCAGCAGCCACAGCGCCTTCGCAGGCCGCAACACCAGCGCCGACACCTCGCCCGCGCCCTCCACCGCGAATCGCAACTCTTCAACCGTATCCATTTCGCCGCGATTCTAGCAGAATCACCTCGTGCCGTTTCTCTTTGCTTGGCGCCAAATCGAATCTCAAAACTACCAACTATAGTGGACCTTGTAATTCACGATTTTCTCTCCGCCGGCTGGAACTTGCACTACGAACTCAATCGTCTGGGCATCGTTCTTCTTAAAAGGATCGGAATTCTTGACGATATCCCAGCTTGTCCAGCGGTAGAGATGCTCCACGATGCGCACTTCAACGGGCTCGGTCCTGTGATTCCGCACCTTTATCTCAAAGGATTCGTCGATCCATCGTCCACCATAGTCGGCCCGGAATTCCGTCCGGCCGCGCTCCCCCGTCAGGTCAAAAGCGCTGCCGGTATACAAGCGAACCGTCTCGTCCTTGGGCGTGTGATCAATGTCGTTCTCGCCGGTGAACTCGAGTTGTCCATCGTCGTCGCGCCGGTAGAACCGCACTCGCCCTTTTGGAAGCGGCATACCGAGATGATTCGCTGTGCTGTTCTGGAACTCCTGCATTACCCAAACCTTCGGATTGGAGAGCGTGCCGTAACTCTCTTGCTGACGGATATTCTCGTACGTCCAACCCCGGTAATTCTGGTCCATCTTGAATCCATCGTAGACATAGACCGTCTGTGACTGGATCCCCGCGGCGCGGACAAATTCCACTTGCTTTGTTTCCCGGTCGTGAAGCGTCGTGGCGTGCTCTAGCGTGTACAGGTGATACTCGTCGAAGGCCTTTTCAGTGACAGGTGGACCGAATTGCCCTCCAGCTACTCCCGCGCTCGAAAACACCATGCCTCTCGCGAAATTCTGAGGAGGCTGGACCTTATTTACGTCACCCGCCATCAATTTTACGCGCGCGTCGCGAAACGTCCGGCCACTTTGATTGTCCAGTGTCACCCAGCCCACCAACTCCAGCACAATCCCCTTCGGCGGCGCCACGACGTTGTAGCTGGCCTCCCAGTTCATTCCACCTGTCACGTAACTGAACTCCGCTGTCGTAGCGCCCGGTTTATCCGTTTGCAGTTCCCAGGAGAACGTGGGTTTAAGCACTGTGTCGTCAGCCAGCGCCGGAAAAAGCGGTTGCCCCGGAAGTGCAAACTGCAGCTTGCCGTTTACTTCAATGACCGGCTGTTCTCCGCCTCCCTGCGCGTTCGAGGCCTGCTGCTGGTTATATTGCTGCCCGTACGCCCGAAGGGCCGCGTAATGAGGCACATAACCGCTGCGGATGATTTTGCCTTGCACCAGGCGCGGGTTGGCGTCCTTGTCTGTCTGCAGAAAATCAATCGTCCTCCCTTCGTAGAGGGAAAGGAGCAACTGCTGCGAGACAGGATCGTTGCGGTAGTTTTGCTCCAGAATCTGGAGCCGGCGGCCCGTATCGAGTGGGCGCAGTATCACGGAATCTGGCTCGAGATGAGCCGTGATGTCCGTGACTTGCAAGTGGTTTACGCCTGCTTTCAAATCCAGCGGCATCTTCTGCCGCACCACCGCGAACTGTTGGTTATAAATCGTCAGTGCGGGCGCTTCGCTCTTTGGCTCGTCGTGTGCGCCCGCGGCCCGCACTTCATCGGTTGGTTCGAGCACTCCCCATAGCGCTCCCCACAGAAGGACTGCACACAAACTCAAACGGCCTATACACTGCATGATTTTCATGGGTAACCTCCTGAGCAAGGCAATTGCTCCGATTAGACGTCGCCCGGTTCCCCGTTGTTGCCACGCTACCTGAATAGTTTGCGCCCTGACTCAATACCGCACGGCCCCAAAATTCGATCCCCGCCTCACTTTTCGTTTTACTTTTCTTAGCTTTGTGATAGACTAAGTGCCGGGTAAATCTCGCAACATTCTGGTATCGACACCTTCTCGCACCTCCCAGGTACTCTCCAACTCCCCGGTAAGTCATTTAGAATCAATATTGGATGACTCAAAGGAAGCGGCCTCTAACTACCTTTAGAATCAACACTTCCAAAAGTGTGTCAAGACAAGGGACTTTAACCACCTTTAGAATCACCGCTTGATGAAAAACGGGGGGGGAGGGTCATTAACTAGAAATGGGAGCACCGAATTCTCCTGGAGAGGCACGTGATAAAACAGCTTCCTTAATCAAGCCGCCTCGCGCAATCGCGAAGAATCCCCGCCTCCCAAGCCGGGCGCCTTGGATTCTTCGGATGAGGCAGATTAGAAGGAATTTTCCCGACGAGATGCAGAAACACGGCCGCGGAATGCTTGTAGGCGGGCACCGGTTCGCGAAACGCCACGTTCCCCAAATGCTGCAGCGCATCCGACAAAGCGTAATAGGCCGGATCGCCCGTCTCCCACAAACGGTCGCGCTCCGCAAATTTCTCCGGGGCAAACGTCGCCAGCCCCAGCAAATAGTCCGATCCGTATTCGATCATGTTGATGCCCAGGTCGTTTCCCGTGTAGAGGCGGAAATCAGGCCGGTGCGCGTCGCGAAGCGCCAGTCGCTCCAATTCGATCAGCCGGTCGAGCGAAGAATGTTTCATCCCCTTGATTTCCGGAATCTCCATCAACCGCCGGAAAGTTTCTTCATCAAAAATTTCTCCGTTCGCCGCAAACATTTGTCCCAGCTCAAACGCCAGCACGTGCGAGCATCCACGGCACACGGCCGCATAAGCCGCCGCCTTTTCGGCGGAAGATTTTCCATGCAGCCGGCTCGTTTGAAACAGAATCGGAATTCCGCCGCGCGCAACGATGGCGTCCATCTGTTTTCGGTAGAGCGCGACGACATCGCCGCCTTGCCCTTCGATATACGCGCCGCCGACAAATGGCGCATCTTTACCGAGCGCTTCTTGGGTCCAGCGCAGTACTTCAAGTTTTTCCGTCTCGCTCAAATAATTGACGTACCCGGTGTCCATATTCACGGCGTTCATCAACCCGGCGCGCTGCGTGGCCTGCAAATGTTTTTGAAAAGCTTCGACCGCGATTCGCCCGTTCGCTTCAAACGGCAAAAGCGCCGCCGCGATTCCCTGCACCTTGCGCCGAAGCTGCCGCCGGTCGGCGATGGATTCAATCTTCATCGGCCGGCCTTCGCAACTTTCAACTGCTCCGCGAGCGCGGAACTTTTGTAGTAGCTGTCCAGCGGATAACAACCCGAAGGCAATCCCTTGCGCGGCGCGGTCGTGCAATCGCTGAACGTTCTGCAAACTCGCTTGTGCTGAATCTCATTCCCCTCCGTCGCATCCCACAAAATCTCGGGATACGCCAGGACCATCCGCCCTAACCCTGCAAAATCCGTCCACCCTTCGCGCACCGCGGCTTGCGCGACGTGCGGCAAAAAATCCTGCAAATAGCTGTACGCCGTCCCCACAACAATCAAATTCGGAAATTGCTGCTTCAATTCGCGCGTGACCTTTATGTGTTGGGCCACTCCAAACAGAGGATCTTCAGGTGGCTGATATCCATCCGATGGCGGATACAGCGCCGGCCGCTGAATATGCGGATTGTAGTAAGGACTCCCCGCCGTGATATTCACCAGCCGAATGTCCAATTCTTCCAGTAGCGACAAAAATCGAATCGTCTCCGTCAAGTCAATCTGCGTGGGATCACTCTGCTTCACTCCGAATCCCCAACGATACGGAATCAAATTCTCCTGAGATTCCGGAATTCCCGGACCAAGTTTTCCATTCACTGACAAAGCCGAGTCAGGACGAAATGGCACTGAATCAAATGCGGAAAACCGCACACCAATGTGGATTCCCGGCGCCATCGAGCGAACTCCTTGCACCACTTCCCGCAGGAATCGCGTGCGATTCTCGAAACTTCCTCCGTACTTCCCTTCCCGCGTATGCGCGCTCAGAAATTCGTGTCCTAGGTAGCCGTGGCAATGTTTGACGTCCACGAAATCGAAGCCCAATTCGCGCGCCATTTTCGCCGCGCGATGAAAATTCTCAATGATCGTGCCAATTTCGCCGTCTGTCAGAATCGGATAGTCACGAGTCAATCCCAATCTTCTGTCTAGGATCGGATGATGATAAAGGATGCGCGGCTCCGGCTTGTTGTGCGCGTTCGGCCGGCAGAACCTTCCGGAATGCGTCAACTGCAATCCCATGAGCAGCCCTTTATCCGATCCCGTTGTCATGCGATGCTCTTCGATCAGAACTTCCCGCAACTTCGCGAGCCCTGGGCGCGTATGCTCCGCCGCCACCATCTGATTCGGATTCGCGCGCCCTTCGTGTGAAACCGCAACCGCTTCCCCACCCCAGATTAATTTCCCTCCGCTCTGCCCAAATCGTTTCCAGCGCCGGATAGTATGCTCGCTGGGATTTCCATCGGCAGTTCCGTCCCAGCCTTCCATCGGCTGAACGGCGATGCGGTTGCCGATTTTGATTTCTCCGTGCACCAGCGGTTTTCTCAACGGTGATTCCGCGCCGCGCACAATTTCGCTGTCGCACGGAATATTCAATCGCAGCGATTGCAGATGCTCCTGAAATCGCGCCACGTCCTTCAAGGCTCCAAGACGCAGAATCCCGTTCATGCAATCTGCTTTCCTCTCAGCATCGCCGCAGCCGCCGCGCCGAGCAACCCCATCCCGATCAGCACTAAGAAACCTGCGGAATAACTTCCTGTTGTGTCGCGCAGGCGGCCCACCAGCCAGGGAGACACGGCTTCCGCCACGCTCCCCGCAGTCAAAATGACTCCCAGCAGGCGGCCAAGAAGTTGCACGCCGAAAATTTCCGCGGTCATCAAGGGAACGATCATATAGTCGCCGCCAAGTCCAATCCCGAACACGCCCGCGAAAATATAAATGGCTGCCGGCGAACGTCCTGCAAACAACAATGGGATTGCTGCCGCAACCAGCAAGTAAATCAGCACCATGACGTATTTCTTGGGAAAGCGGTCGGCCAGCCAGCCCATAAGCAATCGCCCGGCGATGCTGAAAGCCAGTACCAGAGACAAAATGCGCGCGGCCTGGCCCTGTGCAAAATGAAGATCGAGACTCAGAAAAAGTTTCAGGTTTTGTTGCGCGCCACTCACGGCAGCAATAGAAAACATGCTGCCAATCGTCAGCAGGAAAAAAGGAATTGTGGCGAACGCCCCTCGCGCCTCCGCGAATCCAGCCGTCGCGGCGCTCTTTTTCGCGTGAGGCGGCTCTTTCGCGAGCAACGCCGCGGGAAGAGCAATTACCAGAATCAAAAGCCCGAGCGTTCGAAGCGCCACTTGCCAGCCAAAATGTTGCACGAGTGTGTGCGAAATCCACGGTACCGCCGCGCCGCCCAGCCCGATTCCCAAATATGCGAATCCCATCGCTTTCCCGCGGGACCGTTCGAACCAGCGCGACAATAGCACCTGGCTTGGCAGTGGCCCTCCGCACACGTAACCCAGCGCATTTAGCATGTAGAAAAAGTAAAACATCCCCAGCGTCGAGATGCTCCCCAGTCCGATCAACGCCGCACCCGCCATCAAAATTCCCGCCAGCATTAGCCTGCGCGGCCCAAAGCGGTCCACCATCCATCCGGCGAAAAACCCGAACAACGGCCCCACCACCAATTTGCTCAGCGCGTTCCCCGAAGTAACCTGCCCACGAGTCCAGCCAAACTGTTGCACCATGAAGTCGTAATAAAACGGAAGACCCCAGAGGGCCATGCCCACAATGCAAAATAAAACGGCGAATGCAGACGCGGTAACTTGCAGCGAATCGCGGTTCAATTCGGCGGCGGGGATGGCACCGGCGGCAAGCGAGCTTGCAGAGTCTCTTGTCTCTTGCGTGGGCGGCGTTCTAATCTGCGCGGTCACATTAATCCCTGTCTGCGTTTCAAATATTGAACGTGAAGATACGGCTCTTGACAAACTAGGGCATGCTAAAGATTCTTGGTCTCGAAGTCGAGAGGCATCTCAGTTCAGCGGATTCGAATTCGCTAAACGATGTCTTCACCAGCGGCAAACGGAGAAAACCATGAGCGCGACCCGGCGTGAACTATTTTCGATGCTTCCTGTAGTGCTGATCCCTTCCATTCTTCAGGAAGCGGGCACGGCTGCGAAAGAAAACGCGATACCCTCGGCGGTGTATCCCTTCGAAAACCTGCCGGTTCGAACGCCGAACGGGGCGGAGATTCGCGCGGTGCTAAAGGGCAAGCTCGCAACGGGAGAATCGCTGGAGGTCCATGAAACAACGCTGCCGCCCGGCGGCATGCCTCATGCGGCGCATCACCACGTGCATTCGGAGATGTGGCTCGTTCGGGAAGGAACCGTCGAGCTGACCATCAATGGAACGAGCTCCCGCTTTGGCCCAGGCTCCGTCGGATTCGTACATTCGAACGACGAACACGGAATCAAGAATGTCGGTGATACGCCGGCAACTTATTTTGTCGTCGCGGTCGGCCCAGGCGCGGTGTAAGGGGACAGGAAACTCCATCAGGAAAAAATCGGGGGCCCTCCTCGAAAAGGCGCCCCGACGCTTCCTCTTTCGTTGGGGGTCAGAAGAAGATTTTCGCCGCCAACTGAGCGACGCGCGGATCACCCACCTGCCCTGCCCTAAATGTGCCAAATGCCGCATTGCCATTGATCTTGTCAAAGGCGCTGATTTGGTCCGTGCCATTTACAGTTCCAGTGCTGATGCTCTCTGGAGCGAAATTCGGGTGGTTGAGGACGTTGAAGTACTCGCCGCGAAGCTGAAGTTTCCAACGCTCCGAGAAGTTGAAGTACTTGGAAAGCTGGACATCCCAGTTGGAAGTCTTCGGCAGCCGAAGGGCGTTCTTGCCGACATTGCCAAATATGGGAAGGGCGCAGGCCGGTGTAAATGTAGCGCCGCAATTGGCCTTGAGCGCCGCAGTGGTCATAAAGGCAGCGGGGGTGAGCCAACTGACGCACTTGGCGGGAACGTTTGCGCAGGAGTTAGAGCTGTATGGATTGACACTCGCGATGAATGTGCCACGATCCTGGCCGATGCCTGTGCTTGACAGTTCCGTTCCCTGCAGGACAGTGATTGGGCGGCCGCTGGCGGCGGAAACGATCCCGCCGATCTCGTAGTCACCCAACAGATAGCGAAGGAACGTGTTGGAACTCTTGACCGTGGGCGAATGCCACACGTACGACGCCGTGAAAACGTGCGTGTGGTCGAAGCTCGACCGTCCGTAGTCCGTCTTGTGGCGGTTCGGATCGTTGAACGGCAGCGTTGAGTACCCCGTGTCAAAGCCGGAAACGCCTTCGCCGAAGGGAAGGTCGTCAAGGCTCTTCGAGTACGTGTAGTTCGCCAGGAACGTGAACCCATGCGACATACGCTTCTCGATCGAGGTCTGCAGCGCGTGGTAGCTCGCGTTGACATCGGTAATATCGGCCTGCACCGTGGAGGAGAAGGTGCTCTTCGAGAACGCGCCACCACTGCCGATGAACACCGTGCAATTCGCCAAACCAGTGCCCGCTTTGCCTGGAGCGCCAACGGAGGACAAACCACATCCGGTAATGCCTAAGGGGGTTGAAGGATTGTAGTACTCGGTTTCCAGAATGTGCAGGGTGCGGGAGCCGACGTAGCCCACGCGGAACAAGATATTCGACGCCAGTTGCCGCTCGATCGTCAGGTTCCACTCGTAGGTCGTCGGGACGTGATAGTTGCCGCTCGGATCGTAGCTCACAGCTATCTCGTTGAACGGCGGAATATATCCAAAGTTTGTAGGCGCAGGGAATGGACTTGGGAACTTCGGGTAGCTAGCCGCTTGTGCCCCGCTGCAATTAAGAGCAGCTTGCGTCGCCGCCTTGGTGCACAGCGGGTCGCTGAAAGAACCTGGACTAGAGGAAGGGCCAGGCGTGCTGCTAGTGGCGGTGGAAAGGATGAACTGTGGACTGAAGGGCCACTCGTCGACGAACCGGTTGCTCAGCATGCCCATCACGCGCGTGTCGTAGAAAATACCGGCCCCGCCCCGGAGGCTCGTTTTGCCGTCGCCGAACACGTCATAGGCAAAACCCAAACGAGGAGCGAAGCCTGTCCAACTGGTATTTAGAGCGTTCTTTGGCATGCCAGGATCGCTGGCAATGCCGTTTTGGGCGGAGAAGAAGACGCCTGGAGGCGCGTTTGGATAGACCTTGGAAACGGTGCCGGCGGCCATGGCCGCCAGATTGACTTGAGCCCAGCGGTCTCCGGTGTCACTCCAAGGAAACGCCGGCTCGTAGCGCAATCCGAGGTTGAGCGTCAATCGGCGGCTGATCCGGTAGTTGTCCTGAACATAGACGCCGATAAAGTTCGCGCGATTGTTCTTGAACTCACCGGCGCCTTGCTGGAGAGCAAACCCGTTGCCGACGCCGGCGCCGTCAGAAAGGATGCCAGCGAGGAAAAGCTGGTAGGTGGCAAAAGTTGAGCCCCCGAAAAGGTAGTTGTCTTGCGTGCCGAAGCCGAAGATCCCAGGCTGGTTGAACTGGTTGTTCAGGTCGACGAGACTGCGCTCGATGGAGCCGCCGAAATGAAAGTCGTGTTTGCCCTTTTCCCAACTGACGTCGTTGGCCCACGTGTAATTATTGCGAGTGAAGAAGGCGGCGGGGTTGTCACCGAAGGAGAAACCGCCCTGCACGCCGACGCCCTGAATGGCATTGGGCGTAGGTTGGAACGGGAGCGAAACGCCAAAGGCTGTGGCATTCACGACATCAGACCCGGGACCACGGTGGGAGACTTCGCGCGAATAGCTGAAACGGAAGTCATTGATCAGGCGGGGGGAGAAAACATGCGTCTCGTGGGCCAAGAAGTTCTGCGCCGTGATTGCAAAAGTAGCGTCCGTGTAGGATATGAGCAGCAAAGGATTAAAAACGGCCGCCTTGGTGAAGCGGTCGAATTCGTAGCGGCCGCTGAGCTTGTCATTCTGGCTAAACGAGTGATCGACGCGGCCTATGGCGGAGTCGAAGTTTTCAATGTCGGGCTTGGAAAATGGCACCGTCGGCTTCGAACCGGCAGGAATTGAACCGGCCAGGCTGAACTTAGGAGAAGCAAGGGCGGCGCCTGTGTTTGGGTCAATTCCCAGGAGTGTTGCAACGGCCGGATCGATCACGCCGGCAGGACCAGTTGCAGCAGTGGTGGGAGCACCGCAAGTGGGGCAGGCCAAGCTTTTGGGGGTCAGGAAGTTAGTGATGTCGGTCTGACCGACAACGTTTTGGCTGCCGAGGACGAGGTTTCTGAATGCAGTGCGCTGATAGCCGCCAAAGAAGAAAGTCTTGTCATGAATGATGGGGCCGCCGATCGTGCCGCCAAACTGATTGCGCTTGACACGGTCGGGAGTGGTCGGCGTGGCAAAGAAGTTCTGGGCGTTGAACACGGGATTGCGATTGAACTCGAAAGCATCGCCGTGGAAATTATTTGTGCCGGACTTGGTGATAACGTTCACGACCCCGCCCGCATTAGAGCCATATTCCGCGCTGTAGTTGCTGGTCTGTACGCTGAATTCCTGGAGCGCGTCGGGGAACGGAAAGGGCTGATTGACGTTGGTGTATTCGTCGACATAGTTACCACCGTCGAGCTGATAGCTAATTGAATTTTGACGAGCGCCATTTGCGGAGAAAGTGACGGCGCCGGGAAAAGTCTTCGTGGCGCCCTGGTCGGCGCCGCCGTTGGGAGAGTTGACGGCTCCGGCAACAAGCAAAGTGAGCTGGGCAGCGTTGCGGCCGTTGAGCGGCAATTCAGAGATGCGCTGCTGCTCGATGACTTGTTTGAGGGTCGACGTAGCCGTGTCGACCTGCACGGCATTGCTCGTTACCGTGACGACTTCGGTCGTCATGCCCAGCTTCAAGCCGAAGTTGACGGTGAGCGTTTGATCCGCAAGCAGTACGATCCCGGATTCCCTGGAGGTGCTGAACCCGTTGGCTTCGACCGACAGGTTGTATGTAGCGGGCTGAAGTGAGGGGATGACAAAGAGCCCTTCCGAATCCGAAAGTGCCGTGCGGGAGAACCCGGTGCCCACCTGGAGAGCAGTCACTTTAGCATTCGCGACGGAAGCGCCTCCGGGGTCCGTGATCCTTCCGGCAATGCTACCGAGACCCTGCGCATGCGAAGAAACCGCAACGAACAGGAGTGCGAAAAGAACGAACAAGACATGTTTCTTCATTTCAGCCTACCTTTTCGAGGCGCGCCGGAACGAGAGTCCGGAGCGGCCCGACGAACGACCACCGCGTGCGGCGGTCCTCGACGAAATAGCTGCGCACAAAAACACCGAAGCTGAACTGGACGAAGAACTCACCCGACGATTACTTTGGCCGATAGTCACAATCAGCCTTTTGAATCGTTGCGTTGGAAGGGACATTAGGAGTGCAGGCGCCGTTAGTCAATCTGGAAATTCTAAAGCAGTGGTTTAGCCAGACTGAAACAGAACCACCTGCAAGTTTAGTGTTGTCAAACATGACCGTGGAGTTTTCCGATGGGTGGGTGACGGGATACGCTATGATGACCACCGCAAACGGCCGCTATAAATGCCACAAGCAGATCTTTACGGCGAAAAAATACCTCGCAGACGGTGGACGATTGCGCTCTTGCTGGGCTTCGGAGTTCTGGTCAATTATTTTGATCGCGTGAATCTTTCTGTTTCGCGCGATGCGCTCGAAGCTTCGTTTGGGATTTCCGCGGTGATGTTTGGCTGGCTTTCGGGCGCTTACAACTGGACCTACATGCTCCTCCAACTGCCTTCCGGGCTGCTGCTGGATCGCTTTGGCGTTCGGCGCGTTGGCATCGTCAGCACGGTGATTTGGAGTGTGGCTTCCTTCGCTGGGGCCATATCCACGGGCATCGGCAGTTTGTTTGGAGCGCGTTTTCTCTTGGGGATCGGTGAAGCCCCGACGTTCCCAGCCAATTCGAAAGCGACCGGCTACTGGTTCCCTAAAAACGAACGGAGCCTGGCCACGGCGATGTTTGACTCCGCGGCGAAGTTTTCCTCCGCGATCGGAATACCCGTGTTGGGCCTGTTGCTGCTGCGCTTCGGCTGGCGATGGGATTTTGCGGCGACCGGCTTCATCAGTCTTCTTTATTTCGCGCTGTTCTATGGCGTCTATCGAAATCCGAGCGAGGATAAATTATTGACAGCCGCGGAGCGCGAGTTCATCGCGCGGGGCGGAGCGCAGCCGGAGGATCGCGTGAAGGCCTCCAAAGGAGCTCCTCTCGTTTATTTGCTGCGGCAGCGCAAAGTGTGGGGCCTGGCTTTGGGCTTCGCATCCTACAACTACACTTTCTATTTGCTCTTGACCTGGCTGCCGTCGTATCTTTCCTCCTCTTTGCACGTGGACCTGTTTCACTCGGCGCTCTATACCAGCGTGCCGTGGCTGTTCGCAACGCTCACTGACCTTGTCGTGGGCGGATGGCTCGTGGACGCATTGATACAGCGCGGGTGGAGCGCGACGCGCGTTCGGCAAGTCGTGCTTGTTGGCGGAACAATTTTTGGACTGGGGATTCTCGGGACGGCACACGCCCACAATCCCGTGACGGCGCTTTTCTGGATCAGCATGTCGATTGGAGGATTGTCCGCGGCTTCGCCCGTGGGGTGGTCGATCCCGTCATTGATCGCTCCGCGAGAAAGCGTCGGTACGCTCGGAGGCATTCTGAATTTTTGCAACCAACTCTCCGGGATTGCTGCGCCCATTTTTACGGGTTACATTGTGCAAGCGACACATTCTTTCGCCGGAGCGTTTATCGGCGCGACGGCTTTTCTGGTTCTGGGGATCTCGGGATATGTCTTTCTGCTGGGCCGTATCGAAGCGATCCCTGAACCGGCGTGAATAAAAAAAGCACGACGTGCGCTGAGAAACGCTTGATCTAGCCGGAGTCTGGAGGCTTTTCCGGGGCCGCGACGAGTGCGCGGGTCGCCCCAGTCGAGATTCCGCCGTCCACCAGCAAGGTTTGTCCCGTCACGTAGCGGCTGGACTCTGCTGCAAGAAAAACCACGGCAGCATCCAAGTCATTCGGCTGGCCGGGGCGTTCGAGCGGAATGCGATCGCAAAGATATTCAACCCACTCTTTATTTTCGTAGAGAATTTTATTTTGCTCGGTGCGAAACCATCCCGGCGCGAGGCAATTCACGGTGATGCCGTGCTTGCCCCAGTCGTCCGCGAGACTCATGGTCAATTGCCGAATGCCGCCGCGGCTGGCGCCGTAAGGGCCGAGTCCGGCGTAACCGGCGACGCTGGTGACGGAGCCAATGTTGATGATGCGGCCGTAGCGGCGCGGAACCATGAGGCGGGCCACGGCTTGCGCAACAAAAAAACTGCCACGCAAATTGGTATCGAGAACCAGGTTCCAATCGTCCCAAGTAACTTCGAGAGCGGGCTTGCGGACGTTGCATCCTGCATTGTTCACGAGAATGTCGATGTGACCGAAAGCGAATTCGGCGGCCGCAGCCATTTGGTGAATGCTGGAAAGATCGCGCACGTCGAGCTGGAGCGAAACAGCGCCGCGGCCAAGCGATTTTATTTCCGACTCAAAGGCGAGCAAGTGATCGCGATGGCGGCTGGTGATGACAAGGTCCGCGCCGGCTTTTGCCAAAGCGCGAGCCAGGTTTTGGCCAAGGCCGCGGCTCGCGCCGGTCACGATGGCGACGCGGCCGGTAAGATCGAAGAGACCGTTGATCATGGAAGTGAGGTCATCGAAGTGGAGTCATGCAAGTATGTTCATGAAACGGTTCCGGGAGTGAGGACTACTTTCATCAAGTTCGGCTCGCGGGAGTAGAGGCGCTCAAACCATTGTGGCCCGTCATCGAGAGGAGCGACGGCGGAGATGAGCGGTTTTACTTTGATTGCTCCGCTAGTTAGCAGCTCGATGGCTTTAGGATATTCTCCGGCGGACGCGCACGCCCCTTGGAGACGAATCTGGCGGGTTACGGCTTTTTGCAGCGGCAACGTGACTTCGGGAGTGATGTTGCCGACAAGCGTGACAGTTCCTCCCTTTCGGACAGAATTTATGGCGGCCCGGACGGTCGCGTCAATGCCCACCGCTTCAACGGCCACGTCGACTCCGGTGTTGTTCGTGAGGCGGAGAACTTCGGAAACCAAATCATCGCCCGTAGCATGTAGAGTTTCCGTGGCGCCGACTTCTTTGGCAAGTTTCAAGCGTGAGGCATCCACATCCGCGACACAAACTGTAGAACATCCCGCAGCGCGCAGAGATTGCAGCGTGAGAAGCCCAATCATTCCGGCGCCCAAAACGAGGGCTTGATCGCCGGAAGAAATTTTTGACAGAGAGACCGCGTGGACCGCAACAGCGACCGCTTCCAGCATGGCCGCTTCGGAAAATGAGAGACTGTCCGGCAGGAGATAAACAATTCGCTGCGGAACGATGACGTATTCTGCGAACGCTCCAGCGCAACTGTAGTCGGAGCAGGAAACTCCCAGCACGCGGCGGTGGTCGCAGAGATTAATTTCACCGCGAACGCAATAGCGGCAGGTTCCGCAAGAGATTGTGGAATCGAAAGTGACTCGATCGCCTTCGGACCAGCCGGTTACTTGCGGTCCGACTTTAGCGACGCGACCGGCAGCTTCATGGCCCATAACGATTGGCGGAATGCGGCGGCCGGAGGAACCGTCGTAGCCGTGCACGTCGCTGCCACAAATACCGCAGGCCGCCACTTTGACCAAAATTTCGCCGGGCCCGGGAGTTGGGTTGGGGAGATCGGCAATCTCCAAGTGACGATATTTAGAAAGCAGCAGCGCCTTCATACGGATTTTCGCTCCGACTCCATACCCAAAACCTTCCGCGACCGTTATAATGCCTGATAGCGCCCGTAGCTCAGCTGGATAGAGCATCTGGCTTCGAACCAGAGGGTCGGGAGTTCGAGTCTCTCCGGGCGCGCCACATACTTCTATAGATTTCTTTCCAAGAATTCGACGAACAGCTTTTCGTTTCGTCGTGAAATCCGTCCTCACGGCAGAAGAACGGCCGGGTGACGGCGAGTTCGCTTGCTCGGTTCGTTTTACTCGAATTGTTTTTTGAACTGAGCGAATTGTTGCTTCAGGTCAGAAATCTCCTTATGAGAGTCTGAAACTTCTTTGCCCAGTAACGCGATTTCTTCTTCCAGATGCGCGCTCCGTCGGAGAAGATTGTGGTTGTGCCCTCCTTTGTTTCCGGCTTGGCATCGAAGGATTCCACCTTGTCGCGCAAATCAGCGTCGCCGGACAAAAGATGGACGTAGCGGGATTCCTTGGTGCCGGGCTGGCGCAGAAGAACTTTGACGAGCGGCGGCTCGCGCTTCATCAGGTGCTGCAAACTGGATTGCACGGCGTTCAGATCGTCGAAAGGATGCATGCGCTCGGCACGAGTGCGAAGCTCGCCGGGAGTTTGCGGGCCGCGCAGGAGCAAGACGCACAGAATGGCGATTTCGTGGCGATAGAAGTTGAAGGCTTCCTGGAGGCGGTGTTCGTATTTGGTGACGCGGCTGTCCGAGGCGCTGACGGAGCGGACCAGGGATTGCCCGTCGAGCGAATGCAAGGCCTGGCGGACGGCGGCTTCGTCGAGAGTCATGACGGGATCGCGATTCGATTTCTGGTTGCAGGCGTTGGCGAGAGCGTTGAGGGAAAGCGGATAGTATTCGGGAGTGGTGATTTCTTTTTCGATGAGAGAGCCGAGGACGCGGCATTCGACGTCGTTCAGGAGGATGTTCACGGGGTGAGATGATACAACGGATGGAGAGGGGTGACTCGTGACTGGTGGCTGATGATACGTAAGGTCCCCCCGGGGGGATCTCGGAAGTGTAGCAGTGAAAGGACTTAGGTAGACGTTAGTGGCTGCTTGCAAGTGCGAAACATTCGTTCCAAGTTGGGAATTGTTGGTGCACACCCCGGCAGTTTGTGTAAGAGTGGCAAGCACAGGACTTACAGGATACCGAACTTGGAAGAGTGTACGGAGAATGGGAACTCGTCTTCGTTCTGTCCGCAGGAGGGCAAACATTGTGGGCAGAGCACTCTACTTTCCGACAAAGGTAGGAATCTACCGTCCTGACAGGACCGGTATCAACGATCACCCTTTCCTGGAAGAGAACGGAGTTATTAACCGTCACGGCGCGTGATGAACGTAAAACGAAGAGAGATTTCTCGCTGCTCAGGGCGACGCTTTCGCAGGAGCGAAAGCGGAAGAAAGAATCGCCCCGCTCCGTTCGAAATGACGGTGGTGCGGTGGGGGACGCTTCATGCCGCCCTCCCGTTTTAACTTCCCGTGGTATTCCCGTAGAGATTTCCTTTGAGATGGAAAATGAGTAGAGTAGCGGTTCGCAGTGAATGGTCGCGAGGGAATGGCTTATGGGTGGAGCGAGTGGACTCGTGCTGAGGACGCGATTGACTCCAGCGCACAGCCAGGAGTGGCTGTGCCACCCGGCAGGTTGAGGGAGCGATGAGGACGATTAAGGGGCCGGCGATATTTTTGGCGCAGTTTGCCGGGGATGTGGCGCCGTTTAACAGCTTGAAGAGTATCGCGGCGTGGGCAGCCAAGCTGGGCTACAAGGGCGTGCAAATTCCCTCATGGGATGCGCGGCTATTTGATTTGAAGCGCGCGGCGGAGAGCAAGAGCTACTGTGACGAAATCCGCGGCACGGTGACTGGGTGCGGGCTGGAGATTACGGAGCTTTCGACGCATCTGCAAGGGCAACTGGTGGCGGTGCATCCCGCTTATGACGCGGCGTTCGATGGATTTGCGCCAGAGAAGATGAGAGGCAATCCGAAAGCGCGGCAAGCGTGGGGGGTGGAGCAATTATTGTTCGCGGCGCGCGCGTCGGCCAATCTGGGACTTACAGCGCATGTGACGTTTTCGGGGGCGCTGGCGTGGCCGTACATTTACCCCTGGCCGCAGCGGCCAGCGAGGCTGATTGAAACGGCTTTTGATGAGCTGGCGAAGAGATGGCGCCCCATCTTGGATGCATTCGATAGGGCGGGAGTGGATTTGTGCTTTGAGATTCATCCGGGCGAGGATTTGCACGATGGCGCCACGTTTGAAATGTTTTTGGAGCGTGTGGGAAAGCATCCCCGATGCAATATTCTCTACGACCCGAGCCATTTCGTGCTGCAGCAGCTTGATTACCTGGAATTCATCGACCTGTACCACGAGCGCATCAAAATGTTTCACGTAAAGGATGCGGAGTTCCGTCCGACGGGGCGGCAGGGTGTTTACGGGGGCTATCAGGCTTGGGCAAACCGAGCGGGAAGGTTTCGCTCGTCGGGAGACGGGCAAGTGGATTTCGGGGCGATCTTCTCCAAGCTGACGCAGTATGACTTTCCGGGTTGGGCGGTGCTGGAGTGGGAGTGCTGCATCAAGAGCAGCGAACAGGGTGCGGCGGAGGGAGCGCCGTTCATCCAGCGGCATGTTATCCAGGCGGCGAGGAGCTCGTTTGATGAGTTCGCGAGTTCGGGGGCGGATCAGAAGGCGAACCGGAGGATGCTGGGGCTGGAGTAGCGTTCCGAAAATCCTTAACACAGAGTTCACAGAGAACGAAGCACAGAGGACACCGAGACGGAAGAAAACGAAACGCGTTGGTAAGCGACTGGTGAGACTCGCGGGAGTGGAAGTTGAGGTTCTTCGAGCATCCTCATCGGATGCCTTCAGAATGACAGCGCGAGATTTTTAATAGCTTGCTCTCATTGGATGGGACGGGAGATATGAAAGCGAATCCGAAAGCGAGTGATGGAACGAGGCGGAGGCTGCGGCTGGGGATGGTTGGCGGCGGGCCGGGAGCGTTCATTGGGGCGGTACACCGCATTGCGGCGCGGATGGATGATCGGTTTGAGCTGGTGGCGGGGGCGCTGTCCTCCAATCCCGAACGAAGCCGCGCGGCGGCGCTGGAGATGCACATCGCGCCGGAGCGGGCTTACGGAAGTTTCATGGAAATGGCCACGGCGGAAGCGAAGAGGCCGGACCGGATTGACGCCGTCTCGATCGTTACGCCCAATCATGTGCATTTCGGTCCCGCGAAGGCGTTCCTGGAGGCGGGGATTCATGTGATCTGCGACAAGCCGCTGACCACGACAGTGGAAGACGCGGTGGCGCTGGCGGGAATCGTCAAGAAGAGCGGGCTGATCTTTGGGTTGACGCACAACTACACCGGTTATCCGCTGGTGCGGCAAGCGAAGGAGATGGTGGAGGCCGGAGAGCTTGGGCGACTTCGCGTGGTGCAAGTGGAGTACGCGCAGGACTGGCTGACGACGCCGGTCGAGGCGACTGGAAATAAACAGGCGGTATGGCGGACCGATCCGGCGCAGAGCGGGCCGGCGGGATCACTGGGAGACATTGGAACGCACGCGTACAACATCGCGTGCTTCGTGACGGGACTGCGGTGCGAGCAGGTGGCGGCGGAGGTTTCGATTTTCGTGCCCGGTCGGCGACTTGACGACAACGTGCAAACGCTCCTGCGCTTTGAAGGCGGGGCGCGCGGAATGTTGTGGGCGAGCCAGGTGGCCACGGGAAACGAGAATAATCTGCGCTTGCGCGTTTACGGGGAGGCGGCCGGACTCGAATGGGGGCAGGAAAATCCAAACTATTTGCGGTTTACTCCGTACGGCAAGCCGCCGATTACGATTAGCCGAGCCGGGGCGGGGGCAACGGCTTCGGCGAAGCATGCGAGCCGGATCCCGTCCGGGCATCCCGAGGGGTACCTGGAGGCATTTGCACAACTGTATAAGGACTTGGCTGAACAGATTGCAGCGCGAAATGCGGGGCGCGCTCCGGCGGCGTCGGCGTTGCTGGTGCCGGGAGTAAAGGAAGGGGTCGAGGGAGTACAATTTATCGACGGAGTGCTGAAGTCTTCCAATCAGAATTCAGGTTGGGTGAAGCTGCCGACGGCGGTGTAAGACAGAGAGTAAAGCTGGCCGGACTAAAGGCCGGCCACTACACACGGAGGGCGAAGGCAGGCCGGACTGAAGTCCGGGCCCCTACAGATTCGAGGAAAGCTGGGCAGCAGGCCTGTTCGGAGGTGGGACAGTTAATCCCATTTTCGGTCGATTTGGCAGGGGGTTCGAGAAAGAAGGCTGGCTAAGCCATTGAAAATGAGTATAGTTAGCAAAGGGAACCTGGGGCCGGAGAGTTGCGTTCTACAAGGTATCAATATATATGGACATCCAACGACCATCTAACGCTCGTGCCAAGAAGATCCGAAGGATCACTTATGGCACCGTCGCGCTCCTCCTTTTGGGAGGGGTAACCTATGGACTCTCCAAACTCCGTCCCGCCGCGCCAAGCGTGGACCGGGCTACGATCTGGCCAGATGAAGTGAAACGCGGGCCCATGGTGGTGGAACGGCGTGGCTTGGGAACGCTGGTACCCGAAGACATCCGATGGATCGCTGCGCAGACGGACTCCCGCGTAGACCGCTGGGTGTTGCGTCCCGGGGCTATCGTCAAGCCAGATTCCATCATTATGGAACTGAGCGACCCGACGTTGCAGAGAGAGGCGCTCGACGCGGAATACCAGCTTAAGGGCGCCGAAGCGGACTACGCAAACCTTAAGGTGCAGGTGGACAGCGACCTGATGAACCAGAAGGCCAACGAAGCCTCCGTGCGCAGCGATTACGAGCAGGCTCGCCTCCAGCATGACGTGGATGAAAAGCTGTACAAAGAGGGCATCGGCTCTGACCACACCAGGAATCTCTCCAAAGTGAGGGAAGATCAACTAGCCATTCGCCTAAAACTGGAGAGCGAAAGGACCGCAGTGGCCGCGGATTCGGCGAAAGCGCGACTTGCCGCGCAGCAGGCAAAAATCGATGAGCAGAAAGCACTCTATCAACTGAAAAAGAGCCAAGTGGATGCGCTGCATGTCCGCGCGGGGATCAACGGCGTATTACAGCTGGTGCCGGTCGAAGTCGGCCAGCACATAACGCCCGGAACAAACCTGGCGCGCGTGGCTGATCCGAAGAAGCTGAAAGCAGAAATCAAGATTGCTGAGACGCAGGCGAAAGATGTGCTGATCGGACAAAAGGCGACGATTGACACACGGAATGGGGTAGTGAACGGACATGTTTCGCGAATCGATCCGTCCGTCGTGAACGGCACGGTGACCGTGGACGTGACCATCACGGATCCCCTGCCGAACGGTGCGCGGCCGGATTTGAGCGTGGATGGAACCGTGGAGATCTCGAACATAAAGGACGTGCTCTACGTGGGGCGCCCGGTGCATGGGCAGGAGAACAGCACGATCGGAATTTTCAAGGTCACGGAAGACGGATCCGAGGCTACGCGCGTCAATGTAAAGTTGGGACGCAGTTCGGTGAACACGGTAGAGATTTTGGATGGATTGAAGGTCGGGGACAAGGTGATCCTGTCGGACATGTCCGCGTGGGACGCTTTTGACCGGGTGCGCTTGAAGTAATGGTACTGCCGCCCTTCCAGGGCGCTTCGGAATTCAGGATTCCCAATTTTTGCGCCGGCTGAGAAGTCGAAAGCGGCGCCCGGCGGAGGATAGCAGAGATGTACACGCTCTTGCAGGACGTGCGCTACGGCCTGCGGATGCTCGGGAAGAACCCGGGCTTTACACTCATTGCGATTCTGACCCTGGCGCTGGGCATCGGCGCGAATACGGCGATCTTTTCCCTGCTCAATCAAGTGCTGTTGCGGCGGCTTCCTGTGCGGAATCCGAGCGAGCTAGTCATTCTAAAGTCGCCTGGGCCGAAACGTGGACATGTGTGGAGCGATGGCGACGATTCAGAGATTTTTTCGTACCCGCTCTATAAAGGGCTGGCGAAGAACACGGCGGTTTTCGATGGAGTGATCGCGCGGTTTCCGTTTTCGGCCAGCGTCGCGAGTCATGGGCAGACGGAGCGCGGCTCCGGGGAATTGGTGACCGGGAATTATTTCGATGTGCTGGGCGTGCGGCCGATTTTGGGCCGAGTGCTGTCACCAGCCGATGACGACGTTCAGGGTGCCCACCCCGTAGTTGTACTGAACCATTCCTACTGGATGCGGCATTTCGGCCGGGACGCAGGGGCGTTGAACCAAGCGATTCTGGTGAACAACACGGAGATGACGATTGTGGGAGTGGCCCAGGCGGGATTCAGCGGCATCCAGGTGGGACAGACGCCGGACATTTTTGTGCCCATGACCATGAAAGGGCAGATGACGCCGATCCGTAATGGGCTGGACGAATGGAATGATTCGTTTTTGGCGGTGCTGGCAAGGCGGAAGCTGGGCGTGTCCATGGAACAGGCGCAGGCAGGGATCAACGTAGGGTACCCTGGGCTGCTGGAACAGCAAGCGGCGACGGTTAAGTTTAAGTCGGGTGGGAAAGACGAGAAGGAGTTCTTGAGCAAGAAGATTGTGCTGTATCCCGGGGCGCAGGGGAGGACAACGGTTCAGCGGGATTCGGGACCGGCGCTGATGGCGCTGTTTGCGATGGTGGCGCTGGTACTGCTGATTGCGTGCACCAACGTTGCGAATTTGCTGCTGGCCAAGGCGGCGGCACGGCAGCGCGAGTTTGCGATTCGTTCGGCGCTGGGGGCTTCGCCGGGGCGGATGATGCAACAACTGCTGGTGGAAAGCTTCCTGTGCGCGCTAGGGGGAGGGGTCCTGGGGCTGATTTTGGGCACCTGGATAATGAACATTTTGACGCAAGCTGTCGTTTCTGAAGCAGGAGTGCAAGGCATCACGGCCCGTGTGGACGGAAGTGTAATGGGTTTTGCGGCCGCGGCGACTCTGGTTTCGGCGCTGTTATTCGGGTTGATTCCAGCGTGGCGGGCGACGAGGACGGGCGTTTCGCAAATGCTGAAAGATCAAGGGTCGACGACCTCCGCGGGGCGGGGTCATGTGCGATTCCGGAAGTACCTCGTTGCAGGACAGGTGGCGTTCACACTGTTGTTGCTGACGGGCGGGGCGCTATTTGCGCGCACGCTGTGGAACCTGCGAAAGCAAGATCTGGGACTGAGCACGGAGAACTTGATCACGTTTTCGATTTCGCCGCAGTTGAGCGGTTATGACGAAGCCAAAACGGTGGCACTGGTCGATCAGTTGAGGGATCGGCTAGGGGCGCTGCCCGGAGTGCTGGGCGTGGGGTCGTCGCAGATTGCGGTGCTGACCGGAACAGATATGGGTACGAACATTACGGTGGAAGGCCGTCAAAATCTGGACACCGATGACCGGCACGTGAATTATGACGCGGTGAGTCCCAATTATTTTTCAACTATGCGGGTGCCGCTGCTGGCCGGGCGCGAATTCAAGGCCGGAGACACGGGGACGAGCACGAAAGTGGCGATCATCAATGAAGCCATGGCAAAAGAGTTTTTTGCGAAGAGAAACCCCATTGGGGTACACCTTGCCATGGGTTCTGGGAGCGACATCAATTTCGACATAGAAGTCGTGGGGGTGGTGAAAGACGCAAAAGAGTCGCACGTCCGGGATGGGGAGCGACCGTATTTTTATCGGCCGTATTCGCAATTTGGGAAACTTTTTGGCATGAGCTTTTACGTGCGCAGCCAGCAAGATCCCCTATTGATCGCGAATGCCATGCGGGAAGCGGTCCGGGGAGCAGACGCCAACTTGCCGGTGTACGACCTAAAGACGGTACAGCGCGTCGTGGATGAAGATTTATTTGCGGAACGCGTGATTGCGGGACTTTCCGCGGCATTTGGAGGGCTGGCGGCGCTGCTGGCGGCGCTGGGGATTTACGGCGTGCTGGCGTACCTGGTGGTGCAGAGGACGCGGGAGATTGGAATTCGATTGGCGCTGGGAGCAGCCACCGGGCACGTGAGAATGCTGGTGTTCAAGGAAGTTGGATGGATGGTGCTGGCGGGCGCGCTGGCAGGATTGCCTGCGGCGTACGGGTTGGCGCGGCTGAGCGAGTCGCTGCTGTATGGAGTACACGCGGGAGATGCAACGGTGTATGCGGCATCGATGGGGATCATCTGCCTGGTGGCTTTTGTGGCATGCTACATTCCATCGCGGAGAGCGACGCGGATCGACCCTATCGTGGCACTGCGTTACGAATAGGCGCGAATCAGAATTCGTGTTGTGATTGGGTGCAAGTGAACCGAGTTTCCGAGATCGAATACGAGAAGGAGAAAACATGACAGACGCGACGGCAACGCTCATCAAAATGGAAGGCGTGAAGAAAGTTTTCTATACCGATGAGGTCGAGACGCACGCTTTGTCCGAGATTCACCTGGAGATCAAGAAGGGGCAATACATTTCGATCGCCGGGCCGTCGGGCTGCGGCAAGTCGACGTTGCTCTCCATTCTCGGTCTGCTCGATTCGCCGACGGGCGGCGAATACGCGCTCAACGGGCAGCCGGTGGCGAAGCTTTCGATCAGCGAGCGCACGCGAATCCGCAACCGCGAGATTGGATTTATTTTCCAGGCGTTCAACCTGATCGGCGATTTGACGGTTTATGAAAACGTGGAGCTGCCGTTGACGTATCGCGGCACGAGCGCGGCGGAACGGAAGCAGAAGGTGCAGCACGCGCTGGAACGCGTGGGCATGGCCCACCGGCTGCGTCACTACCCGTCGCAACTTTCCGGCGGTCAGCAGCAGCGCGTTGCCGTGGCACGCGCGCTGGTTGGTGATCCGCTGATTCTGATGGCGGACGAACCTACCGGAAACCTGGACTCGAAAAACGGCGAAGCGGTCATGGAGCTGCTGCGCGATTTGCACCGCAACGGCGCGACCGTTTGCATGGTCACACACGACCAGCGGTACGCGAACTTCGCCGAGCGCACGATTCATTTGTTTGACGGCAGGATCGTCGAGGAAACACAGGAAGCGCGCGTCGGAGCGAACTGAGGAAGCTGCTGGAGCGGCGCGATGGAAACGTTCTGGCAGGACGTGCGATTCGCCGCGCGGATGCTGGCGAAGAGTCCGAGCTTCACTGCGATCGCCGTCCTGACGCTGGCGCTCGGTATAGGCGCGAATACGGCAATATTCACGGTCGTATACGGAGTGCTGCTCCGCCCGCTGCCCTTCCCTGAGCCCGAGCGCATCGTCCAGCTCGCCGAGTCCTACCAAACACAATCCGATGAGATGAGTCTGACGGCGAAGCAGTTGGAGCGCCTGCGAGAGTTCGGCAAGCTGTTTGAGCACATCGCCGGATACACTGACGTCGGCTTCAACGTCGCGACGGGCAACGAAGCGGAACATGTCCGCGGAGTGCCTGCTTCAGCGGAATATTTCCAAGTGTTTGGTGTTCATCCGTTCGTGGGCCGCGACTTTCTTCCCGAGGAAGATCAGGGCGACGGGCAGCGCGTCGTAATACTAAGTCATTCGCTCTGGAAGCGCCGCTTCGGCGGAGATCCGTCAGCGATCGGCCGAAAAGTCCTGCTCAGCGGAGATCCGTACACGCTGATCGGTGTGATGCCCGCTGGTTTTGACCCGCGGTCCAATTCCGAACTACATCCTGGGGTTCAAGCGGACCTGTGGGTTCCCCTGGCGCTGGTGGCGAAGACGGCAGGCAGTGGAGAAAACATCGATGTGATCGCCAGGCTAAAACCGAGCGTTACGCGCGAACAGCTTCAGTCGCAGATGGACATCATTACGCGGGATTTCCGCGCACAATATCCCGACGTTGTGGGGAAAGAGCTGGTGATGAGTTTTAAGCCGTATCAGGCCATGATTGGCTTGGGGATGCGCCCGTTCCTTCTGGTTCTGCTTGGCGCAATCGGTTTTGTGCTGCTGATTGCTTGCGCCAACGTGGCCAATTTACTGCTGGCGCGCGGAAGTTCACGCGGGAGAGAGATTGCCGTACGTGTGGCGATGGGCGCCTCGCGGGCTCGCCTCGTGCGGCAGCTGCTTACGGAGAGTATGTTGATTGCATTGGGGGGCGGAGCACTCGGTTTGGCTGTAGCCGGCTCGGGGTTGGGTTCACTCCTGGCCATGGCACCCAGCATATTGCCCCGTATAAGCGATATTCAACTGGATGGCTGGACATTCGCGTTTACGTTTCTGATCTCCATTTTGACCGGCGCGGTGTTTGGGATTGCGCCCGCGCTCTACGCGACCAAGACCAATCTCAACGAAACGCTCAAAGAGGGAGAAGGAAGAGCCAGCGCCGGAGCAGGCCGGGCGAGACTGCGACAAGGATTGGTGATCGGAGAATTTGCCCTTTCGCTAGTGTTGCTGACCGGCGCCGGCCTGATGATCGCCACCTTCGCCAAATTGATAAATACCAACCCCGGCTTCGATTCGCATCACGTTCTGACCATGCAATTTTGGCTTACCGGATCGAAATACAACTCCACACCAGAAATCATGAGATTCTATCGCGCCGTCGAGCAGCGGATCGAAGGGCTGCCCGGAGTGACCGCCGCCGGCGTCGTCGCGGCGGGATTGCCGCTGGAACGCGGTGGAAACAATGGAGTGAGGATTGCGGGACGCAAAGAATCGGAATGGATCTCCATGGATTACAGGGAGATTACGCCAGGTTATCTCCAGGCCATTGGAACCCGCTTGAAGCAAGGCCGTGGATTCACGGAGTCCGATTCCGAATCCTCCAATCCAGTCGTTATCATCAATGAAGTTGTGGCTCGAAAATACTTTCCAGATCAGAGCTCCATCGGAAAGCATCTTTACGTCAGCGGCGTTCTATGTGAAGTCGTGGGAGTGGTGGGCAGCGTAAAGAGCTACATGGACAAGCCTGCTGAACCGACGACGTTCATTCCCGCAGGGCAGGCAAAATCGGGAACATCCAGGCTGTTCGAGGGCTGGTTCCCCCGAAGCATCGTCGTGCGAACGATGGGAAACCCTCTTATCCTTTCTCAAGCACTGCGGGAGGCGCTGGCTGAAGCAGATCCACTCGTACCGACTGGCGCCGTTCGATCGATGGACCAGGTGTTGTCGCATTCACTGGCGCTGCGAAGTTTCATGATGCTGCTGTTGAGCATCTTCGGAGGCCTCGCGCTGGTGCTTGCAAGTGTGGGCATTTACGGGGTTATTTCCTTCGCGGTGTCGCAACGAACGCGGGAAATCGGCGTGCGCATGGCACTGGGGGCGAAGCCTGCGGACGTGTTGCGAATGATTCTGGCGGAAGGATTGAAGCTTGTCGCCGTGGGAGTGGTGCTCGGCGTCGCTGCAGCGCTGATGCTGACGAGACTGCTCGAAGGCATGGTGTACGGAGTGAGTATGAGGGACCCGCTCATTTTCCTGCTGGTGAATCTGCTCATGGTGGCGGTCTCGCTGGCGGCATGCTACGTGCCCGCACGGCGCGCGATGCGCGTCGATCCGCTGGTTGCCTTGCGGTACGAATGAAGCGGATCATGTCCCCTTGAGGTTGGCGGCAAAAGAAACGAGAATCGTTAGTGGGAAGCTCAAGGAGATGACGTGGAGCCATTAATACAGTTGCGGAATTTAGAGAAGGTGATCGAAGCAGGGCCAAATAAATTTTGGCTATTGCGGAGAATCAATTTAGATATTCAAGCGGGCGAGTTTGTCACCATCATGGGGCCTTCGGGCGCCGGAAAGTCCACCCTGCTGAGCATCATCGGGATGCTGGATGGCGCGTGGACTGGCGACTTCTACTTTTTGGGCGAAGCGGTTCACAAACTGAACGTCAAGAAGCGGAACGAACTGCACAAAGCGAACATTGGATTCGTGTTTCAGAGCTATCACCTGATCGATAATCTGACGGTCTTCGAGAATCTGGAAGTTCCGCTCTCGTACAAGAACGTGCCGCACAAAGAGCGCGTCAGTCTGGTCTGCGACACGCTAGACCGGTTCCACATCGTGGGCAAGAAAGATTTGTTCCCGAATCAGCTCTCGGGCGGCCAGCAGCAACTTGTCGGCGTGGCTCGCGCGGTGATCCTTAGTCCGAAGCTGATCCTGGCCGACGAGCCGACTGGAAATCTGCATTCCGCGCAAGGCGAAGAGATCATGCAGCTTTTCAAAAGGCTGAATGACGGCGGGACGACGATCATCCAGGTCACGCACTCGGAGAGAAACGCCTCCTATGGAAGCCGCATTATCCAATTGAAGGACGGTTGGGTTGTGGGAGACAACGCCACGGCCGGCGCGCCAGTCGGCGCTGCACAACCCGCGTGAGCGGACATTTGCCAAGTGCGAAGCGGTACCTCGATCGCTTCTCGCCATGCCGGAACAGCGGCAGTAGGATAAACTTCGCAAAACCATTCGAATGAAAACGACTAGCCCGCACCCCTATCGAGTTCTTTTGGCGGACGACCAGGCGGACATCCGCGATGCCTTGCGCTTGCTGCTAAAGCGCGAGGGCTATGAAACGCAGGGCGTAGCCTCTCCGACTGAGGCGCTGAGCGCCGTTGAATCGCGGGAATTTGACGCGGTGCTGATGGACCTCAATTACGCGCGGGATACAACCTCGGGGCAGGAAGGGCTCGACCTGCTTACGCGCATCCAAATGCTCGACAGCACGTTGCCGGTGATCGTGATGACCGCGTGGAGCAGCATCGAAGTAGCGGTGGAAGCGATGCGCCGGGGCGCGCGCGATTTTGTCCAGAAGCCATGGGAGAATACGCGACTGCTCGCCATTCTGCGCACGCAAATCGATTTGCGGCAGGCGCTGAGGCAGGCGTCGCGCCTGGAAGCGGAAAACCGTATCCTGCGCGCGGAGTCGCGCCCGACATTTCTGGCGAAATCCGCAGCGATGGCGCCAGTGCTGGAGCTGATCGGACAAATCGGACCGTCAGATGCGAACGTTTTAATTACCGGCGAGCATGGCACCGGGAAAGAAGTGGTCGCGCGGACGCTACATGCGCTGTCGGGACGGTCGACGAAGCCGATGGTGACCGTAAATGCGGGCGGGCTCTCTGAAGGCGTGTTCGAGAGTGAGCTCTTCGGCCACGTGAAGGGAGCGTTTACCGATGCGCGGGCGGACCGCGTGGGGCGGTTCGAACTCGCAGACGGCAGCACGCTGTTCCTGGACGAAATTGCGAACGTTCCGCTCAACCTGCAGGCAAAACTCTTGCGCGTTCTGGAAACGGGTGACCTTGAACGTGTGGGCTCCTCCGCCACTCGTCGTGTCAATGTGCGAGTGCTCGCGGCAACCAACGCCGACGTGAATTCCGAGGCTGCTGCGGGCCGGTTCCGCCAAGACCTGTTATTTCGGTTGAACACTATCGAGATCCACATTCCTCCGTTGCGTGACCGCAAGGAGGACGTTGATCTCCTGGCGCATCATTTTCTGCACGGTTACGCGCAACGCTATCGCAAGAACATTTCCACTTTTGACCCCGCCGCCATCAAGGCGCTGCATGAGCACGCCTGGCCGGGCAACGTTCGCGAACTGGATCACGCGGTGGAGCGGGGCGTACTCCTCTCGCCCGGACCCGCCGTGCGCGCGGCTGATCTCGGCTTGCGCGCGCAGGCCGCCGGCGGCGCCGCCAAACTGGAGGAGATGAGCCTCGACGAAGTGGAGCGGTACCTCATCCAGCGCACACTCTCTCGACACGAGGGGAACGTCAGTCAGGCAGCCAAGGCCCTGGGATTGAGCCGCAGCGCGATGTACCGCCGGCTGCAAAAACATGGACTGGAATGAGGGAATTGTCCTATGAGCGCCGGGTCCAGCTCCTCGCGCTAGCAGCCGGTTTTCCAGGTTCGCTGATCGCCATGCTTCTCCTGTGGCATGGAAGTTATTCTTCCGGCACTGTCTGGACACTGGCCTTTCTCATTTTTTCTCTCTGGCTTGGCTTCGCCTTTTCGCTGCGGCATCGCGTTGTCTTTTCCTTGCAAACACTTTCGAATCTTCTGGCGGCTCTGCGGGAAGAAGACTTTTCGTTGCGCGCTCGCGGGGCGCGAAGCGACGATGCCATGGGTGAAGTGATGATTGAAGTCAATGCCCTCGGTGAAGTCCTTCGGCAACAGCGCTTGGGTGCACTGGAAGCCAATGCCCTCTTGCGAACCGTGATGGAGGAGATTGACCTGGCCGTTTTCACGTTTGACAACAACGCGAAGCTGCGGCTGGTCAATCGCGCGGGCGAACGCTTGCTGGGCCGTCAGGAAGAGCGGCTGCTCGGATTTACCGCGGAAGAACTGGGGCTCGGAGCTTGTCTCGAAGGAGAAGCCGCGCACACGATGGAGCTAGCCTTTTCCGGAGGATCCGGGCGCTGGGGGATGCGTCGCGGGACCTTTCGCCAGGGCGGCTTGCCTCATCACCTTGTCGTCCTGACCGATCTGAGCCGCACGCTGCGTGACGAAGAGCGCAAAGCGTGGCAGCGGCTCATTCGCGTTCTGGGGCATGAATTGAATAACTCGCTGGCGCCGATTCAATCTGTCGCCCAAGGTTTGGAGAGCGGGCTGCTGAACGCCTCCAAGTCTTCGGAACTGCAGAGCGAAGCGTCCGCTGCGATTCTGGATGATCTGCGGCAGGGCCTTGGCATCATTCGCTCGCGCACGGAGGCACTTGGGCGGTTCATGGCCGCGTACGCGCAGCTTGCACGTCTGCCGCAGCCGAAACTGCTGCCGGTAAACGTTTCGGAATGGATCGGCCGGTCCGTGAAACTTGAGACGCGTGTGAAGGTCAACGTCTCGAAAGGCCCCGAGGTGGTGATTTCGGCCGACGCTGACCAACTGGAACAGTTGCTGATCAACCTAGTTCGCAATGCGGCGGATGCGACACTGGAAACCGGCGGCTGCGTTCAGGTGGGGTGGTCCCGGAAAGGCGCTCACCTGGATGTTTGGGTTGTCGATGATGGCCCGGGCCTGCCCAATACGTCGAACCTGTTCGTTCCCTTCTTTACAACCAAGCCGGGCGGGTCCGGGATTGGATTGGTTCTGAGCCGTCAGATTGCCGAAGCCCACGGCGGTGAGCTGACTCTAAAGAATCGCCCTGACGCGCGGGGGTGCAGGGCGCTGCTTCGACTTCCCGTTTAGGGTTCTGGACATACGACACCCGCTTTCGAAATAGTCAGTCAGCTCTGCGGCAATTTTGCTCCCGGCGGGAATCGCTGGCGGTTTTACTGCTTCCGAGACGATGACTTAGGTGCACTCGTGCGCGGAAGTTGGAACCGGTAACCCACCCAAGGCTCCGTCCGGATGTATTTCGGCTGGGCGGGATTGCTTTCGATTTTCTTGCGCAACTGATTGATGACCACGCGCAGATTTTCCGTCTCTTCCCCGTAATCCGGGCCCCAAACAGATTGCAGCAGTCTCCGATGAGTTAGCGGCTTGCCCTGGTTGGCAATGAGGTGCTTGAGGACATCGAATTCCTTCGGAGTGAGGTGTACTTCCTGTCCGTGCACGGTCAACTGCCGGCTTTCAAAATCCAGGGTGAGATCTTTCGAAACAAAAGGCGGCAGGGCATCACCTGGAGCATATCGTCTTAGTGCGGCACGAATGCGCGCTAACAATTCTTCAATGCCAAAGGGCTTGACCACGTAATCGTCCGCACCGGCGTCGAGTGCGAGCACTTTATCCCGCTCGGCGTTTCGCACCGTAAGCATAATGATGGGAGCTTCGGATGCCCGCCGAATCTCCCGGCACGCGTCGATTCCACCGATTCCCGGCATGTTCACATCGAGGAGGACGAGGTCGGGCTTCGCCTTACGAACCGCATCCACGGCTTCTTCGCCGCTCTTGGCCTCGATGATCACGTATCCATGGCTGGATAGTGTGGAGCGCAGCACGCGCCGGATTTGCGGTTCATCGTCGGCAATCAGAATCGAAGCGCCCGTCATATTGACCGTTCCGTTCCACGCGCAACGGGAAGGGAAAAGGAGAAGACCGAACCATGACCGAGCTGGCTCATTACGCCAATGGTTCCCTTGTGAGCCCCCATAATCGCTTTTGCGATCGGTAAACCCATTCCAGTGCCGCGCACAAGATAGCGCTGGTCTTTCCCGCGATAGAACTTGTCGAAGATCATTCCCTGCTCGAGATCGTCGATGCCCGGACCGCGGTCAGCCACGCTTGTCGTCACGAAATTCCCGGTTAGCTCTGCGGTGATAATGATCGGTTGCTCCTTTGGCGAATACAGATTGGCATTGTCGATCAGTTTCACCAAAACGTCCTGCGCACGGTCAACGTCGGCCTCTACAGGCGGAAGATCCGGGGCTACGTTCACCTGAATTTCGCGCGTTCCCAGCGAAGATTTGGAAAGCGTCAGCGCGCCCTGAACGATCTCTTCTATCGGCGTCGGCGCGAAATGCAGCTCGATTTCACCAGCCTCGAGCCGTGCCATCTCCGCGGCTTCTTCAACGAGATGGTTCAGACGGTCACATTCTTCATTGATGATGCTCAGCAATTCGTGACTTTGCGGGACGGCTATTTCCCTACTAGCGAGCAGGCTGGTCACCGCCGCTTTCATCGAGGTGAGCGGCGTACGGAAATCGTGGGTGACGGAATCCAGCAGCGCGGACTTCAGCCGCTCGCCTTGCCTCTCTGCCTCTGTCTGGCTGAGCTGTTCCACGGCCCGCGCCCGTTCGATAGCGATGGCCACCAGGCTGCCAATTGCGTCGAGCGTCTGGCGCGAGAGCCCTGCTCCCGAAATACCAAGACTCCCGATGGCCCGCACCCCAAGGCGCACGGGAACGAAGGAAACGCTTTGCTTCGAGTCAATGGTCAGTTCGTCGCGAAGAAAGGCGGTCTTCATTCTCTCCTCATCGAGATGAGCTGCGCCGTAGCCCGAACGGTAGAACTTTTCTTTCTGTGGAAGGAATAGCTCGGCGGCGCCAGCCTCAAAGCTCTCCACAATGTAATTTGGAATGGCATTCATCAACTGGATGACGTTGCCTTCCCCGAGCAATTTTTGGCTGAATTTGTAGAGCCGTTCGATTTCGCGGCGGCGGCTATGTGCTTCGTCTGCTTCTCTCCGGATCCGCGCGGAAAGCTGGCTGCCCATGATGGAGGTGACCAAAAATGCGCCGAGAGCCACCCAATTCTGTGGGTCGGTAATAGTAAGTGTCCCGACTGGCGGCAGGAACTCATAGTTGAAGACCAGCATCGCCACGACGGACATGAATACGGACACTGCCATTCCCCAGACCGCCGAAACTGCTAGAATTGCGAGAAGAAGCGTCAGCGCTACCGTAGTTTGATTGACGAGAAGCACATGGCGGCAGAGAAACGCGATGCCGGCGACGATGGCAATGGACAGAGCGAAACCGAATGTCCGGCCGGCCAGGAATCTCTGCATTTTCCTATTCTAGCGCAGGCTTTCGCTTTGCCGCGGAGAAGATAGCCCTTTGTCAAAGAAGCCGGAAGAGTGGTTGGAAATTGCCTCTCCCCCGCAAAAGACGCGAGGCATTTTCAAGCTTTTTCTCGGCTACGCTCCGGGAGTAGGCAAGACCTTCAGCATGCTGAGCGAGGCTATCCGCCGCAAGAGCCGCGGCGAGGACGTCGTGATCGGAGTCGTGGAAACGCACGGCCGCAAAGGCATCGAAGAGCTCCTTGAAAATATCGAGTCTGTTCCGAGGAAGAAAATCGAATACAAGGGAACGATCTTCGAGGAGATGGACGTCGAGGCCATCCTCGCGCGCCATCCTCAGGTGGTTCTGGTCGACGAGCTGGCCCATACGAATATTCCGGGAAGCAAGCACCGCAAGCGCTACGAGGACGTGCAAGAGCTCTTGGCCGCAAAAATCGACGTGCTGTCCACGCTCAACATTCAGCACATCGAAAGCATCGCTCCCGTCGTGCGCTCCATCACCGGCATCACGGTGCGCGAGACGGTTCCGGACTGGGTTCCCCTTACTGCCACAGAAACCGTGATGGTTGATCTTACTCCCGAAGCGTTGCAGAACCGCATGAAGCGAGGAGACGTCTACAGCTCCGAAAAGGTGGAGCGTTCGCTGAAGAATTTCTTCCGGCGCGGCAATCTGATTGCCCTTCGCGAACTCGCGTTGCGCCAAGTTGCCGAGCAGGTCGACCGCAGCCTCGAATCCTACATGGAAGCCGAGGACATCCGGAAAAACTGGGCGGTGCGGGAACGCATTGCCGTCTGTATTTCGTCGAATCCTTCAGGACAGTATCTGATCGCTCGCGGTGCGCGCATGGCGCGCCGGATGGATGCGGAGCTCTACGTGGTTCATGTGGACCGCGAGTTCGGCTTGAAAGAATCAAACCAAAATGCGCTCAACGCCAATCTGCGTTTCGCGGAAAGTCTGGGAGCTCAGGTAGTGCGTCTTAAGGCCCGCAGCGTTGCCGACAGTGTGGCTGAATTTGTCCGTTCGAAGCACATCACACAGGTCATATTCGGCCGCGCCCCGATTCACGATTGGCGAAAGTACCTTTACCTGTCGGCCGTTCATCGTTTTCTGCGCGAATCGCCCGCCGTGGACGTGCACATCGTCACGCAGGAATCTGAAGAACAACTTTAAACTAGGGCGCCGGGGGATTTTGGACTATCCCTTTCAATTCCAGCTCGATTTGCACCGAGTGATTAACCCTGAGGAAGAAGTTGCTCGGATTCTTGAGGCCCCAATCGATGAACGGCACATTGAACTTCGCGCTGCCCGTCCAATGATCTCCCGCGAATTGCGCTTGGACAGGCACAGTCAGTTCGTGCTCGCTGCCATGCAATGCAAGAACTCCGTGCACTTGAACGGTGAAGACTCCCTGCAGAGCAATTTTCCCTTCCCCACGGTCAGGCCGGAAAATGACTTCGGTGTACTTAACACTTTCTAGAACGTCTTTGTGCATTTTCTTGTCGCGTCCATCGTTGCCGCTGTTCCCGCTGGTCGCATCCACGACGATTTCGCCGCTGGCCTTTCCGGTCGAGGTATCCAGCTGGAGGCTCCCTTTCTTGAATGCAAATGATCCATGGACGGTGTGAACCGTGCTCTCAAGCGTCCAGTGCACTTTGCTCTGCGCAGGGTCGAGCTGGAGGATAATTTCGCTGGTGGGGGCCAGGGGTGCGGCGTGCTGCGGAAGAGCATGGAGCGCAAGCACGGGCGCTGCTACCAGAAAATAGAAGACCGCCGCGAGACGGCTTCGAAACCAATTCATCTTGCGACCTTTCGATTCACGCTGTCAGTAATTGCCAGCCAAAGCGTAAGCTTGTGGCTGCCAGAAATTCCGCCGAAGACTCTCCGAGGTGTACTGCCAGAAGTCGCGCGAACAGTTCCGGCTCGCCGGCCAAACATCGCAGGGTGCGCGCTCTCAAAGACGGATAGCAATCCAGCAGCAGCAGGAGGCGGCTCATGGTATTCGGACGCCTCGCCAGTCGGCGGTGCGCCTGCTGGTAACTCTCAAGGTTTCCGCTGCCCAATGCATCGGCGAGCACTATTGCCTGGTAAAAGCTCAGACACAGTCCTTCTCCCGTGATAGCGTCGACGCTTCCGGAAGCGTCTCCAATCAACGCGATATTCCCACGGTAGACTTGATTCAGGCTGCGCGTCACGGTCACGGCACCTCGCTCCGCCGTGATTGGCTCCGCATAACGTAAGTAGCCGGCCAACCTGGGGAACTCCTTCCAGGCATCCTGAAGTCGCATCCGCGCGTCGCGCGAAATCAAGGCGACGCAAGTCTGGTCGTTGCCAAGCGGCGTGACGTACACCTGCGCTCTTTGGCCCCAATGAACCTCCATGCAATCGGTCCACGCATTCACTCGAAAGTGTTGTCTTTGCGCAAACCGGGTTTCTCGGTGCGTCTTGGGGTCCAACCCGATCCAACGCCTCACGCGCGAGTGGATTCCATCGGCTCCGATGATCCATCGCGCCTGCAGCACTGAATCACCCACAATGGCACCATCCGCGCGCAAACCAGTGACGGGTGTGTTCCAGAGCAGCCTGACTCCGCACTCTTGCGCTCGTTCGACCATCTTTTGGTGGAGCACAGTTCGACGCACGCCAAATCCTCTAGCATGCGAAAAGTTAGCTTCGACCGAGGTCGCAGAATCGATGAATCGGACTCCTCGAAAAACTTGCCCATTGTCTGGACAAATCGCCACGCCAAGCTGCCGCAGCGCCGCCATGGTGCCCGGCATGAGTCCTTCGCCACAAGCTTTATCGATGGGAGGCTTTGCGCCGTCCAAAACGGCAACAGCAAAACCCTTCATTCGTGCGGCGATGGCCGCCGCTAATCCCGCCGGGCCCCCACCTATGACCAGAATGCCTGTGCCTTCCCCCACATCTTCTCCCTGGATTTCTTCTGCTCTGGGCGACCGAAACGTACATTGGTTAGATGACGGGAATCTGCGGGAGATGTCCACTATCTCTATAATTTCGCCCCGCACTTACTCAGCCCGCTAGAAAGGCACATCGCGGGTCGCAGCCATATAAGCTACTTTTATTTGATTTAACATAAGTATTAATTTGACTGATTGACTTCCCTGCCCCATGCTGCTACTTTGGATGGCGAAGACATATGCTTTGCCTCCCCATCACAAACGATCGGATTTTTTCAAGACATAGAAATGCCCGAAATGTAGACCCGATTGTTGTACGAATTATTCCCGTCCCTGTAAGAGGGACAACAAGCGGATGATGGCGGCCTAGTACAGCATCACCGGAGCTTTCGGGCCATCATCCAGACGCAGATGATGGCCTTATTTTTTCGGCTTTTGAGATTTTCAAGATGGAGCAGTCGATGGCCGTTGAAGGGACTTTGCAGTGAGCGACTCTTTGCCCAAACCGCGCAGCCGGGCTTTGATTGATGGCCCAAAACGCGCCGGTGCGCGCGCCATGCTTCGCGCCTCCGGTCTTCAGGATGAAGACTTCAAGAAGCCGCTCATTGGCGTGGCAAATACCTGGATTGAAATTGGTCCCTGCAACTATCACCTCCGTGAACTCGCGCAGCATGTGAAGGAAGGCATTCGCGCCGCTGGCGGAACCCCTCTGGAGTTCAACACGGTTTCGATTTCCGACGGCATCACCATGGGTACCGAAGGCATGCGCACCTCCCTGGTCAGCCGCGAAGTCATCGCCGATTCCATCGAGCTCGTTACGCGCGGAAATCTTTTTGATGCGCTAGTTGTTCTCGTCGGCTGCGACAAAACGATTCCCGGCGGCATCATGGCCCTTGCCCGGCTGAATATTCCTGGTCTCATTCTGTATGGCGGCTCCATTGCTCCCGGCCAGTTTGAGGGGCACGCCGTCACGATTCAGGATGTATACGAAGCTATCGGCAAGCACGCCCGCGGCGGAATGACGGACGTTCAGCTTAAGTCCCTTGAGGTTTCCGCCTGCCCAGGAGCCGGAGCTTGCGGCGGACAGTTCACCGCGAACACGATGGCGCTGGTCTGCGAATTTCTGGGGATTGCGCCCATGGGGCTCTCCAGCGTTCCCGCAACAAACGCAGGAAAGGCGGCCGCCGGTCACCGCGCGGGCGAATTCGCCCTGGAACTTCTTCGCCACGACCTCACTCCATCGAAAATTATCACCAAAGCGGCGATTGAGAACGCCATCACCGGAGTTGCTGCGACCGGCGGCTCGACAAACTCTGTGCTGCATCTTTTGGCCATCGCCAACGAAGCGAAAATTCCCCTTTCCATCGACGATTTTGACCGCATCAGCTCGCGTGTGCCGATCATTGCCGATCTCAAACCGGGAGGACGATTTGTCGCTACCGACCTCTACGCGGCAGGCGGCACTGCGCTTGTCGCAAAGCGTTTGCTTGAAGCTGGATTGCTCCGCGGAGACGCCATCACCGTCACAGGAAGCACTCTCGCCGAAGAAGCAGCCAAAGCCAAGGAAACACCATCGCAAGAAGTCGTCCGCAAGCTCAATGAGCCACTCAAGCCCACCGGCGGGCTGGTCATCCTGAAGGGGAACATCGCTCCCGAAGGCTGCGTCATCAAGGTGGCAGGTCACAACCTTCAGAATTTCCGAGGCCCTGCGCGAGCATTCGACAACGAAGAAGCGGCCTTCGCCGCCGTCGAGCAAGGCGCCATCAAAGCTGGCGACGTAATCGTCATTCGCTATGAGGGACCGAAAGGCGGCCCGGGAATGCGTGAAATGCTCGCGGTTACCGCCGCGCTGGTCGGCGCGGGTCTGGGCGATTCCGTCGCGCTGCTCACGGACGGTCGATTTTCGGGCGCCACACATGGTCTCATGGCCGGCCACGTTGCCCCCGAAGCCGCCAACGGCGGTCCCATCGCAGCTATCGCTGACGGTGACACCATCATCTTCGATATCCCCAAGCGTCAACTGACCTTGGATGTTAGCGCGGCGGAGATTCAGAAACGTCTCGCTGCTTGGAGACCACCTCAGCCACGCTTTACGAGCGGGGTCATGGCCAAGTACGCGCTCCTTGTCTCTTCTTCTTCTCTTGGCGCGGTTACTGCCGTGCCGGCCGCTTTTTCCGTGCCAGTCGCATCTGGCTCATTTGCGAGGACTCCATGAAGCTTACCGGTGCAGAAATCCTTTGCGAATCGCTCACGCGTCTCGGCGTGAGAGTGATTTTTGGGTACCCGGGCGGCGCGATTCTGCCGGTCTACGACGCGCTCGGCAAGTCAAAGCTGCATCACGTTCTCGTGCGCCACGAACAAGGCGCCACACACATGGCCGATGGCTACGCGCGAGCCGGCGGTGGAATCGGCGTGGCCATGGCCACATCTGGTCCCGGTGCGACGAACATGGTTACCGGAATCGCCACAGCCATGATGGACTCTTCTCCCGTTGTCTGCATTACAGGCCAGGTCAGCAGCAAAGTCCTGGGTTCCGACGCGTTTCAGGAGATCGACATCACGGGCATCACCATGCCCATTACTAAACACAACGTGGTGGTTACGAAGGCGGAGGACATTGCCCGGACTATCCGTGAAGCCTTCTTGATCGCCAGCAGCGGACGACCCGGTCCGGTCCTCGTCGACATCACCAAGGATGCGCAGCAGGCCACGGCCGAATTCAATTGGGAAGCGTCTGAACCAAAACTTCCGCCGAAGCGCCAGCGCAACAATCACGATCAGGCGGAGTTCGACCGCGCCGTCGAAATGCTGAACACCGCCAAGCGGCCAATCATTCTTGCGGGCCACGGCATTATGGTTTCCGGAGCGATGCGCGCATTTGAGCAGTTCGTGCGCGCCGGCAATTATCCCGTCGCCATGACGCTCCTCGGTATCGGCTGCTTCCCTGCCAATGATCCGCTGAACCTCGGCATGATGGGGATGCACGGCGAAGCGTGGGTGAATAACGCGATTCAAGAGGCCGACCTTCTTATTGCCGTCGGTATGCGTTTTGACGACCGCGTGACCGGAGACTTGCGCACCTACGCCAAGAGCGCCCGCAAGATCCACATTGAGATCGACCGCGCGGAAATCAACAAGAACGTAAAAGTCGATGCCGCCCTCGTCGGGGACGCGCGTGAAGTACTCGAAAGGCTCACGCCCCACATCCAGACCAGCGATCACAGCGCGTGGATCCGTTACATCGCCGAACTCAAGGGCGATTCAGCAGTGCGAGACATTCAGAGCTTGCCTGATAACGGGCACCTCTACGCGGCGCATGTCATCAACGATATATGGAAAGAAACCCATGGCGAGGCTATCGTCGTCACCGACGTCGGCCAACATCAGATGTGGGAAGCGCAGTATTACCACCACAATCGTCCCCGGACGCTGATCACTTCCGGCGGACTGGGCACCATGGGCTTTTCCCTTCCCGCCGCCATCGGCGCGAAGTTCGCGAAACCCGACTCCGAAGTCTGGGTCGTCGTGGGCGACGGCGGATTCCAGATGACCATGAGCGAACTGGCTACCATCGTCCAGGAAAAGATCAACGTCAAGATCGCCATCATCAACAACGGTTATCTCGGCATGGTCCGCCAGTGGCAGGAATTTTTCTACGACAAACGCTACGTTGCTACTCCCTTGGTGGCGCCGGATTTTGCCGCGCTCGCCAATGCCTTCGGCATCCGCGGTGAACGCGTCACCAAACGCGGTGAAGTGGTGCCCATCATCCAATCCGCGCGCGAATCGAGCGAAACCGTGCTGATCGACTTCCGCGTCGAGCAGGAAGATTCCGTCTATCCCATGGTTGCCGCAGGCGCTTCATTGAGCGACATGATTCGCCGCCCGAACAATCCGCTGGTTGAAACGGCGACAGAGCCATAGGAGCAACAGAAGAACATGCAAACACTTGTCGCCTACGTCGAAAACAAGCCCGGCGTGCTCAATCGCGTCGCTTCCCTGGCGCGGCGTCTGGCCATCAATATTGATTCGCTCACGGTTGGTCCAACCGAGAATGAAGAAATCGCGCGAATGACCATCGTAGCGCATACCGATGAACGCGGCGCGCATCGACTCGAAGCGAGCCTCGAAAAGCTCGTTGACGTGTTGCTTGCGGAAAATATCTCCACTCGCGCGCTGCTCGAGCGAGACTTGGCCTTGATCAAAGTTTCTGCCGATCAGCAGAATCGTCCGCACCTGATGGAACTGATCAAGGTTTTCCGCGCGCGCGTCGTTGATGTGGCCCCGGAATCGCTCATTATCGAAGTCTCGGGCACCGTCGACAAGATTGATGGCTTGCTCGAAGTGCTTCGGCCTTTTGGTGTGTTGGAGATGGCCCGCACCGGCCGGATTTCCATGACCCGCGGCGGCGATTTGTTGCAGCCCCCGGCTGCGGAGCCAGCAAGCTCCGAACTCGAATCTGCCGGCTCCAACGTAACGTGATTGTGCTGGGGCTGAAACGAGAGTTAGGAATATCTGGACGCCTAGCGTGGTCGTCCCTTAATAACTCCACGCAGTGAAATTGCATGCCCAGCCGTATTGCGGCCGGCGAGAGGAAAAAATGCCAAATCTCTATTACGACAGTTCGGCGGACATTTCCCTGATCCAGGCTAAGAAAGTCGCGATTATCGGCTACGGTTCGCAGGGCCACGCACATGCACTCAATCTCCGCGATAGCGGCGTCTCTGTCCGCGTCGGCCTTCACGACGGGAGTGCTTCGCGCGCCAAAGCCGAAAAGGCAGGCTTGACCGTCAACACGCCCGCGGAAGCCGCAGCCTGGGCGGACGTCATCATGATTCTTGTTCCGGATACCAAGCAGCCCAAGTTATATCGCGACGCCCTCGAGCCAAATCTCAAGCCCGGCAAGACGCTGATGTTCGCGCACGGCTTCAACATCCGTTTCGGCACGATCAAGCCGCCTGCCGCAGTGGACGTCTCCATGATCGCTCCGAAGGCGCCTGGCCATCGCGTTCGCGAAGTCTTCACGGAGGGCGGAGGTACTCCCGCGCTGCTGGCGGTCGAGCAGGATGCCAGCGGCTCGGCAAAAGCGTTGGCCCTCGCTTACGCCAAGGGACTCGGCTGCACGCGCGCCGGAGTTCTGGAAACCACTTTTACCGAAGAGACTGAAACGGATCTTTTCGGCGAGCAGGCCGTACTTTGCGGCGGCGTGAGTGAACTGATCAAGGCGGGCTTCGAGACCCTCACGGAAGCGGGCTACCAGCCCGAAGTTGCCTATTTCGAATGCCTCCACGAACTCAAGCTCATCGTTGACTTGATTTATCGCGGCGGCCTCAGCTACATGCGCTATTCCGTCAGCGATACCGCCGAGCAGGGCGATTATTCCGCGGGACCGCGCATCATCACGAAACAGACGCGGGAAGAAATGCGCAAGATCCTCGCGGAAATTCGCAACGGTAGTTTTGCGAAGGCCTGGATTGCGGAAAATGAAAAGGGCTGCCCCAATTTTCTCGCCACACGCCAGCGAGAACAGCAACACTCCATCGAGCAACTCGGCCCCAAGCTTCGCGCAATGATGCCTTTCCTCCAGCCGGTCGTCGCGCCTGGGTTGGAGACCAAAGCAGCCGCCTCCAAAAAATAAACTCGATCGGTCAACAAGCGTAACTTTTATTTATCACCACGGACTCTGATTGACATCCGGCTGAAATTGAGCATTCCTCTGGCATGTTGCAACGCAAAGAGGTCGCCTCTGCCCATCGAAATCATCCCGCAGTGCGCGATCAAACTCCTCAACGGCCGCGGAGTCGGCTATCATGTCCGCTGTGACGTTATGGAGCGCTGGACCACGAAAATGGAAACCTAGCGTGCCCGTTGATTCACGTTTTGTGCGAATCAGCGTTCTCATTCTTGCGGCCGCGGTCCTAAGTTACTTCTCCTCTCTTGCACTTTCACAATCGTCAACCGCGCTCCTTCCTGGCCCCAAGCCTCCGGACGCCCCTGAGCAGTGGAAACCTTGGATTGGCGATTACGGGACTGGCGAGGTGAATTTCGTCGTCGGCGAGTTGGAAGGGCATCTGCTAATCATCGACAATCACGGCAAGAGATGGGATTTGCCCTCGTTACCAATCGAAAGATCTGTGACGGCCGAACGGACCAGCACGACACTCGTCATATTGCGCTTCTTGCGCGAGCCTTCGGGTACACAGGTATTGCTTACGAATGATCTGGGCTGGTCGAAGAAAACGTACGGCGTAGACGATCACCATGTCGCGCGAATGAAACCCGTTCAACCCATCAATGAACTCCGCTCTCTTGCGCTCGCGGCCAAACCTCCAGAGGAATCCGGCTCGTTTCGAAAGCTGGAACTTGTCGAATTGGCGCTCCTCGATCCTTCAATTCATCTTGATATTCGTTACGCCACATCGAACGACTTTCTCGGCATTCCCGTTTATTCGCAAGCCCGTGCCTTTCTTCAGCGCCCCGCCGCCGAAGCTCTGCTACGCGTTCAACAAGAGCTCAAGCGCGTGGGCTATGGCTTGCTGATCCACGACGCGTATCGCCCCTGGTACGTCACGAAAATCTTCTGGGAGGCCACGCCGCCCGAGGGAAAAATCTTCGTCGCGGATCCTGCGCAAGGCTCGCGCCACAACCGCGGCTGCGCCGTCGATCTCACCCTGTACGATCTTTCCTTGAGAAAACCGGTCGAAATGCCCGGCACTTATGATGAAATGTCTCCACGCTCGTATCCCGATTACCCGGGCGGAACTTCTCTGCAGCGATGGCATCGCCACCTGCTTCGCCGCGCGATGGAATCGCAAGGGTTTACTGTCTATGAGGCGGAGTGGTGGCATTTCGATTACAAAGATTGGAAAGAATATCCGATTTTGAATGTTCCCTTCGAAAAGCTTGGCTCGGATGGTGCCGCCAACTCGGTTCACCAGCAGCCCTGAACGTAATCACATCGTGGAGGACTTTCTTGAAGAATAGAACCCGCGCTTTGCCTCCCCCCTGCATCATGCTCGTCTTATGGTTCCTCGCACTCCAAGCAGTCCCCGCGCACGCGCAAGCCGACAATTCGCTCGCACAACGCATCCGGAAAATCGTCAGCCGCCCCGAATTTGCTCATGCCAACTTCGGTATCGAGTTCTATTCCCTCGACACCGGCAAGGTCATCTATGCGCTCAATGCTGACAAATTGTTTGTTCCCGCCTCGACCACGAAAATTCTCACCGAAGGCACTCTCCTCGCGAAGCTCGGCGCCGACTACCGCTTCCATACACTCGTCTACCGTACGGGCGCAATCGACAAGCACGGCATACTTAAAGGCGATCTAATCCTCGTCGCCAGCGGCGATCCCAATCTTTCGAACCGCGTCCAGCCCGACGGTACCCTCGCTTTCGTCGATGAAGATCACTCTTACCAGGGCCCTGCTCTTCTCGGCGATCCTCTCTCGGTCATCAAGCAACTCGCAAAAGAAGTCGCCGCCAAAGGCATTCGCAAAATCGACGGACGCGTGTTGATTGACACGACGCTTTTCCCCGACGGCCCTCGCGAAGGGGGCACAAACGTCGTGATGTCCTCCATCATGGTCAATGACAACGTCATCGACCTCATCGGGGCACCGGGCACGAAAGCAGGCGATCCCGTCGATTTCAAATCTTCGCCTCAGACTTCCTACATCAAGTTCGTGAATCATTTGCTCACGTCTCCCGCCGGCACCAAGCCGTCCTTCGAGCCGCCGGATTTCGTGACAAACCCGGATGGTTCCGTCTCGATCACACTTTCGGGCGGCCTTCCAGTCGGCATCACTCCCCTACCTGCTTCGGTCGCCGTCCCCTCCCCCACAAAATTTGCAGAAGCTGTCTTCCGCGAGGCGCTGTCAGCCGCAGGCATACAAATCAAAAACAATCCTGCGCCCAGCGTTACTGATTTTTCTCCATACACGCGTTTCTATACGGCAGAGAATCAGGTAGCCGAGCACGTTTCTCCTGCACTCTCGGAAGAAATCAAGGTCACGCTCAAGGTCAGCCAAAACCTGCACGCCGGCATGGGGCCGTACCTGCTCGGCGCGCTCGCTGGGAAAGACACGAAGAGCCCGCTCGATGCTGGCTTCAAGATCGAGCATGACTTTCTCCAGTCAGCAAAGCTCGATCTGTCCGGCGCCGCGCAGGGCGATGGAGCCGGAGGCGATTGGGCCGACCTGTTCAGTCCCGACTTCATGGTGCACTACCTCACCTATTGGTCCACTCGCCCTGACTATCAGGATTTCTTCAAAGCACTCCCGATTCTTGGCAAAGATGGCACGCTGGCGAAAATTCAGACCAATTCCCCAGGCGCAGGTCATGTCTTCGCAAAAACCGGCACGTTTGGCTCTGAAGACAAACTGGGCGGCAAGATGATGCTCAACGGCAAAGGCCTTGCCGGCTATGTCCTCGCCAAAAACGGCAAGAGATTGGCATTTGCCGCGTATGTTAATCACGTTTCGCTCGCTCCTGATCCGCAAGCCTCCCAGCAGGTGGCCGGTCAAGCCCTCGGAGAAATCGCGGCTGCTGCCTATGACGCCGATCTGGATTCCTCCGCGAATGCAGGTGAATACGATCTCATCATCCGCAACGGTCACGTCATGGACGGTACGGGGAACCCCTGGTTCGCCGCGGATATTGCTCTCAGCGGGGATCGCGTCGCGGCTATCGGCGATTTGCGCGAAGCTCATGCCAAACGCGAAATCGAGGCCAAGGGCCGCGTCGTCGCCCCGGGCTTCATTGACATGCTCGGCCAGTCGGAAGTCTCGCTCCTCCTCGACAATCGTTCGTTGAGCAAACTGTCTCAGGGGATCACCACGGAAATCACCGGCGAGGGCGGATCCATCGCTCCGCAAAATGAAAAAACCATCGCGCCTCAAAAACCGTTTCTCGACCAGTACAAACTCATGGTCGATTGGACCACACTCGACGGTTATTTCCGCCGCCTCGAAAAGCAAGGTACGCCGCTCAACATCGGCACTTACGTCGGCTCGGCGCAAGTCCGCGAAGCTGTGATCGGCGATGACGATCGTGCTCCTACGCCCGCCGAGCTAGAACAAATGAAATCCCTCGTCGAGCAAGCCATGAAGGACGGAGCTCTCGGGATTTCCAGCGCCCTTATCTATCCGCCGAACATCTACGCGAAGACCGAAGAGCTTATCGCCCTTGCGCAAGTCGCCTCAAAATACGGCGGCCTGTATGCCACGCATATGCGCAGCGAAGGCGCTTCCGAAATGCCCGCGCTCGCTGAAGCCATCCGCATCGGCAGGGAAGCCAATCTGCCCGTCGAAGTCTTTCATCTCAAAGTCAGCGGCAAACCGCGCTGGGGCAGCATGAAAAACGTCGTGGCCGCCATTCAGCTTGCGCGCGATTCAGGCCTTGATATAGCCGCCGATATGTATCCCTACCCCGCTGGCGCAACGGCGCTGGCTTCGGCCCTTCCGCCGTGGGTCGCCGATGGCGGAGTCCAGAAGTTGCTGGAGCGATTGAAAGACCCGGCCATTCGGACGCGCATCAAGAAGGATCTCGCCGGAGACCATCCTAATTGGGAGAATCTTTTTTACGACTGCGGCGGCGCTGCGGGAATTCTCATCGCCTCTGCTGAAAATCCAGATCTCAAGCAATTCGCGGGAAAAACTCTGGACGACGTTGCCAGAGCATGGAAGAAATCTCCAGAGGACACTCTCATGGATTTCGTCCTCGCCGATAAAGCGCAATCCGGGGCCATCTATTTCATGGCTAGCGAAGAAGACCTCCGCACCGGCCTCAGCCAGCCTTGGACAAGTATCGGCCTCGATGCCGGTGAAATGTCTCTTGACGGGCCCACCTACGAGCCGCACACACATCCGCGCGCCATGGGCTCGATGCCGCGTTTCCTTGGCCACTATGTCCGCGGCGAGCATCTCACGCCCTTGGAAGCCGCGATTCGCAAGATCACATCTCTTCCCGCTCAGCGCGAACACCTCGAGAGCCGCGGTCTCCTCAAGCCCGGCTACTTCGCTGACATCACCATCTTCGATCCCGCAACCATCATCGACCATGCCACGTTCACGAAGCCTGATCAGCTTTCCGAGGGCATCGACTACACCATCGTCAATGGGCAGGTCGAATACGATCAGGGAAAATTGACCGGCGCGAAAGCGGGACGAGTATTGCGTGGCCGCGGCTGGCAGCCGACAGCTCAGTGAGAGAAGAACGCGGTTGGATTCTCTTGGGGGACTGTTGTTTAGAAAAGCGGCATGAGCTCGGGTGCTGGTGTGGCGGCTTCAGCTCAGCGCCGTTTTCCCCATCTCGGCCACGCGCCGCTCATAGGTCATTTCCACCAAACCGTGCTTTCCGTAATATCGCAGCACAATCTTGTGGCCCGGCTCAATCTTCGCGCGCGTCTTGATCAGGGAATCAGAAAGCTCCACCCACTGCCCGTTTACGAGATAGCTTCCTTCCCATCCGCGCAGCTCGAAATGTCCGTCGTTTTTTAGAATGAGTGGCGCCGCTTTGCACGGAATCACCTTGCCGTGCACCTTGGCCTGAGCACACTGGTAGCGCCCCGAAAGGTCCACGGTTTGTGCTTTGCTTTGCGGCGTGAGGAAAAGTACAAGGGCTGCAGTCGCGATGCTACGCGCCAGCGCCAAGCGCACCCGGGCGTACCCCATTGGAGTCTCCACTTCCAGGTCGCATAGCTGCGGGCAGCGGTCCCTGGCCATTGGTACAGGTGCAATTCACTAACCAACGAGCCCTGGTGCAACCTTATCATTTACAATAACTTACAAACTGGCCGTCCGGCCACACAGGCCATCGAGGGTAGCATTCTTCCCCTCTTATCGTCCCAAAAAGGAACTCTTTTGCACCCTCCAAAATGGCACTTCCCCAGCTAAATCTGGCCCGAAACCTCATTCAAAGGGCAGTTCCGCCACCGCCTGCCCATCCTTCCGGGGATCGGAGGCCCCGTAATTCACGCGCGCCGCAGAATCTCTCATCACCGCTTGCCCGCCACCCATGCCGCTGGAATATGCGCCTTTCAAATCAATCTTATGACCTTTGTTCGTCAACTCATTCCGTACGTTTTGGCCGAAGCGATTCTCCATCATCACGTCGCAGCCGCTGAAAGTGCGCTTGGTGAACCTCGGCGCCTCCAGCGCTGCTTGAATATTCATCTTGAAATCCACCATGTTTGCCACGAATTGCGCGTGCGCCTGCGACTGGTTCCATCCGCCCATGATCCCGAACGCCACGCGCACATCTCCCTTTTGCGCAAATGCTGGAATGATTGTGTGTAACGGCCTCTTTCTCCCCGCCAGCGCATTTGGCGAATTTGGATCCATGCTGAAGAGTCCGCCGCGATCGTGCAGCGCAAACCCCGTCCCCGCGGCAACGATGCCCGATCCGAAAGCTTCGTAGTTGCTCTGGATGAGGGACACCATGTTTCCCTCACGGTCCACGACGCTCAGATACGTCGTATCGTTTCCGACCGGGATTGCCCCGGCGGTCGCGTCGCAGATGGCTTTGTCTGCGTCAATCAACTTGGCTCTTTGTGCCGCCCATTCTTTCGAAAGCAGCGTCGCAACCGGCAATTTCTGTTTCCGCGGATCGCCGATGTATTTCACAAGATCCGCGTACGCCAGTTTTTTCGCCTCGATCATGACGTGCAGGGCTTTCGTCGAGCCGAATCCCCAATCCTTCTGCCCCAGCGGAAACGTCTCCATAATATTCAGCATTTCTAGGGCGGCGAGGCCTTGGACGTTGGGCGGCAACTCGTAAATCGTCCATTCGCGATAGGTCGTCGAAATGGGCTCCACGAATTCGCTGGAAAATTCGGCCAGGTCTTGCGCGGTCATCGGTCCGTTGTGCCGCTTCATCGATTCCAGAATCTTCGTGGCAATTTCGCCTTTGTAAAACGCGTCTCTGCCATGCTGTGCAATCTGCTCGAGCGACCACGCCAAATCAGGATTGTTGAACACCTCGCCCACTTTCGGTGCCCGGTCTCCCGGAAGATAAGTCTTCGTTGCCGTTTCATCGGTCCGCAGGTAATCCACTTCTCCCGCCCAGTACGCAGCCGTCCATTCGGGAACCGGGAATCCGTCCAGCGCCGTTCGAATCGCCGCCGCCAGATCCTCCGCCAGTTTCTTTCTCCCAAACTTATCCGCAAGCTTCTGCCAGCCATCCACCGCGCCAGGCACCGTAATCGCGTTCACTTCCTGCTGCGGCATGCTTCGATTTCCCTGCTTCTGCAAATACTCGATCGTCAATCCCTTGGGCGCCCATCCACTCGCATTTATCCCGTACAACTTGTCCGCCTTCGCGTCATAAACAATCGCGAACAAATCTCCGCCGATACCGTTCATCATCGGCTCCACGACTCCCATCATCGCATTCGTCGCAATCGCCGCATCCACCGCATTCCCGCCGCGTTCGAGAATGCGCGCACCAGCCTGCGCCGCGAGCGGCGACTCTGCCGCAACAATCCCATTCCGCGAAATCACCATCGACCGCCCCTGCGAACGGTCCTGCGCATCAACATCTTGTCCGGCCGTCAAAATTGCGATGGAGAGATACAGGAATACGCGCAACATGGAAAAGGTTTTCATCGTTTGTAATGGCGTTTATTGGATTTTCTGATCCTTTTGAACTTCTTTGTCTTTCGCGGTCAAAAGGCGACCTACGCGCCTCCGGGCTTTGACCGAAAGACTCTCGTAAAGGGAGACAATCTTCTGTACCGCCTCTTTTTCCGTGCTGGGCCGGACGGCGGATGGAGCATTCTTGCCGTGCGCCAGACGCTTAGGTGAAGGCAGATAGCTGGCTGAATATTCCTCCCCAGACGTCGCATGTGACAGTCGCCATTCGTGCTCCCGACACCGTGCCCATGATAATTGCAAAACGTTTATCGCAGAAGCGAATCCTTCTCTTAATTCGCTTCGACCAGCCCATGTGGTTGGCATTTCCCCGGCAACGCCCTAGAATTCAGGAGACGTGGGTCGGCGTTCCGGCTAAGCTCATCTGCTGATCCATTGTTTGCCAGGTTGCGGAGACTACCCACTTGTCTGAGCAGCGCCCCGCCATGCAGAACGCGACGCCGGTTGCCCCGCGCGATCCGCGCCTCAACGCGCAGATCGACGCCATGCTTGCCGCCCGCCATTCCGATCCGTTCGCCCTGCTCGGCCCGCATCCCGTCGACGGCAACTGTACGGTGCGCTTTTTTCTGCCTTGGGCCGCCGAAGCATCCATCTCTCTGAAACCTCCTGCCGTCGAAGGCGGTACTCTCGCTCCCGCCAAAGTCACCGACGCCGTCAAACTTCGCCCCGAAGGCTTCTTTGAAGCCACCTGGCCCTCGAACCAATCCTCTCCATCCTCCCCGGGCAGCTACAAGATTCAGGGGCGCACACACTTCGGCGATTCCTTCGAAATCTTCGATCCGTATGCTTTTCCCGTCGTCCTTAGCGAATTTGATCTCTACCTCATGGGCGAGGGCCGTCACTACGACACGTACGAGAAACTCGGCGCCCATGTCATAACCCTCGAGGGCGTTCGCGGCGTTCACTTTGCCGCGTGGGCCCCCAGCGCAAAGCGCGTCAGCGTCGTGGGCGACTTCAATGGTTGGGACGGCCGCGTCCATCCTATGCGCGCTCGTGGCTCCTCCGGCATCTGGGAAATCTTCCTCCCGGAGCAAAACGAAGGCGCCATTTACAAATACGAAATAGTTGGTCCAAACGGCAACATCCTTCCTCTGAAGGCCGATCCCTACGCCTTCCGCTCTGAGCTGCGCCCCCACACCGGCTCCGTCGTCGCGCGCCTCGATCACCACAAATGGCAGGACTCCGATTGGCTTTCCCACCGCGCGCAGAAAAACTGGTTCGAGTCGCCTATTTCAATCTATGAAGTCCATCTCGGTTCCTGGCGACGCATCCCCGAAGATCACGATCGCTGGCTCACCTACCGCGAGTTAGGCGACCAGCTCATTCCCTACGTCAAGGATCTTGGCTACACGCACATCGAATTGCTTCCCATCATGGAGCATCCCTACGACGGCTCCTGGGGCTACCAGACTCTGGGCTACTACGCGGCCACCAGCCGCTTCGGATCGCCTGCCGAATTCATGGAATTTGTCGACCGCTGCCACCAGGCCGGCATCGGCGTGATTCTCGACTGGACACCCGCGCATTTTCCCCGCGACGCCCACGGTCTCTCCCAGTTCGATGGCACGCATCTCTACGAACATTCGGACCCGCGCCAGGGCGCGCACCCGGACTGGGGCACGCTTGTCTACAATTACGGCCGCAACGAGGTCCAGAACTATCTCATCTCCAACGCGCTCTTCTGGCTGGACAAGTACCACATCGATGGCCTTCGCGTGGACGCTGTCGCCTCCATGCTCTATCTCGACTATTCACGCAAGCCCGGCGAGTGGGTTCCCAACCAATTCGGCGGCCGCGAAAATCTCCACGCCATCGACTTCATCAAGCGCATGAACGAAGTCGCCCATGGAAAATTTCCCGGTATTCTCACCATCGCCGAAGAGTCCACTTCCTGGCCCGCCGTCTCCCGTCCCACCTATCTCGGCGGGCTCGGCTTCAGCTTCAAATGGAACATGGGCTGGATGAACGACACGCTAAAATACTTCTCTCACGATCCCGTTCATCGCAAGTACGAGCACAACAAACTCACCTTCTCGCTCCTGTATGCTTTCACGGAAAATTTCTTGCTCCCCTTTTCTCACGACGAAGTCGTTCACGGCAAAAACTCCCTTCTCCACAAAATGCCCGGCGACATGTGGCAGCAATTCGCCAATCTCCGCTTGCTCTATGCCTATCAGTGCGCCCACCCGGGAAAAAAACTTCTCTTTATGGGCCAAGAACTCGCCCAACGTAACGAATGGAACGAAGCCCGCAGCCTTGATTGGCATCTCCTCCAGCACGATTCCCACCGCGGCATCCAGCGACTCGTCGGCGATCTCAACCATCTTTACGCGGCCGAGCCTGCCCTTCACCAGGTCGAATTTGATTGGCACGGTTTCGAATGGATTGACGCCAACGACGCCGACAACAGCGTTCTTTCTTTCATCCGCCGCGGCAAAAATCTCGAAGACCTCATCGTTGCCGTCATCAACGCCACGCCCGTCGTGCGCGAAGGCTACCGTCTCGGCGTTCCGCAATCCGGCTTCTATCGCGAAATCATGAATACCGACGCCGCCCACTACGGCGGCTCCAACGTCGGCAACATGGGCGGCCAGCAAGCTGCCGATCATCCCGCCCAAGGCCGCCAGTATTCCCTCGTACTTACCCTTCCGCCCCTCGCCGCCGTTTTCCTGAAGTGGCTTCCTGCAGAGTCGTAATGCCTTGTGACCTGTCGCACTGTAGTTGCATCCAAAACCGAGTTGGCAGACATTACAGTTATTTGCTGCTCACTTACGGTGCGTTCGGCTCATTTTTTGCGAACAATACACCCGCGATTTCATGGAGGTGGCCATGACTTCTTTTTTCTTAAACGGAAAACCTGTAACTGTCGATGACGATCCCTCGACTCCGCTGCTCTGGGTAATCCGTGACTCCCTAGGATTGACGGGCACAAAATTCGGCTGCGGCATGGCGCTATGCGGGGCCTGCACCGTCCATCTGGAAGGCGCCGCCATCCGTTCCTGCGTGGCGCCGCTCTCTCGCGTGTCGGGCAAGCATGTCACCACGATTGAAGGCCTTTCCCCGGACTTTTCCCATCCACTTCAGCGCGCCTGGATCGAAGTCGATGTCCCTCAGTGCGGTTATTGTCAATCGGGACAAATCATGAGCGCCGCTGTGTTATTGAAGGAGATTCCGAAGCCCACGGACAAAGACATTGACGAAGCCATGTCCGGCAATATCTGCCGATGCGGCACCTACTCGCGCATTCGGCGCGCTATCCATCGCGCATCAGAGCTCGCCATCGAAAAGAGGCCGTCATGAACTATCTCGATGATCCTTCCAAATCCTCTCCACCACTTCCAACTGCAGACTCCTCTTCTCAAGCGAAAACATTGCGAGTCCCTCGCCGCGATTTCCTGAAAACCTCCGCTACGATTGGCGGCGGCTTGTGTTTCGCCGCCTATGTGCCGGAGCTCGCCGCCCGTTCGCTGAAAAACTCGCCCGCAAACGATGTTAGCTTCGCCCCCAATGCCTTCGTCCGCATCGCTCCCGACGATTCGGTCACGATCATCGCCAATCACTCCGAAATGGGTCAGGGCATCTACACCAGCCTGCCCATGTTGCTCAACGAAGAACTGGAAGCGGAGTGGTCAAAAATCAAAGTCGAGGCTGCGCCCGTTGATGCCGCTTACAACCATACTGTCTTTGGCCTTCAAATGACCGGCGGCAGCACTACCACGCCCTCCGAGTGGGAGCGCTTTCGCAAGATGGGCGCGATGGCGCGCCTTATGCTCGTCGACGCCGCCGCGCAGAAGTGGAGCGTCCCGGCTTCGCAGTGTCACGTCGAAAAGGGCGCAGTCATTCACAGTGCCTCGGGCCGTAAGGCAAACTACGGTTCTCTCGTCGCCGCCGCATCGCTATTGAAACCACCCGCGGACATACCACTTAAGGATCCAAAGCAATTCACATTAATCGGAAAACCGACTCGACGCCTCGACACGCCCTCAAAAATCAATGGCACCGCCCAGTTCGGCCTCGATGTGCGCGTCACCGGCATGCTCTTTGCTCTGGTAGCACGTCCGCCGGTCTTTGGCGGCAAGCTTGGGAATTTCGACGCCTCCGAAGCCCTGAAGATCAAGGGTGTCCGCGCCATTGAGCAAGTTCCCTCGGGAGTGGCTGTCATCGCGGACCGTTTCTGGTCCGCCAAACTTGGCCGCGACAAACTCAAGATTTCCTGGGATGAAGGCGATAACGCAAAACTCTCGACCCCTCAAATGCTCGCCGATTTTTCCAGACAATCCGCCTTACCGGGAACCGTCGCGAGGAAAACCGGCGATGCGGCGGCGGCTTTAGCAGCCGCTGCGAAAACCATCACCGCCGAGTACGATGTTCCTTACCTCGCTCACGCCATGATGGAGCCGCTGAATTGTGTGGTCGACCTGCGCGCTGATAGCTGCGAAATCTGGACGGGCACGCAGTTCGAAACCATTGACCGCGCCAACGCCGCGCAGGTTGCCGGCCTGCCTCCGGAAAAAGTTCAAATTCATACTACGCTCCTTGGCGGTGGCTTCGGCAGACGCGCCAATCCCGTCTCTGACTTTGTCGTCGAAGCGGTGCATGTCGCCAAGATCGCCAAGGCGCCGGTAAAAGTTGTCTGGACGCGCGAAGACGACCTTGCCGGCGGCTGGTATCGCCCCATGTGGCACGACCGCTTTGTCGCTGGGCTAGACGCGGCGGGCAATCCCACAGCTTGGACTCACACGATTGTCGGCCAGTCCATCACGCAGGGGACGGCCTTTGCCGCATACACGATCAACAAGGAAGGTGTCGACAGCACTTCCGTTGAAGGTGCCGCCGATATCCTTTATGGAATTCCCAATCTTCAGGTTGACTTGCACACTCCGAAAATCGGCGTTCCGGTGCAATGGTGGCGCTCCGTCGGCCACTCGCACACCGGCTTTTCTGTCGAAAGCTTTTTCGACGAAGTCGCTCACGCGGGAGGAAAAGATCCTTACGAACTGCGCCGCCAACTTCTCGCCAATCAAACCCGCATGAGTGCCGTTTTGAACTTGGTGGCTGAGAAAGCCGCGTGGGGAAAGCCGCTGCCAACCGGGCATGGCCGCGGCATCGCCACGCATTTCTCATTTGACAGCTATGTTGCCCAGGTCGTCGAGGCATCTGTGGAGAAGGACGGCACGGTGCGCGTGCATCGTGTCGTATGCGCCGTCGATTGCGGACGCGTCGTCAATCCGGACATCGTCAAGGCGCAAATGGAAGGCGGCATCATCTTCGGCCTGACCGCCGCCCTCAAAACGGAAATCACTCTCGAAAACGGCCGCGTCCAGCAAAGGAATTTCCACGACTACCAGATGCTCCGCATGTTCGAATCCCCGGAGATCGAAGTGCACATCGTTCCGAGCGAAGTAAGTCCTACGGGCGTGGGCGAGCCCAGCGTGCCCCCCGTTGCTCCGGCACTGACCAACGCCATTTTCGCTGCCACGGGCAAGCGTGTCAGACGCCTTCCCATTCGTGCCGCTGATCTCGTCGCGGGAAGCGGAGCTGGGTCATGACAGCACGAAAAACAAAGCACTATCGCCTGCCGTTGCTTTGGCTTTCGGCGACGTGCGGTGCTGCGCGGCTGAGTATCGCGGCCGCAGTCGCCACCGTTTTTGCTGCGCCCCCAAGCCCCAGACCCGACGCCAACGCATCGCGCGAGGCCTTCTTGCAGGTCTACAAAGTCTTCACTTCGCCGCGTTGTCAGAACTGCCACCCGGCTGGAGACTCTCCGTTGCAAGGCGACGACAGCCACGTCCATTTGCAAAATGTAAGACGTGGCAAGGACGGCCACGGTGTCTACGGCATGCGATGCGACACCTGCCACCAAACCACCAATCTTTCCGGCGAGCACATGCCTCCGGGGAATCCCAAGTGGTCTCTTCCATCCGCGGACCACAAAATGGTTTTCGTTGGACGCGCACCTGCTGAACTCTGCCGCCAGCTAAGGGATCCAAAACAAACCGGTGGCCGCTCTCTACAGCAGCTGTTGGAACATGTATCGTCCGATGATCTAGTCGGCTGGGCCTGGGATCCCGGCGACGGGCGCACTCCGCCTCCGCTCTCGCGTGCCGAAACCGTGGCGCAAATGAAAATCTGGGTTGAAGGCGGCGGAGCCTGCCCCCCATAATAGACCGCCTTCTGCGGCTCGAAAGCGCGCGAGAGTCTGGCGAGTTTGCACATGACCGAACAAATGCAAAAGCTCGCTGAACTTTCTACAGCGGGCGCTGAAGTTTCGCGTGCGAAGCTGTCGCTCGTGAACACGAGACTCATCAATTGGTCCGGCTTCGTTTTTGCGATACTGCAAAGCGCGTGCACGGCCGTCATCGCCATCAGCGGCCTGCGCGTCGCCATCGGCCTCAGCGCTCTCGCGGCGGCCGCCGGAATTCACGCACCGGCTCACGGATTTCATCAGCATGCCGTCCGCATCCCCATGATGGTTTTGGCCTTCTTGGGAGCCGTTATCAATCTTTATGTAGTTGGAAAAGTGCGCCGTTTACGCGGTAAGCCCGCCGCTCAATGGCGCCAACAACCTGTGACGAAAAAGAAGCTCAATTCCGAGCGCTTTCAAATCGCTCTCTCCATTCTCACCTTGATTCTCCTCGCCGCCGAATGGATCACTCATCCGCTTGTCCATCGCGTCCCTTAAACCCGCTCGCCAGGTCTGGACCAAGCCCAAAGACCAGAAGCGACTTCTCACCCCTTACTGAGGCATGTAAGGTCTCATGTCTTGGGCGAAGTTCTGCAATGCAGCAATATCCTCAGCCGACGCATTCTTAAGCAGGTTTCGACGCGCAACGGCCTCCCGCGCAGCATATTCTGCGGTCCATTGCTTCAGGAACACGCCCTCCCTCAGATATCTGAGGCGCTGAAGGGTACCGTCAGAAGCGCCTCCGTACTTGTCCACTTGCTCCAGGAAGAAATCGACCAAAGGTGTGGGAATCTCAAAGGAGTCCGGGACATCGCGGCGTGTATATTCATAAATCGTCTTTTGATGCCAGGGATTGAATTTTTTTGTGTCAAATAGATCATTTTCGCCCAGGAAAATTTGCGAAGTGGGCACAATCACACGGATAACTGCAGCCGCCGTTGGGTGTACTACCCACACTGCAACCGTATGGTTGGCAGCCGGCCAGAACAGTCCAACACCTTCCACGCCTGCGCGCTCTACCAGGAATGCATAAAGAGCCGACAACTCAACGCACTCTGCCGTGGCAGTTGGCACCAGCGGCGAGGGCTGAGTAGCGATCTTCCATTGCTGCCAAATCCGATCTGAATTGGGAGGCTGGTCCGTAATGTCCCAATGAAGATTCCAATAACCGGCATCCCTGGTTGCCTCGAATAACAGCCGCACAACGACGTACTCGGAGAAACGAACGCTCCTCTCAGGCAGATTGTGACTCGATGTAAACGATTGAAAACCAGAACGCATCCCGCTTGTCGTTTCGAGCGTTTTGGCCTTTTCCTGAATTCGCCTTACAAGGTGATTGAAGGTTGTACGACTTGGAGATGGGGTTTGAGTCGATTCTTTGCTCTGTGGGTGCACACCATAAATCGGGGCTACTCCAACAACCATGACAAACAAGAATACTCTGAGGTATTTTGTAAGGAGCTTTTCCATTTCGTTGGTGATCAGCCTGATTGTAACGGCTCCGAATGAAAGCAACAACTAGAGCGTTTCATTTGTCATCTGAATTCTGCTCCGCCCTCTCCAACTCTTTTGCCAGCCGTTTGTGCAGCCGTTCGCTGTATCCCACCGGCAATTCAAACGTCCGGTTGTCCGCCGTCAAGATTAGAATATTCCTCGTGGAATCCAGTATCGCCGAGCAGATTTCGCAGTGTTCCAGGTGGCGTTCGATGTCCTCGCGCAGCTTCGCATCGACGCTCCCATCGATGTACTCCGAGATGTGTTCCCACACGTGTTTGCACTCGAGTTTCATAACGCTCTCCTGAAGAAACCCCTGCGCGCCGGAGCCGTCGTTTTCAGATATGGAACCAGGCGCTTCTGCAGCATGAGCCGCGCGCGGTGCAGCCGCACTTTTACAGCTCCCGCCGTAATTCCCAGCGCCTGCGCCGTTTCCTCGATGTTCAGTTCTTCCAGGTCTCTCAAAGCAAAAACCTGCCGGTAAATGCCGGGCAGTTCCGTCACAGCCACTCGCAGCGCCTCGCGCAACTCTTTCCGCTCCAACGCCTCCAAAGGAATCTCCCGCCAATCCGTCAGCGGCGCGGGCGTGTAGTCGCCTTCATGACTCTCTTCCTGTTCTTCAATCGAATCCTCCACGGCCCCCTTTGTCTTCCTCAGCCGTTTCCGCCCTTCGTTGATGGCAATCGTCGTCAGCCATGTGCTGAACTTCGCGTCGCCTCGAAACGAAGCCAAATGCCGGTAGGCGCTGATAATCGCCTCCTGCGCGCCATCCTCCGCTTCCGTCTCATTTCGCACGATCGAGAACAACGTCAGATAAACCATCCGCTCGTACGGCCGGATCAACTCGTGAAATAGTTCTTTTTCGCCCATCAGGATCCGCGCGATTAGCCCTGCTTCCGTTGTTCCGGTCTTTTCCATGGACAAAAAACCGTGCCCCCCTTTCAGACTTGCGATGACCGCCGTCGAACCCGCGCGCGTCTTTGCCTTTTGCATGTCTGCCGTCTCAAAACTTTTCCAGCCTCGCCACTCCAAAGATTGCGTGAAATCGCTCGCAGTAGATCGCCACCGCTTGATACTTATTCAAGTCCGTGGCCGCTGGTAAATCATAATTCTGATCGCCTTGATTCCCTTTCAAGGTGCCCAGTTCCACATGCTCCAGCTCGCCTTTCACAATCTCCTGCTCCAGCGCCTTATCATCTGCGCGAACGAGCAGAACATGCACGTCTGGCCCATTCGAAGTCGTGAAATCCGTAAGTCGCAAATACGGCGTTCCATCCGGTGATTTATAGATCGTCGCACGTCCGCTCGTCTGGTGCGCTTTTCCTTCTAGCTTTCCCGTGTACAGTGCCTCCGGGTCCGCACTCAAGGATGCCGGCGCCGCTTCGGTCACCTTCTGGTTGATAAAAAGTTTCTCCGGCCGGAACGCCCACCACGCGCCTACCAAAATCGGAATCCCGGTCAAACCGAGAATCACTTTCTTACCCGACAACCACGAACCGTTATTCGTATTCATCGTTTCTCCTGAGAAAAAATCTGGCAGGCCACCCTGCCCGATTCCTCTGCTTCCTTTCGATTCGTTAGAACTTCTCCAGCGGCGCTGCTCCAAAGTTCGCGTTGAACCGCTCGCAGTACACCGACACCGTGCGGAACTTTGCCAGGTCCGTCCCGGCAGGAATCTCGTAGTTCTGGTCGCCTTCATTCCCCTTGAGCTTGCCCAGCTCCACCTTATCCGTGTTGTCTCTCAAGAAGTTGGCATCATCCATCGCATCTTTCGTCGCCACCAGGATCACGTGTACGTCCGGCCCGTTCGAAGTCTTGAAGTTGGTCAGCCGCAGAACCAATTTCCCGTCCGCCTCTTGGTATACAGTCGCGCGTCCGAAGGTTGCATGCACTTTCCCGTGAAACTTCCCTGTGAACAGAGTCTTCGCCATGCCCTCCTGCATCATCTTGTCGTCTTGCACCTTTTCGTGTTTCATGTCGTCCGGCTTCATTTTGTCTTGCGCTTGAGCCGGAGCCTGGAGCAGAAATAACGCTGCCAGCCCCGCAAATGTCAATCCTGCCTTGATCCTGCAAATCATTCGAATCTCTCCTAATGTTGAATTTTCGGGCAGGGCCTCTTGGCCCTTGTCCCATACGCCTCATACGAGTCCCGCTCCCGCCAAAAGTTACAGCCCACCGGCAAAAGGCGCCGCATCGACGGCGTTGGCTCGCGGGCCGGTAACTTTTCGACGAACGGCCTCTTTCTCCCGCCGCCTTCCCTGTTTGGAACAGTTATGATGTATCTCTGCGGGGTCTGATATGCCTAGGAATTTCGCCATCCGGCTCAGGTGTCCTCACGGGGACAGCGATTCCTGGATTACGCTTTTCAGTCGCGAGGAATCCCTAGAACAAATCCTTCAGCAATCGTGGGAATTCAAGTGCCGCGATCACGGCCCCCAGGAAGGTATTCCTCAAGAAGCAATGGAGGTAGCCCCGCTCGACGATCCGCAACCCCCACCAGCAGCCCAAACATCTTTTGCCGTTCCTTTTCCGTCTACCCCCGAAAAGAAAACGCCTCGCTCCAGCGAACGCATCCCCATGCGTGTGGCTGTTGTGATTTACGGTTATGCTGGCAAGAGCGGCGCCTTCCACGAAGACACTGAGACGATCATAGTCAATTCCACCGGCGCTCTCGTCACCCTGAAAGCCAAACTCGCATTGGGCGATACTGTTTTCCTGATTCACAAAAGCAGCCGCAACGAACTGGAAGTCCGCGTTGTTTATCTCGACGCCTACTCCGACCGCGAAACTCGCGTCGGTCTGGCTTTCAAACAAGCTGTCCCCGGATTTTGGAAAAGAACCCGCAAGAAACCCCGCGTCCCCAAGACTTTCCGCGTCATCGTCAAAGGCACGGACGCGAAGGGCCATGCATTTGCCCAGAGTGCCTACACCGTTGATCTCAGCGAGGACGGCGCGCGTCTCGACGGCATTGGCTTCTTGACTTCTCCCGGCCAGACCATCGAAGTCCGCCGCCTGTGGCACAAAGCGCGTTTCCGCGTCGTCTGGGTCGGCCACGTCGGCACAACCGAATCCAATCAGGCCGGAGTGGTGCTGGAATCTGAAAAAAATATTTGGCGCGTCGAACTCCCCAAAACCGCCACGGCTCCGGCTCCCCAAGACCCCATGCCCACGAAAAAATAATTTTCCCTCCCTCCTCCGGCTTTTCTTCGATAAAATCTCCCTGGCCACCAATGCCCAAACTATCTCGGCGCGACGCGGTCAAAACCGTTCTCTCGGGAGCCACCCTGGCTTCTCTCCCCGCCGTCTCCTGGCCACAGGAGGGCGCCCCCATTAAGCGCAAAGGCAATATCCACCAGTCCGTTTCCCGCTGGTGCTACCAGAAGATTCCGCTCGACAAGCTCTGTGCCTACGCTGCCGAGATCGGGCTCAAAGGTGTCGACCTGCTCAATCCTGACGAGTACGCGGTTCCCGCGCGTTATGGCCTAGTCTGCAGCATGGGCTATGCCGGCGGCGGTGAAATCCCCAGCGCCATCAACCGCGTCGAAAACCACGCCAGAATTGAAGATGGTCTTCGCAAGTACATCCCGCTCGCCGCCAAAGCCGGCGTTCCCAATGTCATCACTTTTTCCGGAAACCGTGCTGGCATGTCCGACGAAGAGGGCGCAAGGAACACAATCGCCGGCCTCAACCGCGTCAAGAAAATCGCGGAGGACCACGGCGTCACAATCTGTCTTGAGCTTCTTAACAGCAAAGTCGACCACCACGACTACATGTGCGACCACACCTCCTGGGGCGTGCAGGTCGTTCAGGCCGTAAATTCGCCTCGCGTCAAACTGCTCTTCGACATCTATCACATGCAAATCATGGAAGGCGATCTCGTCCGCACCATCCAGAAAAACATCGATTGGATTGCTCACTTCCACACTGGCGGCGTTCCCGGCCGGCACGAGCTCGACGGCACCCAGGAAGTCCAGTGGGACGGAGTCATGCGCGGCATCGCCGCAACGAATTTCCGTGGCTACGTGGCCCACGAATTCGTTCCCGCGCGCGACCCGCTTACTTCTCTCCGCCAAGCCGCGGACCTCTGCGACGTCTGATTTGCTCTTGCTTCCGTGGCCCAAGCTGACGAAACGTTTTTACTCTTCCTTACACTATCCTTCAGCAGCAGTAGTCTGCATGATCAATAAAGTTTTCGAATAGACAGGCATCATGAAACGCGGTGGTATCGCACTAGCCGTCTTGCTCGCCATCAGCGGTGTGCTCCGCATCGCTGGTCCTGGTTCTTCCTCCGGCTCACAAACCATTGGCCCAGGACACGCGACAGCCAGTATGCCCGTCTCTGCTCCAGCCTCGCCGAACGCTTACCAACGGAAACTGTACAGCACCATCCAGGACTTCTTCGGCGAGTGGCTTGGCGCCTCCACTTCTGCACCCAGCCCGAATCTGCATATTGCTGTGCCCGAATGCGCGCGCAGCGAGATCGAGTTTGTCGTCGCCATTCTTCCCGATCCCGTGCACACTCGCTTAGGTCTCTTCTTTGATCGCAACGTCGAAGCCCTCCAGCAGGCGGCCCAAAAGCAGCACTATGCTTTCGACCGCGCCATTCTCCCCTGGGACCGCAATCTTCATCCCGAACCCGGCGATCCCAAGTCCCGCCAGGAAGCCGCCGCGGAGCAAGATGCTCGCGAATCCTTTCCCGGCCTTCTGACCTTTCGCGATGGCTTCGACCTTCCGGGTGAACCCAAGCCAGGGAAAGGCTCACCCGCGTCGTACACGGGCGACTGCTACTTGCATCACAAGCCCCTGTTTGTCTTCATTGTCGGCGAAACGCCGACCGGCGGCGTGCGCAAGAGCCAGTTTCGCAACACGCTGCAAATTCTCCGCGAAATTCGCGGCCCGCAAGCTGTCGCGTCCGGCGTCCAGCACCAATCTCTGCTGCGTATTCTTGGCCCTTCTTTCTCCGGCTCGCTCGATTCCCTGGCTAGCCTGTTGCACGAAGACACCAACATCCATTCGCTGCAAGCCCCGTTCGCCCCCGTCTTCATCTACAGCGGCACGGTCACCGGCCGCGGCGCGATGGATCGTTTCAATTCCGAAATTGCTCCCGCACAAGGTCACTTCGCTTCTTTTCTCGAAAACGACGACTACAGCCTCGCGCAATTCATTCTCTTCGCGCGCACCGAGGGCTTTGGACCCGATGAAATCGCCGTCCTCTCCGAGGACGGAACCGAATACGGCACTCCGCGCGGGGCCGCTCAGTCCGAACCCGCGGATTCAGGTGTAATTCATCTTCATTTTCCGCGCGAGATATCCTACTTCCGTTCCGCCTATCAGAAAGAAATTGCCTCGCAACAGCAGCTTGCTTCTTCCTCCGGGCAAGCACCTGCGCGCTCCACGCTTCCCCTCGATCTCAACGAATCCGGAAATGACGACGACTCCGTCTCTCCCTACAACGTCGTGCTGACAACGCTCTCGCAGGAATCAGCCCTGCTCGGTGTCATCAGCGAACTGCAAAAGCATCACATTAAGTTCACTGTTCTGCTGGCCTCCAATCCGTCCGACCAATTGTTTCTCGCGCGATACCTGCGAGCCGCCTACCCTCAGGGCCGCGTGGTGGTCACTGCTCCGGACCTCCTGCTCTGCCGCGAAGACGACACGCTCCTCCACGGGGTCCTCGGACTGAGTACCTATCCGCTCCTTCCGGGTCTCGACGACACGCTCGGCCACTATGGCGATGCCTCCAGCCCTTCCCAAACCGGCCCGCACGAGGACCGGCTTTTCGTCAACAGTCTTAGTGTGGGCGAGTTCAACGCCATGGTCGGTCTTTTGGCGCTTCCTCAGCCCATGCCGGGCACAACAGAGAAAAAATCGGCGGAGACGCAATCTCTTCTCAATAGCGGCTTTGTTCCTGTAGCTCCCTACGCGGAATACGCGCCGCCTGCCGTCCAATATGAAGCCCGCGCGGACGCCGCAAAGGAAATTCCGCACAGACCGCTTCTCTGGCTCACCATTCTCGGTCGGGACGGCTATTGGCCCATCGTCGCTCTTTCCCGCGACGCGCTGTTATCGACGGACGGATTCGAACCGGTCGTTTCCCTTCCCCACAAGAAAGATACTCCTGACATTCCAACCACCCTGCATGAATCACTGGGCCAGCTTCTGCCTCACAAACAGCTCCCGTCGCCAAAGCCGCAGGAAGCACTGGCTCAATCGCAACCGCACGGCGATGATTCCGCCGACACTCCGCCTTCTTGGAACCTCGCTCTTTGCATTTGTCTGCTCATTCTTTCTCTGCACGCCATCCTCAGCTGGAAAGGCTCCGCCCTGGCAGATTCCGAAAGCCGCGCCCAATTTGCCCGCAACAGCAAGGATTGCCGTGCCGCCCTGATCATTGCTATCGGGGCGTTTGCTCTCTCTTTCGCATTCGCGCTCATTCTTCTCACGCGAAGCGTGCGCGTCACCTGGGATGGCGGTTGGCTATTCACCACGTTCTTGTGGGGGCTCTACGCCGCGTTTGTCGCGGTAACCTTCCGCGATTTAAGCAGTTGGCGCGGCCAACGCGGGGTCGCAAACATTTTTCTGGCTTCTGTGGGCGTGATGACTACTCTGCAGTTGGTGTTGTGGACAGCACCTGAGAATTGGACTCTGGTGTACTGGTCCAACCGGATGATCCATCTCGACAGCGGCCTTTCCCCAGTGCTTCCGGTACTGGTCCTGCTCGTGGGCGGCTACTGGTGGATGTGGATGAGCTTGCGAGCCGTTGCCCTCGTGGACTTGCGGCGGCCGAGACTGCCGGAGCAGCAAGACCTGGCCGACAAGGCCGCCGATGATGTGACTCGCCCGAAGTCGCCGGACGCGCCGGATTTGAACTCCGTGTCGCATCGCATCGGCGATGAAGAGGCGGAGCAACTGCGCGGGGTCGCCCATCCGTTTTTTGTGAAGTGGGAAGTGCTGCTTCCTGTGATCGGCTTGTTTCTGATTGCATTGACGGTGCTCGATTTGAAGCATCCCATTCAGACCATCGAAGGGCGCGCCTATGACTGGGGCTACACCGTGCTGCTTTGCGTGATGGTGGGTACTTTCCTCGGATCGCTGCTCAAGCTTGTTCTCTCCTGGCTGAAGTTCCGGCAAATCCTCGCTGGACTCGATCGTTTGCCGCTGCGCGATGCCTTCGGCCGGATGAAGGACCTCTCCTGGCATTCGTTCTGGAATCCGGGCGGAAGCACGCTGCGCGAGACGTACAAGATCATGTCCCGATCGCTGCAGAGTTTGCAACGTCTCCGGCCGCTCCTGGATGCGAAATCCCAAACACTTTCGCAGGACGGCCGCAGATACGCCGGCGATCAAATCGACGAAGTCTTCAAAAAGCGGGAGGCCTCTCTCGAGAAATACCACGAACTCTTCGCGAAAGAATCGCCAGCGCCAGACGCTGTCAAAAAACCGAAGAACGGCTTTGGTGCTTTCTTGCGCAAGTGCTGGGTGTGGTTCAACGGTTTCTTCGTTGCGGAGCAGAATCGCGGAAGCAAAGAGCAGGCCTTGATGGGCAAGGTCGAGGATCTGCAGCGGCAAATCGCCAAGGCTGCCGCCACCGTCACGCGGTACGTCCTGGTGCCCTTCTGGATGGAAGAAGAATCGCCCGTGGTGTCCGAAGGCAAGGATTTGATGGATCGCCCGAAGCTCTCGCCGGTACGCTCGCTGGCCGAGGAATTCACCGCGTTGGTATACGTCAATTTTTTGGTTAGCGTTCTGCTAAGGCTGCGCGCTTTCGTCCTTTGCGCGATCGGCATGTACGTGTGCATCGTAGTGTCCATCAGCGTGTATCCGTTTGAGCCGCATCCGGCCCTGCAGGCGCTAGTGGTTATTCTGGCGATCGTGGGGGGCGTGGCGGTTGGTTACGTGTACGCGGAGATGCATCGTGAGCCCATCCTCAGCAAGCTGACTTCGACAAACCCCGGCGAACTGGGATGGGACTTCTGGTTGAAGCTAGTCTCGGCGGGCGCGATTCCAATTTTCAGCTTGCTGGCCGGCCAATTCCCAGGGCTCAACAAACTGCTGTTCTCCTGGCTCGAGCCCGCCCTGAACGCCGTCAAATAATTTCCGGTTTCCTGCTGCGCGCCGTCATTTGCCCTCGCGCCACAGAAAGCCTATGTGCAATTTTGAACAGACGGAACCGCTTCTAGCGTTGTATCTTTCGCCCGAAAATCGGAGGTTTGAACTACGCTCTCGATGGTCGTCATTGCTTAGTTCAGAGCACGCTATCGCGGGCCTCGATTCACACTTAGTCCCCGAGTACCACTCTCCCCGGCTCCCGCCGGGGAGAGTGGTGTTTAATCCACCCCGGCCTGCCTCATCCGCTCCCGGAAATATTCTTTCCAACTCTCCGGCAATTCCGGGACTCGCAGCGCCCGCCGCACAGCGCGGGTCTCCGCATCACCATACCTTTTCACAACATACAAATGGGTGATCTCCGAAACCGCAACGGCATTCGCGTCCCGCGCAGTCATTTTCATCTCATCGCCCGCGCCTACTTCTCCCTCGCGCACGACCGCCACGTAAAATCCCGTCCTCCCGCTCGCCAGAAATCGTTTCACCATGTCGTCGGACCCGAATCTCACGCCTAGTTTGTAGCAAGGCAGCCGCGGCTGCGTCACCGTGACTTCCGCCCCGCCAACAGAAAATCGGTCGCCCAGATAAACGGACTCTTCCAGCAATCTCGCACCGCCATCATCGAGCGTAAAATTCTCTCCAAACATGCCCATCGACAATTCCCGCCCCGGCAACTCTCGCTTCCAGTAGTCGTAGTGCGCCAGCGAGTAGCAGTAAACGGCTTTGTGCTCACCACCATGCACGGTCCGGTCCGCCTGACGGTCCCCGTGCAAATTCAGCTTGCCCAGTGCCATCCCTTCCTTAACCGGCTCCTTGAAGATCGCCGTCGTCACCATTCTCCCGTGCCATTTCACTTCTCGCGGCATTCCCGTATTCACCGAAACCAGTCTCATCGTCCTTCTTTCCTTTGCCTAGTCGGCCAGTGTTCCTTGCTGATGTGGCACTCGCCGCAAGGCCAGTCAGAAAAGAAAACGGGCGAACGGTGATTGGCTCGCCCGTCTGGCCGTCGACAGTCTTATGCCGCGGCTCTTCCTGCTTTGAGGTGATGTGCCGAGGAGTTCTCGACGGGAAGCGTCTGCACAGTCGGGTTTCCCTGCATCAGCGGCACCAGGCTGGTTGCCACTTCCTTGAACAGCCCGTTGTCGTAGTTTTCGACGTCAGCCGCGGTTCTCCACAATGTCATACAGCTGAATTGACCTGTGGTCGGTTCCAGCGACTCGAGGTTATCAACGAATCCCGGCTGCGCCTGGATCCGTGGCAGAAACTCGTTGTTCAGCGCGTTCTTGAATTCATTTAGCTTGGCCGGGTTGATGGTGCAAGTAATGAGGCGGGAATGCATGTTCTCCTCCTTCGTGTGAAGCATGGAACTGCAGTGCGTGGGCCCCCCAAGGGGACTTCCCCGGGGAGCAAGGGCACCGTACTCCCGCACAGCCACCAGGTCAAGAACTGTTGCGTGCACAAACGGCACGGACGATAAATCCCTATTCTTCTTCGATCTTGGACTTTCCCTACCCTTGGGCCGGATGCGTCCCGGTCGCCTAAACCTGGACGTTTCACCGTCTGACAGCCCTATTCGGATGATATCCAACGAACCAGGAAACTTTATTGGGGGCACTCTCGTACCTATCTCCAAGGAACCGGCCCAGCGCCGGCCAGGAGGTGTGCCGTCATGCTTGACCGCTACAAGGTTTTACTCGCTAAGACCGCTCTCGTCGCTAGTACCGCTCTTTTCCTCTCGCCCCTCGGAGCTTTTGGGCAAGCCGCCGCCCCGGCAAGTTCCAGCCAATCCAGTTCTGAAAGAGCAACGACATCCGCATCCAAGGATCGCTGGCTGCACGTCCGCGTTATCAGTTCGGACGCCAAGGGCGAAACCGTCCGCCTCAACGTCCCCCTCGAACTGGCGGAAAAGGTTCTGCCTGCCATCCACCAGGACCGCATCCATGACGGCAAGGTCAAGATCGACAACGCCCACGTCAATGACGTCGACCTGCGCGCTCTTGTCGACGCCATCCGCACCACCAAGGACGGCGAGTTTGTCACCGTTCAGAGCAACGATTGCGACGTGCGCGTGGCCAAACAAAGCAACCATCTGATCGTGCATGTCCTCGACAAAGAGAATTCCAAGAGGTCTGAAGTCGAAGTCAAGGTGCCCATGAAGGTCATCGACGCCCTGTTCTCCGCCGGCAAGGATGAATTGGACCTCGTCGCCGCGCTGCATGCTCTATCGGCGCAGGGCGATACCGAGCTCGTCTCCGTGAAGGACCATGAAAACACCGTGCGCGTGTGGCTCGATTCCAAAAACGTCACCGACTAGGACCGGCGGGAGACAAATATGATGCTACTCGCGAAAGCAGCTCTCACAGTTGGCGGAACATTCATTCTCGCAAGCGCCTACACCATGCGGGAAGGCGTGATTCGCATCGACGTTGACGAATACCGCACTGGCGGCTCTCACGTTCATATGTGGGTTCCCGCGGCAGCCGTCCCCATGGCCCTGCATTTTGTTCCTGACAAGCACCTGCGGCACGCCTCCGAGCACGGCCGCGAAGCCATGCCGATCCTTCGTGCCATCGTCAAAGAACTCAAAAAGTATCCGGATACTGAATTTGTGGAAGTTGACGATCATGACCAGCACGTGCGGATACGCACTCAAGGAACAAGATTGCAGATTGATGTCGACGCGCCGGACCAGAAAGTTCACGTCCTCTGCCCGCTCTCGACCATCGAGGACGTAACCATCCAGCTTCAGGAGCCCGGCCCGGCCGCCTAAAACTCGCGGCCCGAAGGCCACTGCGATTTTCCGAATTAGATTGAAATCGTAAGAATTCTTTTTCGACTTTTGCCAAGGCCTGCCGGAATCTTCAGCGTTAGCCCGCCCCGGCTGAGCCGCTCTTGGCCTCTTGAAAATAAACTTCTTCAAACACCGCATCCTTCTTCCAACCCGCTCGCTCCAGGATGCCGCGCGCATTCTCCACCATCACGGGATGCCCGCACAGATAAGCCGTCGTCTCCTCCGCCCGCAACCCCCATTCATAAGCATATTTTCTTAGCAGGTCGTCCACGCGCCCGGTCTCACCTTTCCAATTCGAATCCTCCCACGGCCGGCTCACCGTGGGAACATACTTGAACCACGGCGCCTCGTTCGAATAGCCTTCCAATTCTTCGCGATACCCGAATTCCCACGAGCGGCTGGCACCCTGCAAGCAGTACAGCTTGTGGTTCCCGGGCATGGGGCTGTCGCCACTCTTCCAGTCTCGATAAAGCGTTCGAACGTAACTCACAAACGGGGCGATGCCCGTTACGGTGGAGACCAGCAGGTGGTTGGTCCTTCCGCTGCGTAAATCCAGCGTGAAGCGTCCCTTGGCGATTCTTCTGCACAGCAGCGTGTCGCCCTTTTTTAGCTTGAATAGATCGGGCGTCAAATCTCCGTGCGGTACCAGCTCCACGAAGAATTCGAGCGAGTCTTCGTACGGGGATGAAACGATGGAGTACGCTCTTTCGAGACGCTTTCCCTCGCGCTCGACTCCGAGGGTCGCGTACTGCCCGGCGCGGAATTCGAACGGTCCGCCAGGGTCGATTCGAACGGTCCAGAGATCGGGCGAAAGGTCCCGGCGCTCAAGAATCCGGGCTTGATAGTGCTTGTCCGGAGAAGAAGCCATTTATTCTTCACCCATAAGATTTAACATATCACCAGAAAAACGTACCGGGCGGAGCCATCGCTGCTCCGCCCGGAATTTCAATTCCCGCTGCAACCGGTGCTAGATGCCTTCTAGCAAGCCTTTCGAGCCAAGGCCGAGGCGGCGAAGCGGCTCGCCGGAGCGCGACCGAGATGGACTAGAAACTATCAATTTCGGGGCCGCAGAGCAATCCTCGGTTGAAAACTTAAGCGGTGCGGGATGCTGAATCTGGCTACTCGTAAGCCAGGGCGACAACCGGATCGTAGCTGGCGGCGCGTAGAGCGGGGTAGACTGCTCCGGCGGCAGCGCCGACGAGGGCGAGGACAGCAGCAGCGAATAGCCAGGAGGGAGAGATCAAGATCGGGAGATCAGGTTTTGCTTGTTTCAAGATCGCCTGCGTTAGGAAAGTAAGCCCTATTCCCAAGCCGGTTCCCATGATCGTGAGGATCAGCGTCTCACCCAGTAACATCTGAACAACGTCCAGCCTGGAAAAACCTAGCGCTTTGAGAATCCCAATCTCCCTTGTGCGCTCCATCACCATAGTGTGCATATTGAGGAGGACCACGAGGAAGCTCACGACGATTCCCAGGGCCACCATCGTGCGCGTGAAGGGGCGCAACTGCGGCAAGTTCGTCGAATTCATCAGCGTGACGTATTCCGACGTGGAGCGAACGTTATTTTCGGGCATCAACTTCAGAATTTGCGCGCGCGTGGCTTCCGTATCTCCTTTGCTTCTCACGTAAAACATCGAAACGCGCTTTTCTGCCCCGGCAATCTCCTGCGCCGTCCGGATGGGGATGAAATATCGCGCGCCTTTCCCATGGCCCACGATTCCACAGACTGTAAACGTATGGTTTAACAGTGTTATCTGTCTTCCCACCTTTAAGTGATGCGTTTGTGCGATGATGTCGTCGGCAATCACTTCATCCGGCCCCTCGAATGGCCGCCCATCGCGAAACAGAAAACCCTTGCTCAGTGCATTGAACCGCTTGTAATCGATTCCATACACCATCACTAAGTGCTTTGGTTCCGTGAGGATGACCGTTGGTGCAACTTCATCCACGCCGCTCAGCGCGGTAATTTTTTCCCCCAGCGACTCCTGCATCCCGACGCTCACGAATGCAAAAAAAATCGAAGAGTTCGGCGGCTGCACCAGGATGTCTGCGCCGACACCCTCGACGCGCTTTCCCCATTCGGAAACGACTCCCGAAGTGAGACCCACGATCATAAGAACAAGAATCACCTGGATAGCAATGGCGATCACGCTCAGACAACTACGCAGCGGACGCGCAGTGATGCTGCCCCAAAACATTTGGAGGAGGGAAAATGGTCCGTCGTAGGTTTCTGTCATCAAGCGCGACCAAATTTGTATTGTATCATCCCGATTTCGTACCGGTCAAAAGTTACCTTGCCGGCGGCAGGGCAAGACGCCTGCCGAAGTTCGCGTGAAATATTTCTTCTGCGTTAAGATTTCAACACGAATGTTGATAAGGTTGTGGAAATCTCGTCTTCGCGCACACCTAACTTCCCGTCCTTCAACACTCTTCTGCTCTTTGCACCATTTGTGGGCAATTTTATTTTTTTTGGCACTCTTGTTCGGTGAAGAATTCCGCGGCATCAGCAAAATATAATTAACGGGAAGGTTTCAAGAGACGCTCGAGGATCAAACCATTGTTGTATTTTCCCTAAGCTGTTCATTCTCAACGGTCGGTAGCTGTTCCCACTTCAGTACCACTTCGGCGGCCGTTCGAGATGCACCTTGATCGTTTGTTTCGGATCGGTGATGTCCAGCCAATGCCCATACGTTTTCCATCCTTCGGCGACAACCTGAACCAGAACTCTCCCCATCGGCGCGTTCGGAACGTGCGCAATGCCGTCCCGGCTGGTTTTTACATTCATTTCCAGCTTCTTGTCCTTCCTCAACGAGCGTTCTTCAATGAATTTCACGTACACACTGGCATTCTCAACGGGAACGCTCTTTTCGCCGCCGGTCACTTCAATGGTGATGCGGGTCAGCGTTTCGCTCGCGGGAGGCGGGGCTTTCGGTTTGGACGCCGGTACCGGCGGATCCTGGGCTGCCACTCCACGGGCAATCACCACGCAGGCAGCAATGCAAACACACACAAAAAACTTTGCCGGGAATCGCATAGGTCGGTGAACTCCATGGTCTACGGAACGGCAACCCAGGTCAAGTGTCACCGCGCTACGATTGGATGCCGCCCGCGACCGGGGTGCCGCCCCGGCGCTGCTCCGCCGTGGAAACCCCAGACAACGGCCATTTGACTGATCAATAGGGCTCCTGTAAGTTCTCTAGACACTGCTAGGCAGGCCAGATGAGGGCGCGACCAATTTAAAATTTACGCCAGACCGTCAGCGCCGGACGTCAAACTGACCGTATCTCGATCAGAACAGGAATTGCAAGGAGAGCACAATGGGTTTTGCCACCAACGCCATCCATATCGGGCAGGAGCCCGATCCCGCCACTGGGTCCATCGTCGCGCCCATCTACCAGACGTCCACCTACATCAATGAAGAGCTTGGCAAGAATAAGGGCTACGATTACGCGCGCACGAACCATCCGAACCGCAAGGCCCTGGAACGCACCGTTGCCAAACTGGAAGGCGGCCACAGCGCCTACGTTTTTTCTTCCGGAATGGCTGGAATTGACGCCGTTTTCCGGCTTCTCCGCCCGGGCGATCACGTGGTGCTTTCCGAAGCGGTTTACGGCGGCGTGTTCCGCCTCTCGACGCAACTTTTGGTGCACTTCGGACTGGAATTCAGCTTTGTGGACACGTCCGTGCCTGATTTTGTGCGCACGGCGCTGCGCCCCAACACGAAAATGATCTACATCGAGACGCCGGCGAACCCCACCCTGAGTGTCACCGATATCGCGGCGATTTCCAAGCTGGCCGGCGAGCGCAACCTCACGGTGGTCGTCGATAACACATTTCTCAGTCCTTACTTGCAGCGTCCCATCGAGCTGGGCGCGCACATCGTCGTGCATTCCATGACGAAGTACTTGAACGGCCACAGCGACTCGACGGGCGGAGCGGTGGTGCTCACGCGTCCCGAGGATGCGGAAAAGATTTATTTCATCCAGCGCTCCGCAGGCACGGGCCTCTCTCCCATGGATTGTTTCCTCGTTTCTCGCGGCATCAAAACCCTGGCGGTTCGTATGCTCCAGCACAATGCCAACGGCATCACCGTAGCACGGCATCTCGATGCTCATCCAAAAATCAAAAAGGTCTTCTATCCGGGCCTGCAGTCCCATCCGCAACACGAGGTGGCCCGCCGCCAGCAGAAAGGCCCGGGAGCGATGCTCTCCTTCGATGTCGGTTCGCTGGATGCCGCGCGGCGATTCCTCAATCACGTTAAGCTGTGCGCGCTTGCCGAAAGCCTCGGTGGCGTGGAAACCTTGATTTCGCTTCCCGCGATGATGACCCACGCCTCCATGCCCAAGGAAATTCAGGATCGTGTGGGTATCACGGAAGGCCTGGTGCGCCTCTCCGTCGGCATCGAAGACGTTGAAGACATCATTGCCGACCTCGACCAGGCGCTGTTGTATGTGTAGCCGCGCTTGATCTTTTGCGAGCTGCCACGCCTATGAGTTGGACGAAAATCGCTCCCCCACTCTCCGGACAGGTCATCGGTTCGATCGATAATGCTTTTGTGATTGCCGAGTGGCGCGACGCAGGTGGCCCTCCAGGTCCGCCGCGTTTGATCGCCCCGCCGCATCTTCATCGCCACGACGACGAAGCGTGGTACGTGCTGGAAGGCACTCTGCGCGTTCGGGTTGGCAAGGAGGAAGTCGAGGCCCACGCGGGTTCGGCTGTGTACGTGCCACGCGGAACGCCTCACACCTATTGGAATCCCGGCCCGGCCCCGACTCGCTATCTGTTGGTCATGACCGCCAACATCTACCGGATGATTCAGGAAATCCACGCGATGAAAGAGCGCACCCCCGCTACGTTGCGCGCCGCATTCGCAAAATACGACTCCGAACTGCTCGACGCGTAACGGGAATCGGACCGCCGTCTTTTCTCCCTTGGTTGCAGGTGGCGACTCTCCCCTTGCTTATTGACAGGAGCGGCGCTACACTCTCCCCTCAGTAACTGATAGGAGCGCAATGAGCAAGCCCACCGATCTTGTTCAAGGCACCCTGGACCTGCTGATCCTCAAGACCATCGCTCTCGAATCCATGCACGGCTGGGCTATTGCGCAGCGCATCCGCCAGGTTTCAAAAGACGTGCTGCAAGTGAATCAGGGCGCGCTGTACCCCGCGCTTCATCGGCTGGAACAGCAGGGCTGGATTGAAGCCGAGTGGGGCGAGTCCGAGAACAACCGGCGCGCCAAATATTATTCCCTGACGAAATCCGGCAAGAAATATCTGCAAAGCGAGCAGGCAAACTGGGAGCGGCTCGCAGCGGCAATCGGACTGGTCCTGAAAACGGCCTGAAGTTCGGAGGTTGGTCATGCGCCGGCTGAAAAGCGTTTCGAATCAGCTCCGCAACTTATTCCGCAAAGACGCGATTGAACGGGAAACCGATCAGGAATTACGTTTTCATCTGGAGCGCCAGGTTGCGACGAACATCGCAGCCGGTCTATCTCCAGAGCAAGCGCGCCGCGCCGCGCTTCTCGATTTTGGAGGCGTGGAGCAATTCAAGGAAGACTGCCGCGAAGCTCGCGGCGTGAACCGCATCGAATCCCTTCTAGCCGACTTACGTTATGGTTTCCGCACGCTTCACAAGAGCCCGGGTTTTGCGATTGTCAGCGTGCTGACGCTGGCTCTTGGCATTGGCGCGAACACCGCCATCTTCAGCATGGTCAACGCCCTGCTTCTCCATCCCTACAATTTCCGCAATCTCGATTCCGTAGTCCGTGTTTGGGAGGACCGCGGCATCGACGAAGGCTACGACGCAAGATACATCGCGCCGGCTGATGCTGAGGATCTTCGCTCCTCGAATTCTGTCTTTGAAGGCCTGACGACCTACAGCTTCCAATCCTTTGGCCTGGGAGTTGAAGGAGATGTCCAACCCATCCTTGGCTGCCGAGTGTCCGCGAACTTCTTTGACGTTCTCGCCGTCTCTCCCGCAGCCGGCAGGCCGTTCACCGCTACAGAAGAGCAACCGGGAGCCGACCAGGTGGCCATCCTGAGCTTCGGAACGTGGCAGCGGCGTTTTGGCGGCGATCCGCAACTATTGGGCAAGACCATTTCTTTGAACCGCCGTGTTCATACGATTGTTGGGATTATGCCCAAGGATTTTGATTACCCGGTGCCCGTGGAATTGTGGGTGCCGCTCGCGCTCACTCCCGCGGAAAAAGCGGATCGCTCGCAACTCTCGCTCAACGCACTTGCGCGGCTCAAGACGGGCGTTTCCGTTTCGCACGCCCGCGCTGTGCTGGCCAGTTTTTCTCACCGCCTGGAACTGGAGTACCCAAAGTCGAATGCAGGCCGAGCGACAACTCTGCTGCAATTGCGGAAAGAGCTCTACATGTTCACTCTGCCGCTCTTTCTGTTGCTTCAAGCTGCGGCAGGATTCGTGCTGCTGCTCGCTTGCGCGAACCTGGCGAATCTGGTTTTTGCGCGGATGATCGGCCGCCAAAGAGAAATTGCTCTGCGCGCCGCCCTTGGCGCGGGTCGCGGACGCCTGGGGCAACTCTTCCTGTCTGAAACGTTAGAGTATTCCACTGCTGCGGGTGTGGTTGCCATCGCCGCTTCGTTCGCCAGCGTGCGCGCGTTGCGCACTAGCATCCCTGTAAGCTGGACGAAGTGGGTGCCCGGCTGGGACGGCATTCGCGTCGACGGCAACGTTCTGGCTTTCACGATTTTGGCCGCGCTCGGTGTGGGAATTTTTTTGGGCCTGGCCACCATGCTCCACACCAGCCGCGTGGAGCCCAACAAGACTCTCAAGGAAACTGGAACCGGTACCGTAACTCGCGCGAAGCGGAGAGTGCGCAGCGCACTGGTCGTCGCACAGGTCATGATTGCGCTGATCCTGCTGGTATGTGCGGGCCAGACGATTCAGGGATTTGTGCGTCTCGCGAACGTCTATCAAGGATTCGAACCGGCCAGCGTTTTGCGTGCTGAGATTTCCCTGCCTCAAAAAGTCTATACGGACAGCGTGAAGATCACAAATTTCTATCAGCAGCTTCTTCGTGGTACCGCTTCCCTGTCGGGAGTGCAGCACGCCTCGCTCGTCACCAATCCTCCGGCCAGTAACGTGGACAATGAAACGACCTTCTTCTCCATCGTAGGCCAGCCCGCGTTCAAGAGCAATGAAACGCCTTCCGCAGATCTGCAGATCGCCAGCCCTGATTTCTTTGATACCTTGAGAGTTTCTTCGGTCGCGGGCCGCGTATTCTCGGATGGGGACAGTGCCGACGCCGCGCGCGTTGCCGTAATTAGCCGCGGCATGGCCTCGCGCTTTTGGCCGAAGGGCGACGCGCTTGGGCACCGCATCAAACTCGGCGCTCAAGACTCCGCGGAACCGTGGCTCACCATCGTTGGCATCGTTGGCGATGTTCGTCAGAACTGGTGGAATCCGGTGACACGGCCAGTCCTATACAAACCATTCGCACAGTCGCCGCAGCGTTCGATGACTTTGCTCCTGCGCACCACGTCAAACCCAACCAGTTTTGTCTCCGGCATGCGTGACGTTGTCCGGCAAATTGATCCGGGAATCGCTCTCGGAGGCGTCAACACGCTAGAGGAAGAAGTCGCCGATTCCATCGCCATCGTCCGCATCATGGGCATCTTGATGGGAATTTTCGGACTGGTCGCACTGGCGCTCTCTTCTATCGGAGTTTACGGGGTGCTTTCGGAAAGCGTTGCGCAACGAACGCATGAAATCGGCATTCGCCTGGCTCTGGGCGCCAACCCGCGCGACTTAATGAGACTGATCCTCGGTCAGGCGCTGAAACTCACCGGCATAGGCTTGGCAATCGCCGTGCCTTGTGCTGTAGCCATCAGCCGCGCTATGGCGAGCCTGATTTTCGGCGTGGTCAGTTTGGATTTCGCGATTCTTGGCGGATTTACGGCGCTGCTTCTGTTCGTGGCGCTTGGAGCGGGCTATCTCCCGGCGCGGCGCGCCATTGGGGTCGATCCTGTCGTTTCTCTGCGCTACGAATAACCAGAACTACTTGCGATTCTTGGGCGCTCGCTTGACGCTATCGGTCAGCCACGAAAGATATTTTTTCGAGCCTTCCGTAATCGGCAGGGCAATAAATTCCGGCACGTCATAGCTGTGGAGGCGTTTCACTTCGTTTTCCAATTCAGCTAGTCGCTTCGACGTGGTCTTCATGACCAGCAGGTATTCCCGCGCTCGCTCAACCTTCCCCTTCCACCTATAGAGCGACTCGATGGGGCTGTGGACGAGGTTGACGCACGCAGCGACGCGCATTTGCACCACAGCGCGCGCGATTTGGCGAGCCAGCGCACGAGTCGGGCAGGTGATGAAAACGACCCGCTCGTTTCTTGCTTCCGCCAGACTCATCGGTCTCTCATCATAATGACTTTCGCTCCAGGACTCGAGGGACTAGAATACGGCCCCATGAGCACGAGCACCAGTCTAGGCGCATCTTCGGCCATTACGTTTGGCACGTCCGGCTGGCGCGGCCTGATTGCCGACGATTTCACGTTCGCGAACGTGCGCCTGGCGGTCACCGCTATCGCCGAACACGCGAAAGCCAAAGCGAAAGACCCCGCCATCCTGGTGGGTTACGACACGCGCTTCTACTCCGAAGAATTTTCCCAACTCGCCGTGGACATCCTACAGCACCACGGCATTCGAACGCTGCTCTGCGAAACGTTCACGCCCACGCCCGCAGTGGCGTTCGAGATCATGCGCCGCAAACTCGACGGCGCCATCAACTTCACCGCCAGCCATAATCCCGCGCAATACCATGGCCTGAAATTTTCCTCGGCCGACGCCGGCCCCGCCCTGCCGGAAGTCACCAAGGATATCGAGGCGCGTGCCGCGAAGCTCGCTGCGAATGGCGGAGTTCCGCCCCTTGCTCACGGTTCATCAAGTTCCCCACGCGGCGAAAAAGTTAATCTGCGCGAAAATTATTTGAAGCGCCTTGAGGAACTCATTCAGTTCGATACTCTGCGCAAAGCCAAGCCATCGTTGGTTGTCGATGCGCTCCACGGCTGCGGCGCTGGCTATCTCGACCGCACGCTCTGCGATCACGGCGTCACCGTGCAAGCCATGCGCACGGAACGCGATTGCCTGTTCGACGGGACCGGCCCCGACGTTTCCGAAGAAAATCTCGCGCCTCTGCGCAAGGGTGTAGTGGATTCGAAGGCGACCGCCGGCCTGGCTACCGATGGCGACGCCGACCGCTTTGGCATCGTCGATCGCGATGGCACTTGGATCCAGCCCAACTTGATCCTTGCGCTCGTCTACGACTATCTTGTCGAAACGCGCAAATGGAAAATGCCCGCCGCACGCAGCGTCGCGACCACACAAATGATCGATGCGGTCGCCAAGTCGCACGGCCAAACCGTTCATCAAACGCCCGTCGGTTTCAAATACATCGGACAGCTCATTCGCGAGGACAAAATCGCTCTTGGCGGCGAAGAAAGCGCGGGGCTCACCATTCGCGGCCACATCCCGGAAAAAGATGGCATTCTCGCATGCTTGCTCGTCGCGGAAATGATCGCCGCGCGCGGCGCCTCCATCGGTGAACAGGTTCGCGCGATGTACAGGAAACTCGGCCGCGAATTCTGGCCGGTCCGCGAAAATCTTCATCTTTCCGACGAACAAAAAGCAAACGCAGTCAAGCGTGTGGCTGTTGACGCTTCGACACTCACCGGCCGGAAAGTCGTATCCATCGACCGCACCGATGGCGCAAAATTTGTCTTCGACGACGGTTCGTGGATGCTGTTGCGCCTTTCTGGCACGGAGCCGCTGCTTCGCCTGTACGTGGAAGCCGAAAGCGCTGCCGCTTCCGCAAAACTGACACGAGACGCATCACAATGGGTTCTGCAAAATTGAAGAAGACGAATGCCAGAGAGAACTTGCCGCCCTTCCTGCGACAGCACGGCCGCACGCTCCTCGCCCTGCTCGTGCTTGTCCTCCTGGTGCATGATATTTTTGGCACGCACGGCTTTTTGGCCATGCGCCACAAGCAATTGGAAATCAAGAAGGTAACCACTGACCTGGAGCAGTTGAATAAAGAAAATCTACAGCTCGAGCAGGAAGTTAGAGAGCTAAAGACCGATCCCGGCAAAATCGAAAAAATCGCCCGCGACGAGCTTGGCCTCGCCAAGCCCGGCGAAGTCATCATCAAGATCCCGCGGGCGCAGCAGTTGCCGCAGGATTCTTCTGTAAAGCCCTGACTCGCCACTTTTTCCACGTTGTGCGCGCCAGTGAAAGTCCGAGCATCGCCAGGAAAATCGTAATCAGCCCCGCCGTGGCCTTCAACGCGCTGCACTGCCCCTTGGGCAGGATGGAAAATCTTCCATAGACAAATTCGATGTGCACCCAATACACCAGCAGCGAAGTATTTCCAAGCTGGATGATGGGACTGAATCCCTTCTGCGCCAGCCCCCACCGGCACCACGCATAAACTAGAAAAAGAATCATCAGCAGGATGCCGCCGCGCATCAGCAGGAAATCCGGATTGCTGTGCCAGTAGTCGTAAACCGCGTACAGCCGAACGCGCGACGAATCGAACAAGACTGACAAGCAGCACGCAACGATTCCAGCGCCGCCGAGTGCGGCGAACGCCAGCCCTTCCCTACGACGCGCAAAATCCGAAAACAGAAAAAATCCCACCGCGAGTCCCGCGAATGCAAATGCCGACCACGGAAACAAAGGAAAGAGCCACGGCTGCGGCTCCTTAAATATATGCACGCCATTGATGTAAGACTCCAAGGGCCAAGGCAGGAACTTTGGCCGATGGGTCGTCCAAAGCGGTGGCGTCACCATGGCAACAATCACCGCTGCAAAAAGTCCGGCAACTAGTGTCCGAATCCTCGCCTCAGCGGCGCCGCCTTCACCCGTCGCCCAGCACAACACTCCCATCAGCACCATGGAAAGCCCGAGAATGTTTAGCACATCGACGCGCACTAAATCCGTCCACGGCGACCAGGGATAGCCCAAGGCAAATTCCTGCACTCGAAACAGCAGCCCCATGCCAAAAATTTCCGCGCCCCGAAAGATCGTTTGCTTCGCCATCGCGTTTCGCGCAATTCCCTTCTCCCGCAATTTCTCCGTCACTAGCGCGAACGACACGCCGGCCAAAAATATGAACAGCGGCGCCGGCAGCGTTCCACCCAGGCGCGACCACCCAATCAGCGACGACGATTTCTTGGCCTCTGGGCTCATCCAGGAGTCGTAGCAATGCGTCTGAAACATCAGCACGCACGCCAGCCCGCGCATCCAGTCAATGTAAGCAAGGCGTTTCATGTTTGCTGTAATGTGTCAGCCAGCACTCGCGCTGGGAAGGCGAATCCGCAGTCAGCCATGAGAGCGAATGATAGACGGCGGCGAGCCTTCCGCAAAGTACAAACGTAAGATCCAGCTATGCACGCTTGACTTCATTCTCGCTTCCATCGACGATACGACCGCGCTTTTCGCTATGCGTAAACGAACCGTAGGCAGAAGACGATAGCTCGTCGGGAACGTCTGCTATTTCAGTTGCCGGGAACATACAGCAAGTTTCAAACGTACCTTTACCGGATGAAGGTGTCCTATGGAAACGCTCTGGCAAGACTTCCAGCTTGCAGTCCGCATGATGTGCAAGAATCCGGGTTTCACCACCGCGGCCGTGCTCTGCCTGATGCTGGGGATTGGAGCCACCACCGGGATATTCACGGTCGTCAACGCCGTCCTCCTCCATCCGCTTCCTTACTCGCATCCCGAGCAGCTCATCCGCGTGTACACCGAGTTTCCGACGTTTCCGAATGGCGGTTTGCACCGATTTTGGACTTCCGGACCTGAGTTTCTGGATTTGCGCCGGGATACACATTCCTGGGCGTCGCTCGATGCGTGGATTACCGGTGGCGCGAATCTCGCTGGAAAAACGCAACCCGTGCGCGTTGCTGCGGCATACGTGAGCGGCGGATTGCTGGAAACACTCGCCGTGTCTCCAGTTGCCGGCCGCCTGATTTCGCAATCCGACGACGTCCCCGGAGCTCAGGTCGTGGCAGACATCTCCTATGGCACCTGGCAAAGCGCTTTTGCGGGTGATCCGAACATCGTCGGCCGTGAGACATACCTCGACGGCCTCAAGTGCATCGTCATCGGCGTCATGCCGAAAGGCTTTCAATTTCCGCCGGGTGAGCAAGAGCCGGCCCAGATTTGGACCGCGTTACGTTTGGATCCCGCGAATCCTGGCGGTCGCGGCAGCCACAATTATTATTTGCTGGGCCGTTTGCTAGCAGGCGTTACGGCGGGGCAAGCTCAGGGGGAGCTGGCCTCGCTCGTGCAGAGTTATGGTGAAAAGAAAGTGCCCAAGATCCATAGCTTCCACCCAAAAACGCACACGATCGTCAGCTTTCCTCTGCAAACGGAAGTCGTTTCAAGTGTGCGTCCTGCACTCCTGATGCTGCTAGGCGCTGTGGTATTCGTGCTCCTGATCGCCTGCGTGAACGTGGCAAACCTGCTGTTGGCTCGCGCTGAAGCCCGCCGTCGGGAAATCGCGATTCGTGGCGCGCTAGGTGCCGGCCTCGTGCGGCTCGCACGGCAATTTGTGACCGAGGGAGTTCTCCTGGCTTTCTGCGGCGCTGTTCTGGGTATGGCGCTTTCCTTTGGAGGAGTGCGCTTGGTTCAGCTCACAAATGCGGGCGGAATTCCCCGCGCAGATGAAATTTCGATGGACTGGCGCGTCCTGCTCTTCACGCTGGGCACGAGCCTGATTACCGGAGTGCTTTTTGGCCTCGCGCCTCTCGCGCCATTGTTGCTGAGCGGGATCTCCGAGTCTTTGAAAGACACGGCCGGGAGCACGACAGCCGCGGCCGGTGCGCAAATTTTCCGCCGCATCCTGGTGGCCGGGGAATTGGCGATGGCTCTCGTACTGCTAATTGGCTGCGGACTGATGCTGCGAGCTTTTTGGAAGCTGCAGGAGGTTCACACCGGCCTGCAAGCCGAGAACGTCATTACCATGCGCGTCTCGCTGCCGAGCGGAACGTACACGGACAACGCGAAGATTACTGACTTTTGGACCAGGCTCGAGGAGCGCTTGACGACTCTCCCAGGAGTGCAATCCGCCGCGCTCGTTTCCGGATTGGCGCCTATGCGCCCGCCAAACATGAATGACACGGACATCGAGGGATTTGTCCAAACGCAGGATGGTCCCATCCAGAATGTGGATTTTTACCAGGCGGTCAGCAAAGACTATTTCGCGACGATGGGCATTCGGCTGATGGATGGGCGTTTGTTCGACGCTCGTGACGTTCAAGGCGCGCCCGAAGTCGTCCTTGTCAACAAGACCATGGCCATGACGTTCTGGCCTCGGCAGAATCCCATCGGCCGACGTCTCAAGCCCGGTGGGAGCAAAAACTGGTCCACGGTCGTCGGCATGGTGGATGACGTGAAGAATGCCGGGCTTGACCGGCCTGCAGGAACCGAATTGTATCTGCCCTATCGCCAGCCGGCGGGCGCGGGCAATTCGGACATGTACGTAGTTATGCGCACCCCGGCGGGCGACCCGCGCTCACTGGCGGGCGTTGTGCGCGAGCAGTTGAATGCCATTGACCCGTCTCTGCCTTTGGCCGATATCAGGCTGATGGAGGACGTGCTGACTCGCGCGCAAGCGCGGCCTCGGTTCCTGACGCTGCTGCTGTCTCTGTTCTCCATCGTCGCGTTTGCAATCGCCACCGTTGGCATCTACGGAGTGGTGTCGTATTCGGTGGCGCGGCGCACCAAGGAATTTGGTTTGCGCATGGTGCTTGGTGCGCAAGGCGAAGACGTCCTTGGACTGGTGATGAAACAGGGGGCGGGTATGGTGGCGATTGGAGTTGCAGCCGGACTTGCAACGGCCTTCGCGCTTACGCGACTGATGGCCAGCCTGCTCTTCGGCGTGACCCCCACGGACCTCCCGACGTTTGCAGGTGTCACCGTTCTGTTGTTTGCCGTGGCGCTCCTGGCCTGTTACTTGCCGGCCCGCCGCGCGACCCGCGTGGATCCAATCCAAACTTTGCGCTACGAGTAACGCCCAATTCATCGGTCGCAGCGCACTAAGGGGCTGCAACTTGGGAGATCGGACTGCCCCATGAAGCCCTGGCACGCCTCCGTTTGGCCGGTTAAATCTCTACAATATTTGCTGCTGCCGTTCGTCTTCAATAATGGATGGGCGAGCCGTGGAGCATCACCGCGATGACCGAGCAAGACCGTCAAATCTCCGAAATCGTCGCGGAAGAACGATCCCGGCTGCGCAATTTCATCCGGCGGCGCGTGCCCGACCCGCGCGACGCTGAGGATATTCTGCAAGAGGTCTTCTACGAACTGGTGGAAGCGAACCGCCTGCTGATGCCGATTGAGCACGTGACCGGCTGGCTGTTTCGCGTGGCGCGCAATCGCATCACTGACCTTTTCCGGAAGAAGAAGCCTGAAATCTTCAGCGAGGCAGCTGTCGAGTACGAAAACGGCGAGGTGCTGAAGATCGAAGATCTGCTGCCATCGCCGGATGCCGGGCCGGAAGCGCTCTACGCCCGCCACGTTCTTCTTGACGAACTGGAACTTGCACTCGACGAACTGCCCGACGAACAGCGAGAAATATTCATCGCTCACGAACTGGAGGGGCGCAGCTTCAAGGAGATGGCCGCCGAGGCTGGTGTGAGCGTAAATACCCTGCTCTCACGCAAGCGCTATGCGGTGCTGCATCTGCGCGAGCGGTTACAAAGCATTTACGACGAATTTACGAAGGGGAGGGACTGAACATGAGAAGGAAATGGATTTGGATGGCTCCGCTGGCGATCCTGGCGATGCTGCTGTTTATCGCCATTGGCGGCGAAATAGTGCTGCGCTTGTGGAATTGGCTGCTGCCGCCGCTCTTCGGCTGGCGCCAGATCACCTTCTGGCAAGCGCTCGGGATGCTGGCGCTATGCCGCATCCTCTTCGGAGGACTTGGCATTCGTGGCACTCATGGTTCCAATATGCGTTCCAATGTTCGGGGGCGCATGGCCGAGCGGTGGGAGCAAATGACGCCGGAAGAACGCGAAAAAGCCCGCCAGCGTTGGGCACGTTGCGGATTCGAGCCGCCTGATGTCAAGCCAACAGCCTGAATGCAAGTAGGGCTGGCCTGTTCACCGATGGAAGGAGCAAGCTGGTGCCACGGAGGAACGTCCATGAAAGCCGCCGTATATAACAGTTACGGACCTCCGGATGTAATCCAACTCGCGGACGTCGAGAAGCCTGTTCCCGAGGACAGCGAGGTCTTGATAAAAGTTCGCGCGGCTTCCCTCAATCCTCTTGACGGGCACCTCATGCGAGGCCCGCTCCCGCTTCGCCTGATGACCGGGCTGCGCACACCAAGGAACGCACGGCTGGGCGTTGACGTAGCCGGCCAGGCCGAAGCGGTCGGCAGGAACGTAACCCAGTTCAAACCAGGCGACGAGGTGTTCGGAGCGTGCCGAGCGGCCCTTGCCGAGTATGCGTGTGCTCCCGCGTCGAGATTGGTCATGAAGCCCAATAAGGTAACCTTTGAGCAGGCGGCGTCTGTACCTGTAGCCGGACTCACCGCATTGCAGGGTCTTCGCGACAAAGGAAAGATTCAGCCGGGGCAGAGGGTCTTGATTAATGGTGCGTCCGGGGGTGTGGGCACTTTCGCCGTGCAGATCGCCAAGTCATTCGGCGCAGATGTGACCGGCGTGTGCAGTACGCGGAATGTGGACATGGTCCGATCAATCGGCTCAGATCGCGTCATTGACTACACGAAAGAGGATTTCACCCAAAGTGCGCAACGTTACGACCTTATTTTCGATAACGTTAGCAACCATTCGTTCTCAGAACGGCGGCGCATCTTAAATTCCAATGGCAGTTGCGTCTTGGCGGGGATTGGAGGAGCAGGATCGCACGCCGGTCAGTGGGCACGTTTGGGTGGTTCGCTCAAAGCGCTGGTGGCGTCATGGTTCGTAAGCCAGAAGTTCGTCACGTTTATTGCAAGAATAACCAAGGAGGACCTGACCATCCTGTCCGGTCTGATGGAGGCGGGGAAGGTAACGCCAGTCATCGACAAGTGCTACAGGATGAGTGAGGTCCCTCAGGCTCTCCGTTATCTGGAGGAAGGGCATGCGCAAGGGAAAGTCGTAATAACCGTTGCATAGGGCGACTGCGCCCGACAACGCCAAACGCCCGGCTGGGTTACAATTTTCGCTTGCTTCCCACCCGCCAACTCGGCCCGTTCTCGATACTCGGTCTCTGGGCCGTGCTCACTCTAACCGGAGCGCTGTACTCCTCCTGGCAGGGCTACGCTGGTCGCGAGTTCGCCGCTACGCTCACTGCTTTCGCGTTTTTCTTTCTGGTGACGCTGCTTTTTGCCGCGCGGGGCGTCGAGGATCGCCTCGCCTCGCGCTTCGGCGCCGGCAGCGGCTACTTGCTTGGCACCGCGGTGTTCCTCGTCTATCTGATTTACGCGCTAGGGACAGATACTTTCGCGTTCACGCGTTCCCTCGCCGTCGCCGGCCTCGTTTTCATTCCGCTGTTGCTCGCTGCCACGGCCGAACACCGGCCGCCTGGCGCTTGGCAAGACTTCCTCACCATTGCGGGAATATGGATAGCGGTAAAGCCGTTGCCGAATCCCTGGGGATGGTCATTGTCGCACTGGCTCTGGCCTTTCCCCGGTGGCCGCCTCGCATATGTTTTCACAGTAATGATGTGCGTGAACGTCGCCCTAGCAACATTCGTGCTGGTGCGTCGCGTCAACGGATCCGGCTATTCCATCGGCTGGGGCCATCACTGGAGCTTTTTTATCCTGGCCAGTTTCCTTGCGTTCGCTTGCATCGCCATTCCGCTGGGCCACGCGATCCGCTTTATTGAATTCGAACCGCAATGGTCGCAGTTGAAGTCGCTTCCTCTGGTCTCACTCGGCATTTTGTTTTTTACCGCCTGGCCTGAAGAGTTTCTCTTCCGCGGACTGCTCCAAAACATCCTTGCGCGCGCCACCAAGAGCGATCTCATCGGTTGGTGGATCGCCTCGATTGTCTTTGGCCTTTCGCATATCACCAACATGGGCTTTCCCAATTGGCGCTACGTGATCCTCGCTTCCATCGCTGGCTTTTTCTACGGCTGGACGTGGCGCAAGACCGGCTCCATCTTCGCATCGGCCCTGGTCCATGGCGCCGTCGACATCACCTGGCACTTCTTCTTTCGAACGCTCTAGATTGCACTCGGAATTCCTGCAACGAAGACCTTCCTCGTGCATCCAACCCGGCAAGGAAGACCGGGGGTGGGCTTGTGCCGGCCCCTAACTTGTGCAAAACGCAGAACGCATTCAGGAGGAAAACAATGGCCGATGCAATGACAGCGGACCAGGCAACTTTCTTGTTGCATGATCTGTATATGGGGACCCTGAAAACGGAAAGCCGTACGACGAAGAAAATTCTGGAAGCGGTTCCCGCGGCTAAGGTGGATTACAAGCCGGACCCCGCGTCAAGAAGCGCCATCGAACTCGCTCGGCATATTGCCGCGGCGGACAACCGTTTCGTCGAAACGGTGATTAACGGTGTGTTTGACACGAACCCGGCCATGATTCCGGAAAACGTCAAGACCCCGGCTGAAATTGCTTCCTGGTATGAGGAGCGCTACGCAAAAAACTTCGAAGCGCTCGAAAAAGTCAGCGGCGATCAATTGGTGAAGATTGTGGATTTTCGCGGAATGTTCCAATGGCCCGCGGTGAAGTTTGCGATGTTCGGCCTGCACCACACCATTCATCATCGCGGGCAGCTTGCCTCGTACTTGCGCTGTATGGGCGCAAAAGTGCCCTCGATTTACGGCGAGAGCTACGACGACGCCCAAGCCCGCAAAGCCGCCCAGGCCTAGCGTGGGTATTGTCTGATGAGAGGCGGTTATCGACTTCTCGCACAGGCCTCTGCGAGAGGGTGACATCGCCCGGCTTCTGGGCTACTCTGCGATTACATTACTGGAGGTCCCCATGAGGAGACTTATTCCGGGTCTCGTACTTGTTCTCCTTTACGCGGCAACAAGCTGGGCGCAGCAATCCGCCGCAGATGCTCCGGCTACCAAGGAAGACGTTCAGAGATATCTCGACGTGATCCATTCGCGTGAGATGATGACGCAAATGGTGGACGCTATGGTCAAGCCGATGCACCAGGTGATCCACGAGCAATTCCTGAAGGATAAAGACAAGCTTCCCGCCGATTTTGAAGCGCGCATGAACAAGATGATGGACGATTCGATGAAATCATTTCCGTGGGACGAGATGATGCAGGCAATGGTGCCGGTGTACCAGAAGCACTTCACCAAGGGTGACATCGATGCGATTGTGGCGTTCTACTCCGCGCCCACCGGCCAGAAAATGCTGAAGGAAATGCCCGCCATGATGTCCGAAGCAATGCAGTCCATGATGCCGATCATCCGCAAGCAAATGGAGGCGATGACCGAGCGCATCCAGCTAGAAGCCGCCCAGATGCTGAACGCCCCGAAGCCAAAAACCCCCGCGAAGCCCCAAGCCACCCCCAACTGAAAATCCGCCATCACCAGCCTGATCGGTGCGGATATTAACCGATGGCAAGACACCGAGATTCGTCTTAGGGATTTATCGTCCTCGTCGTATCTGCCAGCCATAGAGGTTTTAACCACCACGCAAGTACAGTATCTGCCTGATTGAAACTCAGCTTGCTGCAACTTAAAAGACAAGACGACGTTGGACGGCCATCCCCGGGCTGATGCACGTTGCGGTATTGAGGGTGTGCTCCTGCCAAGTTTCAAGTGACGCCAGGCAGTAAGTGCCGAAGGAGGGTCCATGGGCCCACAAGGGAAAACCTGGGTCAAGCCCACAGAACTCGTCTTCTTAATCTTGAGGGGAGTTTGTTTTCTTGCGGTTGGGGGAATCGCGTCGGCGCAGAATCCTATCGTCATCGAGAACCAGCAGCCTGGGACGAGCCAGTGGCAGATCCCATGGGGTGGCGTAGGATCAGACGCAATAGGCCAAGTCAAGGGCTACGCGTCCGCCGTCAGCGTCAACAAGGGCCAGAACATCACCTTTTACGTGAGTGTCAATCCGGCTCAGACCTACACCATCGACGTCTATCGGATGGGGTGGTACCAAGGACTCGGTGGGCGGCTAATGCAGCACATAGGCCCGCTCAACGGTGCCCACCAATCCACGTGCCCGACGAACGCGACGACGGGAATGATCGAGTGCCACTGGACGCCAGCTTATACGCTGGCCACCCAGTCCTCGTGGACTAGTGGAGTCTATCTCGCGCTCCTGACCAACTCGCAGAAATATCAGAACTACATCATTTTCGCAGTCCGGGACGACGGTCGGGCTGCGTCCCTGCTCTATCAGCAGCCTGTGACGACCTATCAGGCCTACAACGATTATCCTTGGGACAACAAGACTGGCAAGAGCCTCTACGCATACAACAGCTATGGCGCGAATACGATTAGCGGTGGCCCGAATGCCGTGAAAGCTTCCTTCGACCGCCCATACCTTTGGGATGGCACAGGCGGCGGTGATGGCAGCTCCTTCCTTCAATTCGAGTACCAATTCCTTCGCTGGCTGGAAATGTCGGGGTACGACGTGACCTACTCGACCGACGTCGACACTCACATAAACGGCTCTCGTTTGTTGAACTATGCCGGTTTGCTCTCTGTTGGGCACGACGAGTATTGGTCGAGGCCTATGTATGATGCCTTCATGGCCGCACGCGATGCGGGGGTCAACCTCGGGTTCTTTGGTTCCGATACGGCCGACTGGCAGGTGCGGTTCGAGCCTTCGAGCAGTGGTGTGCCGAACCGCGTGATGGTCTGTTACAGGAACGCCAATCTCGACCCTATCACCGATCCGAGCCTGAAAACCGTTGAATGGCATGACCCAATCCTCAACCGTCCCCCACAAACTATGGTTGGCGTCGAGTACGCCTCCGAGGTATCTTCAAGTGCTCCGCTCTGGGGCTGGGCCTCCTACGTCGTTACGAACAGCGGGAACTGGGTGTATGCGGGGACGGGGTTTAGGGACGGCGACAAAGTGCCGTATATCGTCGGATACGAAGCCGACAAGATGTGGAGCCAATACCCAACGCCGAACGCTGTACCCGGGACGTACACCCTGCTGTCGAACTCGCCTCTCGGCTCTGGCGCCAGCCAACCGTACGGCAACTCGTCAGTCTACCAGGCCACAAGCGGAGCTTGGGTGTTCGCATCCGGGGCCAATGCCTGGAATTTGGCTTTGGACAGCTACGCCCATTCTAACTTTGTTGATCCTCGCATTCAGAAGACGACGGCGAACGTACTCAACCAGTTTCTCAACCCGCCCGTTAACTTCAGTATCGCAGCTTCGCCCTCGAGCCAGGCGGTGACGCAAGGTGGTTCGACCAGCTACAGTGTCACGGTTAGCCCAATAGGCGGCTTCAGCAACCCGGTCACCCTGAGTGTGAGCGGACTGCCCAGCGGCGCCAATGGCACCTTCAGTCCCAACCCGACGGCGGCCTCGTCCACGCTCTCGGTGACAACGAGCACCACCACGCCGATGGGAACCTATGCGCTTACCATCATCGGCACAAGTGGCACCCTGACGCATACCACCACGGTCACGTTTGTTGTGAACCCGCTCCCTGACTTCACGCTGAGCGCTTCGCCCTCAAGCCGTTCGGTGACGCAAGGTGGTTCGGCGAGCTACACCGTCACTGTCAACCTGATAGGCGGCTTCAGCAACCCAGTCACCCTGAGTGTGAGCGGACTGCCCAGCGGCGCCAATGGCACCTTCAGTCCCAACCCGACGACGGCCTCATCCACGCTCTCGGTGACAACGAGCACCACCACTCCGATCGGAACCTATACGCTTACCATCACCGGAGTCAGCGGCAGTCTGACCCGTACCACCACAGTCACGCTCGCGGTTATTCTCCCCGGAGTCAAGTTTGACAACTCAGCGAGTTCAGGGTTTCAGTGGAGCGTAACCAGCATTACCACTCCTGGGTTCATGGTCGGGACCGGTGCCAATCGCGCCGCGATGATCATGGTGGTCATGACCGCGAATAGTGCGAAAGGGATCACCGCGAGCTTGGGAGGCGTCGCAGGCACGTTGTGCCCGGGTACTGATTCCGGGACTACCGCCACCTTACGTACTTTAATTTTCCAGGTAACCAATCCGGCGTCTGGCTTGCAAACGGCCACGGTTTCATGGACCAACAGTATGAACGCAGATATCGGCGTCATTACGGTCAGCGGGGCCGATCAAACCACTCCGTGCACGAACGCCACGTTTGTCGCTTCAAATTCTTCTCCGAGTCCGGCTACGTCCGTAACGATCGCTAGCAACGCTGGGGATTTGACGGCCAGTGCCGCCATTACGGACAATGCGTGGGTCACCCCGTTTACCAACCAGGCTTTAGTGTGGGGAATAGATCAAAACGCCGCTGGTGGCGACATCGGCCCTGGGACGGGCACCACCACGCACACGTGGACAGACCAGTATTTGGGTCAAGCACATAGCGTCTCAGGCGCGAATTTCAAGGCTGCCAAGTTCTGACTACTGTCTGACAACTGATAATATCGGCCGAGGTCCATGCGCCTAGCGCCTGCAATGGTTTGAGGACGCCCGTACCGGATCCGCGCCCTTGACCGATGTCCCAATTTAACGGACGACGCCGCTCATCGGGCTGGAGGCGGAGGCGTAGAGACGCTTGGGCATGCGACCCGCCAAGTAGGATTTGTGGCCGGCGATGACCGCGTCGCGCATTGCTTCGGCCATGAGGACGGCGTCTTGCGCTTCCGCGATGGCCGTGTTCATGAGCACGCCGTCGGCGCCGAGTTCCATGGCCACGGCGGCATCGGAGGCAGTGCCAACTCCGGCATCCACGATCATGGGAACTTCGGTGATGCGCTCACGGAGGATGCGCAGATTCGCTGGATTTTGCACGCCGAGTCCGGAGCCGATGGGCGCAGCAAGCGGCATCACCGCGGAAGCGCCCGCGTCAATCAATTTGCGGGCAGCGATCAAATCGTCATTTGTATAAGGCAGAACGATAAAGCCTTCCTTCACGAGGACGCGTGTCGCTTCTATGAGCTGCTCGGTATCCGGAAAAAGCGTTTGCTGGTCGCCAATCACTTCGAGCTTGACCCAATTCGAAAGACCAACTTCGCGTGCAAGTCGCGCCGTTCGAATCGCTTCGTCGGCCGTGTAACACGCAGCCGTGTTCGGCAAGATGAAAATCTTTTCGCGGTCGATATAATCCAGCAGTGATTCTTTACTGCGGTCGGTGAGGTTCACGCGGCGGACCGCGACCGTAACCATGTCCGCGCCGGAAGCGGCGTGCGCGCGTGCCATTTCCTGGAAGCTGCGGTACTTCCCTGTTCCAACGATGAGGCGCGATTTGAACGCGCGGCCCGCGATGACTAAATTATCTGGCATGTTGTCCTCAGAAGGATTTTAGACCTTCAGAGGCTCGCCGACAAATCGCGGAAGAATGATCAGTGGGCGCGCGGCCGAATAAGCCAGCTCAAATCCACGCCAATTCCAAATGAATAGCTGTTGAGTTGCAACGGGATGCTGCGGCTAAAATCGAATTCAAAATCAAGATAGCCGACCGGCTTATAATCAATCCCCGCGTTGTAGCCATTGTCGCGCACGAGGTCCGCGCCGCCAGTCGTCACGCTGCTGGACGTGAAGCCATGGCGATTACTGCTGCTTCCGTTCCCGCCGCATTTCGCCGCGCCGCACCGGAACACGCGGCTGATCAGCGCTTGATTTCCCCAGGGCGCGACGTCGTAGGCCGCGACGGAGAAACTAAAGTTGCCCGGATCGTATTCGATGCCGCCATTAAATTGCGCGTTGTAACCATACGTCGCAAAGGGCCGGTGAAAGTATCGCGTGTCCAAGATGGTATTGCCGACGCCCACGTCCACGAACGGTGAAAAATCTCCGAACGCGTGGTCGAAATGGTTCGTCTGGTTCCAAGTCGCGTGGCCGATGCTGAATCCCTTTTTCTTGTCACCAGTTGGTGCTGTGAGATGCACAGCCGAACTGTAGTTCAAGGATTTATTTGGATAGTTCCATCGCAAATCCGTGAAAAAACTCCCAACGCCAATGCCGGAAACTGAGCCAGGATTATTGGTAGATGATGGCGTAGTGACGAAGTAGAACGGAACTCCGGCATCGACTCCAAAGTGCCGCGAAAAGTTGTATCCCAGAGCGGATCCCAAGTCGTAGACTCCGCCATCGCCGCTATAGCTTCCTTCGAACCGCGTGCCCAGAGTCCAACCCGGAGTGAAGCCTCCGGGATTCTCTTTCGTCAGCCCGGTCGCTGCTGGCGTGGGAGACTGAGCCAACGCTGCTGAAGGGCAAACAGAACAAAATGTAAGAACGATCCACAACCAACCTGATCTGAATTTCAATTCTCGCCTCCACGTTTTCGTGTAACGCTCGATCGCGCAACAAGGCGCGAAGTTCTCGAAACGTTCCGTGCGAATGCAACCATGAATCCAGGAATTGGGGCAGGCGATACAGGATTCGATTCCAGTATACGAAGAACGGTTGCTCCGTACTCAGCACAGGTGGGACGTTGGTCTCTTGAGAATTAACTGGACGAAAGAACAGCCTGCGTACAGGAGGGGCCGGACAAATCGCTGCCGCCCCTGTTCGAGAGCAACGTCCTCCCCAGCGCAATCGCATCACTCAGCAACATGTTTCCGCCGCGTCGCGATCAGGATTGGAGATGCGCTTCCAGAAACCAGAGATCCTTGTCGAGGTCGCGTGTGATTGAAGTGAAAAGGTCGGCGGTAATTTTGTCGCCGAGGTCTTCGCTTTCATTGATGGCCTGACGGAGCGCGTTGGCATGGTGCGCGACGTTGTGCACCAGCCACTTCAACTGCGAAGGGCCATCGGAGGCGCTGAGGTTCGCTTCCTTCAATCCCGACTTCGCCGCAACCTCGCGGGCCGTGCCATTGGCAACGCCCCCCAGAGTGGCGATGCGCTCAGCGATGGAATCCGTCTGATCCTCGACGTGTTCGGCTACCGAATCGAACAATTCATGGAGCGCAATGAAATGCAAGCCTTTGAGGTTCCAGTGGGCCCATTTGACTTGCGTGAAGAGATCGACGGCATCGGCAAGACGCGCATTGAGAAGCGCGGTGATCGCCTGCCGATTCGACTCCGGAACGCCCACACTGCTTTTGTAGGTGCGAGTTGCTGCGGTTCCTGTTCCAGCCATGGTGACCCCCTCCTTATGGGTTCCCTACTTCCCTGCTGTGGTATCCGATGCTGGAAAAAGGCAATTAGTTTCGTATCCCTCCTAGTTTTGAAGGATCGGGCGGGGTTCGGCGACGTCGGCATAGAGGGACTCGATGACGGCGGCGTACTGCTGCTCGACGACGCGGCGCTTGAGTTTGAGGGTGAAGGTGAGGCTGCCGTTATCGAAAGTAAAATCTTCGGGGAGAAGCGCGAAGCGCTTAATGGTTTCGTACTGGGCGAGGTGCACGGTGAGTCGCTTGACCTCAGCGTCGATTAAAGCATGGACCCAGGGATGCACGGCCAGTTCGGCGTTGGATGCAAACTTGATTCCCTGGTCGGCGGCTTTTGCCGCGACTGTAGCGGGATTGGGGACGATAAGCGCGACGATAAATTTGCGTCGGTCGCCGACAACCATGGCGTTCAGGATGTAGGGGCTGGTCTTGAGCGCGTTTTCGATGGGCTGCGGGGCGACGAATTTTCCAGCCGCGGTTTTCAACAAATCTTTTTTGCGGTCGGTAATGAAAAGATAATTGTCCTTGTCCACGTAGCCGATGTCGCCGGTGCGGAACCAGCCGTCTTCGCTCAGGACTTCGCGCGTGGCCTCGGCGTTTTTGTAATAGCCGTGCATGACGCAAGGACCCTTGACCAGGATTTCTCCATCCTCGGCAACCCGAACCTGAACATTCGGAATTGGTTTGCCGGAACTGCCCATGCGATTCACGGGGTAATTGCTGGAGACGATGGGAGAAGTTTCCGTCAGGCCGTAACCCTGATAAATGGGAATGCCGATGGTCCAGAAAAATTCCGCGAGCACTTTGGAGAGCGGCGCACCACCCGAAGAGACGATGCGCAAATGGCCGCCGGTTCCCAGACGAATTTTCTTATAGACCAGTCTATCGGCGAGCTTCCACTGCGCTTTCAGGGCGAGGCTCGCGTGAACCCCATTGGCGCGCCAAGGAGTGGCGCGCTGGGCCACGTTCATGGCCCAATTAAAAATCATTCGCTTTACGCCAGTGGTTCTTGAACCTTGCTCGACGAGTCGGGCGTAGATTTTCTCGAAGAAGCGCGGGACCGCAGCGATGATGGTGGGACGGACTTCGAGGAGAGCCTGGGCGACGGCGTCGATGGATTCGACATAGGCCAGCGCGGCACCTTGAAAGAGGTAGATGTAATCGAGCGTGCGGCCGTAGACGTGGGCAAGCGGAAGAAAGGAAAGCGCGACGTCTTTGGCGGGATCGAGGCTGAAATCGTGGCCGACGTCGTAGACGTTGGAGCAAAAATTACTGTGCGTGAGCATGACGCCCTTGGGCTCGCCAGTGGTACCGGAAGTGTAGATGAGAGAAGCAAGCTGGCCGGGAAGAACTTGAGCAGCGCGCAAACGGTAAGAGGAAATGTCCGCGGCGCTGGCTGCAGCTATCAGAGTTTCGTAGCGAAGACATTCGGTGGGAATGTCGGGGCCGCCGTCAGCGACGATAATTTGCTCCAGCTCGGGGAGGCTGGCGCGGACGGCGAGAAGTTTATGCAATTGGGGCGCGCCAACAACGAAAACGACCCGGGCGCCGCAATGTTTCAGAATGTAGGTCATGCGGTCGGGCGATTCGTTGAAGTAGACGGGAACGGTGACGGCGCCTGGGCCGTTGATCGCGAAGTCCGCGGTATGCCACTCGGGACGGTTGGCGGAAAAAAGGCCGACACGGTCGCCGGGCTTCACGCCGAGTTCCACGAAGGCCGTGGAAAGGCCAGCGACGCGGCGGAGAAATTCCTGGGACGCAATGGCTTCCCAGCGGCCATCGCGGCGAACCATCTGGGCGCGCGGGTTCGGATGCGTGTCGACGGCGTTCAAGAAGCGCGATGGAAGCGTGCCGTAGTTCATGGTCTGGTCGTCACTCTACCTTAGCGAACTTGGTGGCGCAATGGAACGGCTGGCGAACACGTTGTGCCGGGCCTCCTGCATTATCTGGGCTCGGGCTGGCGGCGATTGCCTCGTCCTCAACTGACCGTCATTTGCTAGTTTTGTTGTTGCAGAATCCTGCGGGACCGCCACTAATAGGGCCGGAAGGATGCGTCCAGCACACATGGCCAGCGCTGTTGGGAGAAGCCAAGTCTTCATAACAAAAGGCTTTGCCTTGCGATGTGCTAGAGCCAATGGTACCTGGATACTTTGCTTCTTCTCGGCTAGCTGCTTGATCCGGCAAACTTCACGGTGGGGTGCGCGGCCGCGGAACGAGGGGCACGATATTCCGGCTGCTGCCCAGAATCTGCGATATCGTGCCCGCACAAAAAAAGATGCCGGGCTTAAGCCCGGCGCTACGAAAACTCGGAGGCAGCAGAGGACAGCCAAGGATGGCTGTCCCACCTAAGCACCTTAGGGTCGGGATTCACGGTCCTTTAAGAGATCACGGAGGCTCTGGTGGACGCGCTCGATGGCCCGGAAGAATTCATCAATCCCCACGGTTTCGCGGGCTACTTCGTTGGCGGCTACGCCCGCGGTGATCGCATCGCAAAGCTGAGTGGCGCGGCGGATACCTTCAGCGGTCAGCAAAGGGAGCACGGTGAGCGGATCCTGTTGCCGCGACTGGCGCTCCTGCCATTCTTGAACGGCCCACGCCGTCTTGCGCACGTTATCCACGGCATCCCGGAATTCCCTGAGGATGCGCGGATCGAATGGGCCCGAGCGCATGTCATACTCCAGCCTGACCAGGTCGGCGCAGGTTTTCTTTAGCTGGAGATTCTTGCCCCAGAAGGTCTCACTGGGGACGAAAAGCTCGACGGCAACGCCTAACAGGCGGCCCTCGCTATTGCGACGAACGCCGACAACGCGAGCTTGCGAAGTTTCATGTGTAACGAGATTCGTCAACTCAATCTGAGTGCCGGCGGCAGGGTAAGTCTTCATCTCCAACAAACCACCTTGAGCGTTCACTTCCGTGGCTTGCCCCGCTTCACGGAAAACTTTACCGTTAGCTTCCTGCCAAGTCGCTTCCACAGGGGAGATGAAGGGAAAACGCCTGCTCCGCCGCTTTTGTGGTGTGGAAGAAGGTTGATTCGCGATCGGCTGTGCCATCGAGGCGCTCCCATCAGAGTGATTGAGTGGATTTATAACACTATATAGTTCTCTTTGCCGAGATAAACGAAATGGGCGTTGTATGAAGTGCAAAAGGAGATGCCGTGGGTTAGTATGAGCGGCGGAGAGGGAATTTCATGGGTTCGACACTGTCACGGAGCGCGTCAGGAACGGTGGCGGACACAGGCTTGTCCAAAGGGCCGTTTCGGGCGCCGCGGGGGACGACGATTTCCTGCAAGGGATGGCAGCAGGAGGCAGCGCTGCGGATGCTCTTGAACAACCTTGATCCGGAGGTGGCGGAGAAGCCGGAAGATTTGGTGGTGTACGGGGGGACAGGCAAGGCAGCGCGGAATTGGGAATGTTTTCACGCGATAGTGCGGTCGCTGAAGGCGCTGGAGGCGGACGAGACGCTGCTGGTGCAATCGGGGAAGCCGGTGGGAGTTTTTCGCACGCATGAATACGCGCCGCGGGTGCTGCTTTGCAATTCGAATCTGGTTGGCCACTGGAATAATTGGGACCGCTTTCATGAGCTGGACCGCGCGGGATTGATGATGTACGGGCAGATGACGGCAGGAAGCTGGATTTACATCGGGACGCAGGGGATTTTGCAAGGGACGTACGAGACGTTTGCGGCGGCGGCAAAAAAACATTTTGGCGGGAGCCTGGCGCGCAAGCTGGTGGTGACCGGCGGAATGGGCGGCATGGGAGGAGCGCAGCCGCTGGCCGCTACGATGAATGGCGCGGCGTTCCTGGGGATTGACGTGGACCCGGAGCGCATCAAGCGGCGCGTAAAGACGGGCTATTGCGACGTGATGGTGACTTCGCTGGATGAGGCCCTGCGGATTTTGAAGAATGCGGTGCGCAAAGGCGAAGCGACTTCCGTTGGATTAGTGGGAAATTGCGCGGACTTGATTCCGGAACTGGCGAAACGCGGCGTGTTGCCGGATTTGCTGACGGACCAGACCAGCGCGCACGATCCCATCGGCGGATACGTGCCGAATGGGATGACGTTTGAAGCGGCGCTGGAGCTACGCGGAAAAAATCCTGAGGAATACAAAAAGTGTTCGTTGGCGGCGATGGCGGCGCACGTCCAGGGGATGCTGGATTTGCAGAAGCTGGGGGCAGTGACGTTTGATTATGGGAACAACATTCGAACGTTTGCGTTTCAGCAGGGCGTGAAGAACGCCTACGACTTTCCGGGATTTGTGCCAGCGTATATCCGGCCGCTGTTTTGCGAAGGCAAGGGACCGTTCCGGTGGGCCGCGCTTTCGGGAGAAGCTTCAGACATTGCGCGGACGGATCAACTGGTGCTGGAAATGTTTCCGCAGGACGAGCACCTGAATCGATGGATTAAGCTGGCGCAGAAGCGCGTGAAATTTCAGGGACTGCCGTCGCGCATCTGCTGGCTGGGATATGGAGAGCGTGACAAGTTTGGGCTGGCGCTGAATGAGTTGGTGGCGAAGGGAGAAATAAAAGCGCCCGTGGTGATGGGGCGTGATCATCTGGATTGCGGGTCGGTGGCGTCACCGTATCGCGAGACGGAAGCGATGCGGGATGGGTCCGACGCGATTGCGGATTGGCCACTGCTGAACGCGCTGATTAATACGGCGAGCGGGGCGTCGTGGGTTTCGATTCACAATGGCGGAGGAGTGGGGATCGGGTATTCGCAGCATTCCGGACAAGTGACCGTGGCGGATGGCACGAAGGAAATGGCGAAGCGCATCCAGCGCGTGCTGACAAATGATCCGGGAATGGGCGTGGTGCGGCACGTGGACGCGGGATATTCCGAGGCGATTTCGTTCGCCAAGAAAAGCGGCGTTAAAGTGCCGATGCAGTAGAGCTGGACGCCTGCCCGGTGCGCCCACGATTCCAAGGAGCGCCTTTCGTACTTCGAGTTTCATCGTATTCATGCACTATCAGGAGGAAACCATGTACGTCATTCTTGGAGCGACGGGAAACACGGGATCGGTGGTTGCCAGGAGATTACTCGACAAAGGCAAAAGAGTCCGCGTGGTTGGACGGGACAACAAGAAATTGGCGCCGTTTGTGACCCGGGGTGCAGACGCATTTGCAGCGGACGTCCTCGACACAGATGCCTTGAGCCGGGCGTTTGCCGGGGCGCAAGGCGTGTATGTGCTGATTCCGCCAGACATGACCAATCCGGACTTCCGCGCGTACCAGGATCGCGTGACGGAATCCATCGCCAAAGCGCTGGAAAAGGGAGGGGTGGCCCATGCCGTGTCGCTTAGCAGCGTCGGGGCCGACAAACCGGACAAGACCGGGCCGGTTGTGGGACTGCACAAGATGGAATTACGGCTGGCAGAAGTCCACGGGCTGAATGCGCTGCACCTGCGCGCGGGATACTTCATGGAAAATACTCTCGCGCAGACCGGCATCATTCGCAATTTCGGCATGGCGGGGCCGGTTCGCGCAGATGTTGCTCTGCCGATGATTGCGACGAGAGACATTGGCGCGGCCGCCGCAGAGGCCCTGCTGCGGCTGGACTTCCGCGGGCAGCAGACGCAGGAACTACTGGGGGCGCGGGACGTGACGTACACGGAAACGGCGAAGATCATCGGCGCGGCGATTGGAAAACCGGACCTTACTTACACCCAATTGCCGGATGAGCAAGTGATCCAGGCGATGACAGGGATGGGAATGTCCCGGAATATGGCGGAACTGCTTTGCGAAATGTCCGCAGCGCTCAACAACGGATACATGAAGCCGCTGGAGCCGCGATCGGCAAAGAATACGACGCCGACGACGCTTGAGGCGTTTGTACAAGAAGTATTTTTGCCGGCGTATAAAGGGCAGGCGGCGAAAGCATAGCATCGAGGCGCGAAGCTTCAACGGGGCTGAAGTAACCGGCAGGGCTGAAGCCTGTCCTGCCGGTTTTGTTTTGGGCATAATACGGAAGCCTTGGCGGAAGCACTGCTCATCACTGGTGCATTGCAACTCTTGACTCTGTGCGGGCACGGTCCGCGGCGGGGCGATTCCCTTTCCAACCTGGGCTTGGTTAAAGATGGCGCGCTGCTGGTGCGCGACGGATTGATTGCCGCCGTAGGGACGAGAGCGGAAGTCGAAAGACTGCCGGAAGCGTGGGCGGCGGAGAAACTCGATTTGGGCGGGCGCGTGGCGCTGCCGGGATTCGTGGATTCGCACACCCACCTGATTCACGCCGCGAGCCGGGCGGAAGAATATGAGCTGAAGATAGCCGGGGCGAGCTACGAAGAAATTGCGAGGAAGGGCGGCGGGATTCTCAATTCGGTGAAGAAGCTGCGAGCGGCGACGAGCGAGGCTCTGAAGAAGCGAGCGCTGGCGGCGTTGAAACAGTTCGCGGCGCACGGAACGACTACGTTGGAGGCAAAGAGCGGGTACGGGCTCGACGTTGCGAGCGAGCTGAAGATTCTGCGGCTGCACAAAGAACTGGCGGCGGCGCAGCCACTGGAAATTGTGTCCACGTTTCTTGGCGCGCATGTGGTGCCAGAGGAATATCGGGGAAAAGCGGCCGGAGCAGAGCGATATATCAAGCTCATCGAGGAAAGCTTGCTACCGCAAATCGGCGAGAGCCGGCTGGCGGAGTTTTGCGATGTGTTTTGCGATCGCGGCGCGTTTACCGTCGAGCAGTCGAAACGCGTGCTGCAGGCGGGGCGGCAGTGGGGACTGGATCCGCGGGTGCACGCCGAGCAGCTTTCGCGGACCGGCGCGGCGCGGCTGGCGATCCTGCTGAGGGCGGCAAGCTGCGATCATCTGGAGAAAGTGAACAAGAGCGACATCGCGGCGCTGGGGAAATCGGAGACGGTGGCGACGCTGCTACCGGGATGCGATTTTCATCTGGGACTGAAACAATATGCGCCGGCACGCGCGCTGATTGAGGCGGGAGCAATCGTCTCGCTGGCGACGGATTACAATCCGGGGACGAGTCCGACGTTGAGCATGCCGATGATTCTGTCGCTGGCCTGCACGCAATTGCGCATGACTCCGGCGGAGGCGATTACTGCAGCGACAATCAATGGCGCCCATGCCTTGCGGCGCGAAAAGAGCGTCGGATCGCTGGAGGTTGGCAAACAAGCGGACATTGCCGTATTCGAGGTGGCCGACTACCGGGAAATTCCCTATTATTTTGGTGTGAGCCATTGCTGGATGACCGTGAAGCGTGGTCGCGTAATCCATGCCGCCGAACAAGCCACAATCTAACTTTTCCAATAGGCCAGTAAGGAGGGTGCGCCTCCTGAAGATCGTGCCGCGCAAGAGCAAGAGTCTGCTCGAAGAATATTTCTACAGGTTTGTCGCGGCGATCTGTCTGAGCGTGATGATTCTGGGAAAAGCAGGTGGCCTCAGCGGGTACGACGCGGTGGTTACAGGACTGTGGGTCGGGGCCTTCCTGTGGTTTGCCCGGCAGGTGAGAAATTATCGAAAAGAACATGCCGTCACCGCCACGATTGAACAATCCAATCAGGCTGTACCAGCGCCGCCGCAATTGATGAAGAACTTGCTGCCTCCGAACATGAAGCCGATGATCGGGCCGCAGTGGCCGGTGAAGACTCTCTCAGGTGTGACGAGGCCGCGGCTACAGAGGCCCCCCGTGCCAACGCGCGACTCGGCAAGGCGCGCGCAACCTCCGGCCCCGGCTGGCCAGGCACCAGGGGCGCCGGTCGTGCCAAGCAATCCGGGAAAGAGGGGTTTCGTTTACGAACGGCCGACGTTGCCGGACCGCAAGCCGAAACTGCCGAACAATTGGGCGGGCAAGCAGGATAAAAAGCCGAAAAAATGAAACGACTGATTGAGTGCGTGCCCAATTTTTCCGAAGGACGCGACCTGGCCAAAGTGGATGCTATTGTCGCGGCGATGAGCAGCGTGCCGGGCGTGTACGTGCTGGACCGCGAGATGGACGCGGACCACAACCGCTCGGTGGTCACGCTGGCTGGCGAGCCTGACGCCGCGGCGGAAGCCGCGTTGCTGGGCACGGGCAAAGCCATGGAAGTGATTGACCTGACGAAGCACACCGGTGCGCATCCGCGCGTCGGTGCGACGGACGTGCTGCCATTTATTCCCATTGAGGGCGTGACCATCGAGGATTGCGTGGCGCTGGCGCGGCGGGTGGGCAACGAAATTTGGAAGCGCTACCGGATACCGGTTTTTTTTTACGAAGCGGCGGCGACGCGGCCAGACCGCATAAATCTTGAAAATGTCCGGCGAGGGCAGTTCGAAGGGCTGCGCGAAGAGTTGAAGAAGAACATGGAGCGGCAGCCGGACGTTGGAGAACCGAAAGTGCATCCAACGGCCGGCGTGACAGTGGTCGGTGCGCGGAAATTTCTAATCGCCTACAACGTGAATCTCAATACCTCCGACATCAGCATCGCGAACAAGATCGCAAAAGCGATCCGGTTTTCGTCGGGCGGGCTGCGTTACGTGAAGTCCATGGGCGTGGAACTAAAGGCGCGTAACCTGGCGCAAGTGTCCATCAATCTGACGGATCTCGAGCAAACGCCGATGCATCGTGTGTATGAAATGGTGAAGCGGGAGGCGGAGCGCTACGGCGCCGTGCCAGTAGGCAGCGAAATCGTCGGGCTGATTCCGAAAAAAGCAATCGAGATGGCGGCGGACTTTTTCTTGCAATTGGAGAACTTTTCGCCCGCGCAGGTATTTGAAAACAGGCTGGCAGACGCGTTGGGCGGCGCGCCTCTTGCGGTTACGAAAGACGGAAAGCTGGCAGGCTTGGCGCGGCCGTTTCTGGAGGCGGTGGCGTCCCCGGCGGCCACGCCCGGAGGAGGCAGCGTCTCTGCGTTTGCGGGAGCGCTGGCGGCGGCGCTGGGACAAATGGTTGCGGGGCTTTCGCGGAAAAAGAAGTCGCAAGCCGGACATGCGGATCAGCTTTCGGCGGCGCTGGACGAAATGCGAAAAACTGCGGATGAACTTGCCGAGGCTATCGACCGTGACGCAGCGTCCTACGACGCCGTGATGGCGGCATTCAAATTGCCGCAAGGGGACGCGCAGGAAACGCGGCAGCGCGAAGAAGCGATACAGAAAGCCACAAAGGGCGCGTCCGAAGTGCCATTGCACGTGGCCGAACGCACAGTTGAGCTTTTCGAACGGCTTGGACAACTGGACGCTATCGTCGCCGCATCCATGAAGTCAGACTTGCAAGTGGCCAGGTTGATGGCCGAAGCAGGCGTTCGCGGAGCGTTGGCCAATGTGGAGATCAATCTCGATGGCCTGAAGGACGCGGTATACGTCGCGACGATGCGCACGAAGATCGCAGCACTGCGGGAGCGGCTGGGCAATGCGGCCCGCGCAACAAGGGCGTAGAATAGAAGTTGCCCCTGCCCCATTCGAAAGGAGCACTACATGAGATTGACCACGTATTCAGGTGCGACGCAGCCCAGACTGGGGTCGACGATGCGCCGGTTCGTGGCCGCCGGCGTTTTGGTGGCGATGTTCCTGGCGACGCCGAAGCCGGCACGGGCGGGCCGCCTTGGCGCGGACATCATCGCGCTTTTCCCGAAGGAGATTGGAGAATTCGCCTACGCCGACTTGAAAAAGGCGCGATCGCTGAAATGGTTTCCGCAATTGCAGGAGCAGATGCTGCCTGACCGCTTCCGGCAATTCGAAAAGTTTCTGGCTTCGGCGGGAGTCGATCCGAATTCGCAAGTCGATGAACTTGCCTGGGGGCTGGTCGCCGAGGGGATGAGCGCGAAGACCGAAGGCGCGGGTTCGACGGACGTTCCCACGGGCGATGAGGTCGTCGGCGTGGCGCTCGGGAATTACAATCCGGGCTCGACGGAAGGATACTTCAAGCAGCAAAAGCTTCCGACGTTTAAGGCGCGCGGTTACACGCTTTATGCGTTCGGCACGGGTTCGGGAGCGAACGATTTGTTCTTCTTCTTTATTGACTCGAACACCGCGGCGTTTGGCCATCGCGACGTGCTCGAAAAGATGATTGAGGTACGCTTTGGCAGCGAAGAAGGATTGCTGCGCAACGACAGGCTTTTCCCTCTGATCAACGAAGCCAACGGCAGTGGCGTGGTCTGGGCGGTGCTGAATCCCGCCTACACACGTTTGGCGATGCAGCAACTGGCGCCGGAGGTGCAACAGTTTCCCGAAGCGGCGAAGCTCGTTGCGCGCATGCAGAACATGATCATCAACGTGGACGCGAGCAGCGGCATCGACGGCAAGTTCCAGGCGGTTTGCGGATCGACCGAGGACGCGAACACGCTGGGCCAGTTACTGCAGGCTGGATTCCTCTACAAACGGTATCAAACGCAAAAGGACAATCCGGATCTGGCGCAGTTGCTGGACCAGGCGCGCGTGACGCCAGCGGGCGATCGAGTGATGCTGCGCATGTCGCTTAGCGACGACCAGATGACGTCGCTGATTCGCAAAAACACGTTCGCGCTGAAGATGTAAGTTTCAACGAACCATTACCGCGCTAGAAAAGAAGGCCAGACAGCAAGACCTGTCTGGCTTTTTTTGTGACGATCAACAGCTACAGGCCGGGAGCGACGTGGCCGATATACTTCGTCAGGCGAGTGACGGCTTCCCCATCATGCGTTTCGTACTGAACGCGGTCGAACCCGGCGAAAACAACCTGGACGGACCCTGTAGCGCCAATGTGCGAGGCAAAGCCGGCGATGGTGTCGAGGCCGATCGCTGGAGAGTCTTCGTCCATGTGGGACAGAGCGACTTCCATGCGGTCGGAGAAGCGCGTGAAGGTGACTTCCAGTTGAGGATGAGCCGCGCTTAGGTGCTCGAATGCTTCCGAGCACGCGGCGATGACGGCGGATTGCAGGCGGGCGGCGGCGGCGTTCTCAAATCCCGCGGCGTCGGCAAGAAAGCGTCCAACGCCTCCCGCTGCGGCTGCCAATCGGGAGTCGGCGTCAAGTAGCAGGCGGAATGTTTTGGGTTCAGTGGCCACGGCTGCTGGCCAGAGAAACGTCGCAGGCTTCCCGGCAATCGGGGCAATAGTAGAGGCCGTCGGAGCAAAGGCGCACGTTCATCTGTCCCTTGCAGATGGTGCAATATCTTTCACAGGAGCAGCGATCTTCCGGCAAGTCGCATTGCGAGCAAAGGGTTTGACCTTGCATAAAGGCCTCTACAGAAAACTCTACCTGAGCAGGTGAGGATGCGGCAAGGCGAAGGTGGGGAAGGTACGCCGAGTCGTTTACGTGGTCTTTGGGACCACTCTTGAGCGTGCCGCCAATTCTCTGTTAGCGGGCAAGGAGTGGGGTCCCGATTACGCGACTACGCAGCCAAGTGCCGGAGTGCAGATGATAAGGACATCTTGAAGTCAGTGACCATCTACCACAAACTGGGCGGGTGCCTCTAACAGTTCGTTGAAAAACCCCACTCCACTGCAACTTAAATGTAAGAGAACTCGTCTGAGAGAAAGAAGAAGAAAAGGAGGCGAGTGAATGCGCGGCGACGATGACCTGCAAGAAGGAATGTTCAGCTACATTTCTCCAGAG
>WNFT01000008.1_pt1 | contig 105527 bp, 105 predicted proteins | sample 5400191 | NCBI WGS metagenome assembly WNFT01 (sample SAMN13153359, study PRJNA577476) | soil metagenome | isolation source: 80 cm saprolite under Madrone tree | place: USA:California | collected 2016-06-14 | reverse complement strand
TGGGGTACGACCTCGGGCTCGGGCTCAGCAGCCTGGGGTGGGGGTGGTGGGGTCTCGGTTCGGACCGCGAGCTTCGAATCGTACGCGGCTCGGTCAGCGGCGACCTGGTCGGCCTGGGGTGCCGGGGGAGCAGCCTGAGACCGCTTCGGACGGCCTGCACCTGGTCGCTTGCCACCTCGACCCGGTTTGATTTCCTGGGAGCCTGTTTGATTAGTCTTTGATTCCATTTCGATCCTCTAATGCACGGGGCGACCGAGCACTCGATCGCCCCGTGAGCCCTCGTGGGCGTTGGCGGTTGCGGTTCTGGCCTAGCTGCTCGACAACTCCACGTGCTGGCGATCGCCGGAGACGGCGGTGGCGCGCGTCTGGCGCGGCGCTTGCGCTGCCTCGGCGACTTGCACATACTCAGGGTTGTGACGCGGCGAGTCTTGCTCGTCGATGGCGACTCCGTAACGCGTAAACTCTTCGGGCATCTCCAGCACGACGGTGATTACCAGGTCGAGACGGTTGACTACTGCGAGGATGCTCTGACGGTGCTCCAGCGTCGACCGTGTGATGTGGACGTGGTTCTGGTTCTCAGTCTCAATGCCCCTTGGAGTCTCAATGCCCCTTGGGGGACGTGGCCCAGTTTGAGCTCTCCGCCGCGGGTATTCGGCAACAAGTCCGCCATCCTGTTCCTCAAGCAGATGCGTGCCCTTCATAGCCCGGTCCCTGTGATCGTGGTCTCGCACCGCGCGCAGGCGAAGGAAGAGGTCCTCGCCAATGGCGCGTTGGCGTTCATCCCGAACCCGTTCCCGAACCCGTTCGATGTGCGGGAGCTTGACCGTCTTGTGGCGCTCGCCCACTCGGCACGACGAGGTCCGCCCGTCGAGGGGTAAGTGAAAGACGAGCCGTGCCCCCGCTGCGGCGAGCGCTTGGGCAGGCGTTAGTGAGTCGGCCTCGTCGGCCGTGGTTCTCCCATGCTACTGTCCCCTCGAAGGGCAGGGAGAAGGTATCAACCGGGAAGTGTCCGAGCCCTCCGAGCCACCCCCCGAATCCGGTTGCGCCGGCAAAGCCGGCACTCGAACACCGACGCGTCGCTGAGGCGGCGCCGGGCTCAGCCCGGGGCTTCGACCAACTCGCGCAGCGAACGGACGACCCGGTGGGGGCGGACTCGGCTTCCCGCCGGGAGGCCGTGGCCAGCCCGATCGATCCACACGCCGTGCAATCCCAGCCGTTGGGGAGCGTCCACGTCGAACTCGAGGTGATCGCCCGCCATCCACGCCTCCTCGGGCGGCGCGCCGAGCGCCCGGAGGGCGTGACGATAGACGATCTCCTCGGGCTTGCCGACGCCGAACTCGCCCTCGATCAGGACGACGTCGAAGAAGCGCCCAAGGTCGTGGCGCTCGATCTTGTCGCGCTGCTGGGAGGCATCGCCGTTGGTCACGAGCGCGAGCGGGATCCCCCGGCGCCGGAGGCGCTCGAGGCTCTCGACGGTGTCGGGGAAGAGGCGCATCGCGTCGCGCCGACGTGCGGCGAAGTCGTGGGCGATCGCCTCCGCCAGCCCGTCGGCCTCGACGCCCGTGCGCTCGAGGGCGTACTCTGCGATGTGCCGCCAGGCGGCGAGCATGTTCACGCGCTCGCGGCGGTGTCGGTCCGGATCGTCCCAGAACCAGCGTCGGGTCTCGGCGAGGGCGGTCAGGAGCTTCATGCGATCGAGACCCGGCGGTGCGCACGCGGCCACCGCCGCCTCCCAGTGGGCGTCGACGCCGCCCGAGTAATCGAGCAGCGTGTCGTCGAGATCGAGCAGGAGGGCCCTCACGCGACTATTGTAGCGGGGTCCGCGAGGCCGGCGCGATTGGTGGGTGGCCTGAGACGAGGTGCGCCGCGGCTCCGTTCCCCAGGTCGCTTCTCACTCCAGCGGGGTCCGCGAGGCCGGCGCGATTGGTGGGTGGCCTGAGACGAGGTGCGCCGCGGCTCCGAGGACGCCGAGCGCGACCTCGACCGCCCGCAGCATGAGCGGGAAGTCCATGCTCGGCTGCTCGAGCCCGGTCGCCGCAACCATCGCCGGGAGGAGCGGGACGTGGATCAAGCCCACCTTCGGCGGGTTCGACCGCTGCCGCACGGAGTGGAGGGTCGTGTAGAGGGTCTGGTTGCAGAGGTAGGTGCCCGCCGTGTTCGAGACGTACGCGGGGATCCCCTCGGCGGTGAGCGCGCGGAGGATCGCGGCGAGCGGGAGCGTGGCGAAATACGCCGCGGGCCCGTCCGGGGCGATCGGCTCACCCGACGCCTGGAAGCCCGCGCCGTCGGGCTCGCCGTAGTCCATCACGTTCACGGCGACACGCTCGAGCGCCACCCGTGCGCGGCCGGCCGCGAGCCCGAGGTGCACGACGGCGACCGGCTCGGTTTCGTCGAGGAGCGCGTCGAGGCGTCGAGCGGCGTCGGCGTGATGCACGGGCAGGACCGCGCCGCGCGCCGCGCAGGCGCCGAAACGGCGTCCGTCCACCGCCTTTGCGAGCCCTTCCGACGGGTTGACGGAGTGCGCGCCGAAGGGCTCGAAGCCGGTGACGAGGATCATACGGTCGCGCGTCACCGCCACGGGAGGCTCACGCCGGCCGCAAGAGCATCTCCGCGGCCTCCATGAGGGTCTCCGACAGCGTCGGATGGGTGTGGATCGTCAGGGCGAGGTCCTCGACGGTCAGCGCCGTCTCGACCGCGACGGCGCCCTCTGCGATCAGCTCTCCCGCACCGGGGCCCACGATCCCGACGCCGAGCACGCGTCCGGTGTCGGGATCCACCATGAGCTTCGTCAGTCCGTCACTCCGGCCGAGCGTCGCGGCGCGCCCCGAAGCGGCCCACGGGAACTTCGCGAGCCGCACGGGGCGTCCCTCGCGCGTGGCCGCGGACTCGGTGAGCCCGCACCACGCGACCTCGGGGTCGGTGAAGACGACCGCCGGCACGACGACATTGTCGAACGCCGCGGGTCGACCCGCGATCGCCTCGGCGGCGACCTTGCCCTGGCGCATCGCGCGGTGGGCGAGCATCGGCTCGCCCGTGACGTCGCCGACGGCCCAGATGCGCGGGTCGGCCGTGCGACACAGCGCGTCCACGGCGATCACGCCGCGCGCGTCGGGCCGGACGCGCGTCGTCTCGAGGCCGAGGTCGGCGCTCGCCGGGCGCCGCCCGACGGCGACGAGCACGCGGTCGAAGCCGACGGTGTCGCCGCCGAAGCGCGCCTCGATCCCGGAGCCCGTCTCGCGCAGCGACGTCACCTTCGTGTCGAGCCAGATCTTCACGAAGCGCCTCTCACACTGGCGCGCGAGCGGCTGGACGAGGTCACGGTCGACCCCGGGCAGGAGGCCGTCGGTCATCTCGACGAGCATCACCTTGCTGCCGAGCGCGGCGTAGACCTGGCCGAGCTCGAGGCCGATGTAGCCCCCGCCGACGACGAGGAGGCGCTCGGGCACGTCGGGGAGCTCGAGCGCCGCCGTCGAGTCCATCACGCGGTCCTGCGCCGTGTCGAGGCCGGGCAGCGGACTCGGCGTCGAGCCCGTCGCGACGACGGCGTGCTTGAAGCGGATCTTCTGGGGCTCGTCGCCTTCCACGCGGAGCACGCGGGAGTCCTCGAAGACCCCGTGGCCGCCGACGACCTCCACGCCTTTCGACTTCGCGACGGCGGCGAGCCCTCGCGCGAGCTTGCCGACGACGCGCTCGGTCTTCCACGTGCGGAGGGCGTCGAGCGCGATCCTCGGCTCGCCGAAGTCCACGCCGAACTCCTTCGCGCGCTCGGCCTCGCCGAGCACCGCCCCGACGTGGAGGAGCGCCTTCGACGGGATGCAGCCTTCCCACAGGCAGACGCCGCCGAGCCGCCGGCCCGCGTCCACGACGAGCGTCTCGAGGCCGAGCTCGGCGCAGCGGAACGCCGCCGAGTAGCCGCCCGGGCCGCCGCCCACGACGGCCACGTCCACCTCGCGCACGAGGTCGCCCATCACCATGGCGACGTCACGGTCCGGCGCGCGCCGATCGCGCTCACCACTCGAGGAGGAGCTGCTCGGGGCGCTCGAGCCGCCGTACGATGGCGGTGGCGAAGCGGGCGCCGTCGGCGCCGTCGGCGACGCGGTGGTCGAACGTGAGCGAGAGCGGCAGCAGGACTCGGGGAACGATGCGCCCCTCCAGCACCACCGGCTCCTCCCGCGCGCGGGCGACGCCGAGGATGGCGACTTCGGGGTAATTGATGATCGGGACGGCGCCCGTCCCGCCGAGCGCTCCGATGTTGGTGAGCGTGAAGGTCCCGCCGCGCAGGTCCTCGAGCGTGGCCTTGCCCTCGCGCACGCGCTGCGCCAGGGCGGCGAGCTCGCGCTGGAGCTCGGGCAAGGCCTTCCGGTCCACGTCGCGGATCACCGGGACGATCAGACCGCGGTCCGTCGCCACCGCGACGCCGAGGTGGTAATACCGTTTGAGGACCAGCTCGCCGGCCGCCGGGTCGAGGCTCGCGTTGAACTGCGGGTGCTCGAGGAGCGCCAGGGCCGCGGCCTTCAGCAGGAAGCTCGTCAGCGTGAGCGTGAGCCCGCGCTGCCGCGCGGGCTCGACATTGCGGCGGATGATCGCGTCGAGCTCGGTGATGTCGGCCCGGTCGAAGTGCGTCACGTGGGGGACGAGCGTGGCCGAGAGCGTCATGCGCTCGGCGATCGTCCGCCGGAGGTGCGAGAGCGGCTGGCGCTCGACGGGGCCCCACTGCTCGAACTTGGGCAGCGCGGGCGGCGTGATGCCCACCGGTGCCAGAGGTTTCGCGACGGCGGGAGCCGCGGGGGCGGGGCGCTCGGCGGCGGGCTGGGAGGGCGCAGGCTGCCGTCCGCCCGCAGCGGCCCGCACGTCGTCGTCGGTCACGCGTCCGCCTGGACCCGTGCCACCGCGCACGGTGCGGAGGTCGACGCCGAGCTCGCGCGCGAGCCGGCGCGTCGCCGGCGTCGCCGCCACAGGCCCGACGTGGGAGGGAGTCGGGGGCGTCGACGATGACGGTGCGCGCGTGGGCGAGGGGGCAGGGAGGGGGCTCCTGCCGCCCTCCTCGTCGAACGTCACGAGCACCGCGCCGACCTTGACGGTCTGCCCCGGCTGGACGTGGATCTGGGTGACACGCCCCGTGAGCGGCGACGGGATCTCGACCGTGGCCTTGTCCGTCTCCACCTCGAGGAGCGGCGCGTCCTCCTGGACGAGGTCGCCCTCCTGGACGAGCACCTTGACGATCTCGGCCTCGGTCAGCCCCTCGCCCAGGTCGGGCAGGACGAACGCGCGGGCCATCGGCTAGAAGGCGAGGGTCTCGCGGGCGGCGGCGACAATGCGCGCGACGTCGGGGATATTCGCCTTCTCGCGCGCGAAGCCGACGAACGACACGTCGTTCGCCGTGACGCGGCGCACGGGCGCCTCGAGGTGGAGGAAGGCGCCCTCCATGATGGACGCGGCGACCTCGGCGCCGGGCCCGAAGCTCCGCGGCGCCTCGTGGACGACGACGGCGCGGCCGGTCTTGCCGACCGAGGTGACGATCGTCTCGCGGTCGAGCGGGGCGATCGTGAGCAGGTCGATCACCTCGGTCTCGACCCGGTCCTCGGCCTGGAGCACGTCGGCCGCCTCCCGGGCGACCCGCAGCATAGCGCCGTACGCGACGAGCGTGAGATCGACTCCCTCGCGGACGACCTGCGCGCGGCCGATCGGGAGGGTCTCGGGATCCTCGGGAATCTCCTCCTTCGCGGCGTGGTAGAGCGCCTTCGACTCGAAAAAGACTACCGGGTCGGGGTCGCGGATCGCGCTCGTGAGGAGCGCACGCGCCGTCCGCGGCCCCGACGGGATCACCATCTTGAGGCCGGGCACGTGCGCGTAGAACTGCTCCTCGGACTCCGTGTGGTGCTCGAGCGCGCGGACGCCACCGCCGTAGGGCATGCGGATCACCATCTGGCAGTGGAAGCGTCCCTGAGAGCGCTGCCGGTAGCGCGCCGCGTGGTTCTCGATCTGATGGAAGCACTGGAAGGCGAAGCCGGAAAACTGGATCTCGCAGACGGGCTTGAGGCCGTAGAGCGCCATGCCGACCGCGGTGCCGATGATGGCCGCCTCCGCGAGCGGGCTGTCGATCACGCGCTGGGAGCCGAACTTTCGCTGGAGGTCATCCGTGACGCGGAAGACGCCACCGTCCACGCCGACGTCCTCGCCGAGGATCAGCACGTCGGGGTCACGCTCCATTTCCTGCAGGAGCGCGAGGTTGAGCGCCTTCACCATGTTGAGCTTGGTGATGGGCGTCATGTATCGGAGCTCCAGGCCGGTTCCAACCGTGGGTGGCCTGCCTCAGGTGCCCGGGGCGTCATGTATCGGAGCTCCAGCCCGGCGCCAACCGTGGGTGGCCTGCGTCAGGTGCGCTGGGCGTCATCGCCGCGTGAGGCGCTGGCCGCGCATCGGCGTCGCGCCCTGCGGGGCCTCGGGCGGTTCGGGCGCGGGGGCGCCGCCCTCGCGCAGCCAGCGGGCGAGCTCCTCGCGCTGCGCGCGGAGGTGGGGCGGCATCTCGGCGTAGACGTGGTCGAAGACGAGGAGCGGGTCGGGCGGCGGCGTCGCCTCGAAGCGCCGCACCGCCTCCGCGATCTCCTCGTCCACCCGCTGCTCGAGCCCGTCCTCCAGGAGGTCCTTCTTCTCGAGGTAGGCGCGGAAGCGCGTGAGCGGGTCCTTCTGCTCCCACGCCGTCACCTCCTCCTGGGTCCGATACTTAGTGGGATCGTCCGCGGTCGTGTGGACGCCGAGGCGGTACGTCACGCACTCGATCAGCGTCGGACCCTCACCCGCGCGCGCCCGCTCGACCGCCTCGCGCGCGGCCGTGTAGACCGCGAGCACGTCGTTGCCGTCCACCTGGATCCCGGGCAAACCGTAGGCGAGCGCCTTCTGGGCGATCGTCTTCGAGTGGGTCTGCTTCTTGAGCGGCACGGAGATCGCCCACTGGTTGTTCTGGCAGACGAACACGACCGGCACGTGCCAGACCCCCGCGAAGTTCAGCGCCTCGTGGAAGTCACCCTCGCTGGTCGCGCCGTCGCCGAAATACGCCATGACGACCGCGTCGTCGCCGCGGTACTGGGCGGCGTAGGCCAGGCCGACCGCGTGGGGGAGCTGCGTCCCCACCGGGATCGTGATGGGAAGGTCGCGCTGATCGGGCGCCGGCCGGCCGCCCTCGACGTACCCCGCGAAGAAGAGGAGGATCTTCTCGATCGGCCAGCCGCGCCAGATCATCGCGGCCGTCTCGCGGAACGACGGGACCATCCAGTCGGTCGCCCGCAGCGTGATGACGCTCCCCAGCTGTGAGGCCTCCTGGCCCTTGATCGGGGCGAACGTTCCGATGCGGCCCTGGCGCTGCAGGCGCACCATGCGCTCGTCGAAGCGGCGGGCGAGGACCATCGCGCGATGGAGGGATCTGAGCTCGCCGGGAGAGAGCTTCGGCTCGAGCGCCGCGTCGAGGTTCCCGTCGCTGTCGAGGATCGACAGGTACTCGACGTGGAACCGCGGCTCGAGGATGGTTCTGGGCATCGCCGCTCCGGCGCCCTCATTTTACCTCTGGTGGATAATCAACGGGTGATGCGAAGATTCGGCTCCACGGGAGGAGAGCGATGGTGAGCCTCACGCGACGGTGGTTCGTGACCGGCGGCGCGCTCGTGCTCGCGGCGGCCGCCGCCGACCTCGAGCCCGCGCCCGCCCAGACCGCGCCGCCCTCGGTCGGGCCGGCCGACCCCAGACTCGTCGAGGACCTGGTGGCCGCGAACCGCATCCTGGCGGACCAGAACGTGCTCGACGGCTACGGGCACGTGAGCGCGCGGCACGATCGCGACCCGAGCCGCTACCTCATGTCGCGCTCGCTCGCCCCCGAGCTCGTCACCGCGGGCGACGTCCTGGAGTATGATCTCGACTCGAGCCCGGTCGATGCGCGCGACCGCGCCTCCTACCTCGAACGGTTCATCCACGGCGAGATCTACAAGGCGCGGCCGGACGTCCGGGCGATCGTGCACAACCACTCGCCGTCGGTCATCCCGTTCGGCGTCACGGGCGTGCCGCTCCGGCCCCTCTACCACATGAGCGCGTTCCTCTGGGAGGGCGTACCCGTGTTCGACATCCGCCAGGCGGCCGGCGGCTCCAGCGACATGCTGGTGCGCACGCCCGCCCTCGGCCGGGCGCTGGCCGGGACCCTCGGGAGCCGCACCGCGGCGCTCATGCGCGGCCACGGCGCAGTGGTCGTGGGCCCGTCGCTGCCCCAGGCGGTCTTTCGCAGCGTCTACCTCGAGATGAATGCGAGGCTCCAGGCCCAGGCGATGGCGCTGGGCGGCCCCGTGACGTACCTCGACCCCGAGGAGGCGAAGCAGGCGGCGGGGGCGGTCGGCTCTACTGTGCTCCGGCCCTGGGAGCTCTGGAAGAAGAAGGCGCTTGCGAAATAGGAGGAGACGATGAAAGCGATCCGCGTCCACAAGTTCGGCGGCCCCGAGGTGCTCCAGCTCGACGACGTGCCCGACCCGAAGCCCGGGCCGGGGCAGGTGGTCGTGCGGATCCGGGCCGCGGGCGTGAACCCGGTGGACACCTATATCCGCTCGGGAAGCTACGCGATGCTTCCGACCCTGCCTTACGTTCCCGGCAACGACTGCGCCGGCGTGATCGAGACCGTGGGGCAGGGCGTCACCCGGTTCAAGAGGGGCGACCGCGTCTACGTCGTGCGCACCACGACGCCGATGGCCGGCGGCTACGCTGAGCTCGCGCTCTGCGAGGCGTCCACGGTCCACCCCCTCCCCGCGAACGTCTCGTTCTCCCAGGGCGCGGGGGTGAGCGTGCCGTACGGCACCGCGTACCGCGGCCTCCACCACAAGGCCCACGCCCGATCCGGCGAGACCCTCCTCGTCCACGGCGCCTCGGGCGGCGTGGGGATCGCGGCGGTGCAGCTCGGCGTGGCCCACGGCATGACCGTCGTCGGCACCGCCGGGACCGAGCGCGGGCGCAAACTCGTCCAGGAGCACGGGGCCCACCACGTCCTGGATCACAGCACCTCCGACTACCTCACGAAGCTGATGGAGGTCACGGGCACCCGCGGCGCGGACGTGATTCTCGAGATGCTCGCGAACGTCAACCTCCAGAAGGACATCGACGTCGTGGCGCGCTTTGGCCGCATCGTCGTCATCGGCAACCGCGGGACCATCGAGATCAATCCGCGCGGGACGATGGGGAAGGACGCGGCGATCTTCGGGCTGGCGCTCTGGAACGCGGCGCCGGAGGAGATGGCGTCCATCCACGCGGCCATCGGCGCCGGCCTGGCGAACAGCACCCTCCGGCCCGTCGTCGGTCAGGAGCTGCCGCTCAAGGAGGCGGTGCGCGCCCACGAGGCGGTGCTGAAGCCGGGAGCCTACGGGAAGATCGTCCTGATCCCCTGACGGGGCGGGCTACTTCTTGCCGGCCTGGGCCTTCTTGGCGGGCACAGGCTCGGGGCGCTTGGCCTTCGCGAGCGGCTTCTTCTCCGCCGCCGCGGCGGGGGCCGCGGGCGGAGCCGCCGCGCGCCGGGCCAGGCTCTGCTTGAGGGCCTCCATGAGGTCGATGACCTGGGCCCGCTGCACCTGGGGTCCGGCGGCGGAAACCTCCTTGCCCTCGACCTTCTGGTTGACGAGCTCGAGCACGCGCTCGCGGTACTCGTCGCGGTACTTCTCGGGGCTGAAGGTGTCCGACGAGAGGCCGTCGATCAGCTGGAGCGCCAGCTGGAGCTCCCCCTCCTTGATCTTCGCCGACTCGCCCTTCTCGATCTCGCCGAAGCTCCGCACCTCATCGGCGAAGTACATCGTGTGCAGCATGAGCCCGCCCTGCGCCGGCCGGATGAGGACGAGGCTCTCCTTGCCGCGCATGACGAACTTCGCGAGCGCGACGCGCCCGTGCGAGCCCATCGCGTCGGCGAGGAGCCGATACGCCTTCTCACCGCCCTTGTCGGGGCCCAGGTAGTACGTCTTCTCGAAATAGATCGGGTCCACCGACGTGAGTGGCACGAACTCCGCGATGTCGATGACCTTCGACGCCTCGCCCTCGAGGCTCTTGAGCTCCTCGTCGGCGACGCGCACGTACTGGTCCTTCGCGAACTCGTACCCGCGGACGAGCGCCGCCCGGTCCACGACCTCGTTGCAGACCGGGCAGAAGTTCTGCAGCTTGATGCGGGAGCCGCACTTGGCGTGGAGCAGGTTGAAGGAGACGGACTGCGACGCCGCGGCCGTGTAGAGCTTGACCGGGATCGAGACCAGCCCGAACGAGATCGTCCCGGACCCGGTGGCGTGTGCGGGCATCGTTTGCACGATAGCACGATGCTCCCTATGATGCGCGAAGGCTTGACACCTCCAATGGATAGCGTGCCCCTCCCCGTCGAGAGACGACATCTCGGGGTCCTCACCTCCCTGTCGGCGGCGGTGCTCCTCGCCTTCGTGGCGCTGGCGACGTGGCTCCACGCCACGGGCTCTCCCGTGGCGGACGTGGTGGAGCCCGCGCGCGCCCTCGCCGTCGTCGTCGGCCGCTCGCTCGACCTGGACGACGGGATCGACGGCGCGCCCGAGTGGGAGCGGCGCGTCTATCGCTCGCTCCTCGGGAGCCGCGCCGACGACCTCGCCGACGCGCTCCGCTGGTACGAGGAGCTCGAGGGCGAGTCGCTCGAGCCGAGCGTCGACCTCCACCTGGCGATCCTCGAGGGCGAGGCGGGCCGCGCCGAGCGACTCCGCGGCCGATTCGACGAGTGGACGCGGCGCGGCGAGCCGTTCGGGACCTTCCGGCACCTGGTCGCGCTCGCGTACCTCTCGGTGGGGCCCGGTGGGGCCGACGCAACCGGCCTCGTCGCGCAGGCCGACGCGCACCTCGAGCCCGGCTGGTTCCGCGACCGGCTCGTCGCGCGCCTCACGCGGGCGGAGGCGCCCAACCCGCGCGCGGGCCCGCTCCTGGTTCGCCTGCGCGTGATCACCCTGGTGGAGGTTGCGATTCTGGCATTGGCGCTCGTGACGCTCGCGTGGTGGGCGCGCCACCCCGGTGAGCGCTCGGATGTCGCGCCGCTTCCGCCGCCCTGGCCGGGGCGTACCGGCGTCGACGTGCTCCTCCGGGGCGGCGCGCTCTGGGCGCTCCTGCTCGCCGCGCTCTTCCTGGGCGCGGCGTTCCTGCCGGGCGAACCCGCGCACCCGTACGTGAGGGTCGTCGTCGGCACGGCGACGACCCTCGCCCTCCTCCCGGTCATCCTGATGGCCTGGTGGTGGCTCCTGCGGCCCTCGGGGCTCGGCATCGTCGGCGGGTTCGGCCTGGCCCTCACGCGCTCCGGCGCGCGAGGGCTGCTGCGCGTCGCGCTCGTGCTCGTGGCGGCCGGGCAGCTGGGCGACTCGATGGTCGGCGCCGCGGGGCGGGCCCTCGGGATCTCCTCGCACTGGGCCGAGTGGTTCGACCGCGATCTGGTCTGGGGCGCCTGGCCCGTCGTGCTCGTGACGCTCGTCGACACGGTCGTGCTCACGCCGGTCTTCGAAGAGCTGGTCTTCCGCGGGCTTCTCTTCGGCACGCTCAGGCGAGGGCTCGGGCCGGCGGCGGCCGCGCTGGTCAGCGCGGTCGTCTTCGCCGTGGCCCACGGCTACGGCGTGCTCGGCTTCGCCTCGGTCTTCGTGAGCGGGGTCCTGTGGGCGTGGGCGTACGAGCGCACGGGGAGCCTCGTGCCCTCGATCACGGCGCACGCGGTCGACAACCTGTCCGCGGCGCTCACGGTGCTTGTGGTGCTGCGTGCCTAGCCGCGGCCTCGACGAGTACCGGCAGAAGCGCGATCCCGCGCGCACGCCCGAGCCGTTCGGCGACCGCCGGCCGGCCGACGGCCACCTGTTCGTCGTCCACAAGCACTCGGCGCGGCGGCTCCACTACGACCTGCGGCTCGAGATCGACGGCGTGCTCGCGAGCTGGGCGGTGCCCAAGGGCCCCTCGGTGCGCCACGGCGAACGCCGCCTGGCCGTCCACGTCGAGGACCACCCCATCGAGTACGCCGACTTCGAGGGGGTGATCCCCGAGGGCAGCTACGGCGCGGGGCCGTCCATTGTCTGGGATCGCGGCTGGTTCCGCACGCTCGGCGACCGGCCGGCGAAGGAGCAGGTCGCGCGGGGCAAGCTCGAGTTCGAGCTCTTTGGGTTCAAGCTCCGCGGGCGGTGGGTGCTCGCCCGCATGAGCGGCAAGGAGCGGGAGTGGCTCCTCTTGAAGAAGGCCGACGCGTTCGCGGACGGCGACGAGCCGGTCGAAACGCTCCCCGAGTCGGTCCTCTCGGGGCTCACCGTCGAAGAGTTGCGCGAGGGCCCCCGCAGGCTCGACGCGCTCCGCGCCCGGCTCGCGGCCTCGAAGGCCCCGCGCGGCGAGCCGGCGCCGCGCCCGGGCCTCTTCATGCTCGCCTCGCTCGTGGACCGGCCGTTCTCCGATCCGGCCTGGCTCTTCGAGATCAAGTACGACGGCGTGCGCGTCCTGGCCTCGCGCGTCGGCGAGCGGGTCGAGCTCCGGGGGCGGAGCGGGATGATCGTCACGGCGCGCTACCCGGAAGTGGTCCGCGCGCTCCGCGCGCTGCCCCTCGACCGATTCCTCCTCGACGGCGAGATCGTGGCGCTCGACGCGGCGGGGCGCTCGAGCTTCCAGCGCCTCCAGACGCGCATGAACCTGACGCGCCCGACCGACGTCGAGCGCGCGTCCCTCGAGGTCCCGGTCAGCGCGGCGTGCTTCGACGCGCTCGCGCTCGACGGACGTGACCTGCGATCCCTGCCGCTGGAGGAGCGCAAGGCGTGTCTCCGGCTCCTCCTGCCGGCGCGCGGCGTCGTCCACTTCGGCGACCACGTGCTCGAGCAGGGCCGGGAGTTTTTCGACGCGGCGTGTGGCGCGCGGCTCGAGGGCGTCGTGGCGAAGAAGCGCGACAGCCCCTACGTCGGCAAGCGCTCCCGAGACTGGCTCAAGGTCAAGTGCCAGCTCCGCCAGGAGTTCGTCATCGGAGGCTACACGGCGCCCCGGGGCTCGCGCGCCCACTTCGGCGCGCTCCACCTCGGGCTCTACGAGGGCGGCCGGCTCGTCTACGTCTCGAAGGTGGGCACGGGGTTCGACGAGTCGACGCTGGCGCTCGTCGCCCGGCGGCTGGAACCGCTGGCGCGCGCGACGTCGCCGTTCGACGTCGGCACGCCGTCGGGCCGCGGCCACCACTGGGTCGAGCCGAAGCTCGTCTGCGAGGTTCGATTCACCGAGTGGACGGCCGACGGCGGGATCCGCCACCCGACCTTCCTGGGTCTGCGTGATGACAAACGGCCTGAAGACTGCGTGCGCGAAGTCCCGACCGAGCGCGAGGGGCAGGAGGCTCGCCGGCTCCGGGTGCCTTCCTCGACCACGCTGGCTCTCGATGCGCGAGCCCAGTCCGATCGGCCGGCGACGGAGTCGACCCCCAGAAGCCACGGGTCTCGGAAGGCACCCCGAGCCAGCGAGCCCCCCACCCCCGCTCACTTGGACGAACGTCCGAGCGTCACCATCACCAATCCGACGAAGGTGTTCTGGCCGGACGAGGGCTACACGAAGGCCGACCTGGTGGAGTACTACGACCGGATCGCGCCCTTTCTGCTCCCGTACCTCAAGGATCGGCCCGTCGTGCTCACGCGCTACCCGGACGGGATCGCCGGGAAATCGTTCTTCCAGAAGGACGCGCCCGAGTGGACCCCCGCGTGGATCCGCACCGAGCGGATCCACTCGAAGGACGCCGGGCGCGACATCGATTACTTCATCGTCAACGACCGCGAGAGCCTCCGGTACGTCATCAACCTCGGGACGATCCCGCTCCACATGTGGAGCTCGCACCTGGGCTCGCTCGAGCGTCCCGACTGGCTCGTGCTCGATCTCGACCCCAAGGGGGCGCCCTTCACCGACGTCGTCCGCGTGGCGCGGGCGCTCCGTCGCATCCTGGACGCGCTCGCGCTGCCGAGCTACGTGAAGACCTCCGGCAAGACGGGCCTCCACGTCCTGCTTCCGCTCGGTGCCCGATACGACGACGAGACCACGCGGACCTTCGCGCGGCTGCTCGCCGTGCTGGGCGTCGAGGCGGAGCCGGCCATCGCCACGGTCGTCCGGCCGCTCCGGGGCCGCGGCGGCAAGGTGTACATCGACTGGGGCCAGAACGGGCACGGCCAGACGATCGTCGCGCCGTTCTCGGTGCGCCCGCTGGCGGGCGCTCCCGTGTCGTGTCCACTCCGCTGGGAGGAGGTCACCGCCCGACTCGAGCCCGCGCGCTTCACGATCGAGACGGTGCCGCCGCGCGTCGAGAAGCTCGGCGACCCGATGGCGCCGGTGCTGCGCGAGTCCATCGACCTCGCCGCCGCGCTCAGGCGCATCGAGCAGACGTTCGGGAGGAAGGCGTGAGGGCGCGACTCGCCACGCCGGCCGACGCCGCCGAGATCGCGCGAATCTACACCCAGGGCATCGAGGACCGGATCGCCACGTTCGAGACGCGCCCGCGGTCCGCCGAGGACGTGCGGGGCTGGTTCGACGGCGTGCATCCCGTCGTCGTGGTCGAGGACGCGGGACGGATCGTCGGGTTCGCCTCGACCTCGTCCTACCGGCCGCGCGAGTGCTACGCGCGCGTGGCCGAGTTCTCGATCTACGTCGCGCGGGAGGCGCGGGGCCGGGGCGTCGGGCGGCTGGCACTCGGCGAGCTGCTCGCGGCGGCCGAGCGCGCCGGCCTCGCGAAGCTCGTGTCGCGCATCTTCCCGGAGAACGACGCGAGCCGCGCCGTGTGTCGCGCGCTCGGGTTCCGGGAGGTCGGGGTATACGCCAAGCACGGACAGCTCGACGGCGTCTGGAAGGACTGCGTGATCGTCGAGCGGCTCCTGGGAGACGCCACGGACCGTTAGAGCCGGAGCTGCACGATCGTCACGTGGAGCCAGCGGTCGTGCTTCCAGGCGACCTCCCACTCGACGCCGACGACCACGAAGCCGTGGCGCGCGTGGAGGCGGAGCGACGCCGTGTTCGCGGAGGTGATGCGGGCGAGCATCGAGTGGTGACCGCGCGCTCGGGCGCGCCGGATGAGCTCCGCGAGGATCAGGTCGCCGAGCCCGGCCCCGCGGTGGCCACGCTTGACGTAGACGGAGTCCTCGACGGTCCGCGCGAACGCGGGCTTGGGCCGATAGGGCGCGAGCGCGCCGAAGGCCAGCACCTCGGCGGCCGTGACGGCCACGACGATCGGGTAGCCGGCGGGGTGACGCGCGAACCACTCGCGCTGCGCGCCGGGATCGCGCGGCTCGGTGTCGGTGGTGACGTCGGTCCAGAGGACCTCGTGGTTCCAGATCGCGGTGATCTGGGGAAGGTCCGCCTCCGTGGCGTCGCGGACGGTGACGGCGACGAGCGTGTCAGGAGGCACGCGTCACCGCTCCCCGCGCCGCCCCGCGAACCCACCTCCCGAGCCCGATCAGCGCCAGGCCGACGCGCTCACGCGGGCTCGGACGCGGGGGCGGCGCCGTCCGTCTGGTGACGAGCGCGTGCAGCGCGGCCTCCGCCCGGAGTCGCGCGAGCTTGTCTCGGACGACCAGCTCCAGCGCGTACAGGTTCAGGTCCATGGCCCTATGGTCGCGCCGGGCGGTTCATCAGGGAAATCAATTGTCATTATGATTTCCATCAGCTATTTTTTGAGACCCTATGGACCTCCGGCTCGCCCGGCTCGAGACGCTCGCCGCGGTCGCGCGCCACGGCTCGTTCTCGCACGCCGCCCGTGAGCTCCACCTGAGCCAGCCCGCGGTGAGCATGCAGGTACGCCAGCTCGAGCTGGCGCTCGGCCTGCCGCTCCTCGAACGCGTCGGCAAGCGCGCCTTCCCGACGAAGGCCGGCGAGCTGCTGCTTGCCCACGCGGGCCGCGCGTTGCGGGAGCTCGAGACGGGCCTCGAGGTCGTCCAACAGCTCCGCGGGATCGTGGCCGGACGCATCCGGCTCGGGACGAGCGCCTCGTTCTCGATCTACCTCTTGCCCCCGGCGCTCCGGCGGTTCCGGTCGCGCTACCCGCGGACGGAGCTGACCGTCGTCACCGGGAACGCGCCCGAGATCGCGCGCGCGGTCGTCGGTCGCGAGCTCGACGTCGGCATCGTGAGCCTGCCGGTGCGCGAGCGTGAGCTCGCGGTGTCGCCGTTCTACCGGGACGAGGTCGTCGCGATCGCGCCGCCGGACCGGCGCTGGCGGCGCGGGCATCGGGCGGCCGCGCGGGATCTGGTGAGCGCGCCGCTGATCCTCTTCGAGCGGGGGGCGACGCTCCGCCGCGTGATCGACGACTGGTTCCGCCGCGCGGGCGAGGTCCCGGCGGCGGCGATGGAGCTCGGCAACACGGAGGCGATCAAGAAGCTCGTCGAGGCGGGGCTCGGGCTCTCGGTCACGTCGTGGTTTGGGGTGGCGGCGGAGGTGCGGCGGCGGAAGCTCGCGGCGGCGCGGCTCGACCCGCCGCTCTACCGGGAGATCGGCGTCATCCGCCGACGCGACAAGCCGCGGACGCCGGTACTCGAGGCGTTCCTGGCGACGCTAGAGGGCCTCCGCCGGTCTCTCGAGTAGGTCGAGGAGCCGGCGGGCGAGGGCGGGGCCCGATCCCGACTCCTCGTGCTTGAAGAAGACGAACGCCTCGCGCCAGCCGCCGCCGACCTGGCGGAGCCTCGCGATCCAGGCGTCCAGCGCCTCGTCCCCGTACTCGACCGCGCGGAGCCGCACGTAGCCCCAGTCCGCCGTCGCGACGGTCGGCGTCGTGCCCGCCTCGGTGTCGGCGACGCAGAGGGCGGCGTTGCGCGCCCGGAGCAGGCCGTAGGTCTCGTCGTCGAACCAGCTCGCGTGACGGAACTCGAACGCCACCCTGAGCCCCGGCGGGAGCTGGGCGAGGAGGTCGCCGAGCCGGTCGGCCGCCTTCCTGAAATTGGGCGGGAGCTGGAAGAGGACCGGGCCGAGCTTGTCGCCGAGCGTGCGGGCGGTGTCGCAGAAGTACCGGAGCGGCTCGTCGACGTCGCGGAGCCGGGCCACGTGCGTGATCCGTTGCGGCGCCTTCAGGACGAAGATGAAGCCGGCCGGCGCCGTGTCGCGCCACGCCGCGAGCGTCCGCGCGTTCGGCATCCGGTAGAACGTCGCGTTGATCTCGACCGTCGCGAAGCGCTCGACGTACCAGGCGAGCATCTTCGAGGCCGGGAGGTCGGCGGGATAGAACGTGCCCTTCCACTCGGCGTAGTTGTACCCGGACGTGCCGACGCGGAACGTCAGCCGAGGCACGCGTCGAGGGGCGTGGCGGGCGCGCCGAGCGCCTCCGCCACCGCGGGGTGCACGACCTGGCCGCGGCAGATGTTGACGCCCTTCGCGAGCGCGGGGTTCGCGCGCGTCGCCGCCGCGACGCCGCGGGTCGCGAGCTCGAGCGCGTACGGGAGCGTGGCGTTCGTGAGCGCGAACGTCGAGGTGCGCGGGACGAGCGCGGGCATGTTGGCGACGCCGTAGTGGACGACGCCCGACACGAGGTAGACGGGGTCGAGGAGCGTCGTCGGATGGATCGTCTCGACGCACCCGCCCTGGTCCACCGAGACGTCCACGATCACGCTGCCCTCTTTCATGGTCGCGACCATTTCCTTGGTGACGAGCCGCGGGGCGCGCGCTCCGGCGAGGAGCACGGCGCCGACGAGCAGGTCGGCGCGCCGCAACACCTGCTCGACGTTGAAGCTGTTGGACATGAGCGTCACGGCCTGACCGCGAAAGATGTCGTCCACGTGGCGCAGGCGGTCGGGGTTCACGTCGAGGATCGACACGTCGGCCCCGAGGCCGACCGCCGTGCGGGCGGCGTTGAGGCCCGCGGTGCCCGCGCCCAGGATGACGACGTTGCCGGGCGGGACGCCGGGCACGCCGGAGAGGAGGATCCCACGCCCGCCGTGGGGGCGGCCGAGGTAGAACGCGCCTTCCTGCACCGCGAGCCGCCCCGCCACCTCGCTCATCGGCGTGAGGAGCGGCAGGCTCCCGTCGGCGCGCTGGACCGTCTCGTAGGCGATCGCGATCGCGCCCGAGTCGCCGAGCGCCCGCGCCAGCTCGGGCGCCGGCGCGAGGTGGAGGTAGGTGAAGAGGATCTGGCCCGGACGGAGCCGAGCGGACTCCGCCGGGAGCGGCTCCTTGACCTTCAGGACGAGCTCGGCGCGCTGCCAGACCTCGTCGGCGGCGGCTAGCGCCGCGCCGACGGCGGCGTACTCGTCGTCACGGATCCCGCTGCCCCCGCCGGCGCCGCGCTCGACGACGACACGGTGGCCGGCTTCGGCGAGGGCGCGGGCGCCGGGGGGCGTCAGCGCGACGCGCGCTTCGCCCGGCTTGATCTCGCGCGGGACCCCGACGATCATCGTGCGCCGAAGGCCGCGACGGAGCCGCGGGTCGGGCGACTCAGCCGATCCGCGCGCGCGCGTCCGTCGCCGAGATCCATCTCACCTCACGTATAACAGGAAAAAGCGCGTGAGGCGCGCCGCGAAATCGGGCGCGAGCTCGCCGTGCCGCCCGCCGGCCGTGAACACGAACTCGGCGCGGGGGTTCGCGGCGAGCGCCTCGCGCAAGCGCTCCGCGTGCGCGAACGGGATCTGCTCGTCCGCGCGGCTCGCGACCAGGAGCACCGGCACGGTGAGCGTGGCGGCCGCCTCGACGGGCGCCGGCCGCGTGATGTCGTCGCCGACGAAGAGGCGCGACCAGACGCGCGTCATCCCGACGAGCGGGTACTTCAGGGGCCCGAGCCACGCGTAGAGCTCATGGCCGAGCAGCCGGAGGTCGGCGAACGGCGCGTAGGCGGCGACGGCGCGGATACGTGGATCCTCGGCCGCGGCGAGGAGGGCGACCGCGCCCCCGAGCGAGAAGCCGAAGACGCCGACCGCGCCGACGCCGCGCGTCGCCAGGAAATCGAGGGCGCGCCCGAGGTCCCGGCGCTCCTTGAAGCCGAGCGTCGTCAGGCGCCCCTCGCTCCGGCCGAAGTAGCGCTGGTCGAGGAGGAAGACGGTGAAGCGGGAGGCCAGCCCGGCCGCGATCGGCAGCATGTCGGCACGGTCGGCCGGATAGCCGTGCAGGAGGACGACGGCCGGCGCGCCCGGGCGTGGGGCGAGCCACGCCGCGAGCCGGAGACCGTCGTCGGTCGTGATCGTCACGTCCTCGACCGTGAGCCCGAAGTCCCGGGGCGCCAGCGGCACGGCGAGCCGCGGCGGCCGGACGGCGAGCCAGAAGACGAAGAGGCTCGCGCCGACGAAGCCGGCGACGAGCCCCGCCGCGTAGAGGATGAGCCGCACGTCGGGATGCTAGAGTCGGGTTTGGCGAGTGTCAACGGCCCGTGATTGAATCGCACACGATGCGCTGCCCGGCCTGCCAGGCCGACAACCCCGCCCGGGCGCGCGCTTCTGCGGGGCGTGCGGCCACCGCCTCGAGGGACGCGTTCCTCGCCTGGCCGCGCGTCCAGGCGGCGCGGCAGGACCTCGAGCGGATCCGGCGGGCCTGAGCCGCGCCTGCCCTCAACCCTTCAAGCCGGTCATCACTGCGGCCTGCACCACCCACTTCTGCAGGACGAGGAAGATGATCAGGATCGGCAGGACGCTGAGGACGGCGGCGGCGGTCACGAGGTTGTATTCGATGAAGTACATGTTGGTGAAGCCGATCAGACCCAGCGTGACGGTCTTCATCGCCGGGGAGTTCACGACGACGAGCGGCCAGAAGAACTCGTTCCACGTCCACATGAACTTGATGATGGCGAGGGTCGCGAGGGCCGGGGCGACCGCGGGAACGACCACGCGCCAGAAGACCGCCCACTCGTTGCAGCCGTCGATGCGCGCGGCGGCGAGGTAGTCGTCGGGGACCGCCTCGATCGCCTGGCGCATGAGGAAGACGCCGAACACGCTCACGAGGTCGGGCGCCAGGATGCCGAGGTAGGTGTCGAGCAGCCCCAGGCGATTGACCCAGAGGTAGAGCGGGACGACCACCGACTGGAACGGCACCATGAGGATCCCGACGATCGCAAAGAAGAGCACGTCGCGCCCCGGAAAGCGGAACTTGGCGAAGCCGTAGCCGGCGAGCGCCGACACGACGAGGCTGCTCGTCGCCGACACGGTGGCGAGGAGCGCGCTGTTGACGAGAAAGCGCGCGAAGCGCTCGCGCCGGAAGACCTCACGATAGTTCTCGGCGTTGCTCCAGCGATCGGGCGAGAGCTGGAGCGGCACGCGCTGGATCTCGGGCGCCGTCTTGAGCGACGTGAGGCCGATCCAGACGAACGGGAAGACGGCGGTGAGGGCACCGGCGGCGACGAGCGTCGCCGTGAGCCACGAGAGAAGCGGCGAGCGGTGCGGGCTAATACTCCACCGGCTTGCGGAAGATGCGCCACTGCACGAGCGTGACGGCGAGCAGGACCGCGAAGACGAACACCGCCATGACCGAGGCCTCGCCGAGGCGGAAGTACTTGAAGGCGGTGTCGTAGAGGAGCGGGATGATCGTCTGGCTCGCGCCGGCGGGCCCGCCCTGGGTCGTGGCATACACCTGGTCGAAGATCTTGAAGTTGAAGATCAGCTCGAGGATGCACACCATGAGGATGTGTGGATTGAGGAGCGGCAGCGTGACGTGACGGAGCCGCTGGCGCGCGGTGGCCCCGTCGATCTCCGCGGCCTCGTCGTACTCGCGCGGGATCGCCTGGAGGGCGGCGAGGAAGATCATCGTGTCGAAGCCCAGCCTGGCCCAGACGTTCACCAGAGCCAACGACGGCAGCACCTCGTCGAGACTCTGGAGCCACGGCTGGGGACGAAGCCCGACGAGCGAGAGGGCGTGGTTGAGCACGCCGTACACGGGATCGTAGATCCACTGCCAGATGAGCGCCGCGGCGACGAGCGAGACCGCGAAGGGGACGAAGTACATGGCCGCCCAGAGACTCCGCCAGCGGAGCGTCAGGCGGTCGAGACCGAGGGCCACCGCCAGCGCCAGCACGACCGTGGCCGGAACGGACAGCGCGAGGAGCTTCACCGTGTTCCATACGCTGTTCCAGAAAGCGGAGTCGGTGAAGACCAGCTCGTAGAGGCGCAACCCGACGAAGCGGCTGGCCCCACCCGGGAGCGTCCGGTAGAAGGAGCCGACGAGAGACTCGACGAGCGGGACGAAGTAGACGGCGGTGAAGTACGCGACGGCTGGCAGGACGAAGAGGAAGCCTGCCCGCCGCTGGCGGTCCATGTAGGTGCGGGGAAGCACGAGGCGCGCCCAGCGCCCCATGGTCGCGGCTCGCCGCGCTCTACTCTTTCAGGATCCGATCCATTCGGCTCGCGGCCTCGTCCAGCAGCGCCTTCGGCTGGCCCTTGCCGTAGAGGACCCCGACGACGGCCTCGCCGAACGCCGTCGCCAGCTCGTTGGACTTCGGGTGGTAGTAGGTCGGCGGCACCGGCTGCGCGAGCATCTCCTTGGTCGAGGCGTAGTCGGGCCGCGACTTCACGTAAGAGGAGTCCAGGTTCGCCGCCCACACGGGCAGGATTCCCTGGAGCTGGTGCTGCTCGAGATCGTCCTTGGCGTTGCTGATGAAGCGCAGGAAGTCCCACGCGACGTGCTTGTTTGGGCTCGCCTTGGAGACGAGGTTGCTCCACGGGAAGAGATTGCCGGCGCCGGGGCACGACGTGCCGCACGGCAGGGCGTACACCCTGAAGCTGACGTCGGGCCCGTTCTTCTTGAGCCAGCCGAAGTACCACGACTCGCGGAAGATCACCGCCGCGCGCTTCTGGCCGAAGGCGTCCTCGGGGTTGCCGAAGGCCAGGCTCGCCACCTTGTGTTTCGTCACCAGGTCGCCGAAGAAGCGGAGCGCCGCCACCATCTCCGGGCTGTTGGCGACGCCGGTGGCCCGGTCCTGGGCGGGACTGATCATCCTGGCGCCGAAGGCGTGGGCGAAGGGCAGAAACTTGTCGGTGATCCCCACCGGGTGCCCTTTGTGCCGGATCGCGAAGCCAACCTGGGTCGGCTCGCCCTTGGGGTCGAAGACCGTCAGCTTCTTCATCGCGGCCAGCCAGTCGTCGAGCGTCTTCGGCGGCCGATCCGGATCGAGCCCCGCCTTCCTGAACAGGTCGGCGTTGATGTACATCTGCTGGAAGTTGCCGTGCTCGATGGGAATGCCGTAGGTCACGCCTCGCCACTGTCCCCACGCGCGCATGTATTTCGGCAGGTTCTCGCTCCAGACCTTCTCGAGGTCCGGCGGCATCCGGTCGCAGAAGTCGTACTGGCCGCACCATTGGTGCGCGATGCCGTTGAAGAAGTCTGGAGCGCCCGTCTTGCCCATGAGGGCGGCGAGATACTTGGCCTCGTAGCCCTGATACGGGATCGTGACCACCTCGACCTCGTACCCGCTCTTCCTCGCAAACTCCTTGCCCTTCGTCTCGTACCACCGGTTGAACTCGGGGTTCTGTTCCCAGTGAGTCCAATAGACGAGCTTTTTCGCCTGGGCGGGTGTCCGCTCAGCGAGCGCGGTCGTCAGGAGCACGGCCGCCGCGAGCACCGCGATCGCACCGCCCGTCGTTCGTCGCATGGTTCCCTCCTTGCCGTCCTAGCCCTTGAGGGCGCCGGCCGAGAGGCCCCGGATGAGGTGGCGCTGGAGATAGGTGAAGAGGACGGCGACGGGCACCGTGGAGATCATGACCCCAGCCGAGAGCTGACCCCACTGGATCTCGTACTGGCCGACCATGAAGAGGAGGCCGGCGGAGAGTGTCCGCATCTCCGTCTGCGTCGTGAACGTGATGGCGAACAGGAGCTCGCTCCAGGACGTCACGAAGGCGAAGATCGCCGTGGCCGCGATGCCGGGCGCCGCCAGCGGTAGCACGATGCGGCACAGCGCGCCGAAGCGGCCGCAGCCGTCGATGAGCGCGCTCTCCTCCAGGTCGCGCGGGATCGCGTCGAAGTACCCGACCAGCATCCAGACCGTGAACGGCACCGTGAAGGAGAGGTTCGAGTAGATGAGCGCCTGGTAGGTGTCGATGAGGCCGAGGGCGTACCACTGCGAGAGCAACGGCGCGATGAGGAGCACCGCCGGGAACATCTGCGTCGCGAGGAAGACCAGCAGGAGCGCGTTCCGGCCGGCGAAGCGAAATCGGGCGAGGGCGTAGCCGGCCAGGATCGAGACGCCGGTCGTGGCCACCATGGTCACCGAGGACACCCACAGGCTGTTGGCGAAGAACCGGCTGAAGGGCGTGAGCTTGGACGTCCACGCGTCCGCGTAGTTGGCCGCGGTGAGCTCCACGGGCAGGTAGCGGAGCGGCGTGGCGTAGAGGTCGGCGCGCGTCTTGAGCGACGTGAGGAACACCCACAGGAACGGCCCGAGCGCGAACAACGTTAATAGCGTGATGCCCGTCCACAGCACGGGGCCCCGCAGGACGCGCTCGGCCGTATCGCCCCGGCCCCGGCTCACGTGACGCTCTCGATCCCGCGCGTGACGCGCAGATAGAGGACGGTGAAGACGAGCATGATGACGAGGAGCACGACCGAGAGCGTCGCCGCATAGCCGAAGTCGAGGTTGGCGTACGCCATGAGCAGCGTGTACGTCGAGGTGATCTGGGTCGCGTTCGCGGGCCCGCCGCCGGTCATCACGAAGATGAGATCGGCGTAGTTGAAGGTCCAGATGACGCGGGTGGCGGTGGCGACGATGATGATCGGGCGGAGCAGCGGCAGCGTGATGTGCCAGAAGCGCCGGGTGACGGGGGCGCCGTCCACCCGGGCCGCCTCGTAGAGGTCCTCCGGGATCGCCTGCAACCCCGCGAGCAGCATGATGGCGAAGAAGGGAACGCCGCGCCAGACGTTGGTCGCGATGACCGCCGGCATCGCCAGGCCGGGATCGCTGAGCCAGGCCACCCGATCGCGGAGCACGCCCGCGCGGAGCAGGACGTCGTTGATGACCCCGTAGTTGGGCTGGTAGAGCCACTCCCAGACGAGGGCCACGACCACGCCCGGTACGATCCACGGCAAGAGCGTCACCGTCCGCACGAACGCGCGGCCGCGGAAGGACTGGTGGAGCAAGAGCGCCGCGGCGAAACCGCCCAGGAACTGCAGCGAGACGGACCCGAACACCCAGACGAACGAATTCCACAGCGTGAGCCAGAAGGTCTCGTCACGCAGCAGGCGCGTGTAGTTCCCGAGCCCGACGAACCCGTACTCCTGCGGCTTGATGAGCACGTAGTTGAAGAGGCTCATGTGCATGGCCTTCAAGATCGGGACGACGATCGTGCCGCCGAGAGCGATGGCGACCGGAACCAGGTAGAGGTAGCCCGTCATGCGTTCCCGGGCCCGCCGGGAGGAGAAGGAGCGCGGGAGCGCGACGGCGACCGTGGCGTCCGAGGGCGCCATCAGGTCATGTTCTTCGCGAGCACGTCGGCGAACTTGTCCAGGAACTCCCGGGCCGTGAGCTTGCCGACCAGCGCCTGCTGGAAGAGCGGCACGCCCTCGGAGTCGAGCTTGCCTCCCCACCCGGCGTGGGCCAGGTACGGGCTCACGATCGAGAACGGGAAGGATCGGATGAAGCCCGCGTAGGCCGGGTCCTTGGCGAACTCCGGCCGGTCGGCGAGGGTCTTGCGCGCCGGCAGGAGGCCGAGGGTCTTGCAGTACATGAAGTTCGGCTCGTCGTCCATGAGCCACGCCATGAAGCGCCACGCCCCCTCGCGGTTCTTTCCATTCCTGAACGCGGTGAGCGTCTCGGAGAAATAGAACGACGTGCGCTTCTTCGCCGGGCCGATCGGCAGCGGGAGGGTGGCGAAGTTCTGCGCGCCCACGAAATCCTTCTGCTCCTCCGAGGAGCCAGAGTTGTGGATGTACATGTTGGTGACGCCGCGGCCGAACCCCTCGACGATACCCCGCCAGCCGTCGGTGGGCACGCTCGGCGGGCAGACTTTGTCCTTGCGGAAGAGGTCGAGGTACCACTCGAGGCCTTCGACCGCCTCCTTCGAGTTGACGGCCACCTTGCCGTCCTTCAGGACCTGGGCGCCGTTCGCGTACATGAACTCCGTGGCGTAGAGGATCGCCCAGGTGCCCTGACCGCGCATGCCGAACCCGTACTGGTTCTTGTCGAGCTTCGTGAACGCCCTGGCGGCGGCCCGGAACTCATCCCACGTCCAGTCCTCCCTGGGCGGCGTGATGCCGTACTCCCTGGCGCGGTCGGTGCGCCAGTAGACGCCGTCGTTGGTGACGACCCACGGGAACGAGAGGATCTTGCCCTTCACCGTCACCGTCTGCCAGGCGATCGGGGTGACGTCCTTCCCGTGCTTCCAGTCACGGACGCGGGGCGTGAGATCCTCCACGGCGCCCATCCCCTCGAACTCCCCGACCCAGTTGTCCCAGACCTGGCAGCAGTCGGGTGGGTTGTTGGCGGCGATGGACGTGACGAGCTTCTGCCGCGCCTGCGCCTGCGGCACGAACTCGACCTTCACCTCGAAGTCCTTCTGCGCCTGGTTGAAACGCTGTGCGAGCGACTCGACGAGCGCCGTGCGCTTGGGCTCGGGGACACTGAACTGGAACCGCACCGGCTGCGCCCCCCACGCCCGGCCGGGACGGACGAGGGGCTCCTCCCACCACGCGAGGTCGGCGGCCGCGACGACGCCGGCCGCGGCCATCGTCTGGAGGAGCTGCCGACGGGAGGGGGCCCAGCGGTCGTCCATCGTGTGCCTCCTTTCGAACGGTGGCGAGGCTGTAACACGGTCGCGCGAAGGGTGTCAAGGCCGGTGGGTAGCGTACTATCTGCGGGGTGATCGCGGAATCGACCCTCGGCGCGCTCGCGGCGCTCGGCTCGGCGCTGACCTGGGCGGTGAACGGTCTCCTCGCGCGCTCGCTGGTGCCGGGGCTCGGCTCGGTGGTGGTCAACGCCGCCCGCGCGACCGTCGGGGGCGCGCTCCTGCTCGGCTGGGTGACCGCGACCGCGGGCGTGGGCGCGTTCGCCGCGGCGTCCACGGGCGCCCTCGGGCTGCTGGCGCTCTCGATCGTCACCGCGATCGCGATCGGCGACACCGTGTTCTTCGAGTCGACGCGCGCGCTCGGGCTCGGCCGGGCCATGACGATCTCGATGACCTACCCCCTGGGCGCCGCCGCCCTCGCCGCGGCGTTCCTCGGCGAGCCCGTCACGCTGGCGGTCGCCGCCGGAGCCCTCCTCACCCTGGGCGGCATCGTCCTCATCGTGGCGCCGTGGGCCGAGCGGGCGCCCGACGAGCGGTTCTGGTTCGGCGTGGGGACGGCGACGCTCGCGTCGCTCGCCTGGGCGGTCTCCGTGATCTTCCTCAAGGCGCCGCTCCGGGAGCTGGACGCGGTGACCGCGCAGGCGATCCGGTTGCCGCTGGCGGCGGTGGTCCTGTGGACGACGCCGTGGGCGCGCGCCGCGGCGGGTGGCCTCGGGCGGATCGGCGGCGCGGCCCTCGCCCGACTGGCCGCGCTGAGCGTCCTGACCGCGGTGAGCTCGGTGATGTTCGTCGCGTCGGTCAAGTACGCCGGCGTGGCGGTCTCGGCGGTGCTCTCGTCCACGGCGCCGATGTTCGCGATCCCCCTCGCGCGGGTCTTCCTCGGCGAGCGCCTGTCGCGCACCGCGCTGCTCGGCGCCGGCGTCACCATCGCCGGGATCGTCGTGCTGCACCTCTGAGCGCGTGCCGGTCCACCTCACTTCGCCAGAATTCGTTCTCGGTCGTTGCCGATCCTCGCGGACAACCGCGTACGCTCCGGTCGGCTCCTCCCTCGGGCCTCGTCTGGCTCGTAACTTGGACCGGCACTAGAAGCGCGTCGGAGTCACCACCGTTCGAGCGCGGGCTTCGCCCGCGCAATCGATCCTGGGGGGAGGTATCGGAAGGGGGGCGAAGCCCCCCGCCGAGTGAACTAGAACCGCCGGCGACCGCCGACCGCGCGCTTGCGCAGGCGGAGCGACTTCGGCGTCACCTCGAGGAGCTCGTCCTCGCGGATCCACTCGAGGCACTGCTCGAGGTTCATGCTGCGGGGCGGGGTGAGCTTGGCGGCGTCGTCCGCGGTGGACGCGCGCATGTTGGTGAGCTTCTTCTCCTTGGTGATGTTGACGTCCATGTCGTTGTCGCGCGAGTTCTCGCCGACGATCTGGCCCTCGTACACCTCGAGGCCGGGCCCGACGAACATGGTCCCCCGCGCCTGGAGGTGGTCGATCGCGTACGCGGTCGTCCGCCCGGTGCGGTCGGCGACGAGCGCGCCGTTCTGCCGGTGGGCGATCTCGCCCTGCCAGTCATCCCACCCGTCGAACAAATGGTTCAGGAGTCCTGTCCCTCGGGTGTCGGTCAGAAACTCGGTTCGGTACCCGATGAGGCCGCGCGCCGGAATGCGGTACTCGAGCCGCACGCGCCCGGTCCCGTGATTGACCATCTTCACCATGGCGCCCCGCCGCGGGCCGATCTTCTGGGTGACCGCGCCGATGTGCTCCTCGGGGATGTCGATCACGAGGTGCTCCATCGGCTCGAGCGTCCGCCCAGGCTCCGCGCGCGTGATGATCGTGGGCTTGCCGACCTCGAGCTCGAACCCCTCGCGCCGCATCATCTCGATGAGGATCGCGAGCTGGAGCTCGCCGCGGCCGGAGACGCGGAAGGTGTCGGGCGAATCGGTCTCCTCGACGCGGATGCCGACGTTGACGCGCTTCTCCTTCATGAGCCGCTCGCGGAGCTGCGGCGAGGTGACGAAGCGCCCCTCGCGGCCCGCGAACGGCGACACGTTGGCCGAAAAGAGCATCGACACCGTCGGCTCGTCGATCCGGATGAGCGGGAGGGCCTGCGGGCTCTCCGGATCGGCGACGGTCTCACCGATTTCGATGGCCTCGATGCCGGCGATCGCGACGAGGTCGCCGGCGCTGGCGTCCGCGATCTCGATACGCTTCAGTCCCTCGTAGCCGTAGAGCACCGTGACTTTGGCGAACTCGGTCGAGCCGTCGCGGTGGACGACGGCGACGCGGTCGGCCTGGCGGACGCGCCCGCTGACGATCCGGCCGATGATGAGCCGGCCGACGTAATCGTCCCAGTCGAGCATCGCCACGCGGAACTGGAGGCCCATCGCGGGGTCAAAGCGCGGCGGCGGGACGGTGGCGAGGATCGTCTCGAAGAGCGGCTCGAGCGAGCGGCCGGGCTGCCGGAGGTCGGAGGTCGCCGTGCCGGCCCGCGCGTTCGTGTACAGGACGGGGAACTCGAGCTGGTCCGCGGCGGCGTCGAGGTCGATGAAGAGGTCGTAGACCTCGTCGAGGACCTCGGCCGGCCGCGCGTCGCCGCGGTCGATCTTGTTGATGACGACGATGGGCGGAAGCCCGGCCTCGAGCGCCTTCTTCAGGACGAACCGGGTCTGCGGGAGCGGCCCCTCGGCGGCGTCCACGAGGAGCAGCACGCCGTCGACGAGGGTGAGCGTCCGCTCGACCTCCGAGCCGAAGTCGGCGTGGCCGGGCGTGTCCACGATGTTGATGCGCACGCCGCGGTACGCGATCGCCGTGTTCTTGGCCATGATCGTGATGCCCTTCTCGCGCTCGAGATCGATCGAGTCCATGATGCGCTCCGGGACCGACTCGTTCTCGCGGAAGAGGCCCGACTGCCAGAGCATGGCGTCCACGAGGGTGGTCTTGCCATGATCGACGTGAGCGATGATCGCGATATTGCGGATCGAGTCGCGCTGCTGCACCGTCTCATCGTACCACGCTGCGCGGCGAGCCCCGCCTCCGTCCGGCATCGCTCACGCGCCCGGCGCGGGCCATAGTACCCTGAGGCCGATGGGTGACCCCCGGTGTCACCACTGCGGTCGTCGGCGCGCTCGGCGCTGCCACCGCGTCGGCGCCCTGGAGCGGGTGCTGTCGGCCGTGTATGTCTACCCGTTCCGCTGCCAGGTCTGCGGCCGCCGCTTCCGCGCGCTCGCGTGGGGCAAGCGCTACGTGCGGCGGTCGGCGGACCATCGCGAGTTGGAGCGCGTCGCCATCCGCGCGCCCGTCGTCCTCCGGAGCGGCCACGTGAGCGCGCCGGGCGAGGCGACGGAGCTCTCGCTCGACGGGTTCACGGCGAAGACCGCGGCGCGACTCGGCGTGGGCGCCAGCGTGAGCGTCACGCTCGACCTCGTCGCTGGCGAGCCTCCGATCGAGGTCGAGGAGGCCGTCGTCCAGTCGACGCGAGACGACGCGATCGGCGTCCAGTTCGTGCGGCTCCAACCCGGGGAGCGGCGGCGCCTGCAGCGCGTGGTCGTCGACCTGTACCCGCGCTCGCACGACGCGACGGTCCCCCCGGCTCCGGACCTGCCCGACGAGCGGAAGCTCCGGATCCTCTACTCGGTCGACTTCTGGCTCGTGGCGCTCGCCGTCGTCCTCGTCCTGGTCGCGTGGCTCCGGCTCTTCCCCTGGTCTGGGTAGTGCGTGTACGGTATAAATTGTTCATGGCCGCGACGCTCGTGTCCCGGGGGCTTCCCGCATGATCCATCGCCTCCTCACGCTCGCCGCTGCCGCGATCCTCGCGGGGACCACGCCGGCGCTCGCGCAGCCGCCGCCGCCCGCGCGGCCGACGCCCGCGGTCCCGACGAAAGCGCCGGAGGCGGTGGTGACGCTCGAGAATGGTGGCGAGATCCGCATCGAGCTGTTCCCCGCGGACGCGCCCCGGCACGTCGACAACTTCGTCAAGCTCGCGAGCCGTGGGTTCTACGACGGCCAGCGGTTCCACCGCGTCGTCCCGAACTTCGTCGTCCAGATCGGGGATCCCAAGTCCAGGACGAGCCCGCTCGACCATCCGGACATGGGCACCGGCGGGCCGGGCTATACGGTCGCCGCGGAGTTCGGCAAGCGCGAGTTCGTCCGAGGCGTCGTCGGCATGGCGCGCGGCCCGGACCCGAACTCCGCGGGCAGCCAGATCTTCGTGATGCTCGCCGACGACCGGAGCCTGAACGGCCAGTACACCGCCTTCGGCCGGGTCGTGCGCGGCATGGACGTCGTGGACCGGATCAAGGTCGGCGACCGCGTGAAGTCCGTGAAGATCGTCACCAAGTGAGGCGCGCCGCATGAAGCCGACCGCCGTCATGACGCTCGAGAAGGGCGCAGAGATCCGGATCGAGTTCTTCCCGGAAGACGCGCCGAAGACCGTCGCGAACTTCGTGGCGCTCGCCAAGAAGGGGTTCTACAACGGGCTCACCTTCCACCGCGTCGTCCCGAACTTCGTCGTCCAGGGCGGGTGCCCCAAAGGCAACGGCACCGGCGGTCCCGGGTACAATGTCCCCGCCGAGTTCAACGCGCAGAAGCACGTCCGCGGGACCATCGCGATGGCGCGGAGCCAGCACCCCGACTCCGCGGGCAGCCAGTTCTACATCTGCTACGGTCCCACGCCCCACCTCGATGGCAACTACACCGTGTTCGGACACGTGGTCGCCGGCATGGAGCACGTGGACCGGATCCAGCAGGGCGACCGGATGGCGTCGGTGGGGATCGTCGACGCGTAGCGACGTGTTGAGTTAACCGCCGTTCTTGGGGGGAGGTTTCGGAAGGGGGGCGAAGCCCCCCGCCGAGGGTATGGCGTGGTAGTGCGAGCCGCAGCCGAAGGCGAGGCGAGTCTGTGACCTGGTCGCTGCTCATCCGGAACGGCTCGGTCGTCGACGGGACGGGCGGGCCCGCCCGACGGGCGGACGTTGCCGTGGAGCGGGACCGCGTCGCCGCCGTCGAGCCCGGGCTCCGGGGCGACGCGCCGCGGGTGATCGACGCCGCGGGTCACGTCGTGGCGCCGGGCTTCATCGACGCGCACTCGCATTCCGATCTCTTCTACTTCGGCTGCCCGTCCTCCGAGTCGAAGATCCGCCAGGGCTGCACGACCGAAGTCGTCGGCATGTGCTCGTTCTCTCAGGCGCCGATCGCGCCCGGGAGCGAAGACGCCGTGCGCGGCTGGGCGGGCGGAATCGGCGCGAGCCTCGAGTTTCGCTGGGAGACCTTCGGCGAGTACCTCGCCGCGCTCCGCGCCGTGCGACCGTCGATCAACGTCGCCCACTTCGTGGGTCACGGCGCGCTCCGTCTCGCGGCCGTCGGCTCGGAGAACCGCGCGGTCTCGCCGGATGATCTGAAGGCGATGCAGCGGCGGCTCGACGAGGCGATGGACGCAGGCGCGTACGGCTATTCGACCGGGCTCGTCTATCCGCCGAGCGCCTACGCCCCGACCGAGGAGCTGGTCCTCCTGGCGCGCTCGATGGCCCGGCGCGGGGGGCTCTACTTCTCGCACGTGCGCGGCGAGAGCGCGATGGTCGAGGACTCGATCCGCGAGGCGATCCGCATCGGCGAGGAGGCTGGCGTCGGCGTCCAGATCGCCCACGTGAAGGTGGGCGGGCGCGAAAACTGGGGGAAGATGGACCGCGTACTCCGGCTGATCGACGACGCGCGGACGCGCGGAGTCGACGTCAGCGGCGACGTGTATCCGTATCACGCCGGGAGCACCAAGATGGACAACCTGCTGCCCGCCTGGGTGCACGACGGCGGGCTCGAAAAGCTGCTCGAGCGGATCGGCGACCGCGCGACACGGCGGCGCATCGTCGAGGAGTGCCTGGTGGACGGCGAGCGCTGGCTCACCGTGTCCGCGGGCTCCCTCGGCTTCGACGAGATCCGCATCGCGACGTGCCGCCAGCGCGAGCTGGAGGGCCTGACGCTCGCGGCGCTCGCGCGGCAGACGGGCAAGACGCCGGCCGAGGCGATGCTGGACCTGCTCCGGGAGGAGCGCGCGACGGTCGGGATGGTCTCGTTCTCGCAGAACCTCGAGAACGTCGCCAAGGTGCTGCGCCATCCCGCCATCATGATCGGCTCGGACTCGATCGGGCTGTCCGAGGGGACGGGACCGAAGCACGGCAAGCCGCACCCGCGCATGTACGGGACCTTTCCGCGCGTGCTCGGCGAATACGCGCGCACGCAGAAGCTCTTCCCGCTCGAGACGGCCGTCCACAAGATGACCGGCATGCCGGCCGCGCGGCTCGGGCTCTCTGACCGCGGGCTCGTCCGCGCGGGGTACGCGGCCGACCTCGTCGTCTTCGACCCTCTGACGGTGACGGACGAGGCGACGTTCGACGACCCTCACCGGTACCCCACGGGAATTCCCTACGTCCTCGTCAACGGTGACGTGGTGGTCGACGCGGGGCGCTTCCGCGCGGTGGGCGGCGGCCGCGTGCTCACCCCGCGATGACCTCGTGAGTTTCGCGAACCACCCGTGACGCCGCCCGGCAGGGCGGTGGAGGAGATCCCATGCCTACAGGACAGCTTTTCATCGCAGGCGCCTGGCGCCCCGCGGTCTCTGGCGAGACCTACCAGACGATCAACCCCGCGACCGAGGAGCCCAGCGCCACGGTGGCCAAGGGGGACGAGCGCGACATCGACCTCGCCGTGGCGGCCGCGCGCACCGCGTTCGACCGGGGCCCCTGGCCGCGGATGACCGCCGCCGAGCGCGGCCGGATCGTCTGGAAGCTCGGCGACCTCATCACGCAGCACCTCGACGAGATGGCGCGGCTCGAGAGCCTCACGACCGGCAAGACCATGTTCGACTCGGGGAAGGTCGAGATCCCATTCGCCGCGGAGGTCTTTCGCTACTACGCGGGCTGGGCGACCAAGATCCACGGCGAGACGCTCCAGCTTCGGGAGAACGCCTTCACGTTCACCCTCCGCCAGCCCGTCGGCGTCGTGGGCGCGATCGTCCCCTGGAACTTCCCGTTCCTGCTCGCGTCGTGGAAGCTCGCGCCGGCGCTCGCGGCGGGCAACACGGTCGTCCTCAAGCCCGCCTCACTCACGCCGCTGACGGCGCTCAAGTTCGCCGAGCTCTCCCAGGAGGCCGGCCTCCCCGAGGGCGTGCTCAACGTCGTCACCGGGCCCGGCGGCCGCGCGGGCATGGCGCTCGTGCGCGACCCGCGTGTCGACAAGATCGCGTTCACGGGCTCCACGGAGGTCGGCAAGACGATCATGCGCGAGGCCGCGGGGACCCTCAAGCGGCTCTCGCTGGAGCTCGGTGGCAAGTCGCCGAACATCGTCTTCGCCGACGCCGACATGGACGCCGCCGTCAAGGGCGCGATGACCGGCATCTTCTACAACAAGGGCGAGGTCTGCGCCGCGGGCTCGCGGCTCTTCGTCGAGGAGAAGGTGCACGACGTGTTCATGGCGCAGCTCACCGAGAAGGTCAAAGGCGTCAAGGTGGGCGATCCGATGGACAAGTCGACCCGGATGGGCCCGGTCGTCTCCCGGCAGCAGCTGGAGACGGTGCTCGGCTACATCGAGGCCGGCAAGAAGGAGGGCGCGCGTCTGGTGGCGGGCGGCGGGCGCGCGAACGTGGGCGGTGGGAAGGGCTACTTCGTCGAGCCCACGATCTTCGACGGCGTCACGAACACGATGAAGATCGCGCGCGAGGAGATCTTCGGCCCCGTGCTCTCCGTGATCCCCTTCAAGTCCGTCGAGGAGGGCATCGCGGAGGGCAACCAGACGACGTACGGGCTCGCGGCGGCGGTGTGGACGCGCGACGTCGCCAAGGCCCTCAAGGCCGCGCGCGCGATCCGGGCGGGCACGGTGTGGGTGAACGCGTACAACCTCTTCGACGCCGCGCTGCCCTTCGGGGGCTTCAAGGAGTCCGGGTTCGGCCGTGAGATGGGCTCGGTCGGCCTCGACCACTACACGGAGGTCAAGACGGTCTGGGTCGACCTCGGGTAATCGGCTCGGGTGATCGGCGCGCCGGGGAGTCTCAGGGGTGAGCCTCCGTGTCCACGAGGAGGGTGCACCGGGGGTGCAGGCGGAGCGCCGAAGCCGGCACCGCGGGGTCAATGGAACCGTCGAGGACACGCGCCAGCGGCTCGCGCTTGACGCGGCCGCCGACGAGCACGACGACCTCGCGCGCCGCGAGGATCGTCCCGATGCCGAGTGTCACGGCGCGGTCGCTGACCGCGCCCTGGAGGACCTCGTCGGTCAGGATGTAGCGCACGGTCTCGGCGGTGAGGCGCACGGGTCGGGTGCGGGAGTCGAAGTCGCTCCCGGGCTCGTTCGAGGCGATGTGCGCGTTCGGCCCGAGCCCCAGCATGACAAGGTCGAGGCCACCGGCGCGCTTGATCGCCTCCTCGTACGCGTCGCACATCGCCTCGAGGTCGGACGCGCCGACGTCGAACGGATGGCAGCGCTCGGGCGGCACACCCGCCCAGGCGAGGAACTCGCGCCGCACCTGGCGCCAGAAGTACCCGTCGGCGGGCGCGGGCGGGCAGAGCTCGTCGATGGAGAAGACGCGCATTCTCCCGCAGTCGACGGGCTCGCGCGCCTGCCAGTCACGCAGGTGCCCGTACATGCGCCGCGGCGTGCGCCCCGCGGGCACCGCCATCGCGAGGTCCGGCCTGGCGGCGACGCGCTCGCGGAACAGGGCCGCCGCGGCCTCGGCGAGCTCGGCCCCGTCGCGGAGGACGACGACCTGCATCCTCAGGTCGAGACGACCTTGTCGGCGGCCGCCACCTTCTCGGCGAAGATCTTCGGCGTGACGAACTGCGCGTTCATGGACTTGAGGTCCTGCTCCGTGACCCCACGGGCCACCGAGCAGCGGCCTCAGACCCAGACGGGCACGCGATGCTCGACGACCTTGCGGATCATCTCGGCGAGCGGCGGCATGCCGACCGGGAGCACCGCGCTCGCGATCTCCTGCTTGACCAGATAGGCGGCCTCGCCGGCGATGAAGATTTCAGGCGTGTGGCCCGCCTCGACAGCCCCGAGGGCGAAGTTGAACGGGAAGCCGGCGCGCGTCGGATCGTCGGTGCCCGAAGTCCCCACGTACAGAATGCTGGCCATCAGAGCCTCCGTGGCTGTGCGAGCCGCAGGTCGTCGCGGGGCTGGGGCCCCGCCGGCCGAGGCGAGCGTATGAACATGATTGCGGCCAAGCATACGCGAAGTCGCCCCGGCGCGGGAGGCGGCGCCCGGGCGCCTCGCGTCGGGCAGTCACGTGTATAATCGGCGCCCGATGACCCGGCACGCGCCGATGCGGCAGGCCCTCGGCGCGCTCGTGGCGTCCCTCGCCACGGTCGCGCCCGCCGCGGCCCACGTGACGACCGCGCCGGCGGTCGCCGTCCCCGCGGCGGCCCCGCCGTCGGCCGCGCTCGAGGCGGCGGCCTCGGGGTTCCTTCCGGCCTGGGTCGGGCTGGTCCTCCTCGTCGGGGCGCTCGCTCTCGGGAGGCGCCGCCCGCGGAGCTCGGTCGCCGTCGCGCTCTGTCTCGTCCTCGGGATCTTCGCCTTCGAGGCCGGCGTGCACTCCGTGCACCACCTCGACGCCGGCCATTCGGCGATCACGCACTGCGCGATCGCCTCTGCGACCGCTCACGCCCCGGCGGACCTTTCCGAAGGGGTCACGGTCGTCCCGGCGCCCGAGCCCGGGCGGCTGGCCTCGGCCGGCGCTCCCCGCCGGCCCGTCTCGATCTCGCTCCGTCCCGACTCCGGCCGCGCGCCTCCCGCGCTCGCGTAGCGTCACCTCTCGCTTCCAGCGACCCCCGATCCGGCGAGACGTCCGTCTCTCCGGAGCGGGTCTGCGATTCCCACGTGAACGCACGAGGAGGCGATTATGCGTCGACTGTTGGCAACGCTCGTGACGACCGGTGTCTTCGTCCACGCCATTTGGATCGGCTCGGCCCTCGCCCAGACGGCCTCAGACTTCGAGGCCCTCAAGCAGGAGCTCCGCCGGATGCAGGATCGCCTCCAGCGGCTCGAGCAGGCGGAGCCGGTCGACCGGGCGCCGCAGCAGCGTCTGGCCCCCAGCCCCTCGCCCGTGGCCGTCCCCCTCGCGGCCCAGGCGCCGCCAGCGGTGGGTCCTCGTCCAGGCGAGCGCGAGATCCAGCTCGAGCGGGAGCACCCGGCCGAAATGGCCGGGCTGCCGAAGCCCGAGATCGGGGGCGTCCGCATCTCGGGGTTCTTCGTCGGCTCGGCGAACTACAACTCCCGCATCCAGATGGTGCCGGAGTTCGCGGGCAACGCGGGGGTCAGCTCGGAGCCCCGCAGTCTCGACTTCAGATTCGACCAGTTCACGATCGGCGCCTACAAGACGTTCTCGCCGTGGCTCTCGGCCGGCGCGAGTCTCGAGGTGGAGCGCCACGGCCACCGCCACAGCCACGGCTTCGACCCGGATTCCGGTTGCCCGGGCAGCGGCACCTCCTGCACCGAGCAGTTCGGCGCGGAGGAGATCACGACCGAGGTCAGCCTGCACCGCTTCAACATCACCGGCATCGCGCCCATCGGCAACGGGCTGGCGCTTTCGTTCGGACGCTTCGACACCCCATTCGGCTACGAGCGCCACGACGCCGCCTTGAACCTGACGGCGACGACGTCCGAGGTGAACCGCTTCGGGCGGCCGATGAGCATGACGGGCTTCCAGGCTGCCTACCAGTTCACACCCTGGCTCGACGCCACCGCCTGGGTCGTCAACCGATGGGAGAACGAGACGACCGAAGACCCGCTGGAGGATAACAACCGCGACAAGAGCTTCGGCGGCCGCGTCGGCTTCACGCCGCTCTCCGGCGCGCAGCTGCTGAACTTCGGCCTCGGCGGGTGGTGGGGCCCGGAGCAGGACGACGACACCAAGCATGACCGGTGGATCCTGGACCTCGACGTGACGTGGACTCCCCTCCCCAGGCTGCTGCTGGCTGGCGAACTCGTGTACGGAGGCGACTCGGGGGTGTCCTTTCGCCGTCGGGGGACGCCGATTGCCGCCCCTGCCGTGACCAACCAGGACGTCAACTGGCTCGGTCTGTACGCCCTCGCCCACTACGACCTCACCCGGTGGCTCGGCCTCTCGTTCCGCTACGGGTTCTTCGACGACAAAGACGGCGCCCGGACCGGCGTCGCGCAGATGCTCCAGTCGTTCACGATCGCGCCGATCGTCCATCTTTGGCGCCTCATCCCCGATCTCCGGCCGCTCGGCGTGACCTACGCGCGCACGCGGCACCCTCTGGACTGGGTGGACCTGAGGCTCGAGTACCGGCTCGACCACTCCAACAAGCCGGTCTTCTCTGATGCCAAGCCCGCAATTCCCATTTCGGAGGCGGACCGGGATAGCCACCAGGTGACGTTGCAGCTCGTGGTCAACTTCTAGAGTGCCGGTGGAAGGAGGCGCTACAGATGAACGGAATCTACCTTTCGCGCCTGCCGTGGAGCGGCAAGGTGTTCTGCACGCTGTACCTGCTCGGAATCGGCTGCGGCGCTCTGGCCGCCTTCACTCAGGCGGCGACGGCCATCGGTCTCTCTCCTGCCGAGGTGCAGGCCAGCCTGGCTCCGGCGATGCCGATGACGCACATGAGCCCTGGCCAGATGATGGGCGAGAAGGAGATCACGCTGGGCGAGATCAGCAGCGCGGCCAAGGTGTGGATCCGGACGCCGCTGCTCATCCAGACCAGCCACACCCATCTCTTCGGCCAGACGCTCATCGCCGGGCTCCTCGGGCTGATCTTTCTCTTCTCGTCGCTGCGCGAGTGGGCGAAGGCCCTGGTCCTGGCCCTGCCCTTCGTCGGCACGCTGGTCGACATCGGCGGGATGTGGCTGACGCGCTTCGTCTGGCCGGGGCTATCCGTGCTCGTCATCGTCGGGGGCAGCCTCTTCGCGCTCGGCTACGCGCTGATCACGGTCATCTCCCTGTGGCAGCTCTGGATCGGGACGGTAGTACGGACCTCTGGAATACGCGGGGCTGGGGCCCCGCCGTCCGAGGCGAGTCTATGAACAAGGAGGTCCGCGCATGACACGCCGAATGCTCGGATCGCTTGGAGCCGTCGTTGCCGGCGCCGTGATGCTCGCCGGCGTCGCCTCTGCCCACATCACCCCGCCGGTCGTGCTGATGTCCGACCGCGACGCGGTCGTCGCGCTCCTGGCCGGCGCGCAACGGTTCTTCGTCCGCGAGGTGCGGCTCTCGCCGGCGGAGCAGGCGGTGATCAAGCGGCAGACCGGCTGGACGCCGGACGAGGACTTCTACCGCTTCTATCTGGGTCGCGACGGTCAGGGCCGGCTCGTGGCCGGGACCATTTTCGTCACCGAGTTCACCATCCACGGCCCCGTCCGCGTCGCCGTCAGCCTGGGGCCGGACGGGAAGGTGCGGGGCGCGGCGGTGGTGGAGTTGACGGAGGAGACGTATCCCTGGGTGAAGCCGCTCATCGACCTGGACTTCGCCCGCGACTACGCGGGCCAGGACAGCCGGGGCCACTTTCACCTAAGCGACCGGCTTGGCCGTCTGGAGGCGATGCCGCAGTTCTATGGCCAGGTGATCTCCGGCCTCATCCAGCGCGCGGCGCTGCTCTTCGAGCTCGGCGTCCTCAGACGGGGCGACGCGAGCTGAGCGTTGCCTGACCGCCCTTGGGACAGGAGAGGGGGAACGACATGACGAGGATGTTCAGGGGGTCGATCGTCCCGATGCTGTTCGTCCTCGGCGCGCTCGGCGGCTTCGTGCTCCATGCGGGCGCCCAGCACGCGGGCCACGGGGCGAGCGCGCCGGTCTCGCCGGGGCTTCGCCGGTTCACGATGGAGGAGCTCCACAGGAGCGGCGGCGTGCCACGCGGCTGGAGGTTCACGCTGCCGGCCGGCGACCCGGCGAAGGGTCGCCAGGCCTTCGCCGATCTCGAGTGCTACACATGCCACGCGATCCAGGGCGAGCGCTTCCCGGCCTCGGGCGGGGACGCGAAGAGCGTGGGTCCGGAGCTGACGGGGATGGGGACCCATCATCCGGCGGAGTACTTCGCCGAGTCGATCCTCGCGCCCAACGCCGTGATCCTCGACGGCCCCGGTTACGTCGGGCCGGACGGGAAGTCGACCATGCCGAGCTACGCCGACAGCCTCAGCGTGACGCAGTTGCTCGACCTCGTTGCGTACCTCAAGAGCCTGACGGACGGCGCGGGCGGTCACCATCACGGCGGTGCGGCCGAGCAGGCCGTCGCCGACTACACGGTCCGTCTGGCCTACGAGGGCACGACGCCGGGTCACCTGATGGTCTTCGTGACCGATCTCGAGAGCGGCGAGCCGGTCCCGTACCTCCCGGTCACCGCGACGCTGAGTGCCGCGGACATGAAGCCGCGCATGGTGCGGCTCGTGCCGATGGTGGGCGCCCAGGGGTTCCACTATGGCGCGAGCGTGACCGTCCCGGACGAGACCGAGAAAGTCACGGTGCGCATCGGCAAGCCGACGATGCAGATCATGCCCTCCGCGAGGGGTCGCTTCGCGAAGCCGGTGCGCGTCGAGTTCGAGTGGGAAGGCTCCTAGCCGGCCGCCTTCGCGGCGGCGAGCGCCGCGTCGTAGTTCGGCTCGGACGCGATCTCCTTGACGTACTCGACGTGCTTGACCGTGCCGTCTCGGCCGACGACGAAGACGGCGCGGGCGGTGAGCCCGGCGAGCGGCCCGTCCTTGATCTCGACGCCGTAGCTCTGCGCGAAGGCGCGCTCGCGGAAGTCGGAGAGCGTCTTCACGCTGTTGACGCCGGCCGCGCCGCACCAGCGCTTCTGGGCGAACGGCAGGTCCATGCTGATCGTCCACACCTCGACGCCGGGGCCGAGCTTGCCCGCCTCCTGATTGAACCGGCGCGTCTCGGTGTCGCACACGGGCGTGTCGAGCGACGGCACGGAGCTCACGATGAGCACCTTGCCCTTCGCGTCGCTCAGACGCACGGCCTGGAGGCTCGTGTCCACCGCCGTGAAGTCGGGAGCGCGCTGGCCGGGCTTGATCTCGGGCCCCACGAGAGTGAGCGGGGTGCCCTTGAGGGTGACGACGCCCTTCCTTTCCTGCGCCATGACCGTGTCCTCCTGGTCCCGCGAGATGTGGGGGGTCCCGCAGAGTATAGCTCGTGCGCTACACTGCGCACGGATGGGAGTGAGGCTCGCGCGTCTGCTGGTAGCCGCCCTTGCGCCGTGGGCGCTCGCCGCGCCGGCGGGCGCGGGGTCGAGCGTCGTCATCCTGTCGACGACGACGTCCACGCAGGACTCCGGGCTCCTCGACGTGCTGGTTCCGCGCTTCGAGAGGCAGACGGGCTACACGGTGAAGACGATCTCGGTCGGCACGGGTCAGGCGCTCGCGCTGGCCGCGCGCGGGGAAGCGGACGTCGTCCTCTGCCACGCGCCGTCGCTGGAGAAGCGCTACCTCGCGGACGGGACGCTGACGCATCGCCGGCTCGTCATGTACAACGACTTCGTGCTCGTCGGCCCAGCGGCGGATCCGGCGAAGATCGCCGGAGCGACGAGCGCGGTCGCCGCGCTCGGGAGGATCGCGGCCGCGGGCGCGCGGTTCGTGTCGCGCGGTGACAGGTCCGGGACCCACGCGCTCGAGCTCGCCCTCTGGAAGGCGGCGGGGGTGGTGCCCGCCGCGCCCTGGTACATCGAGTCGGGCCAGGGCATGGGCGCGACGCTGGGCCTGGCCGACGACCGCCGCGCGTACACGCTGACCGACCGTGCGACGCTGCTCGCGTTCGGCAAGCGCGTGGCGCTCACGATTATGGTCGAGGGGGACCAGCGGCTGCGCAATGTCTATTCGGTGATGGAGGTCAGTCCGGCGAACGGGCCGCGCGTCAACACGGCGGGCGCCCGGGCGTTCGCCGACTTCATGGTGTCGCCCGAGGTCCAGCAAATCATCCGGACCTTCGGCGTCGACCGGCACGGCCGACCGCTGTTCGTTCCGATCGCCGGCCAGCACGAGGAGGATGTGGCGCCATGACCCTGCTGCTCGACGGGGTGCGAGAGGCGATCGGGTTGCTCGTGGGGGGCGACGGCGAGATCTGGTCCATTCTCTGGCTCTCGCTCCAGGTGTCGGGGAGCGCGACGCTGATCTCGTTGCTGCTCGGCGTTCCCGCCGGGACGGCGCTCGCCCTGACGCGCTTCCCGGGGCGGGGGCTCGTCGTGAGCGCCGTGAACTCGGGGATGGGGCTGCCGCCGGTCGTCGTCGGCCTCTTCGTCACGATCCTCCTCTGGCGGAGCGGGCCGCTCGGCGCCCTCGAGATTCTCTACACGCCCGCGGCGATCGTCGTGGCACAGGCCGTCATCGCGGCGCCGATCGTCACCGGGATCACGCTGGCCGCCGTCCAGCAGGTGCCGCGGGAGTTTCGCCTCCAGCTCCTGGCCCTCGGCGCCTCGCGCGTCCAGATGGTCTGGGTGGTGCTCCGCGAGGCGCGGCTGCCGATGCTGGCCGCCGTCATGGCGGGGTTCGGCGGCGTCATCTCCGAGATCGGCGCCTCGATGATGGTGGGCGGCAACATCAAGGGGCAGACGCGCACGCTCACGACCGCGATGGTGCTCGAGACCAGCAAGGGGGACTTCGACGTGGCGATCGCGCTCTCACTTCTCCTGCTGGTCCTCGTCTTCCTCGTCAACTGGGCGCTCACCTCGATCCAGCAGCGCCGCGCTATCTAGTCAACGTCGGGGGGAGCGGCGCCGCTCCCCCCGACTCCCCCCACCGGTGGCCCGCGGTGGACTCGCCCCAAGCCGATTGCGCCGGCCAAGCCGGCGCTCGGACTGGCCGATCAGTCGCTAGGACCGTCGAGGGCCCCTCCGACGAGTTCGGGATGTAGCCTGTAAAATAGGGGCGTGATGCGGCGCGCGCTCTCCCCGGCCGTGGCCCTCGCGTGGCTTGCCTTCGGGCCCGGCCCGGCCGTCGCCGCCGAGCCTCCCGCGCTCACCGTCTTCGCCGCGGCCGACCTCACGTTCGCCTTCAGGGAGCTTGCGCCACGCTTCGAGAAGGCGACGGGCGTGCGCGTCACGCTCGTGTTCGGGTCGACGGGAAACTTCGCACACCAGATCCGCGAAGGCGGGCCGGCCGACGTGTTCTTCGCCGCCGACCAGTCCTTCGTGGACGCGCTCGCGGCCGAGCGCGTGCTGCTCGCCGAGACGCGGACCCTCTTTGCGCAAGGGCGCATCGTGCTCGCGACGCCACGGGTGTTCGGGCCGAAGCTCACGGAGCTCCGGGGCCTTCTCGATCCGCGAGTGCGCCGCGTGGCGATCGCGAACCCGGCGCACGCGCCCTACGGTCGGGCGGCCGCGGAGGCGCTGAAGAAGACGGGGCTGTGGGAGGCGGTCCGGCCCAAGCTCGTCTTCGGCGAAAACATCCGGCACACGCTCCAGTTCCTCCAGACGGGGGCGGTGGACGCCGGCATCGTCGCCCTGTCCGTCGCGAACGTCCCGGAAGTCGACTGGGTGGTGATCGACGCGAGCCTCCACGCGCCGCTCAACCAGGCGGCCGCGGTGGTGCGACGGAGCCCGCGGCCCGAGCTCGGGCTGGCGTTCATCCAGTTCGTCAACGGGCCCGAGGGGCGCCCGATCATGAAGCGCTACGGGTTCATGCTGCCCGGTGAGTTCTGAATGGATATGTTCCCGCTCTGGCTCTCGCTCCGCGTCGCCCTGGTGGCGACGGCGCTCACGCTGGTGATCGGCATCCCGGTCGCCCTTCTGCTGGCGCGCCGGCGCTTCCCGGGGAAGAACGTCCTCGAGGCGGCCGTCGTCCTGCCGCTGGTCCTGCCGCCGACCGTCCTCGGCTACTATCTCCTCCTCGTCATCGGCAGCCGCGGGCCCGTCGGGCGTGCGCTCGCCGCCCTCGGGCTCGAGCTGGCGTTCACGTGGGGTGCCGCGGTGCTCGCGGCCTGCGTCGGCTCGATCGCCCTCGTGATCAAGTCGGCCCAGGCGGGCTTCGAGGGCGTCGACCGGCAGCTCGAGCAGGCCGCGCGGACGCTCGGGCGCTCCGAGTGGTCGGTCTTCTGGAGCGTGACCCTGCCGCTGGCATGGCGCGCGGTCCTCGCCGGCGGCGTGCTGGCTTTCTGCCGCGCCCTCGGCGAGTTCGGGATCACGTTGATGGTGGCGGGGAACATCCCGGGCCGGACACAGACGCTGCCGCTGGCGATCTACGACCGCGTGCAGGGCGCGCAGATGGGCGAGGCGAACGCGCTGGCGCTGATAGCCGTCGCGGTGGTCGTGGTGCTGCTCTTCGGCTTGAGCCGCGTGGCGCGGCTCCGTTACTAGGCGTGGTCTCCGTCGAGATCGTCAAGCGGTATCCAGGGTTCACGCTCGACGTGCGTTGGACCGCCGAGAAGTCCGTCGTGGGGCTCTTCGGCCCCTCGGGCGCGGGCAAGACGCTGACCCTCCAGTGCCTGGCAGGCTTGATCCGGCCGGACGCGGGGCGGATCGTCGTGGGCGACCGCGTGTTCTTCGACGCGGACGCCTCGATCGCCCTGTCCCCCCAGGCGCGGCGGATCGGCTACGTCTTCCAGGGCTACGCGCTCTTCCCGCACCTCACGGTCGAGGAGAACGTCGGATTCGGGCTGCGCGACCGCTCGCGAGGCGAACGCGCGCGACGCAGCGCCGAAGTCATCGAGCGCCTGGGCCTGGTCGGCCTCGCGCGTCGATACCCTCGAGAACTTTCGGGCGGCCAGCGACAACGGGTGGCGCTCGGGCGGGCGCTCGCGATCGACCCGGCGCTCCTGCTGCTCGACGAGCCGCTGTCGGCGCTCGACGCGCCGCTCCGGCGGACGCTGCGCGATGAGCTGCGCGAGACGCTCACGGGGTGGGGCACTCCCGCCGTCGTCGTCACGCACGACTTCACCGAGGCGTACCGGCTCGCCGATCGGATCGTGGTGTACGAGTCCGGGCGCGTCATCCAGTCGGCGCCGCGCGCCGAGCTCCTGTGGCAGCCGGCGTCGGAGGCGGTCGCGCGCATCATGGGCCTCCGGAACGTGCTGCGGGGCACCGTCGTGAAGGCGACGCCGGAGCGCATCCAGCTCAGCTGGCGCGGCCAGACGCTCGAGGCGGTGAACTCGCCGACGCGCTCCTACCTGCCGCCGCCCATGAGCCCGATCGCGTTCTTCATCCGCCCCGAGTACGTGCGGCTCATCCGGAAAGACCGCGGCACCCCCGACCCGCAGCACCACATGAATCTCATGTCCGGCCGGCTCGTCGGCGAGGCGGACTTCGGGACCGTGTGGACCCTTCGGCTCCGCCTCGACGCGCCGGGCGAGCCCGCGCAGGGCGACTTCGACCTCGAGGTCGAGGTGCCGCACCTCGTGTACGAGATTCTCGAGATCGAGCGAGACCGCCACTGGCAGCTCTCGATCCACCGGGGCTCGATCCACGTGCTGCCCGCCTGATGGCGGCCTCCGTCCTGACGCTCGCGAACGTGCGCGTCAGCTACGGCGGGGCCGACGTGCTCGACGTCCCGTCGCTGGAGATCGCCGCGGGCGAGGTGCTCGCGGTGATCGGACCGAACGGGAGCGGCAAGTCCACGCTCCTGCGCGTGGCGGGGCTCCTCGAGCGACCGACCACGGGCCGCGTGAGCTGCAACGGGCGCGCGGTGGACGCGGCCCACGCGCTCGCCGAGCGGCGTCGGATGGCCATGGTGTTCCAGCAGCCGTTGCTCGCCGACATGACGGTGGCCGAGAACGTCGCGCTCGGCCTGGCCTTCCGCGGCGTCGGCGCCGACCTGGCCGAGGCGCGGGTCGGCCGCTGGCTCGAACGACTCAGCATCGCGCCGCTCCGCGACCGGCGCGCGCGGACGCTCTCGGGCGGCGAGGCGCAGCGCGTGGCGCTCGCGCGCGCGCTGGTGGTCGCGCCCGACTTGCTGCTGCTCGACGAGCCCTTCGCCGGCCTCGACGCGCCCTCGCGGGAGGCACTCCTGCCCGAGCTGGCCGCGATCCTCCGCGGCGACCGGGTGACGACGGTCCTTGTCTCCCACGACCGGGGCGAGGCCCAGGCCCTTGCCGACCGCGTGGCGGTCCTCATGCGCGGCCGGATCCTGCAGCTCGACGAGACGGCGCGCGTGTTCCACGCGCCCGTGTCGGAGGAGGTCGCCCGCTTCGTCGGCGTCGAGACGATCGTGACGGGCCGCGTCCTCACCCGCGACGGCGGCGTCACGGTGGTGGAGGTCGCGGGGCGCAAGCTTGAGGTTGCCGCGCCGGGCCGGCCGGGGGAGCTGGTGAGGCTCGGCATCCGCCCCGAGGACGTGACGCTCACGCTGCCCACGGAGCACGCGCCCCTGTCGAGCGCGCGCAATCACCTCACGGGCACGATCAGGCAGCTGGTCCCGTGGGCACCCGCGACCCGAGTCGTGGTGGACGTGGGCTTCCCTCTCGTCGCCACCGTCACGGCGCGCTCCGCCACCGACCTCGGCCTCGCCGAAGGGCTGCCGATCACCGCGGTTTTCAAGGCGAGCGCGGCCCACCTCATCGGTCCCGCCGGGGGCGCGGGCGACTCCGGACGCGCGTTTGCTTGACACCGCGGGCGCTCTGGAGCTATAAGAAACCGGCAGTACCCATGAGTTGCGAACCCTCCACCCAAGGAGGCCTCGCATGGACCAGGAGACCCTCATCGAGCGATTGACGGCCGAGAACGAGGAGTTCCGGCGCCTCCGCAGCGAGCACCAGGCCCACGACCAGGAGCTCGAGGCGCTCAGGCGAACCGCCACGCTCTCGGCGGACCAGCAATGGCGCATGAGCGAGCTGAAGAAGCTGAAGCTGATGGCCAAGGACCGGATGGAGGCGATCATCCGGCACGCTCGCCCCGGCGTCACGGCCTGACCAAGTCCCGCGCGGGCGCGGTCCACGGCCTCTCCCACCTGTCGCCGGGGGGCGCCGCGCGCATGGTGGACGTCTCCGAGAAGCGTGAGACCGCCCGCGAGGCGGTGGCACGCGCGGTCCTCAAGATGGCGCCCGCGACCCTGCGGGTGATCCGTCGTGGCAACGCGCCCAAGGGGGACGTGCTCGGCGTCGCCCGCACCGCCGGCATCCTCGCGGCCAAGCGCACCCCCCAGCTCATCCCGCTCTGCCACCCGCTCCGCCTCACCGGTGTGGACGTGACCTTCTCCGACGACCTCCGCCGCGGTGAGCTGGAGGTTCTGGCCCGCGTGAGTACCGTGGACAAGACGGGTGTCGAGATGGAGGCGCTCACCGCGGTGAGCGTCGCGGCGCTGACCGTCTACGACATGATCAAGGCGGTGGAGAAGGGCGTGACGATCGCGAGGGTCCAGCTCGTCGAGAAGTCGGGTGGCAAGTCCGGCACATGGCGCAGGGCGGGACGAAAGGCGACATGACGGACGCAGCCGCGTCGTGCCTGGCTCAGGCCACCCACCGAGTGACCCCGGGCTCGCGGACCTCCCTCCAGTGACCAAGACCGCGCTCGTCTACTCGGACGCGTACGGGCGGTTCGACTACGGGCCCGAGCACCCGCTCAGGATGGAGCGGCTCGGACTCACGTGGCGGCTCATGGAGGCGTATGGTCTCACGGCCCTGCCGAACGCGCGCGTGCACCTCCCCGAGCCCGCGACCGAGCACGCGGTCGCGCTCTGGCACACGCAGGACTACCTCGACGTGCTCAAGGCGGCGAACGGCGGCGCGGTGCCCGAGCACGCCGCCCGCTGCGGCCTCGGCCCGGGCGACAACCCGGTGTTCCCCGGGCTCTGGGACGCCGCGCGGCTCTGCGCGGGTGGCTCGCTGCTCGCCGCCGAGCTCGTCGCGAGCGGCAAGGCGACGCGCGCCTTCCACTTCGCGGGCGGCCTCCACCACGCGCTGCCCGGGCGCGCGTCGGGGTTCTGCTACGTCAACGACGCCGTCCTGGCGATCCTCTACCTCAAGTCACGCGGCCTGCGCGTCCTCTACGTGGACATCGACGCCCACCACGGCGACGGCGTGCAGCACGCCTTCTACGAGGACCCGGAGGTTCTCACCATCTCGACGCACGAGCGCGGCGATTACCTCTTCCCGGGGACCGGGTTCGTCGAGGAGGTGGGTGCGGGCGCGGCCCTCGGCTACTCCGTGAACCTCCCGCTCGAACCGTTCACCGACGCGTCCGTCTACCTCGCGGCGTTCGAGGAGGTCGTGCCTCCGCTCGTCGGCGCGTTCAAGCCCGACGTCGTCGTCGCCCAGCTCGGCATCGACTCCCACCGCACCGACCCGCTCACGCACCTCGACCTGGACGTCCAGGGGTTCGCGCGCGCGGTCGCGCGTATCGTGGAGCTGTCGCCCCGGCTCGTGGCGCTGGGCGGGGGCGGCTACGACCTGGCCAACGTCGCGCGCGCGTGGACCGCCGCGTGGGCGGCCATGAACGGCATCGAGCTGGCGGCGGAGCTCCCGGCGTCCTTCGCCGAGGACGCCCGGCGCTACCGGTTCCGCGGGCCGACCCTGTGGGACCCGCCGGAGCCGCCCGCAGGGGCGAAGCGGCTCCGCGCGGAGGCGTACGTGCAGCGGCAGGTCGAGGCGCTCCGCCGCCTCGTCTTCCCGATCCACCACCTGTAGCGCCAGGCGCGTCAGAACCGGACGGCCACGCCGCCGAGCACCGTCCGGGGATTGCCCGGCGTGAAATGAATATCCGGCACGCCGCCGGCGGGTTCGCCGGGAAGGCGCGACGCGAAGAAGAACTGCGCCTCACGCCACTCCACATTCGTCAGGTTCTCGATGGTCGCGAACGCTTCGAAGGCCTTCCAGCGATAGCGCCCGGTCACGTCGAAGAGGGTAGAGCCCCGAGCTGTCTGGTGCCGGTCCTCGTCCGCGAACCGGTCGCCGAGATGCCGCATGCCGAGGCTCGCGGCGAACCCCCAGGGCAGGCGCGCGGCGAGGTCGGCGCGCGCCGTCACACGCGGAGCCAGCGGCACGGCGGCTCCGGTATCGAACGTCGCCCGCGAGGTCGTCACGTCGCCCGAGAAGGTGAGCCACTCGAGGAGCTTCACGCGCGTCGCGAACTCCCACCCCTCCCGGTGGCTCGGCCCTCGCGCCTCGGTGGTGCCATCGTCGCCGATGAACACCAATTCGCTGGCGAGATCGAGGACCCAGTAGGTCGCGGAGAGCTCGACCCGAGGGAGGACCTTCGTTTTGACGCCGAGCTCCCAGCCACGTGCCGTCGGCAAGGCCGGCAGCTTCGGATCGAGGATGACGGCGCGTGCATCGTTACTGTGAAAGCCGGTCCCGAAGTTGGCGAAGAGCTCCGTCTGGGACCAGGGGCCGAGGATCACGTTCGCCTTCACGTTGGGTCGAGCCCGCGTCACGTCGCCGTTGAGGTCGCCGCCTGCCGAATTGACCTTGGAGCTCACGTGGTAGGTGAAGATGTCGCCGCGGGCGCCGGTCACCAGGCGCAGCCAGGCAAGCGGGGCCAGATCGAACTTCAGGAAGGGCGAGTACGACTGCTCGATCACCTCGGCGTCCTGGACGCGGACGAGGAGGTGCCGCTCGGCCGTGTTGGCCAGGACGATGTGCGGGGTGTCGAGGCGATACTGGAGCCCGCCCGTGGTCGTGACGCTCACCCCGAGCGGCTCGCTTCGGTGCGCGTACTGCGTGTCGACACCGGCGAGCACGCGACGATCGCGCTGGTTGATCTCGTCGCCGTGGTCGGGATCGTTGAGGAAGAAGGTGAAGTTGTTGAAGAGGCTCAGTGAGTAAGAGGTTCCGTACGCGTGGACCGAGAGGAGCTGGCGCTCGGAGGGGCGCCAGCGCCAGTCGAGGTTGAGGTTCGTGCGCTGCGTCTGGCCGCCTTCGTTGGGATCGATCGCGCCGAAGCGCGAGATCAAACCCTCGCGGACGGCCCGAAGCGGGATCTGCCCCGAGCCGTGCCAGTCGGCGCGATAGTGGGAGGCCCAGAGCGAGAGATCCATGCCCTCCGCCAGCGAGGCGCTCGCCTTCGCGAAGATGTTGAAACGCTCGTAGCCGTTCCCGTGCTCGAACGGACCATCGCTTCGATAGGCGTCGATCGCGACGAGACTCTTGAGGGCGTCGCGGGTCGGCGATAACAGGGTGAGGTAGCGCTGGGTGTTGAACATTCCGCCGGCGACCTCGACCGTGTTCGCGTCGACGAGATCCTTCGTAACGAAGTTCACGGCGCCCGCCGTGGCGAAGTCCCCGAACTCGACGAAGTAGGGCCCCTTGAGCCCGTCGACCAGCTTGACGGTCTCGGGGATCAAGAAGTGAAGGTCGGCATACCCCTGACCGTGGGCATGGGATCTGAGATTCACGGGCATCCCGTCGACGAAGAGCGCGACGTCGGTGCCGTGGTCGGCGTCGAAGCCCCGGAGGAAATACTGCTCCGCCTTGCCACCCCCCTGGTGCTGGCTGATGACGAACCCGGGAATGAGGCGCACCACGTCGGCGGGCCGGCCCTGGGGTCGGAGCTCGAAGTCGCGACCGGGGATGAGCACCTCCGAGGACGCCGCCACGGGCGGGGGGGCCGTCACGACCACCGGCGGGAGCACGGGCGGCGCGGAGGGCGGCTCGGCCGTCTCCTGCGCCTGCGAGGTCTGAGCGGCGAGCACCACGAGCGCGGCGATCGGCCAGGCGCGCCGGCTCACCGAGCCTCCGAGACGCAGTCGAGGAGGATCGTCCTGTCCGAAAGGGGGCGGTCTTCAGCCAGGGTCAGGGACCGGGGCGCACGAGCAGCGCGCGAATGTCGAGGAGCGCCTGGCGCTCGTCGAACAGGGCGAGGCTGTAGATCTCCCGGATCCGGCCCGCGCCGTCGATCAGGTAAAGGCGCGCGGGGTGATCGATTTCGCCGCCGGGGAGGGGCCTCGTCCACTCGTCCCACGCGGCCAGCACCGGGCGCAGGGCGTCGGGCCGGTCTCGAAGGAATGTCCAGCCGCGCGGGTCCGCGCCGAACGCCTTCGCGTAGCGCGCGAGCGTCGCGGCGCCGTCCCGGTCGGGATCGACGGTGATCGAGACGAACCCTACCCGCGACCCAAACAGCCCCGCCTCGCGGAGCCGCCGCTGCAGCACCGCCATGCGTTGGGTCACGAGGGGGCACGCGGACCGGCACGTGGTGTAGACGAACGAGAGGAGGACGACGCGTCCCGCGTAGTCCGCGAGGCTCACCGAGCGGCCCGTGGGATCCACGAGCGTGAAGGGCGGCGCAGGACCGATGACGGCGAGGCTCGGACTCGGCGAGCCCGGGAGCGCGGCGGCCCCGGCGCGCTCGGGCGCGTCGTGCGCGCGCGCCGCACGGGGCGCCGCCGTCAGCACTACTGCCCCGACGAGGGCCAGAATGGCGAGCCGGCGCCCGCCGCGCATGCCTCAGTTCAGGAGCATGTCGTGCGCCCGCGCCGGCCCCGTCGGGAACTTCGTGAAGTCCACGTCGAAGAACGGGTCCATCTTGAGCCGGCCGTCCGGGCCGATGTGCGCGAGCCGCACCCAGAAGTTCCCCGAGTAGTCCATCGTCGAGAGCAGGGAGTTCGTGATGTACATCCGCTTGCCGTCCATCGTCACGTGCATCATGTTCGGCGAGACGCCGGGTACGAGGGTGTCGTGGAGCCGCGGCCGATCGGGACGCGAGACGTCCCACGCCTGGATCTCGCTCCGCATGAAGCAGGAGACGTAAAGGTAGCGGTCGTCGGGCGACTGGCGGAGATCCGCCGGGAGGCACCCCTTGCCGAGATCCGCCGCCTTCTTCGCCGTGAAGCTCCCGGCCGGCGTCCGCGCGAAGAACCAGATCGAGTCGCCGAGGGCCGAGTTGGTCCAGCCGTACGCCGCCCCCGGCTTGAGGCTCCAGCGGACTTCGAGCGGGACCGGGTCGGTGACGAGCGTCTGGACGACCTTGCGCTCCTTGAAGTCCCAGACGAGCATCGTGTTGCCGCCGTCCTTCATATCCCACTGGGCCAGGGGCTTCATGTAGTTCCGGAGCGGCGTGAAGCTCGAGGTGATCATGCGGTTGAGCTCCGGCTTCACGGCGACGTCGTAGGCGTACGGAGCGTTGGCCGGGTTCTTGAACACGCGGATGAGCTGGCCGTCGTTCGTGAACTCCGCCAGGCCCCCGGGCGGATTCCCATCGGCCGAGGACAGGAAGGTGATGAGCATGCGCCCGGGCAGCGCGTAGTACGTGTGGGGACCGTGCAACCCCGTCTGCGCGCCAATGTCGTCGATGGTCTTGACGATCCGGGGCTTCGCCGGATCGGTCGCCGTGTCGAGAATGAAGAGCCGCTTGGACAGGAGCGTCCCCGCCCAGATCTTCGTCCGGTCGTCGGTGAAGCCCATGTGGTGCGGCTCGTTGCCCGCCGAGCCGAGGTCCACCGTATTGACGACGCGCCCGTAGGTGGGCGACGCGAGGTTGACGTCGACCACGGCGAGGAAGTCGTTGTCTTTGGCGTCGGCGTCGACCGCGTAGACGTAGAGGTACTTCTCGGGCCCGGCGAGGCGCTTCACCCAGGGCGAGAGGCAGACCTCCGCGACGGCGGCCCCCGCGGTGGCGATGACGGCGAGGAGCGCGAGGAGAAGAGTCCGGCGCGTCATGAAACACCTCCTGGTTGCCCGGACCGTAGCACACGCGCGATAATCACGCCACTCTCGGGTGCCCGTCCCCTTCCCCTGGGCACTCGTTCCGAAGCTCGCGACGCGAGAGGAGGAGATCACCATGAGCCGATCGGCGCCGTTCGAGAACCGGTGGGTCCGCGCCGCGCTCGCGACGCTCCTCTCGGCCGTGACCTGGCTCACGCCCACGCCGTCCCGCGCCGCCCCCGAGGGGCAGATCACCTGGGGCGTCCACATCTCGCTGGCGCCAACCTGGTTCGATCCCGCGGAGACCCCGGGGATCATCACGCCGTTCATGATCATGTACGCGCTGCACGACGCCATGGTGAAGCCGATGCCCGGCATCCCCCTGGCCCCGAGCCTTGCGGAGTCGTGGACGGTCTCGAGGGACGGCCTCGCCTACGAGTTCGTCCTCCGCAAGGGGGCCAGGTTCCACAACGGCGATCCCGTGACCGCGGAGGACGTCAAGTTCTCGCTCGAGCGCTACCGGGGCACCAGCCAGAAGACCCTCAAGGACCGGGTCGCGGCGGTCGAGACGCCTGACCCCTGGCGGGTCCGCATCCGCCTCAAGCAGCCGTGGCCCGACTTCATGACCTTCTACTCGACCGCCACCGGCGCCGGCTGGATCGTGCCCAAGAAGTACGTGGAGAAGGTGGGCGAGGAGGGCTATAAGAAGTCGCCGGTCGGCGCCGGTCCCTATCGTTTTGTGTCCTTCACACCGGGTGTGGAGCTCGTGCTCGAGGCCTTCGAGCCGTACTGGCGCAAGACGCCGAGCGTCAAGCACCTGGTCTTCAAAGTCATCCCCGATGAGTCCACGCGCCTGGCCGCGCTCAAGCGCGGCGAGGTCGACGTGGTCTACTCGATCCGCGGGGAGCTGGCCGAGGAGCTCCAGCGAACGCCCGGGCTCACGCTGAAGCCGGCGGTGATCCAGGCTCCGCAGTGGGTCAACCTGCTCGACCAGTGGGACCCGAAGTCGCCGTGGCACGACCGCCGCGTGCGCCTGGCCGCCAACTATGCCATCGACCGGAAGGCGATCAACCAGGCCATCACGCTCGGGCACTCCATGCTGACCTTCAGCATCATCCCGAACACGTTCGAGTTCTTCTGGCAGCCGCCGGCCTATCCGTACGATCCCGCCCGCGCCAAAGGGCTCCTCGCCGAAGCCGGGTACCCGAACGGGTTCGACGCCGGTGAGTACTACTGCGATATCTCGTACGCCAACGTACAGGAGGCGATCCTCAACTACCTCCAGAACGTCGGGATCCGCGCGAAGCTGCGCCCGGTCGAGCGCGCGGCCTTCTTCAAGGAGTGGGGCGAGAAGAAGTACAAGAACCTCACCTACGGGGCCACCGGCGCGTTCGGCAACGCCGCCACGCGGCTCGAAGCGTTCGTGGTGGCCGGCGGGGCGTACGTCTACGGCAGCTACCCGGACATCGACGGGCTCTTCCACGAGCAGGCCGCGGAGCTCGACCGGAAGAAACGCGAGGCGATGCTCGTGAAGATCCAGCAGCTCGTGCACGAGAAGGCGATCTTCGTGCCGATCTGGCAGCTCGCGTTCCTGAACGGCGTCGGCCCGCGGGTCGAGGAGTCGGGGCTCGGCCTGATCCCCGGCCACGCCTACTCCGCACCGTACGAAGACCTGAAGCTCAGGGCCCGGTAGAAGGAGGGCGCGCCGGTGAACCGACTCGTCGTGATTGGCACGATCGTCGGGATCCTGATCGGTGCCCTCGTGGGGTTCCTCTGGTGGGGCATGCCCCCTCAGCGCGTTCAGGGGGAGCTCGACGCCGCGCGCAAGCGCGCGGATGGGCTCGAGCAGCAGCTCGACGCCGCTCGCACCAACGCGCGGGGGCTGGAAACCCGGCTCAAGGAGACCCAGGACCGCCTGGCGGCGGCCGAGAAAGATCTGACGTCGGTCAAGGAGATGAACCTCAAGCTCCAGAGGCTCGTGGGCCGCGGGAAGAAATAGGGGTAAAATTCCGAGAGACCCTCGGTGCTCCCGGTCCTCCCGGCCGGGACGGGGTCGTGCGCCATGAAATTCACGATTCGCCTCGTCGGCGCCATCTGGCTCTCGGTGCTGATCGTCATCGGGGGGTTCGCGTTCCTCCAGATCCGCGAGGAGCGCGAGCGGCTCCTCGACGATCTGAAGCGCCGCGCCGTCCTCGTGGGCGAGGGGCTCAAGGAGGCGATCGAGCCTCAGGTCGCGCGCGGCTCGACGGTCGGCGTCGAGCGCATCCTCAAGAAGTTCGGCCGGCCGACGCGTGGGATCGCGGTCTACGACCGCTTCGCCGGCCTGATGGTCGCGACCCCCGAAGTCGCCAAGCTTCTCCCCCCGTCGCTCCCCGAGGTGACCGACGCCGTCGCCACCAACGCCGTGAGCCAGGGCTTTCGCGTTGTCGGTGCCCGACCGGCGTACGTGTACGCGGCGCCGCTCACGCAGGACGAGCGGCCGGTGGGCGCGCTGGCGGTGTTCCTCGACGCCGAGCACCTGCAGGCCGCGGAGTGGGACCTCTGGTGGCGCAACGCGCTCCGGTTCCTCGCGCTGGCACTCGTGATCTCGCTCATCGCGCTGGTCCTCGTCCGCAGCAGCGTGACGGCCCCGATGGCGAAGATGTCGGAGTGGACGAAGGCGCTCCGCGCCGGGCGCTACGTGCCGCCCCCGGAGGTGCCCGACACGAACGTCTTCGGCCCGCTCGCGCGCGAGGTCGCCGGGCTCGCGCGGAGCATGCAGCGGGCCCGCGCGGCGGCCGAGCACGAGGCTGCCCTGCGTCTGGCGGGCGAATCCGTCTGGACCGAGGAGCGTCTCAAGCAGTTCGTCAACCTCCGCCTCGGCGGCCGGCTGCTCGTCGTCGTGTCCAACCGCGAGCCCGTGAGCCACGTGCGAAAGGGGGGACGGATCCAGACGCTGACGCCCGCCAGCGGGCTCGTGACCGCGATGGATCCGATGATGCGTGCGTGCGGCGGCGTGTGGGTCGCTCACGGGAGCGGTGACGCCGATCGGGAGACCGCGGACGCGCGCGGGCGGCTCGCCGTGCCGGAGGACGACCCGCGCTACACGCTGCGCCGGGTGTGGCTGACGGCGGCGGAGGAGCACGGCTACTACTACGGGTTCGCAAACGAGGGGCTCTGGCCGCTGTGCCACATCGTGCACACGCGGCCCGTGTTCCGGCCCGACGACTGGGCCAGCTACCTCGAGGCGAACCGCCGGTTCGCCGGGACGGTGCTCGACGAGATCAAGAACGCCGAGGAGCCGCTCGTCCTGATCCAGGACTACCACTTCGCGCCGCTGCCCGCGCTCGTCAAGGCGGAGCGGCCCGATGCGCGCGTCGCGCTCTTCTGGCACATCCCCTGGCCGAACTTCGAAGCCTTCGCGATCTGCCCGTGGCAGCAGGAGCTGCTCGCCGGCATGCTGGGCGCCGATCTCGTCGGCTTCCACACGCAGTACTACTGCAACAATTTTCTGGAGACGGTGGATCGCACGCTCGAAACACGGATCGACTGGGAACACTTCGCGGTCACCCGCGGTGAGCGCGTGACCGCCGTCAAGCCGTTCCCGATCAGTGTCGCGCCCGAGTTCGTGGACGATCCGCCGCAGCGCACGCGCGAGGAGCTCAGGCGCGAGCTCGGGATCTCCGCCGAATTCCTCGGCGTCGGCGTCGAGCGGGTGGACTACACCAAGGGACTCCCCGAGCGCTTCCGCGCGCTCCAGTGGTTCTTCGAGCGCTATCCCGAGTACCGCGAGCGCGTGGTGTTCGTCCAGCTCGGCGCGCCCAGCCGGACCTCCATCAAGCGGTACGCGGAGCTCGCGCTCGAGGTCGAGGCGACCGTCCGCGAGGTGAACCAGCGGCTCGGGACCAAGGGCTGGCGGCCGATCGTGTACCTCTCCGGTCACCACGAGCACCGGGAGGTGTGGTCCTACTATCGCCACGCGGACTTCTGCATGGTCACCTCGCTCCACGACGGCATGAACCTCGTCGCCAAGGAGTTCGTCTCCGTTCGCGACGACGAGGACGGCGTCCTCATCCTGAGCCGGTTCGCGGGCGCGTCCCACGAGCTGCGGGACGCCCTGATCATCAACCCGTACGACCTCGCCGGGACCGCCGAGGCGATCCGCACCGCGCTGGAGATGCCCAAGGACGAACGGCGCGCGCGGATGACGCGGATGCGCCACGTCGTGAGCGAGCACAACATCTACCGCTGGGCCGGGCTCCTCCTGAGCGAGCTCTCCCGAATCCCGGTCGAGACGCCGGGAGTCAAGGCGTCCTGACCGTGCCGCCCCGTCTCCTCACGCGTCTCGAGCGCGAGCTCGCGTGCGGCGCCGGTCTGGTGGCCATCCTCGACTACGACGGGACGCTGACCCCGATCGTGCCGTCGCCGCAGGCGGCGGTCTTGGCACCGTCGGTGCGGACGACGCTCGAGCGTCTGGCGACGAGCGACCGGGCCCGCCTGGCGATCCTCTCGGGGCGCGCGCTGGCGGACGTCCGGGCCCGGGTCGCCCTCGACGACGTCATCTACGGTGGGTGCCACGGGCTGGAGATCCGGGGCGGCGGTCTCGCCTTCCGTCACCCGGGGGTCCGCGCCACCAGCCTCGTCACGGCGCGGCGCGCGCTGGCCGCCGCCGCCGACGCGATCCCGGGCTCGCGCGTCGAGTTCAAGGGGCTCGCGGTGAGCCTCCACTACCGGCGGGTCGCGCCGTCGCGGCGCGGCGCGGTGCGCGAGCTCGTGACGCGCGTGCTCCGCGGCGTCCCCGGCCTCGCGCTCATCGCCGGTCGCGAGGTCTTCGACTTCGTCCCACGGGTCCGCTGGAGCAAGGGCGAGGCCGCGCGCTGGATCGTGCACCGCGCCGGACGGACGCTCCCGCGTGGCAGTCGCGTCGTCCTCTACGCGGGCGACGACGCCACCGACGAGGCGGCGTTCGCCGCGCTGAAAGGGCGCGCGCTGACCGTCCGAGTCGGCAACGGACCGAGCGCCGCGAACTACCGCGTGCGTGACGTCAGGGAGATGCAGGCCGTGCTCCGCCGACTCGCCGTCGCGCTCGGCTGACACGATTCCGTCGAGAGGGGGGTCGATCGCCCGACCATGCGTACCGCCGCGCACCCATTCCTCTTCGTGGGCTGCGTCGAGCTGCGACAGACGCTCGACATGCACGCGCTCGACGAGCGCGAGCTGATGCATCGCGTGGCCGAGGTGCCGGCCGACTCCGTCTTCTTCCACACCTTCGGCTACTTCCTCCGCCACCGGCCGTTCACCACCGCGTACGGCAACGACTTTGCGCGGTGGGCCGCGCTCGAGATCGGCGACCGCGCGCTCGCCGAGCGTCTGGCCGTCGTCGATCCGTTCGCGTTCCCGACCGTCGAGGCGCTGCGCGAGCATCTCGTGACGATCCTCCAGGACCACCTCCGGGCGCGCGGCGGCGACCTCCGTGTCGAGTTCGATCGGGCGTTCCACTTCCAGCGCTCCCACCTCGTCGAGGTGGAGCTCGGTCTCGCGGCGACGACGCTCGCGGAGTTCCGCGCCGGCCTCGCGGCCGCCGACGCGACCGCGATCTATCTGCACGCGGTCGAGGCGCGGGCGCGGGGTGGCCGCCGTGCGGGTGACTTCGCCGAGTGGCTCCGGGGCGCGCTCGAGCTGCCGGCGCTCGCCGAGCGATTCGAGCGGATCGACCCGTACCTGACGACCCTCGAGCGGGTCCGCGGGCGGCTCCTGAGGCTCGTCGACCGGGCGCTGGAGGAGGAGCGGGGGTGAGCCGGATCGACGACTACCGTCAGGTGGCGCCGCCGGGCGCCGTGGACGTGATCCAGAAATTGGCCGAGCGCGTGCGGGGTCGACGGTTCCTCAACCTGACCGGCGGTCGGCTGGGCGGCGGCGTAGCCGAGATCCTCCGCACGGCCGTCCCGATCCTGAGCGACCTGGGCGTCGACACGAGCTGGGAGATCACGGGGGGCGATCAGGCCTACTATGCGACCGCGCGCACGCTCCAGGCGACGCTGGAGGGTGCGGAGCGCGTGCTCAGCGACGAGGGGCTCGCCCACTGGGTCGAGATGAACCGGGTGAACGCCAAGAAGCTCGCGCTCGACGCCGACCTCGTCCTGGTCCACGACGTCCAGCCGGCGAGCCTCGTGGCCCACCGGACCGACGGCCGGTGGGTCTGGCGCTGCCATTTCGACTGCTCGTCGGCGCGTCCGGCCGCCTGGTCCTTCTTCCGGCAGTTCGCCGACCAGTACGACGCCGCGGTCTTCTCGCTGCCGGGATTCGAGGGCCGCCTCGGGATCCCGATGTACGTCGTCGAGCCGTCCATCGACCCGCTGTCGGAGAAGAACCGCGAGCTGTCGCCGCGCGAGCTCACGGACATCCTGACGTCGCTCCGTGTGGTCCGGGACAAACCGCTGCTCGTTCAGATCGGATCGTTCACCCACGGTGACGACCCGATCGGCGTCGTGAACGCCTATCGGCTGGTGAAGAAGCACCACGACGTGCGGCTCGTCCTGGCGGGCACGGGCGGCGACGAGCCGGATCGGGTCGAGATCGGAAACGAGCTTCGGGAGGCCGCCCGCGAGGACCCCGACGTCCTCGTGCTCGAGCTGCCGGCGGAGGCGTACCGTCAGATCAACGCGCTCCAGCGCGCGGCCACGATCGTCTTGCAGAAGTCGGTGCGTGCGGGGTTCGAGCTCGGCCCCGCCGAGGCGATGTGGAAGGGCAAGCCCGTGATCGGTGGCTACGCCGGCGGTCTGGCGCAGCAGATCATCCCCAACGCGACGGGCTACACGGTCTACACGGTCGAGGGCGCGGCGTTCCGGATCCGCCACCTCCTCAACAATCCGGAGCTGATCCCCCGGATGGGCGCGGCCGGCCGAGAGCACGTGCGGCGGTCGTTTCTCATCACGCGCCACCTCACGGACTTCCTGGCGCTCATGATCCACCTCGCGCGATGACGGACCGCGCCCCGGGGTTCGCGCTGCCGCCCGACGTCGAGCCTGAGCTCGAGGGTGTCGCACCGTGCGAGATCGCGATCGGCGTGCTCACGTACAACAACGCGGAGACCGTCCCGGCCGTGGCCAAGGTCGTCCGCGCGGGTCTCGAGCGTCACTTCGCCGGCGCCCGGGCCGTGCTGATCAACGCCGACGCCGGCTCGACGGACGGCACGCCGGATCTACTCGCGGCGGCCGGGCTCCCCCTCGTCCGCGCCCGTCACGCGACGCCCCTCGCCCAGCGCGTCGCCGTGCCCTTCCACGGCGTGCCCGCGCGCGGCGCCGCGCTCCGTCTCACCTTTGCCGTCGCCCGGCGGCTCGGTGCGCGCGGCCTCGGCCTGCTCGAGGCCGACGTGACCTCGGCGGCCGACGAGTGGCTCGAGCGTCTCCTCCGTCCCGTCCTCGAGCAGAAGGCCGACCTCGTGGTCCCGGTGTACGCGCGCCACCGGTACGACGGCACGATCACGAATCTCGTGCTGGCGCCGCTGGTCCGGGCGCTCTTCGGACGACGGCTGCACCAGCCGCTGGCGGGCGCCCGGGCGCTCTCCGCTGGGCTGCTCGATCGGCTGCTCGCCGACCCGCGGTGGCCCGCGCCCGGAACGAACCAGACCGACCTCTGGGTCGAGGGGACCGCGATCGCCGAGGGCTTCGCCGTCTGGGAGGCGTGGCTCGGCCACCGGCGCGCGACGTCGCGGACCCTGACGCCGGACCTCCCGACAATGGTCGTTCAGGCGGTCGGGGGACTCTTTGCCGTCATGGGCGGATACGACGACCTGTGGCTCGACATCCGTGGCAGCGAGCCGGTCCCCACCGCGGGCACGCCGGCGCCGTCGTCTGTGGAGCCCGTGGCGCTCGACGTGGACCGCATGGTGGGCGCGTTCCGGCGCGGCCTGCGGGATCTCGGCACGATCTGGGAGCATATCCTGGCGCCCGAGACGCTCGGCGACGTCCTGAGCCTCGACGCGGGCAGCGCGGCGCGGTTCCGGTTCCCGGACGAGCTGTGGGCGCGGGTGGTCTACGACTTCGCGCTCGGCCACCACTACAACGTCGTCTACCGTGAGCACCTGCTGCGCTCCTTCGTCCCGCTCTACCTCGGCCGCACCGCCGCGTTCGTCGTCGCGACGCGGGACCGCGACGTCGGGGCCGCCGAGACCCATCTGGACGGAGTGGGCGAGGCCTTCGAGCGGCACAAGCGCTACCTCGTGGAGCGGTGGCGATGAGGCCACCCGTGCCGACAGCAGGCCACCCACGGAGCGAGCCGGGCTCGCGGCCCTCGCTACAATGACCGCCGCGCGCGACTGGTACAAGGACGCCGTCTTCTACGAGGTCCACGTCAAGGCGTTCATGGACGGCAACGGCGACGGCGTCGGCGACTTCGCCGGACTGACCGAGCGGCTCGACTACCTGGCCGAGCTCGGCGTCGACTGTCTCTGGATCCTGCCGATGTACGCCTCGCCGCTGCGCGACGACGGGTACGACATCGCCGACTTCTTCGCGGTCCATCCCGCGTACGGCACGCTCGAGGACTTCCAGAAGTTCCTCGACGCCGCCCACGCGCGTGGCCTCCGGGTGATCGCCGACCTGGTCATGAACCACACCTCGGACGCGCACCCGTGGTTCCAGGCCTCACGCGCCGATCCCGCGTCGCCCTACGCGGACTACTACGTCTGGGACGCGACCGACCGGCGCTACACGGACGCGCGCGTCATCTTCGTGGACGCGGAGAAGTCGAACTGGACGTGGGACCCGCAGCGCAAGGCGTACTACTGGCACCGGTTCTTCAGCCACCAGCCCGACCTCAACTACGACAACCCCACGGTCCGCCGCGCGATGCTCGACGTCATGCGCTTCTGGCTCGACCGCGGCCTGGACGGCTTCCGCTGTGACGCGGTCCCGTACCTCGTGGAGCGCGACGGCACGAGCTGCGAGAACCTGCCCGAGACTCACGCCGTCCTGAAAGAGCTCCGCGCGGTCATCGACCACGAGTACGGCGGCGACCGGCTCCTGCTGGCGGAGGCGAACCAGTGGCCGGAGGACGTGCGCCCCTACTTCGGCGACGGCGACGAGTTCCACATGGCGTTCAACTTCCCGCTGATGCCGCGCCTGTACATGGCGCTCCGCCTCGAGGAGCGACGGCCGATCGTGGACATCTACACGCACACGCCGCCGATCCCGCCCGGGTGCCAGTGGGGGCTCTTCCTCCGGAACCACGACGAGCTGACGCTCGAGATGGTGACCAACGAGGAGCGCGCCTTCATGTACTACGCGTACGCCCAAGATCCAGAGATGAAGCTCAACCTCGGGATCCGCCGGCGGCTGGCGCCGCTCGTCGACAACGACCGGCGGCGGATCGAGCTGCTGAACTGTCTGCTGCTCACGCTGCCGGGCAGCCCGATCATCTACTACGGCGACGAGATCGGGATGGGTGACAACGTCTACCTCGGCGACCGCAACGGCGTGCGCACGCCGATGCAGTGGTCGAGCGACCGGAACGGGGGCTTCTCGACGGCGGCCGAGGGGACGCTCTACCTGCCCGTGATCGCCGATCCCGTCTACGGCTACCAGGCGGTGAACGTCGCCGCACAGGCGCGGCAGCCCGCCTCGCTCCTCAGCACGATGCGGCGGCTGATCGCCGCGCGCCGCACCTCGCCGGTGTTCGGCCGCGGCACGATCGCGTTCCTGCGACCGCGCAACCAAAAGGTCCTCGCGTACCTCCGGCGGCACGGGCGCGAGACGGTGCTGATCGTCGCCAACCTGTCGGGGGCGCCGCAGCCCGCGGAGCTCGACCTCGCCGAGTTCGCCGGGGTCAGGCCGATCGAGATCCTCGGCGCCACGGTCTTCCCCCCGATCCAGGCGGCCCCCTACGTCGTGAGCGTCGGGCCACACGGGTTCTACTGGTTCCGACTCGATCGGTCCGACGGCGCGGAGGAGCCGTATGGGATCGAGAGCACGGCCATCTAGCCCGGCGCGGGCGCCGTCGCCCGCGCGCGTCGAGGAGGCGCTCGACCGCACGGTCGCCGCGGAGCTTCCCCGCCTCCTGCCGCGCCAGCGGTGGTTCGGGAGCAAGGGGCGCGCCATCGCCGCCGTGAGGGCCGCCGACTGGGCGCGGCTCGGTGAGCGCGGCTGGCTCGGCCTCGTCGACGTCGCCTTCGGCGCGGGCGCCGACGAGCGGTACCTCGTGGCCTTCGTCCTCCGCGCGGGCGCCGCGCCGCGCGGCGCCCTCTCGCTCCCGCTCGATCTGGCCGAGACGTCCGTGCGCGCCGAGGACGCGTTCGACGATCCCCTCTTCTGTCGCGCGCTGCTCGAGGGGTTCGGGCGGGGGACGAGCGTGTCGAGCACGCGCGGCCGCCTCCGCTTCGTCAGGGGGGACGGCGCCCCCACCCTCGCGCAGGCGGCCGCGCTGGTGCCCCGGCGCCTCAGCGTCGAGCAGTCCAACACGTCGGTGGTCTACGGCGATCGCTTCGTCCTCAAGGCGCTCCGGCGGGTCGAGCCGGGGGAGAGCCTCGACTACGAGATCGGCGCCTTCCTGACCTCACGCGTCGGCTTCGCGCACGTGCCCCCGGTCGCCGGGGCGATCGAGTACGTCCCGGCCGCGGGCCCCGCGGCGACCCTCGCCATCCTCCAGCGCTACGTTCCGAACCACGGCGGCGGGTGGGAATGGGCGCTCGAGCAGCTCCGCGGTCTTCGGGACGTCGTCATCACCACCCGGGCGCAGCATGAGCCGATCGACGCCTCCCGGCTCGGCGCGTTCGTCGAAGCCTCCGCGGCGAGCATGCTGGACGCCCTCCGCCGCCTGGGTGCGCTCACGGGCGGCCTGCACAACGCGCTCGCCTCGGACGCCGCCGACCCGGTCTTCGCTCCGGAACCGATCACGGCGGCCGACACGGGCGCCTGGGGCAGGCGCGTCGCGGCGGACGTGCGGCGCACGTGCGAGGCGGTCCGGGCGCGCCTCGACCGTGTCCCACCGGAGCTGAGGGACCAGACGCGCGCGCTCGCCGCGGGCGAGGGAGCGCTGCTCCCGCGCGTGCGCGGCCTGGACGCGCTCGCGGACGCGGGCTGCGCGAAGATCCGGATCCACGGCGACTACCATCTCGGCCAGACACTCCGCACCGACGACGGCTTCGTCATCCTCGACTTCGAGGGCGAGCCCGACCGCCCGCCGGCGGAGCGGCGGTTGAAGCAGTCGCCCCTCACGGACGTGGCGGGGATGCTGCGCTCATTCGACTATGCGGCCGCGACGGCGTTCGGATCGTCGGACGAATTCGCCGCGGCTCGGGCCGCGTGGCGCCAGCTCGCGACGGGCGCGTTCCTCGACGCGTACGTCGAGGTCCTGGCGCGCGCGCCCGTGCGACTCCTCCCGGGGTCGCGGCTCGCGCTCGAGCGGGCCCTGGCCGCGTTCGAGCTGGACAAGGCGCTCTACGAGGTCCGATACGAGATTGACCATCGCCCGGGCTGGATCGGCGTCCCTCTGGACGGGCTCTCGCGCCTCCGGGAGCCGCCGGGGGCGCAGCGCGCTCAGCGTTCGGCGCGGACGCGCTGGGAGAGTGTGTAATACCATGCGTTCGCCAACTCGCAGCAGAAGCGGAAGCCACCGAAGACCAGGAGGGATCATGGTGAACCAACGGGTCCGTGTACTCGCCGTCTCGATGCTGGTGCCCGCGGCGATCGTCGCGGGGTGTGCGAAGAGTCCCGTCACGGCGGACGTCGCCCCTCCGCCCCCGGCCGCCGCCCCCGCGCCTGAGCGCGCCGGCACCGCCACGACGCCGGAGGGATCGGTCGCGCCCCTGGGGGAGGTCACGACGCGACCGGGCACGACGCCGCCCAGCGCGCCCGCCGGCGCGCCGGCCGGCGCAGGGGAAGCGCGTGCGCCGATCGGGCCGGCGCGTCCGTCCGTCGCGGAGTTCGCCGCGCGGGCCGAGCTCCAGGACATCTACTTCGACTTCGACCGCTACGATATCCGTCTGGGCGACGCGAGGCTCCTCGACGCCAGCGCCGCCTGGCTTCGGGCGAACCCGGCCTCGCTCGTCCTCATCGAGGGTCACTGCGACGAGCGGGGCACGGACGCCTACAACATGGCCCTCGGCGACCGACGCGCCAAGGCCACGATGGACTACCTCGTCTCGCGTGGCATCCAGGCGGAGCGGATCACCACGCTGAGCTACGGCGAGGAGCGGCCCGTGTGCCGGGAGCACACCGAGGCGTGCTGGGCCAAGAACCGTCGCGCCCACTTCCTCGTCAAGGCGCGCTGACCACCGGCCCCCGCGGTGCGCCGCCTCCTGCTCGTACTCTGGGTCGCCGTCCTGAGCGGCTGCGGGGGAAGCGCCCTCGAGCGCGGACCCGTCACGCTCGTGTTCAAGTACGCGCGCATCCTCGGGCCGGCGGATCCAGTGCCAGAGCTCCTCCGCGAGTTCGAGGCGGCGCATCCGAACGTCCGCGTCAGGGGCGAGGCACTGCCGTGGACGTCGGACGAGCAGCACCAGTTCTACGTCATCAACCTCGAGGGCCGGAGCCCGGGCTTCGACGTCATGATGCTCGACGTCATCTGGGTGCCGGAGTTCGCTCGCGCCGGGTGGCTGCTGGACCTGACTCCGGGCCTCCACCCCGGGGAGCTCGCGCCGTACTTCCCGAGCACGGTCGAGGCGGCGACCGACCACGGCCGCGTCTGGGCACTGCCCTGGAACATGAATGTCGGGCTCCTCTACTACCGCGCGGACCTCCTCGGGAAGTACGGGCTCGCGCCGCCCGAGACCTTCGACGAGCTCGCGCGGCAGGTCGTGAGGATCCGGGCGGGTGAGCGCGACCCCGCGCTCGACGGCTACCTGTGGCAGGCCAAGCAGTACGAGGGGCTCGTCGTGAACGTCCTCGAGGCGTTCTGGGCGAACGGGACGCGACTGCTCGCGGACGACGGCACCCTCTTCCCCGAGCCCGGGCGGGCCGCCGAGGCGCTCGGGTTCCTCCGCGGGCTCATCGCGTCGGGCGTGAGCCCGGCCTGGACGCCCGCGGCGGACGAAGAGCTCTCGCGGCGCGCCTTCGGTGACGGCCGCGCGGTGTTCCTCCGGAACTGGCCGTACGCGATGGACCTGTTCCAGGCGCGGGACTCGCCGGTGCGCGGTCGCGTCGGGATCGCGCCGCTCCCGGGGTTCGCGGGCGGCCCGCGGGGCGCGGGCTCGACCGGCGGTGCGCACCTCGGCGTGTCCCGGCGGAGCCGCCACCCGGAGCTCGCGGTCGACCTCGCGCGCTTCCTCACGAGCGAGCGCGCCCAGAAGGCCATCGCGCTCGGCGCGGCCCTCTCCCCGACGCGCGAGGTCCTCTACCACGATCCCGGACTCGTGCGGAGCCGACCCGAGCTTCCCGCGCTCCACGCGCTCATGCGCGCGGGCCGATCCCGCCCCGTCACGCCTTACTACCTCCTGCTCTCCTCGACCGTCCAACCCGAGTTCTCGGCGGTCCTGGTTGGCCTGAAGGCGCCGGCGCGCGCGATCGGCGACGCGCGCCTCCGGCTCTCCCACTTTCTGGACGCGCTGCGGTGACCGGGCGCACGCGCGCGGCCCGGCGGCAGGCCCTCCTGTTGCTGGCGCCCACGCTCGTGGCGCTCACTGCGCTCACGGTCTACCCGGGATGCTGGGTGGTGTGGCTCTCGCTCCAGCACCGCGTCCCGATCTTCGGCGTGGCGCGCTTCGCCGGGCTCGACAATTTCGCGTTCCTCGCGGTGGACCCGCGCTTCTGGAGCGCCGCCCGCACGACGACGGCCTTCACCGCGCTCTCGGTCGCGCTCGAGCTCCTGCTGGGCGTCGCGGTCGCGCTCGCCCTCGCCCGCCAGGAGCGGGGCCGACGGCTCGGGCTCTCGCTCCTCCTCCTGGCATGGGCGATGCCGTCGGTGGTGACGGCGAAGCTCTACGAGTGGCTCTATCATCCGACGGCGGGCCTCATCAACGTGCTGCTCGGCGCTCACGCGATCAACTGGCTCGGCGACCCGCGCCTGGCGCTCCCGGCGGTCATCCTCGCCGACGTGTGGCGCAGCATGCCCTTCGTCGCGCTCCTCTGCTACGCGCGCCTGCGCACGATTCCCGCGGAGCTCTACGAGGCGGCCCAGGTGGACGGCGCCGGCCGGCTGGCGACACTCGGCCGAGTCACGCTGCCGCTGCTCGGTCGCATCGTGCTGCTGGCGCTCCTCTTCCGGACGCTCGACGCGCTGCGCGCCTTCGACATGATGTTCGTGCTCACCGGCGGCGGCCCGGCGGGGACCACCGAGACGCTCACGGTCTACGCCTACCGGAGCCTCTTCCAGATGCTCCAGCTCGGCTTCGGCTCGGCGATCAGCGTCGTCGTCTTTGCGCTCGTCATGGGCGCCGCGTGGGCCTACCTCCGGCTGCTCCGCCCGCGCGCGGTCGTGGCGTGAGACGCCCGGCACGGACCGCCGTCGACCTCTTGGTCCTTGTGGCCCTCGCCGCGTACGCGGCGCCGTTCTTCTGGCAGCTCCTGACCTCCTTGAAACCCGAGGGCGAGCTCCTGCGCGTCCCGCCGCTCCTGCCGAGCCGACTGACGCTCGCGCACTACCGCGTGGTGCTCGAGCAGAGCCTGATCCCCCGGGCGCTCGTGAACAGCGTGGGGATCGCGACGCTGACGACCCTCCTGGCGCTCGTCCTCGGCGTGCCGGGCGCGTACGCGATCGCGCGGCTCCCGCTGCCCGGCAAGAGCGCCCTCCTCCTCGCGATCGTCGCGAGCACGGCGTTCCCTCAGATCGCCACGGTGAGCCCGCTCTATCTCTTGATGCGCGCGCTCGGCCTCCGCGACACCTGGGCCGGCCTCGTCCTGGTCCACGCCTCGTTCGCGCTGCCCCTGACCGTCTGGCTCCTCGCCGGCTTCATCCGCGAGCTCCCCCTCGCGGCCGAAGAGGCGGCGTCCGTCGACGGCGCCGGCACGGTCGGCACCCTCCGCTGGGTGGTGGTACCGCAGCTATTACCCGGGCTCGCCTCGACCGCGCTCCTGACGTTTCTGTTCAGCTGGAACGAGTTCCTCTTCGCGTACACGTTCACGGCCTCGGAGGCGAGCCGGACGATCCCGGTCGCGCTGGCGCTCTTCCCCGGCGTCTACGAGGTGCCCTGGGGCGACATCGCGGCGGCCTCCATGCTCGCGAGCCTGCCGCCCGTGCTGATCGTGATCGTCCTCCAGCGGTTCCTGGTCAGCGGGCTCGTCGCCGGCGCGCTCAAGGAGTAGCGTCGATACGGTTTACTGGTGCGCATGGCGGTGCTCATCCTCGTCGTGAACCGGTGCTGAAGCGCGCGCGGCGGCTCGTGGTCGCCGTGATCGGCGGCACGGTCCTCCTCGTCGGCGTCGCGATGATCGTTCTGCCCGGGCCAGCGCTGGTCGTCATTCCGGTCGGCCTGGCCATCCTCGCGACCGAGTTCGTCTGGGCGCGCCGCCTCCTGGAGCGTGTCCGGGAGCAGGTGCGGCGGGTGGCTCCGCAGGGCTCGGCCGGCGGGGGCACGCGCGACGGGGAGGACACGTCTTCGTCGTCGAAGACGCCGTGACGGGGCTCGATCGCGGGGCTTTCGCAGGGCTGGCCGTGCGAAAGCGGGGTACACTTCAGCCCGAGATCACGAGGTGCGCCATGGTCTTCAAATACATCATCGTCGCCACCATCGCGGCTTCCATCACCCTGTTCGCCCTCCAGAACAACGCCCCGACGTCCGTGCGCTTCCTGTTCTGGCAGCTCGATGCGGTCCCGTTGGCGACGATCATGCTCGTGTCCGTCGGGCTCGGCGTCGTGCTCGTGGGCGTGCCGCTCCTCGTCGAGCGCTGGCGGCTCCGCTCACGCCTGCGCGCGCTCGAGTCGCGGCTCAGCGCGGCCGAGACGGTGCCCGGCGAGCAGGACAGCGCCCCGGGGTCGTCGCCCTTCTCGCCGTGAGCGTGCGGCCGGCGGCGAGGCGCGCGCTCGAGTAGCATCGACGCAGGGAGGTCTGAGAATGGCTGACTTCTGGCGCGATCTCGTCTGGACCGCCGTCCGCGACACGGTGGGCACGCTACGGGTGGTCATGCCCAGCGTCCTCGCGATGCTCACGCTGGTGGCCTTGGGCGCCGCGCTCGGCTGGGTCGGCGGCGCGCTCGTCGGGCGTCTCGCGCGCGCGGTGGACCTCGACCGGCGGAGCCGGACGTGGGGCCTGACGGGAGCGCTCGCGCGGGCGGGCGTCTCCAAGGCGCCGTCGCTCCTCCTGCGGCTCAGCGTGATCTGGAGCGTTTTCGTGGTCTTTGCGACCATGGGGATCGACGCCCTCGCGATTCCCGGCGCGCCGGGCGCCACGCGCACGCTGATGCACCTCCTGCCGCGCACGCTCTCGGCGCTGCTGATCCTCGTCGTCGGCTGGCTCGCGGCGAACTTCCTCGGGCAGGGCGTGCTGATCGCGGCGGTCAACGCGGGCCTGCCGGAGGCGCGCGTCCTGGCCCGCGCGGCCCGGTGGCTCGTCCTGCTGTTCGCGTTCGCGACGGCGCTCACCGAGATCGGGATCGGCCGCGACATGGTCGTGGTCGCCTTCGGCATCCTCTTCGGCGGGCTCGTGCTCGCCCTGGCGGTCGCGTTCGGCCTCGGCGGCCGCCACCTCGCGCGCCATATCCTGGAGCGCGGGCGGCGCCGCGAGCGCGAAACCCGCGACCGCGAGACCATCAGCCACATCTGAGACCCGTGCCGATCCCGCCGGGTCACGTGCGAAGATTTTCGTATGGACGAGGGTCTGGCGTGAGCCGCTGCGGGTTGGCGGTCCTCGGGCTGGTGCTCGCCCTCTGGCCCCGAGCCGCCGCGGGAGAGACCGCCGACGCGCCCGTCGAGCTGATCGACGTGACCGTCCAGTCCCGGAGTGACGGCGTCAGGGTCGACGTCAAGACGTCGGGCCCGCCACGGTACCGGAGCGAGCTGATGGACGGGCCGTACCGTCTCGTCCTCGATTTCGAGGACACCCTGTATCACTGGACGGTGGGACCCCTGGCGATCGACATCGATCCGGTCAAAACGATCCGCGGTGGGCAGTTCCGCGCGAACGTCGCCCGGCTGGTGATCGAGCTGACGCGCGAGGTTCCCTACAGGGTCGAGGCCCATCCGCGGGGGGTGCGTGTCCTCCTGGGCGCCGGGAGGGCGTCGGCCCCGCCTGGCGAGGCGCGGGTCCCGCCCGCCGAGGCGCCGAAGCCGGCGCCCCCGTGGCGTCTCGCCGGGACCGTGTTGCGCGCCGAGGGCTCGACCGCCTACATCGCCGACGCCGCGACGAGCCAGGTCAAGAGCTACCGTGTCGGTGACGCGATCGGTGACGGCGTCGTCGAGACGATCGAGGAGCGCCACGTCGTGCTAGGGACCCCGCGCGGCCCGGTCGAGCTGCGCATGGAGGAGCTGCCCCCGGCGCGCGTGCCGCGACGATAGGAGCGGGGCCCCGCGCGAGCGTGGCATACTGCAGTACGCGGAGGATCTGGATGTGAGCGGAGTGCTCATCACGTTCGAGGGAGTCGAGGGGTCGGGCAAGACGACCCAGATGCGACGCCTCGGACGCTGGCTGCGCGCCGAGGGGCACCGGGTCGAGTGCACCCGCGAGCCCGACGGGACGCGCCTCGGGCTCGCCGTGCGCCGCCTGTTCGAGCGCCCCGGCGTCCGGCCCGAGCCGCTCGTCGAGGTTTTCCTGTTCATGGCCGCGCGCCACCAGCACGTCGCCGAGAAGGTCCGCCCGTGGCTCGCGCGCGGCCGCGTCGTGCTCTCCGACCGCTACGCCGACGCGACCGTGGCGTACCAGGGCTACGGGCGCGGGATCGACCCCGACCTGATCCGTGAGCTGAACGTCCGGGCGACCGGCGGCGTCCTGCCCGACCTCACGCTGCTCTTCGACGTGGATCCCGCCGAGGGGTTCCGGCGGATTGGCGCCCGGCGGCGCGACCACTTCGAGCGCGAGGCGCTCGCCTTCCACCGGCGCGTGCGCCGGGGCTACCTGGAGATCCTGCGCGCGGAGCCCAAGCGCGTGCGGCTTGTGCGCGCGGCCGAGCCCCCGGCCGTGGTCGCCGCGGAGGTACGCGCGCTCGTCGAGGACTTCCTGCGTGGCGCTTGACGCGATCCGCGACCAGCCGCGTGCCGTGGCCCTGCTCCGGCGGGCGCTCGCGACCGACCGCGTCGCGCACGCGTACGCGTTCGTCGGGCCCACGGGCGCGGGACGGATGACGACGGCGCTCGCGTTCGCCCAGGCGTTGCTTTGTACCGGGGGCCGCGAGGCCGGTGCAGTCGGTGGGTGGCCTGCGCCGAGACGCGAGGCCGGCGCTCCGCCCTGCGGGCGGTGCCAGGGCTGCCGGCTCGCCGCCGCCCGCGTGCATCCCGATCTCCACCTGATCGCGCCGACGCCGCCCGAGACGAACCCGAAGGGCGCCCGCGCGATCCGCATCGACGCGATCCGCGGGCTGGAGCGTCAGGCGGCGCTCCGACCCGTGATGGCGCCCCGGAAGCTGTTCGTCCTCGACGAGGCCGAGCGCATGACGGGCGAGGCGCCCCAGGCGTTTCTCAAGACCCTCGAGGAGCCGCCCGCCGCGACGGTGCTGATCCTCGTCCTGCCGCGGGCGCGGGCGCTGCCCGCCACCGTCATCTCGCGCTGTCAGGTCGTGCGCTTCGAGCCGCGCAGCGCGGAGGCCGCCGTGGTGGCGCGCGCTCGGGCGCGCACGCTCCTCGCCGAGGTGAGGGCCGAGGGCGCGGACCTCATGTTCAGCCGAACCGAGCGACTCGACCGCGAGACGGCGGAGGGGCTCGTCGACGCCTACTGGCTCCTCTGCCGTGACCTCGTCCTGGCGAAGGCGGGAGCTCCCGCCTCGCTGCTGGCCGACGCCGCGCGCGCCGTGGAGCTCGCCCGCGAAGCCGAGGCGTGGACACTCGACGAGCTGCTCCAGTCGATCGACCTCTGCCGGCAGGCGCGGCAGGCGCTCGCGCGCAACGTGGCGCCCCGGCTGACCCTCGAGGTGATCCTGAGCCGCCTCGCCCTGCGGGCGGCATGAGGCGAGACCCATGGAATCCGAGCCAGAGTACCTGATCGGGGTTCGGCTCCACGAGAGCGCGCAGGCCGACGACTACAAGCTGGTCGGCCTGGACGCCCACGTGGGCGACCTCGTGGTCGTCGAGACGGGGCAGGACACCGCGGTCGGCGAGGTCCGGCGGCCCAGACGTGCGCTCCCGGAGGCCAAGCGCGACCGCCTGTACCGCCGCGTGGTGCGCCTCGCGATACCGGCGGAGGCCCGCGAGTACCGCGAGCGCCGCGAGCGCGAGCAGCGGGCGATCGTCACCTGCCAGCAGCTGGCGCGCGGACGAGGGCTCTCGATGAAGGTGGTGGACGTCGAGATGCAACCGGCGGCGCGCCGTGTCACCGTCTACTTCAACGCCGAGGACCGCGTCGACTTCCGCGAGCTGGTCCGCGACATCGCGCGCGAGTTCCACTCGCGGATCGAGATGCGCCAGGTCGGCGCGCGCGACACGACCAAGCTCATGGACGGCATCGGGCCGTGCGGCCGCCAGCTCTGCTGCTCGTCCTACCTCCGGCGCTTCGAGCCGATCTCCGTGAGGATGGCGAAGGCCCAGGACATGCCGCTCACCGACAACCGGCTGCTGGGCAACTGCGGACGGCTGAAGTGCTGTCTCCTCTACGAGTTCTCGACCTACCAGGAGCTCCGGTCGCGCCTGCCACGGGTCAACACGCCGTGCCAGGCCTCGTGCGGCGGCGGGGGCTGCATGGCGGGCAAGGTGACGTCGATCCGCGTGCTCAAGCAGACGGTGGTGGTCGGCTTCCCCGATGGGACGGAGGCGGAAGTGCCGCTCGACCAGCTCACCTGGGAGGGGCGGCCCCACATCCAGGCCCAGCTCGAGGACTCGTGACCGACCGCGCCCGCGTCTTCTACCTCACGACGCCGATCTACTACGTCAACGACCGCCCCCACCTCGGCCACGCCTACACGACGATCGCGGCCGACACGATGGCGCGCTACCACCGGCTCGCGGGCGACGACGTCTGGCTCCTCACCGGCACCGACGAGCACGGCGACAAGATCGCGCAAGCCGCGGCCAAGGCGGGCGTGACGCCGCAGGCGCTGGCCGATCGCAACTCCGCCGCGTTCCGCGAGACCTGGAACGCGCTTGGCATCGCGAACGACGATTTCATCCGCACGACGGAGCCGCGCCACACGAAGGTCGTCCAGGCGATCCTCCAGACGCTCTGGGAGGCGGGCGAGATCTATCTGGGCAACTACGGCGGCCAGTACTGCTTCGGGTGCGAGCGCTTCTACACCGAGAAAGAGATCGTCGATGGTAAGTGCCCCGACCATCAGACGCCGCTCCAGTGGATCGAGGAGGAGAACTACTTCTTCAAGATGTCGAAGTACCAGGCGTGGCTCGTCGAGACCATCGAACGCCAGCCGGACCTGATCCGGCCGGAGCGCTACCGCAACGAGATCCTCGGGTTCCTGCGCGATCCCCTCCAGGACCTGTCCATCAGCCGGCCCAAGCGCCGATTGAACTGGGGAATCCCCCTGCCGTTCGACGACAAGTACGTCACGTACGTCTGGTTCGACGCGCTCATCAACTACGTCTCGGCGCTCGGCGGGCCGGGTGACCCACGCTTCGAGACGTACTGGCCCTCGGCCCAGCACGTGATCGCGAAGGACATCGTCAAGCCCCACGCGATCTACTGGCCGTGCATGCTGAAGGCGGCCGGCCTGCCTCTCTACCGGCACCTCAACGTCCACGGCTACTGGACGCTCGGCGGCCGCAAGATCTCGAAGTCCGTGGGGAACCTCGTCGAGGCGCTGGCGCTCAAGGACACCTACGGCAACGACGCCTTCCGCTACTTCATCCTGCGCGAAATGGTCTTCGGCCTCGACGCCGACTTCTCGGAGGAAGCGCTGGTCGGACGGCTCAACGCCGACCTCGCCAACGACCTCGGCAACCTCGTCTCGCGCGTGACGACGCTGATCGTGAACTTCGGCGGGATCCGGCGAGGGTGGCAGGCCGGAGACGTCGGCGAGCTGGAGACGCGTCTCGAGCGCCGCTCGGCGCAGGTGATCCGGGACGTTGCGGCCGCGCTGGACGAGTTCGCGTTTCAGCGAGCGCTCACCGCGATCTGGGCGTTCGTCGGCTCGGTGAACGGGTACGTCGACACGACGCAGCCGTGGGCGCTCGCCAAGGACGAGACACAGCGAACGCGCCTGGACGTCGTTCTCTACGCCCTCGGCGAGTCGCTTCGTTTCCTCGGCATCATGCTGACGCCGTTCCTTCCCGACGCCGCGACGAAGATCCGGGTCGGGCTGGGCCAGTCGGGCGAGCCGACGCTCGCCGACGCCGTCTGGGGGCGGCTCGCCGCGGGCACGCGCGTCCAGAAAGTCTCCGGGCTCTTCCCGCGGGTCGACGACAAGAACAAATCGGACTTGGGAAACGGAGCCACGAGCACCTCAGGCAGGCCACCCTCGAGACACTCCGACCCCGCGGCACTCGCTACAATATCCGACGTCGGCAAGCTCGAGCTGCGCGTCGCGGAGGTGCTGACCGCGGAGCCCGTGCCCAAGTCGAAGAAGCTCCTCAAGCTCACCGTGTCGCTCGGCGGCGAGCCGCGGACGCTCGTCGCCGGGATCGCCGAGCACTACGCCCCGGCGGAGCTCGTGGGCAAGAAGGTCGTCGTCGTGGCGAACCTCGAGCCGGTGAAGCTCATGGGGATCGAGTCCAACGGTATGGTGCTGGCGGCCTCCATCGAGGGGAAGCTCGCCGTGCTCACGGTCGACCGGGACCTGCCGCCGGGGGCGACGATCACGTGACGCCGCGCTCCGAGCTCGGCCAGAACGAGTTCGTGGACGCGGTGCTCCAGGTTGCGGGGCGCGACGCGTCGATCGCGCGGGTGCTGCGCGAGATCTGCGGCCTCGACGGCGCGGTCCGCGCGAGCGCGCTCGACCTCGTCGGCGCCCACCTTCGCATCCACTCCGCCGCCGGCGACGTCCTCGACTGCGTCGCGGCCCTCAAGCGCGACGACGTCGCGCGGCGGATCGCCGAGCGGCTCGGCCCGGCCTAGCGCCGGACCCGCCGAACCGCGCGCGTGGAACGGGCGCTGGCCTTTCTGTCGACCTGGGGCGTCTCGTGCGCCTCGTTCGGCGGCGGGCTCCTCACGCTGTTCGTCTTCCGTCGCGGCCTGCCGAATGTCGGCTGGACCGTCGGCTACCTCCTGCTCCTCTGGCTGCTCTTCGCCGTCTTCGTCGACATCCGGGCGCTCGAGGGTTCGGAGCGCAAGTCCCTGCGGCTCCTCGTCACGGCGGTCGATTACACGATCCAGACCCTCTACCACGGCCTGCTCCTCTTCGTGCTCCCGGCGTACTACGCCGCCACCACCCTCACCTCGCGGAACGCCGGCTTTCTCGCGCTGCTCGTGGCCCTGGCGCTCCTGGCGACCTTCGACCCCTGGTACCGGGCCGTCGTCCAGCCGCGGCCGTGGCTCGGCTATGTCTTCTTCGTCGTGTCGATCTTCGCGTCGCTCAACGTGGCGCTGCCGCTGGTGGGCGTGGCGCCGTTCCCGTCGCTCATCGCGAGCGCGTTCCTGGCGTCGGTCGCGCTCACGCCCGCCGTCCGGCGCGGTCAGCGCCTGGACTGGCCCACGGCGTTCCGGACCACCGTCGCCGTGGGGGTCGTGGCGGCGACGGTCGTCGCGCTCGGCCGTGCCGTGATCCCGCCGGCGCCGCTCTTCCTCGCGCGCGCCGTGATCGCGTGGGACGTGTTGAGCACCGACGCGCTCGAGCTCGCCCCCGATCCCATCGGCGCGGACGAGCTCAGAGCGCGGGGCCTGATAGCGTACACTCCCATCTACGCGCCCGCCGGGCTGTCCCAGGCGGTCACCCATGTGTGGCGGCGCAACGGGCAGGTGGTGAACGTGGTGAACCTCTCCCCCGTCCGGGGCGGGCGGCTGGAAGGGTTCAGGACCTATTCGCGCAAGACGTCGTTTCCGGCCGATCCGACGGGCCGCTGGACGGTGGACGTCGAGACGGGCTCGGGTCAGCTCATCGGCCGGCTGCGCTTTCGTGTGACCCCGTGAGAACTCCGATTTCGCGACGAGAGGAGGCCGTCATGCCCGAGACAGTGCGCGCCGTCGACTATTTCTACGTGCTGGTGCCCGACAAGCCTGGCGAGGGGGCACGGATCCTGGGCGAGCTCAAGCGGGCGGGCGTGAACCTGGTCGCCTACTCGGGCTTCCCGAGCGGGCGCGGGGCCCAGCTCGACTTCGTCCCGACCGATCCCGACGCGTTCCGGGCCGTCGCCAAGCAGAACAAGTGGAAGGTGAAGGGCCCGAAGCGCGCGTTCGTGATCGAGGGGGACGACCGGATCGGCGCCTGCTCGGACGTTCTCCAGAAGCTGGCCGCGGCGAAGATCAACGTGACCGCCATGGACTCGGTGGCGGCCGGTTTCGGGCGCTGGGGCGCGATCCTCTGGGTCAAGCCGGGCGCCGTCAAGAAGGCGGCCGCCGTCCTGGGAGCGATGTGACGCCGGACCTCTTCGACACCCACGCGCACCTGCACTTCCCGGAGTTCGCGGACGATCTCGGCGCCGTGCTGGCACGGGCGCGGGCCGCCGGGGTGCGGCGCATGATCACGATCGGCACCGATGTCCCGAGCTCGCGCGCGGCCGTGGCGCTCGCCGCGCGCGAGCCCGACGTCTGGGCCGCGGTCGGCATCCATCCCCACGAGGCGAGCCTGGCCGACGAGGCCCAGCTCGTGGAGATCGAGCGGCTCGCCGCGGCGCCGCGCGTGGTCGCCATCGGTGAGACCGGGCTCGATTTCTTTCGCAACCTCTCGCCCCACGACGCCCAGGCGCGCGCGTTCCGGGCCCAGCTCGCCCTCGCGCGGCGGGCGAGGAAGCCCGTGCTCGTCCACTGCCGCGACGCTCACGAGGAGACGCTCGCGATCCTCGCGGAGATGCCTGTGAGCGAGACGGGCGGGATCATGCACTGCTTCTCGGGCGACACGGCGGTCGCCAAGCGCTGTCTCGACCTCGGCCTGTTGATCTCGCTCGCGGGGCCGGTGACCTATCCGAAGGCGCGCGCGCTGCCCGAGGTCGCGACGCTCGTCCCCGCCGACCGCCTCGTCGTCGAGACCGACTGCCCCTACCTGCCGCCCCAGCCCCACCGGGGCCAGCGCAACGAGCCCGCCTACCTCACGATCACCGCCGCGCGCGTGGCCGAGCTGCGTGGCGAGCCGCTCGCCGGGCTCGCGGCCCGCATGTCGGAGAACGCCCGCCGGCTCTTCGGTTTGTGAGCCTGCGCGACCTGCGGCTCTACGTCCGCGGGCGGATCAACAGCCAGCTGAGCCGGGTGCTCAACGCCCGCGGCGGCGGCTCGACCGTGACCCCGCCTCCCGTCGACGCGGTCATCGCCGGCGACCGCGCGCCCCTGGCGCTGGTCCGTCTCCTCGCGGGCCGGCCGAACGTCGAGCGCGAGGCCGCGGTCGCCCGCTACCTCGCCGCGCGCGGCGTGGGCTTCGCGCGTCAGCGCTTCGAGACGTTCGAGGGGCGCGGGGAGAACTTCGCCGTGGACGTGGGCGCCGGCCAGCGCGTGCTGCTCCTGATCGCCCACCACGACGCGGTGCCGGGAAGCCCGGGCGCCAACGACAACGCGGCGGCGGTCGGCATTCTCCTCCACCTGCTCGAGCGCGCGAGGGTCCCGCCGGACCTCCGCGTGCGCTTCCTCTTCACCGCGTGCGAGGAGCTCGGCTATCTCGGCGCGCGGGCCTGGGTGCGCGAGGCCGAGGTGGCGGGGATCGCCGGCGTGCTGAGCCTGGAGCTGTGCGGCATCGGCGACAGCCTCGCGGTGTGGGACGCGGGCGACGAGACGCCCTTCCTCGGTCGTGTGCGCGGCGCGCTCGAAACCCTCGGCCTCAGGCGGGACGTCGGCTACCACGTCGTCGGGCGCATTCCGCTCTTCGGGAGCGACCACCGGGCGTTCGCCGCGAGCGGCGTCCCCGCCTACGGCCTCACGGTGATCCCGTCGACCGAGGCCGAGGCGCTCCGGCGGTTCGTGTTCAGCCCGGTGCGGAGCGCGCTCCGGTCCCTCGTCCGCCGCCCGGTGCCCTTCGACACCTACCACACCCCGCGCGACGCCGTCGCCACGTTGGACCCACGGGCGCTCGCTCTCGTCGGCCGGGCGCTCGACGCGGTGATCGCCGCGCTCGGGTGACGCGCGACTAGGGGAGGCCCGGCCCAGGCTTGATGCGGGTCAGGAGGAGCCGGCTCCGCGGCGCTTCGGCCTCGGGGACCAGGATGACGACCTCGCCCTGGTCGCCGACCGAGAACGGGTGCACCGAGTGGGCGAGGTGCGAGCGCAGGAGCGTCGGGATGCCCTCGCTCTCGAACAGGCTCTTCACGACGACCGCCTCCGCCCGATCGCAGCGGTGCACGGCCACGAGGCTCCGCGAGTCGCGCGGCTCGGGCGGACGCGTCGGAAAGCGGATCACCTTCCCGCGGCGGGTCATCGGTCAGAGTATAGTTCGGCAGCGAAGAACGCGGGGACGGGCGCGGGCTGGGCCCATCTCGCCGCGAGCCTCACGCGGAAGTGACGTACAATCTGGCCCTGGACCCCGAACCATCCGGACGCGAGGTGCCTATGGAGAAGTTCGAGTATTTCAGCGGCACGCCAGAGGTCGGGATCGTCCCCCGCGCGCCCCACGCCGGGCCCCTCGTCCGCCAGGTCTACGAGCAGGAGCACGGCCGGGGCGGCTTCGCGGGCAAGGTCACCCACAGCTATCATCTCTACCCACCCACCAACTGGCTGCCCGCGGAGACGCGCGTGCTGGACAGCCACGTATGGGCGCCCCACTGGGACTCGCCGCTCGGGCCCATCGGCGGCACCCACCACCTCCTGAACGTCATGACGCCCGACACGCCGCGCGACGTGTACCGCGGGATGGCGCGGCTCGTCGCGAACGCGACCGTGGCGATGCACGTCACGGCCCCGCGCGCCTCCATGGACTACTTCTTCGAGCACCACTCGGCGACGCTCGTCTTCTTCGTCCACCAGGGCGGCGGCACGCTCGAGACGACCTTCGGCCCGATCGAGTTCCGGAAGGGCGACTTCCTGATCGTCCCGAAGGGGATCACTCACCGATTCGAATTAGCAGCTGGCCCGCAGTACTACTGGGTGTACGAGTCCTTCGCGGGCGACCCCGAGAAGGCCGAGTCGCCCACGACCGGGCAGTTCATCACCCACAGCCGGAGCGATTACAAGTACCCGCGCACGCTCGACACGCGGAACGAGTCGGGGCGGTTCGAGATCGTCTCGAAGGTCGCCGACGTGTATACCCGCCGCGTGCATCCGACCCACCCCTTCGACGTCGTCGGGTGGCGGGGCGACTACCTCCCGTACAGGTTCGCCGTCGAGGACGTGCGACCGCTCGTCGCCGACCGCTCGCACGTGCCGCCCTCGGGCCACACGATCTTCAAGCTCCCGGGTTGCTACATCTGCATCTTCACCGTCCGCTCGGTCGAGAAGGAAGGGATGTGGCTGCCGTTCTTCCACAAGAACCTCGACTACCTGGAGACGCTCGGCTATCACTTCGGCGACTTCTTCAGCGGCGGCGGCGTCGTCCGTGAGGGGATGGTGACGCTCCACCCCGTCGGCCTGCCGCACGGTCCGAAGCCGGCCTCGCTGAAGGCGTTCCTGGACGGGAAGAATCCGGGCGTCCACAACGAGGTGGGGATCATGGCCGATCTCGCGAACCCGACCGAGATCTCGGAGTTCGCGCTCTCGCTCTCGACGCCCGACTACATGGCGGCCTGGTCCGCCTACACGACCGATCCGCGCTTCGTGCACCGGCCCGACAGGCTCGCGGAGATCCGCGCGCTGGCCGAGCGCCACGCCCACGCGCGCGACGAGCTCCGGCCGAGGTATCCGGAGCGCGAGTGACGGCGGCCGGCGTCCGCTCCGAAGAAGCGGAGCGCGCCGCGGCGCTCGCCTTCGACCTGCGCGCGCTGCCCGACGACTTCTACGCGGACCCGTTTCCCGCCTACCACCGGCTGCGGCGCTGGGACCCCGTGCACCGCTGCCCCGACGGGACCTACTTCCTCACGCGCTACGACGACGTCGTCGCCGTCTATGCGGACCACGCGACGTGGAGCTCCGACAAGCGCGTGGAGTTCGCGCCGAAGTTCGGCGCGAGCCCCCTCTACGAGCACCACACCACGAGCGTCGTCTTCCGCGATCCGCCCGATCACACGCGCATCCGAAGGCTCTTCGCCCCGGCGTTCACGCCGAAGGCGCTGGCGGCGCTCGAGCCGCGCGTCGTCCGGTTCGTGGACGGGCTCCTCGACCGCGCCGCGGCCCGGGGCGGGATGGACGTGGTGGACGACTTCGCCGCCGCGCTTCCCGTCCAGCTGATCGGCGACATGCTCGGCGTGCCGCAGGCGGAGCGCGCGCCGCTGCGCGCCTGGTCGCTGGCGATCCTCGGCGCGCTCGAGCCGGAGCCCGGCCCGGAGCGCCTCGAGGCGGGCAGCCGCGCCGTGGAGGAGTTCAAGGACTGCCTCCGCCGGCTGATCGCCGACCGGCGGCGCCGACCGTCCACCGACCCCGGTGAGATCCTCTCGGCGCTCCTCGCGGCCGAGGACGCCGGCGACCGGCTCACCGAGCTCGAGCTCCTGCACCAGTGCATCTTTCTCCTGAACGCCGGCCACGAGACCACGACGAACCTGATCGCCAACGCCGTCGTGAGCCTGCTCGAGCACCCCGTGGAGCTGGCGCGCCTGCGGGCGGAGCCGGGGCTCCTGGAGAGCGCCGTGGAGGAGTTCCTGCGCTTCCAGAGCCCGAACCAGCTCGGCAACCGGCGCGCCGTGGCCGACGTGGCATTCGGCTCCGTCGCGATGCCCGCGGGGACGCTCGTCACGCTCGGAATCGGGGCGGCCAACCGCGACCCCGCCCGGTTCCATGAGCCGGACCGCCTCGACCTCGGGCGCACGCCCAATCGCCACCTCGCGTTCATCACGGGCATCCACGCGTGCGCCGGGATGTGGCTCGCGCGGATGGAGGGCCGCGTCGCGATCGGCCGACTCGTCGCCCGGTTCCCGAATCTGCGCGCGGCGGGACGGCCGGTGCGCGCCCGGCGCGCGCGCTTCCGGGTGCTGAGCTCGTTCCCCGTCGCCCTATGACGCGCCTCGCGCGCCCCCGCCTCCCCGAGCCGCACCGCTGACCCCCGCCGCCGGACCCGTCGTCGCCTGCCCGTGCGGGGAGGTGTACGAGCTCAAGCCCGAGTACGCGGGCCGGCTCCTCGAATGCCCGGCGTGCGGACGCCACCTGCGCGCCGGGTCGCCGCCCGGGAGCACCCGGTCGGGGGCGTCCCAGGGCGATCCCGAGGCGTTCGACCGCGACGTCTTCCTGCTCCGGGAGCGCGTGTTCACGATCCGGTCGAAGTACGAGGTGTGGGCCGAGGACGGCACGGCAATCCTCTACGTGGAGCGGCCGACGTACCCGCTGCGGACGCTCGTCGCGTACCTCGCCGGCCTCGTCGCGGGGTTCGTGGTGCTCGCCCGGCTGGGGTACTTTGCCGAGACCGCCGGTCCGCTCGTCGGTCCGCTGCTGATGCTGCTCGCCCTCCCGGCCACCGCGTTCGTGTTCATGGTGATCTCGATGTCGCTGCGCCCGCGCCGGCACGTCACGGTCTATCGCGACGAGTCGCGCGCGGAGATCGTGCTCCGGGTGCTGCAGGACCAGCGCGTCGCGTTCCTCACCCGCACGTACACCGTGCTCGCGAGCGGCGGCGAGCCCATCGCGAAGCTCCGAAAGACCTACATCCACAACATCGTGCGCAAGCGCTGGTACGTCGAGGCGCCCGACGGCCGGAGGCTCGCCATGGCCATCGAGGACTCGATCGTCCTGTCGCTCCTGCGCCGGGTTCTGGGCCCGCTCTTCGGCTTTCTGAGGACGAACTTCGTGCTGGTGCGCGGCGAGCATGCGGAGGTCTTCGGGGAGTTCAACCGGAAGTTCACGCTGCTCGACCGCTACGTGCTCGACCTCTCGGCCGACCCCGCGCGGACCTTCGACCGGCGCGTCGCGCTGGCGCTCGGGGTCATGCTGGACACGGGCGAGCGGCGATGACCGAGACGCCCGAGCCGCCGCTCCCGATCACGCCGGACATGCTGCTCTCGCGCCGTGTCGACTTCGAGCGGCGGATGCGCCGGGCGCCGCCGGTCACGCTCGCGACCATCGCCGTGCTCGTCGTGGTCTTCATGGCGGAGGTGGCCGCCGGCGCCCTCGCGTCACGTCGCGGGATCGTGGCGGCGGGCGCGCTCGTCCGCGAAGGCGTGGCCGCGGGCGAGTACTGGCGTCTGCTGAGCGCCACGTTCCTGCACGGCAGCGTGGATCACCTCGTCGGCAACGCGATCGCGCTCTACATCCTGGGCATGGTCTGCGAGCACGCGTTTGGCCACGGCCAGTTCGTCATTCTCTACGTCACGAGCGCGCTCGCCGGCTCGCTCGTGAGCCTCCTGACGAGCCCGGGGCCCTCGGTGGGCGCGTCGGGGGCGATCTTCGGCCTACAGGGCGCGGCGATCGTCCTCTTCCGTGCCCACCGTGACCGGTTGCTGCTCCGCGACCGGCGCGTCGGGTTCGTGCTCCTGGTCTGGGCGATCTACACGATCGTCGGCGGGCTCCTGACACCGCTGATCGATAACGGCGCCCACCTGGGCGGTGCGCTCGGCGGGGCGCTCGTCGCCCGGCGGCTCGATCCCGTCGTTCTGACGCCGCTGTCCGCCGCGCAGGCGGCGACGGTGCGCCGCCGGCTCTGGCTCATCGCCGCGGTGCTCGCCTACACGGTCTGGGGGTGGCTTCGCGCATAGTCGGGCCCGCGCGTCAGCGCGAACCCGGCGGCGTGAGCGAGATCCGGCAGACCTCTCGACCGTCTTCCGCCACGGTCTCGGGGAGGCTGCAGTCGAGGCTGAGCCTGGGCTCCCTGATCCTGAGCGGAGCGCCCGGGATGGGGCCGGCCGTGGGGAACCCGTCGCGCATCAGCCCGTCGAGCCCGAACTCCCGCCACATCGCCCGCACGAGCGTCCGGGCCGCGGCGAACAGGCCGCACTGTTCCCCCTTGGAGACCTTGTAGGCGGTGCCGACGCCGTTGACGAGCTCGCCCAGCGGGCAGGCGGTGCTGGGGCGGAGCTGCGAGAGTGTCACGTGCCAGAGGTGGCACGAGCCGGCGCGTCGCAACAGCTCGTCGACGACGTAGCGGTCGGCCGCGCCGTGTCCGGTCCGCTGCGCCAGCGCCCGGGCGAGCTCGCCCCGGAGATTCGGCAACTCGTCGTCGTCGAGGTTCGGGCCGAAGATCGGAAACGAGCCGAGCGCGTCCCGATTGGCGGAATCGAGGCCGAGCAGATGCAGCGCCTCGCTCCGCTTCACCGCCAGGAGGTCGCCCGTGGCGTCGTTGAGGTTGGGATCCACGAGGAAGCCGTACCACGGACGGAGGTCGTCGAGTCGCGCCCGTCGCCTCGCCTTGACCGAGGTATCGGTGTACGCGTCGACCGAGATCATCAGGCATCCTCGCGGGAGGCCGTATCGGCGCAGCAGGTCCGGCGGCGCTCCGGCGGGCTCGGCGGCCGGCGCGTCGTCGAGGTAGCGCTTCGCGAGGTGGTTCTGCAGCACCTTCACCAGCGTGCCGATGCCGAGGTTGTCGATCGGCCCGCCGTCGAAGAGGTGGACGTACCGGCGGTCGTCGCCCGTCCGATAGTCCCGGAGGGTGACGCTCGCAAAGGCGGCGGGGAACGCCCCGGAAGCCATCACGGCCCGCGCGACCGGGTAGCTGGCGAGGTCGGACCTGAGGCGGTTGAACTCCTCGTTCGCGAACACGAACTTGCGGCCGTTGACCGCGTTGGAGGCGTTGATGAGAAGGCTCGGGCGCGGGACGAGGCGTCGGCCCAGATCCGCGAACGTGGCGCCGTGGAAGAGATTGGCGTCGAAGACCTGGACCATGATGTCCGAGCGGTCGAACGCGGTGAACCAGTAGCGGAGCGCGTTGCGCGGATCGAACCAACGGACGAGCCACCGGAGCTGGAAGTCGCGGGCGAAGCGCGCGTCGACCTCGCGCCGCGTGAACGCGATGCCGCGCTCGCCCTGGAGCATGTAGTAGGCCGCGGCGAGCGAGCCGCCCGAGACCGACGAGATCGCGTCGACCCGGTCGAGCGCGCCCAGCTCGGCGAGCTCCAGCATCACGGCCGCGCCGAAGTTCGCCGCGCGGCTCCCGCCGCCGGACAGCGCGAGCCCGACGAACATCCCGTCCCGGAACGCGTCCGCGGACAGGGTCACGGCGGCGACCGTCGCATTGTCGCGTCCGTCGCGGTTGACGCTCGCCCACCACGGGACGAGGGTGCAGGCGGAAAGCAAGAGCGCGAGGACGGGCAGGGCGGAGCGCCTCATGCCGTCGGCCCGAGGGGAGGCCGGAGGTCGGCGGCGGCGGGCAGGCCGGGGAGGGACGTTGCGGCGCGGGCGCCGCGGCAGATCGCGTGGGCGACCGCGTCGGCCGCGGCGAGGCCGAGGCGGGTGAGATCGGCGCGGTGGTCGCCGAGCGAGAGCGCGAAGAGCGTGTCGCCGTCGAAGGCCGTGTGGGGCGGCGAGAGCGCGCGCGCGAAGCCGAGCATCCCGAGCGAGGCCAGCGTGGCGGCGTCCGCGCGGTCGAGGCGCGCGTTGGTCGCGACCACGCCGATCGTCGTGTGCTCCGGCGCGGCGAAGCGCCCGAGCGCGGCGCCCGCGAGGAGCTCGCGGGCCGAATCCACGAGCCGCCGCCCCTCGGCGGCGTCGCGCGTACCGGCGACGAGAGCGCCCGTCTCGGGGTCGCGCACGTCGCCGACGGCGTTGACCGCCACGAGCGCGCCGACGACGATCTCGCCGAGCCGCACGCTCGCGCTGCCGATGCCGCCGCGCATCGCGCGGGCGATTCCGTGGATCTTGCCGACGCTCGCCCCGGCGCCCGCGCCGACGCTGCCCTCGGCCACGGCGCCCGCGACGGCGCGCGCGGCGGCCTCGTACCCCATCTCGCGCGTGGGGCGGGCGCGACGGTCGCCGACGCCGAGGTCGAACAGGAAGGCGCCCGGCACGTGCGGGACGATGGCCGGGCCTGCGGTGAAGCCGACGCCGCGCTCCTCGAGCCACCGCATCACGCCGTAGATCGCCTCCTCGCCGAACCGGCTGCCGCCGCCCAGGACGGCGCCGTTGACCGTCGTGACGAGGTGGCGGGGGTGGAGGTAGTCGAGGCCGACGACGTCGTTGGCGCCGCCGCGCAGCGCGACGCCGCCCGTCGCGGGGCGGTCGCACAGGACGACCGTGACGCCGGTGAGGCCGATCGGGTCTGCCGCGTGCCCGACGCGGAGTCCCGGGACGTCAGTGATCATTTTAACGAGGTCCGCGCGGCCGGTGCGATTGGTGGGTGGCCTGAGACGAGGCGCGGCCCGGCTGCGTTGCACATGTCGCGATTCATTTTAGCGGGGGCCGCGGGGCCGGTGCGATCGGTGGGTGGCCTGAGAGTCGGCGCGCCCCGGCTGCGTCCGCCAAGGTCGCTCTTCACTCCGCGGGACGAGGTTTGCGACTGACGTCGGAGGCGCGGAGCCGGCCCGAGGCGACTTCCGCCGCCACGTCGAGGGCCCGCCGGGCGAGGGCGCGCGCGAACGGGTGACGACCCGCGTCGGCGTCGGGATCGGCGAGCGCGGCCGCCGCCGCCCGGGCGAGTGCGCCGAGGTCGGCGCGCCCCGTCGCGTCGAACACGAGCGCCATCTCGGCGAGTCGCCGCGCCCAGCGGCGGCGCGCCTCGGGGCCGAGCTCGCGCGCGATCACGCGGCCGACGATCGCGTCCTCGCGCTCGGCCTTGACCTGGTCGGAGACGACGAGTCGGCTCTCACGCGCCGCGAGGAGCTCGACCGCGTCGACCTGCACGGCTTCCGGATCGAGGAACCAACCCGCCATCTCGGGGAGCTCGGCGAGCGCGGCCGAGCGCTCGACCAGCGCGGGATCGGCGGCCGGAAGCCGAGGCGGCGCCGGCGCGGCGGCCCCGTCGAAGAGCCGGCGCCAGCGCGCGAAAGCCTCGGGCGGCGCGGTTCCCTCCGCCGCGTGGAGGGCCAGCGCCTCGGCGACGAGGCCGACCGCGCGCGCGGGATCGCACTCGACCCACGGGAGCTTCTGGGACGACCGGAGGGCGGCGAGCTCGGCCTCGAGCCGCCGCTTGGTGATCTCGCCCCCCGCGACCTCGAGCATCCCGGCCGTATCGTTGACGATGAGCGAGCAGAGGGCCGCGCCGCCGAAGCCGCCCTCGAAGAGGATCCAGAGGGCGCGTGAGCCGCTGCCGTCGACGCCCGAGGCCCACGCGCGCGTGGCGCGCTCGGCCGCGCGCTCGACGACGGGGCGTGGCGCTGGACCGGGGGGCGGCGTCACGCCCCGCTGGGCCAGCCGGTAGAGCGCCCGCTTCGCGGCGCGTCGCACCGCGCGCTCGGCGCCCGACGCGAGCAGAGAGAGCGCGGGCAGGGCCTCGGCGCCGTGGGCGTCGGCGAACGAGCGGAGCGTGTCGTCCAGGGCGTCCTCGGCGAGGCCGCGGAGCCGCTCGGCGTCGAGGGCGGGCACGGTCATCCGAAGGTGAGCCCGAAAAACGGGTGCTGCGGATGGTCGTGGAAGTGGGCCTTGCGCGCGTACTCGAGCACGGCCACGTAGCGCTCGAAGCGGTCGGCCAGCCGCCGGTAGAGCGGCGCGCCGGTGCCGCCCGTGCGCGAGCTCGCGCGGTCGTGCTCGGAGACGAAGGCATACGCGCGCTTGCCCTGGTCGATGTAGTAGCGGGTCGAGGCGGTTCGCTCGACGCGCTCCGGGAAGATCCCGGTCATGAAGAGCGTGAAGTCGCCGATGTGCCGCCGTACGACCACCTCGCGCTCGGGCTGGAAGGAGGCCGGGTTCTCCCAGGCGGCCTGCGTCTCGAGGAGCATGTCCACGACGGTCTCGAGGCGCGGCATCGCGAACCCCTGCGGGTAGAGGTGGTCGGTGCGGGCGAAGCGGGTCAGGAGATCGGCGAGGTACGCCGAGGCGGGATCGTCGCCCAGGGCCAGATCGCGGAGACTCGCGCCGATCGCCCGACCGAAGAACTGCCGGAGCTCCACGATTCGGATGATAGCAAAAACTTGCTAGAATCCGAGCCCGTGGCCGACCGACCGGATACCAAGCTCTCCTGGATGCTCGTCGCGGCGAGCGTGCTGTTCGCGGTCCTCCTGCTCTACGTCATGTTCGTCGGCTACCTTCCCGCGAAGCGGCGGATGGCGAGTCTCGAGCTCGAGCTCAAAGAGCTCTACCAGCACGAGGCGGAGCTCCAGACGAAGGTCCAGGCGCAGGCGCAACGCGAGCGCCAGCTCGCGACGCTCTCCGCCGAGCGCGACGCGCTGGCCAAGCGCGTCGACGCGCTCGAGCGCGAGCTCGCCGCCGCGCGCAGACGCCGCTGAGCGCGCTTGCCGCGGGCCACCCACGGAGTGCTCCGGCCGCGCGGCCCCCGCTACAACGCCGCTGAGCGCGCCTGCCGCAGGCCACCCACGGAGCGCGGCGGCCTCGCGGCCCCCGCTACAATATCCCGAGCAGCTTCTCGTTCGCCTCGCGGAGGCCGACCGAGATCCGGAGGTGGCCGGGGAAGCCGACGTCGGCGCCGTCCCGCACGAGGAGGCCCGCGTGGAGGAGCTTGTCCCTGAGGGCCGCCGCGTCGGGGACCTTCACGAGCAGGAAGTTCGCCTGCGACGGCGGGAAGGTATAGCCGCGCTTCTGCAGCCCCTCCGAGAGGAAGCGGCGCTCCTCGAGGACGTGGCGCCGGGTCCGCTCCCAGTGCTCGCCGTCCTCGAGCGCGGCGAGCGCCGCGGCCTGGCCGAGGCGGTTGACGTTGTAGGGTGCGCGCACGCGGTTCAGGCGGTCGCACGTCTCCGCCGTCGCCGCCGCGTAGCCGACGCGGAGCCCCGCGAGCCCCGCGATCTTCGAGAAGGTTCGCAGCACGATCAGGCGCGGATAGCGCGCGAGAAGGGCGACGCCGTTGGGATACTCGGGGTCGTCCGCGAAGTCGCAATAGGCCTCGTCGAGGACGACGAGCGGCGGATCGGCGCCGAGCGCGTCGAGGAACGCGAGGAGCGGTGCCTTCCGGATAATCGTCGCCGTCGGATTGTGCGGCGAGCACAGCATCACCGCTTTCGTCCGGCCGCTGACCTTCCGACGGATGTCGTCGAGGTCGGTCTCGTACCCGGCGAGCGGGCTCAGGACGGCCCGCGCGCCCGCGAGCACGACCGACGTCGCGTACGGCTCGAAGGAGGGCTGGGGGACGACGACCTCGTAGTCCGGCTCGAACGCCGCGAGCGCCACGAGCCCGATCAGCTCGTCGGCGCCGTTGCCGACGACGAGCTGGTCGGGCCGGACGCCGAGCCGCCGGGCGAGGGCGTCGCGCAGCGCGACGGCGCCGCCGTCGGGGTAGAGGTGCACACGCGCCGCCTCGCGCGCGATCGCGTCGAGGACGTGGGGCGAGGGCCCGAGCGGGTTCTCGTTCGCCGACAGGCGCACGAGCTCGGGCAGGCCGAGCTCGGCCGCGAGCTCGGCGAGGGGCTTCCCGGCGTCGTACGGGGTCATCCCGTCGAGGACCGCGCGCCAGACGGTTCTCACGGACCCATTCTAGTAAGTCTGCGTCGCATTTGACAGTCTTCGTTCCCGGTTGCTACGCTTTGGCCGTCATGTCCGTCGAGCTGTATCGCCGGGCCAGGCGTGCAGAGGCCAGATCGGCGCGCGCGCCCGAGCGGCGGCGCCTTCGCCTCGAGTTTTTCCGTCAGGCCCTCGCCGAGGGATACGACTCGCTGAAGGTGAGGCACGCCGAAGGCGCGTCGGGCCAGGAGTCCGTCCGCACCCACGCCCGGCTGATGGACGACGTGATCTTCTCGCTCACGCGTCTGATCGCCGCCGACGCGGCCGCCGACGGGCTCGAGGCGACGCCGCTGGTCGTCATGGCGCTCGGCGGCTACGGGCGGGGCGAGCTCCACCCGCTCTCGGACGTCGACCTCATGGTCGTGTACGACGGCGAGATGTCGCCGTACGTGCAGCGGATGATGCAGGAGCTGCTCTATTCCCTCTGGGACCTCGGGCTCCACGTCGGCCACAGCCTCCGCTCGCTGGACGACTGCGTCGCGATGGCGCGCACGGACTTCCCGAGCCGCACGTCGATGCAGGAGGCGCGCTTCCTCGCGGGCGAGCGGCGCCTGTTCGCGCGTTTCCAGCGGGTGCTGCGCGAGAACGTGTTCCGCCGTGACTTCGGCCAGTTCCTCGAAACGACGCTGGTGGAACGCGACGCCCGTTACCGCAAACACGGCGCGTCGCCGTACATCGGCGAACCGAACGTCAAGGAGTCGGCGGGCGGCCTCCGCGACATGCACACGGCCATGTGGCTCGGCGCGGCGAAGTTCGGCGCCCGCACGCTGCGCGAGCTCACCGACAAGGGGCTCATCACGCCGCGCGAGCAGGCGGCGGCCGACGCCGCGCTGACGTTCCTCTGGCGGGTACGCAACGAGCTCCACTTCTTCTCGGGCCACAAGAACGACGTCCTCACGCGCGACCTCCAGCCGCGGATCGCCAAGAACCTCGGCTACGAGAACGACGAGACGACGCTCGGCGTCGAGCGCTTCATGCGCGACTACTATTTGCACGCGCGGGTCATCCACCGGGTGTCGAAGCGCCTCATCGCGCGCTGTCAGGAGACGCTCTCGCGTCGCGGCTCCGCCGAGCGGCGCCAGCGGCAGCAAGCGCTCGCGGACGGGCTCGTGTTCTTCGACGGCCGGCTCCACCTCGCCGACCGCGACCCCTCACAGCTCCGGACGGACCCGGCGCGGCTCATGAAGGTCTTCTGGCACTTGCACCGGCTGGGCTGCGAGCTGTCGCTCGACCTCGAGCGCGCGATCGAGGACTCGCTCCACCTCGTGGACGAGGCGTTCCGTCGGTCGGACGGGGTGCGTGAGCTCTTCCTGGACGTCTGCCGGACGTGGGGGCGTGCGGCGCAGACGTTCTCGGAGATGCACGAGCTGGGGTTCCTCGGTCGTTATCTGCCCGAGTTCGGCGCGCTGACGTGCCTGGTGCAGTACGACGTCTACCACAAGTTCTCCGCGGACCAACACTCCTTGCTGGCCGTCGAGCACCTCGAGGCGCTGGCGCCCGGCCAGTCCGCGGAGTCGGAGGGGGCCGCGCACGTCCTCAGCGAGGTGGAGAAGCCCGAGCTCCTGATGCTGGGCATGCTGCTCCACGACATCGGCAAGGCGAAGGGACACGGCCACGTCGCGAAGGGAATCCCGCTCGTCCGCGAGCTGACCGCGCGCGTGGGGCTCCAGGCCGCCGACGGGGCGGCCGTCGAGTTCCTCGTGGCGCACCACCTGACGATGTCGCACGTTGCCCAGCGGCGCGACATCGACGACCCGAAGACGATCACCGACTTCGCCGCCGCCGTCGGCGACCCGTCGCGGTTGCGCATGCTCTACCTGCTGACGTACGCGGACATGCGCGCCGTCGGCCCCGGCGTCCTCACGCCCTGGCAGGCGCGGATCCTGCACGAGCTCTACGCGCGGACGCTCGCCTCGCTCACCGGCGGTCGCGTGGCGCGGCCGAGCCGGACGCGGCTCGCGGAGCGGTTGCACGCGGCGGCGAAGGGCGAGGTGGACCTCCAGGCGGTGAAGGCGCACCTGGCGATGATGACCGACCGCTACCTCGAGTCCACGAGCGTGCAACGGATGGCCGAGCACCTGCGGATGCTCGACGGCCTCGGCGAGTCGCCGGTGGTGACCGCGCTGTTCCACCATCCCGACCTCGGCTCCTCCGACCTCGTCGTCGTCACGCGTGACCTGCCCGGCCTCTTCGCGTTGATCGCCGGCACGCTCGCCGCGAGCGACGCCAACATCATCTCGGCGCAGATCCACACGCGCGCGGACGGCATCGCGATCGACACGTTCCAGGTGAACGACCCGGCCGGCGACGTGATCGGCTCACCCGCCCACTGGGCGCGCACGCTCGACGCGCTCCGCGCGGTGCTCACCGGCGAGCAGACCGTGCCCGCGCTGCTCGCCCGGCGCCGCGCCGCCGGGCGCGAGGCGACGGGCCCGGGCGGCCCGTCGAAGATCGCCCTCGACAACCAGCTCTCGGACACCGCCACGGTGATCGAGGTGAAGTGTCCGGACCGGCTCGGGCTCCTCTACCTCATCACGAAGACGCTCGCCGGGCTCGGGCTCGACATCGTGAGCGCGCGGATCGCGACCGAGATCGACCAGGCGTTCGACACCTTTTACGTGCAGGACCGCGAGGGGCGGAAGATCGAGGACCCGGAGACGCTCGAGCGCGCCCGCGCGGGGCTCGAGCAGGCGCTCGCGCAGCCCATCTGACGATGCTGGGGCGTTACCGCGAGCGCATCCGCGCGTGGACCGACCCGGTGGGCCGTGGCCTGTTCCGGCTGCGCCTCCGCCCCAACCACCTCACGGTCATCGGCCTCGGCGTGAGCTTCCTGGCCGCGAGCGCGTTCTCCGCGGGGCGCACGCGCGCGGCCGGGCTTCTGCTGATCGTCGCCGGCCTCTGCGACTTCTTCGACGGCGCGCTCGCCCGCGTCTCGGGCCAGGTGACGCCGTTCGGCGCCTTCCTCGACTCGGTCATCGACCGGTACTCGGATCTGCTCGTGTTGCTCGGCATCGTCGTGCTCTTCGCCCGAATGCCCCATACGCGCGGGGCGATCGTCGCGATGGCGGGCCTCATCGGCTCGATGATGGTGAGCTACACGAAGGCCCGCGCCGAATCGATCGGCGTCAGGTGCACCGTGGGGATGATGGAGCGCCCCGAGCGCATGATCTGCCTTATCGCCGGCGCGCTCCTTGGCCTCCTCGAGCCCGCGCTCTGGATCCTCGCGATCCTGTCGAACCTGACCGCGCTCCAGCGCATCCTCTTCACGCTGCGAGCGACGCGCTCGATGCCGGCCCTGCGCGCCGTTGCCCTCGGGACGCTCCTCCTGGCGCCCGCCGCGGCCGTCGCCGGGTCGGCGCGCGTCGCGCCCGAGACCGAGCGCGCGTGGGCGGACGCCATCCTCGCCTACCAGCAGGGCGAGCCGGGCCCGCTCATCCGCGAGTTCGAGACCAAGGCGGCGCGGGAGAGCCCGATCGGCGACCACGTCCGCTACCTCCTCGCGCAGGCCCAGGCGCAGGGAGACGATTTCGACGGGGCGCGCGCGACGGCGGCGAGTGTCGCCGAGCGCTACCGCGAGAGCCGCCTGGCGCCGCGCGCGCTCCTGCTCGCGACGACGTTCGCCTCCCGTGCGGGCGACGAGTCGCAGGCCCAGACCCTGCTCGGGCGGCTCGTGAAGGGCTACCCGGACGCGCCGGAGCTGCCCGAGGCGCTTTACCTCCTCGGGATGTCGGCCGAGGCGCGCGGCCAGCGCGAGCTGGCGGCACGCACCTACCGCGAGCTCCGCCTCCTGCTTCCGGCGAGCGACTACGCCGACGGCGCCGCCGACCGGCTCGCGGCGCTCGAGGCGGCGGGCCTGACCCCGGCGCCGCTCACGCTCGAGGAGCGTGTCGAGCGCGCCGACCGGCTGGTGCGCGGCGGCGTGGCGCAGACCGCAATCGACGAGGCGGAGCGGATCGTGGCCGAGGCGCGTGAGTCCGCGGTTTCGCTTCGCGCGCTCCGCGTCATCGCCGACGGCGCGCGGAAGCTCGGCCGGTACGAGACCGCCGCGCGCGCCCTCGAGCAGGCGGTGGCGCGCGCGCCGGCCGTCGAGCAGCCCGCGCTCCAACTCGAGCGCGGTAAGCTCCTCGAGCGCGCTGGCCAGCCCCAGAAGGCGCTCGTCGCGCTCGACGCCGCGGCGACGGGCGGAGACGCGGAGGCGTCCGAGGCGCTCTACCGGCGCGCCGAGATCCTCGACGACCTCGACCGCCGCGAGGAGGCGGCGACCGCCTACCGGGCGGTGGTCGCACGCTACCCGTCGCGCGAGGTCGGCGCTAAGGCGCGCTGGCGCCTGGGCTGGCTCGCGTGGCTCGCGGGCGACGCGCGCGGCGCGGCGGAGGAGTGGACGCGCCTCACCGGGCGCGGGGTGGACAGCGCGTACCGGATCGTGGCGCTCTACTGGGCGGGGCGCGCGCGCGCCGCGCAGGGCGACGGAGAGGTCGCGGAGCGGCTCCTCACGCAGGTGCTCGCCGAGGTGCCGCGCAGCTACTACGGCGTGCTCGCCGCGACACGGCTCCCCGGTCGACCCGTGCCGGGGGTCAAGGCGCGGGTGACGCTGCCGGACGAGCCGTCGCAGGCCGTCGCGGCCGATCCCGGCTTCGCGCGGGTCGAGCTGCTGCGGCGCATCGGCCTCGTCGAGGAGGCGATCGGGGAGCTGGAGGAGCTCGCGGAGCGCGCGACGGGCGACCCGGTGCGCCTCTACGGGATCTCGGGCGCGTACGTGAAGGAGGAGCGCTACCACCTGGCGCTCCGGATCCTCCGCCGCGCCCTCGCCCCGCTCGCGGCGACGGGCGATCCCGCGCTGCCGCAAGCGTTCTGGGAGACGCTCTACCCGCTCGGCTGGCGCTCGGAGCTGATGGCGGCCGCCCAGAGCGCGGGGCTCGATCCCTACCTGGTCGCCGCCGTCGTGCGGGAGGAGTCGAGCTACTACCCGCGCGCGCTGTCGCCCGTCGGCGCCCGCGGACTCATGCAGCTCATGCCGGACACGATGGCGCCGCCGAAGGGCGCGCGCGCGGACCATCTCGACGATCCGGCGCAGAACCTCCGCCTCGGCACGCGCTTCCTCGCCGCGCTCCTGCGCGAGTTCGGCGACCCCCGCGTGGCGATCGCCGCCTACAACGCGGGTCCGAAGCGCGCGCGCCAGTGGTGGAGCAAACGGCGCACGGACGATCTCGAGGCGTGGGTGGAGCTGATCCCCTACGACGAGACCCGCCACTTCGTGAAGCGGGTCGTGCTCTCCTGGAACGAGTACCGGCGGATCTACGGAGGGCAGTGACCTTCTAACGGACCTCAGGCACCGTCGCGCGCGCGGTGAGCTCGGCCGGCGACTCGATCGGCTCGAGCTTCGCGAGCCGGTCGGCGAGCGGGGGCTCGGTCGCGAGGAGCCCGCCCTTCGCGGGGCCGTTCGGCGCCGCCGCGGCGCGCAGCGCGGCCGCGAGCGTTCGCCGCGGCGGCGCATCGTCGCTCATCGTACGGAGCGGGGCGCGCGCGACCGGCAAGAAACAGGATGTCGAGCCGAGCGGGACTACATCTTGGGACGCGTCACGCGGCGGGGCCCCACGTGTGGTCGCGCCTCGCGGCGCGCGTCGCGCTACACTGAGGAGCGTGACGTTCACGCCGCTCGGGCTCGACCACGTGGTGCTCAGGGTGCGCGACCAGGCGCGCTCCCGGCGCTTCTACGAAGAGGTCCTCGGCTGCACTCTCGATCGCGTGAACGAGAAACTGTCGCTCGTCCAGCTCCGCTTCGGCGACCACCTCATCGACCTCCTGCCCGCCGGCCCCGGGGAGCCCTCGGGAGGACTCGACCACGTCTGCCTCTCGATCCGCTGCGAGGACCTCGAGGACGTCGCTCGGGCACTCGCCCAGAAGGGCGTCGCGCTCGAGGGGGGTATCGTCCAGCGCTATGGCGCCTACGGCAACGGGCCTTCCCTCTACCTCAGTGACCCTGACGGGTACAAGATCGAGCTGAAGCCGCGGATCTAACGCGCCCGCCCGGCTTCCAGAACTCGGGTAAATACTCCGCCGGCGCCCGGCGTCCAACCGCCCAGAAGTGGAGACGGGAGGAGCCATGGGCGCGGTCGTGAGGTTCGCGGTGGTGTTCTACCTCGTGACCCACGGTGTGCCGGTCTCGGGCGACGTGGATCTCCGAGCCCTCGCGACGGCCTTCCTTCAGGGCCTGTTGGCTCAGCTCGGGCTTTTGCGCTAGCCTTTCGATAGCGGCGCCGAGGCCGCGCCGGCTCGCGCCGGGGCTCCGCGGCAGGGTCCCGCGGCGCGTGCTGCGGAAGGCGCGGGCGCCGGTCCTGCTGCTTCGCCCCTAGGCGACCACGCCCCGGAGCGCGGCGGCGATGTCCTGCTGGCTCGGGATGGTCGCGCGCTCGAGCGAGTCGTTGTAGGGCATCGGCACGTTGCGCGCGGCGACCCGCACGATCGGCGCGTCGAGGACGTCGAGCGCGCGCTCGGCGACGAGCGCGGCCAGCTCGGCGCCCCAGCCGCCGCGCTTGACCGCCTCGTGGGCGATGACGAGCCGCCCGGTCCTGGCGACCGAGGCGAGGATCGTCGCCTCGTCGAGCGGAACGAGCGTGCGCGGGTCGATCACCTCGACGCTGACCCCGTCCTTCTCGAGGTCGCCCGCGGCCGCCAGCGCGCGCGACACCATCGCCTGCGTCGCCACCAGGGTGACGTCGGTGCCCGCCCGCTTCACGTCCGCCTTCCCCAGCGGGATCGCGTAGGGCGCCTCCGGCACCGCGCCCTTCGTCGCGTAGAGGGCTTTGTGCTCGAGGAAGATCACCGGGTTGTCGTCGCGGATCGCGGAGACGAGCAGACCCTTGGCGTCGTAGGGCGTGGCCGGCGCCACGACGACGAGCCCGGGCACGTGCGCGAACCACGCCTCGAGGCTCTGCGAGTGCTGGGCGGCGAGGCGGATGCCTCCGCCCTGAGGCCCGCGGATCACGAGCGGCACCGTGGGCCGGCCGCCGAGCATGTAGCGGAACTTCGCCGCCTGGTTGACGAGCTGGTCCATCGTGAGGGCGACGAAGTCGAAGATCTGGATCTCGACGACGGGCCGGAGCCCGGCGATCGCCGCGCCCACGCCGGCGCCCACGAACGTCGCCTCCGAGATCGGCGTGTCGCGCACGCGGTCCTCGCCGAAGCGCTCGCGGAGCCCGCGCGTCACGCCGAAGATGCCGCCGATCAGGCCGACGTCCTCCCCCATGACGAAGACCCGCTCGTCGCGTTGCATCTCGGACTGGAGCGCCTCGTTGAGCGCCTCGGCCATCGTGAGCTCGCGCCCGGCCCGCGTCGCGGGCTCGCTGACCTCGGCGTGGGGCGCATACACGGACGCTTCCATCAGCTCCACGGTGGGCTCGGGGCTCGACTTGGCGAACTCGACCGCGCGGTCGAGCTCGAGCTCGACCGACTCCGCGAGCTCCTTGAGCCGCACGGGCGTCGCACGCTTGCCGTCCACCAGGTGGCTCCCCAGGCGCGCGATGGGGTCCCGCTCCATCCACTCGCGCTCCTCCTCCTTGGTCCGGTACTCGGGGAGGTTCGCGCGCATCGAGTGGCCGCCCCAGCGGTAGGTGACCGCCTCGACGAGCGTGGGCCCCTCGCCCCGGCGGGCGCGCGCCACGGCCGTGCGGACCGTCTCGTACACGGCGAGCACGTCGTTGCCGTCCACGCGGACGCCCGGGATCCCGTACGCCGCCGCGCGCGCGGCGATCGAGTCGCCCGCCGTCGTGCGCCCGGTCGCGGTCGAGAGCGCGTACTGGTTGTTCTCGCAGAGGTAGATGGCCGGGAGCTTCCACACCGCGGCGAGGTTGAGCGCCTCGTGGACGACGCCCTGGTTCGCGCCGCCATCGCCGAAGAAGGCGACGACGACGTTGTCGGTCTTCCGGAGCTTGGCCGCGAGCGCCGCGCCCGTGCCGATCGGGAGCCCCGCGGCGACGATCCCGTTGCAGCCCAGGATGTTCAGGTCGAGCGCGGCGATGTGCATCGAGCCTCCGAGGCCGCGGCAGTAGCCGTCCGCGCGGCCCATGAGCTCCGCCATCATGCGGTCCACGCGCGCGCCCTTGGCGATGCAGTGGCCGTGGCCGCGATGGGTCCCGACGATGTAGTCCCCCTCGCGGAGGTTCGCGCAGGCGCCCGCCGCCACCGCCTCCTCACCGACGTAGCTGTGCGCCGTCCCCTTGACGAGCCCGGCGCTGAAGAGCTCCGTCGTCTTCTCGTCGAAGCGTCGGATCCGAACCATCGTGGTGTAGAGACTTTCGAGCGCGTCGCCGCTGAGCGTCATCGTGCTCCTCCGGGAAACTGGGCCGCCGGCGGGCGAGCGGGGAGCCCCCCAACCGGCTACGAGAGCTTAGACCACGGCTCGGCGGTAGGAGTCAAGCGCGCGCCCGCGCGTCGCGGCTTGACACGGCCGGACCCTCTTGCTAGTTATCGCGGCGATGGCGACGGTGACGCGGCGCTATCTGTCCCCGGAGCAAATCGGCTCCTACCACCGCGACGGCTACGTCGCCGTGAGGGACGTCATCGACCCGAGCCGGCTGGCGGAGCTGCGACGGGTCACCGACGAGTTCCTCGAGCGGTCTCGGCAGACCCGCGAGAGCGACGACGTCTTCGACCTCGACCCGCGCCACACCGCGGAGGCCCCGGCGCTCCGCCGCATCAAGAATCCGGCCGACCACCATCCCGTGTATCGCTGGGTCGCCCTCGAGTCGCCCCTCCCGGACATCGTGGGCGAGCTCCTGGGCCCCGACGTCAAATTCAACCACAGCAAGCTGAACCTCAAGGGGAGCCTCATCGGCGCGCCCGTCGACTGGCACCAGGACGCCGCCTTTTACCCGCACTCGAACGACGACGTCCTCGCGGTGGGGCTCCTGCTCGACGACGCGAGCCCGGAGAACGGCTGTCTCGCCGTTGTCCCGGGCAGCCACCGGGGGCCCGTGTACGAGCACGACGACGCGGCCGGCCGCTTCGCGGGCTCGATACCCACGGGGGATGTCGTCCGGCTCGACATGGCGTCGATGCGCCGGCTCGCGCTGCCGGCCGGCTCGATCCACATCCACCACTACCGGCTCGTGCACGGCTCGGCGGAGAACAGGACGACGACCGAGCGACGGCTGCTCATCAACGCGTACGCCTCGGCCGACGCGGTCCAGCTCGTGCCCGACTCGACACGCTCGCCCCTCTTCGGAGCGATCGTGCGGGGCGCGCCGTCACGCACGGTGCGCCGGGAGGCCGGAACCTTCCGGATGCCGCCGGATTGGAGTCGCGGTTACACGTCGATCTACGCGCTGCAGTCCCGCATCGACTCGCGGTAAGCCGTGCGCAAGGGAGGCGCTGCCATGACCCCGCCCGTCCGCGCCCTGACGATCGTCCTCGCGGCCCTGCTCCTCCTCGGGGGCGCCACCACCCCCGCGAGCGCCCAGAAGCCGAAGATCCGCGTGTGGCTCCTACGCACGTACGTGCCGGACGCCAACCGCGCGCTCGAGGACTCGATCAAGCGCTGGGCGGTGTCGAAGAACCTCGACCCCGTGATCGAGTACTTCACGTTCGACGACATCGAGACGAAGTACGTGGCCGCGATCGAGACGAACGCGCTGCCCGACGTCGGCCAGCTCCAGACGATCGGCCCCGCGCGCTACCGCGGCATGGGCAAGCTCACGGACCTCACGGATCTGGCGAACGAGCTGGTGAAGGCGAACGGCCCGATGCTCGAGTCCGCACTGCCGGTCGTGCGCGCGCCCGACGGCCGCTTCCACGCGGTCCCGTTTAACTACATCACCGACGTCCAGTTCATCCGGACGGACATCTTCAGGAGAGCGGGGGTGAGGATCCCGACCACGTGGGAGGAGGTCCGCGAGGCCAACCGGGTCATCAAGGCCAAGGGCGTGATGGAGTACCCGCTCGGCCAGAGCTGGAACCGCAGCGCCGACGGCTACGGTGTGTTCCAGGCGCTCCTCTACTCGTACGGGGGGGGCTGGGCCGACGAGCAGGGGAACTACAAGTCGATCGTGAACGACACGTGGCGGACGGTCGTCCGCTGGGCGAGCGAGATCTACCTGACGGACAAAACGGTGCCGCCCGACGCGATGTCCTGGACAGGCTTCGGCAACAACGAGGCGTTCCTCACCGGCAAGATCGCGTTCACCTTCAACGGCCCGTCCATCTACTACGTCCTCGAGAAGGAGAACCGGCCGATCCTGAAGGATACGGTCATGGCGGTCAAGCCCGCGGGGCCCGCCGGGCGGAACCACGACGTGTTCCTCCTCTCGTGGACCGTGTTCAACACCAGTAAGCAGCCCGAGCTGGCCCGGGACCTGATCCGCTTCGTCATGTCGAGCGACGAGGCGAAGAAATACATGCACGCCTCGTCGGGCCAGATGGTGCCCGCGTTCGAGCGGCTGCGCGCGGACCCGTACTGGCAGAAGAACGAGTCGTACCGGGCCGTCCTCGAGGCGCCGAAGTACGCACGTACGCCGGGGTGGCCGGGGCCCCTGACGGCCGCCGCCGCCGAGGTCGTGGCGACCAATGTCCTCACCGACCTCTGCGCCCGCGTGATCGTCGACGGCTGGGACATCGAGCGCGCGCTCGCGGAGGCCGATCAGCGGATCAGGGACATCTACGCGAACGTCCCGTCTCGCTGACGCGTCGTATCCGACCGCGTCGGTGACGAGGCCGTCGGCGCTTCGGCGCGTCCGCGTCGCCGACGCCCTCGTGGGATACCTCTTCGTCTCCCCGCTCTGCGTCCTCGTCCTCGGGCTCGTCGCCTATCCCCTGGGCAACGCCGTCTGGATCAGCCTCACCGACAAGTACGTCGGCTACGCGCCGCGGTTCGTGGGCCTCGCGAACTACGCGGCCCTCGCGCGGGACCCGATCTTCCACAAGGTCGTGTGGAACAGCGCGGTCTTCACCCTGGCCTCGGTGGCCGTGAAGGTCGTGCTCGGCATGCTCATGGCGCTGGCGCTCCAGCGCGCGCTGGTCGCGCGGTCGTTCTTCCGGGCCGTGCTGCTCGTGCCGTGGGTGATTCCGACGGTCATCACCGCGCTCATCTGGCACTGGATGTTCAACGCCCTGTGGGGCCTCATCAACGTCACCCTCCAGGGCGTGGGGCTCCAGCGGGAACCGATCGCCTGGCTCGGGCAACCCGCGACCGCGATGGCGGCGGTCATCACCGCGAACGTCTGGCGTGGCTTCCCGTTCTTTGGCGTCTCGCTGCTCGCCGGCATGCAGACGATCCCGCGCGACCTCTATGAGGCGGCGGCGGTCGACGGCGCGTCGCCCGCCCAGCGCTTCTGGCACATCACGCTGCCGGGCCTGCGCCTGGTCCTGCTCGTGACGACGCTCATCTCGCTCATCTTCACGCTGAACGACTTCAACATCGTCTACGTGCTCACGCGGGGGGGCCCCGGCACCGCCACCCACGTGCTGGCGACCTACACGTACGAGATTGGCTTCCAGGCGCTCCGGTGGGGCAAGGCGGTCGCCGTGTCCATGTTCCTGATGCCGGTGATCGCGGTGATGATCGTGATCGTCACGCGCTACCTGACCCGGGAGGAGTAGGTGGCCGGGCGTGGCGTCCTCGCCTACGGCTTCATCGGCCTCCTGCTCCTCGTCGTCGGCGTGCCGTTCTACTGGATGGTGAACACCTCGCTGAAGACCTCCGCGCAGCTCCAGAGCCTCGCGCCTTACTACTACCCGAGCCCGGGGACCCTCGGGAACTACAGGGCGCTCCTCGGAACGACGAACTTCCCGATCTGGATCCGGAACAGCGCGCTCGTCGCCGTCGGCGCCACGCTCGTCACCGTGCTCGTGTCGAGCCTCGCGGGCTACAGCCTCACCCGCATCCGGTATCCCGGCCGGCGGCTCCTCGCGACCACCGTGCTCATCGTCTACCTCGTCCCGCCGACCCTGCTCTTCATCCCGCTCTATACGATCCTCAAGCGTGCCGACCTGGTGAACAGCCTCTGGGCGCTCCTCGTGGCGTACCCGACGTTCACGGTTCCGTTCTGCACCTGGCTCCTGATGGGATTCTTCCGCTCGATCCCGCGCGACCTCGAGGAGGCGGCGATGGTGGACGGCGCCACGCGGCTCGGCGCGTTCCGGCGCGTGATCCTCCCGCTCACGACGCCGGGCATCCTGGCGGCCGCGCTCTTCGCGTTCACCCTGGCGTGGAACGAGTTCCTCTACGCCCTCGTCTTCGTGCACGACACCGAGCTGAAGACGATCCCGGTGGGCCTGAACGACCTGATGTTCGGCGACATTTTCCTGTGGGGCCAGCTGATGGCGGCGGCCGTCGTGACGACCCTGCCGGTGATCGTGCTCTACACCTATCTGCAGCGCTACATGGTCGAGGGCCTCACGGCGGGCGCCGTCAAGGGGTAGCCAGGATCGCCCGCAAGTTGACAAGGTGACTAGTGATGACTATGTTGTGGTCATGGATACCGTCGGGATCGCCGAGCTCAAGGCGCGCCTGAGCGAGCACCTCCGGGCGGTTCGCCGGGGGCGCACCCTCACCGTGCTGGATCGTGACCGGCCGGTTGCGCGCATCGTGCCGTATGACACGGAGCGCCGGCCGCCGCTGACCGTCCGTTCACCGCGGCCGGGCGCAGCCCGGCTGGCGCGCGTATCGCTCCCGCCGGCGCTCCGAGTCAAGGTGGACATCGTTGCGCTGCTCGCCGAGGAGCGGCAGCACGAGCGGTGATCGCGTACCTCGACTCGTCGATCCTCCTCCGAAAGGTGCTCCGCCAGCCCGGCTCGCTCAGGGAGTGGACGGCCGTCCGTACGGGGGTGGCGAGCGCGTTGGCTGAAACAGAGTGCCTTCGCACCCTCGACCGCCTGCGCTTACGAGCCGGCCTGTCGGACCGCGAGGTCGCGCGGCGTCGTCAGACCGTGTTCAGGCTCCTCGAGAGCCTGGAGGTCGTCGAGGTGACGGCTCCGGTGCTTGCGCGTGCCGCCCAGCCGCTTCCGACCGAGCTCGGCACGCTCGACGCGATCCACCTCGCCACGGCACTGCTGTGGCGTGAGCACAGCGGCAGCGACATCGTTATGGCGACCCACGACGTCGCGCTCGCCACGGCGGCGCGGGCCTGCGGTCTCACGGTCGTCGGCGGCTCGTGAGACGGCGGCAGGGGCTGCGGCTCCTCGGCGGCGAGGTCACGACGTGCCGCCGCGGTAGACTCGCGGCACGCGGGTGTTGATGCTGGTGAGAACTTCGTGCGGGATGGTGCCGGCCCAGCCGGCCATCTCCTCGATCGAGATCGTGGCGGCGCCGTGGCGCCCGAGCAGGACCACCTCGTCGCCGTTGTAGGCGGAGTCCCCGCCGATCGACACCATGATCTGGTCCATGCAGATCCGACCGACCACCGGATAACGCTTGCCGTGCACGATCACCTCGGCCCTCCCACTCATGGCGCGCGCGTAGCCGTCGCCGTAGCCGACGGGCAGGGTCACGACGCGCGTCTGGGCCGGCGCGACCCACTCGCCGCCGTAGCTGACGGGATGCCCGGCCTTGACGACCTTGAAGAAGACCACCCGGGTCACCCACGAGAGCGCCTGCCGCACGGGGATGACCGCCGGCACCTCCGCGGCCGGCCGGGCGCCGTAGAAGAGGATTCCGGGACGCACGAGGTCGAGGTGGCTCTCCCGCAACTGGACGATCGCGCCGGAGTTCGCCGCGTGGCGCAGCGGCGGCGGCAGCGAGCGGCGCTCGTAGAAGCGCAGGACTTCGTGGAAGCGCTCGAGCTGCAGGCGCGCGTGGCCGAGGTCGCGAGCGTCGGCGTTCGCGAAGTGCGTGAAGATTCCCTCGACGCGCAGATGCCGGCAGCGAAGCGACTCCTCGAGCAGGGTCTCCGCGCTGTACCAGTGCACGCCGATGCGCTCCATCCCCGTGTCGATCTTGAGGTGGACCGTCGCCGTGCGACCCACCCTGACGGCGTGCTCCTCGATCGCCCGCAGCTTGTCGACGGAGGAAGCGGTCAGGGTGATGTCGTGCTCGAGGAAGCGCGGGATCTGCGAGCCCAGGATGCCCCCCAGCACGAGCACGGGCAGGCGCACGCCGTGCTGGCGTAGCCGCAGGCCTTCCTCCAGGTAGGCGACGCCGATATAGGGCGCGCGGAGGCGCTCGACCACGCGCCCCACCTCGACCAACCCGTGGCCGTAGGCGTTCGCTTTCAAGATCGGCATCACCCGCGCCGGGGCGACGTGCGCGGCGATGGCCCCGTAGTTTTCGGCGAGGACGTCCAGATCGACCTCGATACGGGTCGGGCGCAGCTCGTCGGTGGCGATCGTCGGCTCGTTGAGCGCGCTCATGGGCGGCGGTCGCCCCTAGCGTACACGGGTTTCGCCCGTCCCGACGGTCCGAGCTGAGCTAGGATAGGGCGGCTCAAAGGAGGGTCAGATGCGACGACTGCCCGTCGTCCCGAGTGCGATCGCGTGTGTTCTCCTGGTCGCGGCGCTCGCCGACCGGACCGCGCCCGCGGCGAGCGTTCCGGAGGTGCTCATCGGCGACGTCTTGCCGCTCACCGGCAACTTCGCGAGCCTCGGCCAGCAGTACCTCTGGGCGGGGCAGACGGTCGAGGACATCATCAACAACGACTACGCGGATCTCGCGGTGCCGCTCGGCCCGGGCAAGGGGTTCTCGGGCCTCGGCGGGGCGCCGGCCAGGTTCATCATCCGCGACGATCAGAGCCGCGGCGACCTCGCGCGCACGATCGCCGAGCAGCTCATCACGGTGAACCGGGTCCACTGGCTGAACGGCGACGGCACGAGCGGCAACACGTCGATCATCCAGCCGGTCGTCGAGAGCTACGGCATCCCGATGTCCTGCCACCCGTGCGCGTCGCCGACGCTCACCGAGAAGGGGTACAAGTGGTACTGGCGCACCGGTCCGAACGACCGCACGATGGTCGCGAGCCTCTTCTCGTTCCTCACGGAGTGGCCCGGGCACGGCGGTCCGAAGGACCTCAAGACCGTCGCCGTCTTCACCTGCGACAACCTCTTCTGCCAGGACAACCGCAAGATCGCCAACGAGTTGCTGCCGAAACTCGGCTTCCAGATCGTGCTCGACCTCACGACGAAGACCGGCGCGACGACGCTCGCCTCCGAGGTCCAGCGCCTTCAGGCCGCGAACCCCGACATCCTCTTCCTCGTCCAGTATCCGCCCGAGACCTCGATCTTCCAGGGCGACGCCAAGCGGGCGGGCTTCACGCCGAAGGTCATCGCGACCTCGAACGGCGCGTACTCGGACCAGACGTGGCTCGAGGCGCAGAAGAAGACGAACGGCGGCGCCGGCTGGATCGGGCGCGATCCCACGGCGATCGACCTCGTGCACGACCGGCCGAGCTGGAAGAAGGTCAACGAGATCTACCGGAAGTACAGCCGCGGCCAGAACATGGGCGAGCTGGCGATGCGCGAGATCACGGGCCTGCTCTGGATGGCCGACACCATCAACCGCGCGAAGTCCGTCGAGCCCGCGGCGCTCGCGAAGGCGGCGATGGAGACCGACACGCCGCCCGAGCAGCTCATCATCGACTACAAGGGCATCCGGTTCGACAAGAACCACCAGAACGAGCTGGCGACCGGCGTCGTGACGCAGATCGGCTGGGACGGCGAGAAGCACACCGTCTGGCCGTGGGAGCTCGCGAAGCGGGCGGGCTTCAAGGTCCTCCACCCGAACCCGGGCTGGCAAGAGCGGGAGTCGAAGCCGAAGCCCGCGAGCTGAGCGCTCGGCGTGGCGCTCCTCCTCCAGGCGATCGTCAACGGGCTCGAGATGGGGTTCCTCTACGCCCTCGTGGCGGTGGGGCTCACCATCATCTGGGGCCTGATGGAGATGATCAACTTCGCCCACGGCGAGTTCCTGATGCTCGGGATGTTCGGCGCATGGTGGGCGAGCGTCGCGTTCGGCCTCGACCCGCTGGTGGCGCTCGTCCCGGTGGGGCTCGCGATGTACGGGCTCGGCGTGCTGGTCTACCGGCAGCTCATGCGGCGTGTCCAGCGGGGCGACCCCTTCACGCAGATCTTCGCGACCGTCGGCCTCCTCTTCCTCCTCCAGAACTCCGCCGTCGCGGTCTTCACGAGCGACTACCGCTACCTCTCCAACACGCTGCTCACCCGGCTCAGCGACGCGAACCTCCACATCCTCGGCATCACCGTCGGCGTCCCGCTCCTGATCGGCGCGCTCCTGGCGCTCGTGCTGTTCCTCGGGCTCTACCTCCTGATCGACCGGACCGAGTTCGGGCTGGCCCTCCAGGCGACGGCGGAGGACCGCGAGGCGGCGATGCTCGTCGGCATCCGACCGCAGAAGATGTTCGCCGTCGCCTGGGGCCTCGGCGCCGCGCTGGTCGCCGTCGCCGGGACGATCCTCGCCAACTTCTTCGCCGTCTTCCCCCAGGTGGGCTTTCCGTTCACCGTCCTCGCCTACGCCATCGTCGCGCTCGGCGGGTTCGGCTCCATCCTCGGCACACTCCTGGCCGCGCTCCTGGTCGGCGTGGTCCAGAGCGTCACGACCGTGTACCTCCCGCCCGCCTTCAAGGACGCGTTCGTCTTCGCGTCCTATATCGTGATCGGCCTCTGCCGACCCCAGGGGCTCTTTGGCCGGTTCTAGCGGACGGCGCTCCCCGCGAGTCGTCCTCGCCGTCGGTGTCGTCCTGGGTCTCCTGTATCCGATCCCCCTCCAGTGGAGCGGCTACACCTATTTCCAGACCGTCGGCTTCCTGGTCCTGATCAACGCGATGCTCGGCGTGGGCTGGAACGTCATCGGCGGCTGGGCGGGCCAGTTCGACTTCGCGCCCCAGGTGTTCTTCGCGATCGGCGCCTACACGGCCGCGATCCTCTTCGTGCACCTGGGATGGAGCCCGTGGCTCGGCATGCTGGCCGGGGTGCTCGCGGCCATCGGAATCTGCGCGCTCGTGACCTATCCGCTCACGCGGCTCCGTGGCCACTACTTCGCGATCTCCACCGTGGCGATCTGGATGATCGCGCAGCCGATCGGCGCGACCTGGGAGTTCATCAACGGGAGCCGCGGCCTCTTCATCCCGATGCAGACGGGGCAGGGGGTCCTCGGGTCGATCGCGAGCCTCCAGTTCGCCGGCCGCACCAAGGCGCTCGGCTACTACTACGTCGCATTCGGGCTGCTGGCGCTCACGCTCTGGCTCGTGCACCTGGTCGAGCGCGGGAGGCTCGGCTTCTACTTCCGGGCGATCCGTGACGACCAGGAGGGCGCCGAGGGGATCGGCATCCCGAGCCGCCTGTACAAGGTGATCGCCCGCAGCATCACGGCGGCCGTGTTCGGCGCGGGCGGCGTCCTCTACGGCTTCTGGGCGCTCGCGGTCTTCCCCGAGCAGGTCCTGGATCTCAACTGGAGCACGCTGCCGATCATGGCCACGGTGGTCGGGGGGATCGGTCGCCTCTGGGGCCCGGTGCTGGGGGCTTTCATCCTGATCCCGATTTCGCAGATCATGTCCACGACGCTCGGGACAGGGCCGCTCGCGGGCCGCGGCATCGACCTGATCGTCTACGGCATCATCATCGTCCTGATCGCGGCCCTCCGACCCACCGGGATCCTCTCGCTCCCGTGGAGCCGCTGGGCCCGCGGGCTCGTGCGGCGCAGGGCCTCGGCCCGGCTCGTGGGGCGCGGCTGAGCGTGGCGACGCTTCTCGAGCTCCGCTCCGTCACGAAGCGCTTCGGCGGCCTCGTCGCCAACAAGGAGGTCTCGCTCGCGATCTCGGCGGGCGAGATCGTCGGGCTCATCGGCCCGAACGGCGCCGGCAAGACCACGCTCTTCAACTGCGTCACCGGCTACACGCACGCGGACGCGGGGCGGATCGTCTTCGCCGGCGCCGACATCACCCGCGCCCGCCCAGAGCGCGTCTCGGGGCTCGGCATCGCCCGCACCTGGCAGCTCGTGCGCACATTCGGCCGGATGACGGTGCTCGAGAACGTCGTCTGCGGCGCGCTCAAGCGCCACGCGCGGGTCGGCGAGGCGCGGGCGCGCGCGCTCCGGCTCCTCGAGTTCACCGGGCTCGCGTCGAGAGAGGACGTGGTCGCGGCGAACCTGACCCTGGCCGACAAGAAGCGGCTCGAGATCGCGCGGGCGCTCGCCACCGAGCCCCGCCTGCTCTTGCTCGACGAGGCCATGTCGGGGCTCACCCCCGCCGAGACGGCGGCCGCGGTGGAGCTGGTGCGCCGGATCCACGGCGAGCTCGGCCTGGCGCTCTGCGTGGTCGAGCACGTCATGGAGGTCGTGATGCCCCTCTCCCAACGGGTCGTCGTCCTCGACGACGGAGAGAAGATCGCCGAGGGCCCGCCGGCGGAGGTCGTCCGGAACGACGCGGTCATCAAGGCCTATCTCGGCGAGCACTACCGTGGGCGCCGCTGAGCCGGCGCCTCGGGGCGGGACTGGCCCGACGCCATCAGCTTCGGCGCCGTCCGCGTCCCGCGACGGCGCGCTCCTGGAGGTGCGCGCCGTCGAGGTGGCGTACGGTGCCGGCGTGCTGGCCCTCCAGGGCGTCTCGCTCGCCGTGCTCCCCGGCGAGATCGTGGCGCTGATCGGCGCGAACGGGGCCGGGAAGACGACGCTCCTGAAGACGGTCGCCGGGCTGGTCGTGCCGCGGAGTGGGGAGATCAGATTCGCCGGCCGGGCCGTCAGCGATCTCGAGGCCCCC